>ENA-ORMO01000342-ORMO01000342.1-human-gut-metagenome-genome-assembly--contig:-NODE-342-length-68464-cov-4.234589_pt1 | contig 68464 bp, 65 predicted proteins | sample MGYA00242106_ERZ509001 | MGnify/ENA primary metagenome ERZ509001 (study PRJEB26280, sample SAMEA2338736) | human gut metagenome | biome: human gut; feature: human-associated habitat; material: faeces...
TAGATTTTCTCAGATTTCTTTTTCTCTTCTGAGATTTCTTTGTTAAGATATGGCTTTTATAAGCTTTCATTCTTTTTAACTGTCCAGTACCTGTTTTTTTGAAGCGCTTTGCAGCAGCTCTGCTTGTTTTCATTTTTGGCATAATTAAGTCCTCCTAATTTGTTCTATATAAATTTAACGTTTTTCTGTTAAAAACATTGTCATACTTCTGCCTTCAAATTTTGGCTGTTTATCCACAACCGCAATATCGGAAAGCTGTGCAGCAAAATCATCAAGAATCCCCTTGCTGGAATTCACATGAGCAAGCTCACGTCCGCGGAAACGAAGGGTAACTTTTACCTTATCTCCCTTGGAAAGGAATTTCCTTGCCTGATTCACCTTGGTGTTTAAGTCATTGGTATCAATGTTCGGAGATAATCTCACTTCTTTAATATCAATGGTCTTCTGTTTTTTCTTTGCTTCTTTTTCTTTCCGTGCAAGCTCATATCTGTATTTTCCATAGTCAATAATCTTACATACAGGCGGCTTGGCATTCGGTGCAATCTTTACAAGATCAAGTTCTGCCTCTCTGGCAATCTTCATGGCGTCTCTCGCGGACATAATCCCGAGCTGTTCTCCACTTTCGCTGATCAGTCTGACCTCTCTGTCACGCACCTGTTCGTTAATCATCAAATCGTTAATAGCAGTACACCTCCATAAATCTGTGAATATCTGTGTATAATACACGTTTCCAGAATAAAGCGGGCCATTTGCTTTTTCATAGAAATAAGAAAAATGGATAGTAACAAAGACTATCCACCATTATCCTAAGAACTACTATAAATTACCATAGTAAATACGTTCACGATATAAACCCGAGTCACCGTTGTGCTAAGGTGAGAGTGGATACTCTGCTTTATTCTCCTGTTGTTCGGACAGCATTCTACAAGTTAATATCCAAAACAACTTTAATAACTATACCACCAGAAATCACTTCTGTCAAGCGATTTATAATTCCAATATCAGATTTTTATTTTCTTTTTTATACTGACGATAGGTAATGCCTACCATATCGAACATTCTCTTTGCCGCAATCGTAGAATCGGTATCTGCATATTTATCCGAATAATAGATTACTTCCGTTATCCCCGACTGAATAATCGCCTTGGTGCATTCGTTGCAGGGAAAAAGAGTCGTATATAATCTTGCCCCGTGCAAGGAACCTCCGCTGTAGTTTAAGATGGCGTTAAGTTCCGCATGACAGACGTAAAGATATTTGGTATCCAAAGGTGTTCCTTTTCTCTCCCATGGCATCCGGTCGTCATCACAGCCTGTAGGCATTCCGTTATACCCCATGGACAGAATCTTATTCTGCGGACTGACGATGCAGGACCCTACCTGCGTGTTATTATCTTTGCTTCTCTCGGCAGAGAGCAGGGCGACTCCCATAAAATAGGCATCCCATGAAACATATTCTTCTCTCTTCATGTCCGTCCTCCTGTTTAAACTTAGCTTTATCATAACATAAAGGGATGAAGTCCGCAAGAAACTTCATCCCTGATCTGCCGTTTCATTTCGTCGGCGTCTTCCTTAGTCTGCCAGTGAAAATTTATCATGAACAGCATTCATTGCTCTGTCTACATATTTCTCATCAATCAGCACGGTGACGCGAATCTCGGAAGTACTGATCATCTTAATGTTCACTCCACAGTCATAAAGCGCTTCAAACATGGATGCGGCAACACCCGGGTTGCTCATCATTCCTGCGCCCACGATGGAAATCTTGGCCACGTCTTTTTCCTCATCAATTTTTTTGTAATTGTTTTTCGGGAAATTTTTCTGAATGATTGCTACCGCTTCATCAGCCATATCTTCTTCAACGGTAAAAGAAATATCTTTTGTTCCGTCACGTCCGATGGACTGCAGAATAATGTCTACGTTAATATTGTATTTTGCCAGTGCATTGAATAAATGGAATGCGATTCCCGGTTCATCCTTTAATCCAATAACAGCAATTCTTGTTGCATTTTTATCAACAGCCACTCCACTGACAAGCATCTTTTCCATGTTTACTTCCTCCCTGACGATTGTTCCTTCGTTTGTATTCAAGCTTGATCTGACAACCAGCGGTACTCCATATTTTTTCGCCATCTCCACAGAGCGGTTATGAAGAACACCTGCTCCCAAAGTCGATAACTCCAGCATTTCATCGTAAGTAATCTCATCCATCTTACGGGCGCCCTTTACTACCCGTGGATCGGCAGTATAGACGCCGTCCACATCCGTATAGATCTCACAGGCATCGGCATGTAAGGCTGCCGCCAGCGCTACGGCTGTCGTGTCAGATCCTCCACGGCCAAGCGTGGTCAGATTATCATATTTATCCACACCCTGAAAACCGGTTACAATGACGATTTTTCTCTGTTCCAGTTCATTTTGGATGCGATCCGTATCAATCCTTTTTAATCTGGCATTTCCATAGCGATGGGTGGTATGCATGGCCACCTGAAAAGCATTCAGGGAAACCGCCGGCACACCGAGGAAGCCCATAGCCAGCGCCATCATAGATACGGAAACCTGCTCGCCTGTGGTCAGAAGCATATCCATCTCCCGCTTGGATGGTGATGGATTGATTTCTCTTGCCATCTCAATGAGTTCATCTGTAGATTTACCCATAGCCGACAGAACGACAACAACATCGTGGCCTTTACGGTAATCTTCAATACATCTTTTTGCAACATTGAAAATTCTTTCTTTATTGCCTACAGAAGTCCCTCCAAATTTCTTTACGATTAACATACTGTTCCTCCTAATTATACAAGGTATTTTCATCTAAAAAGTATTCCATCAATGCAGCTCCCGATGGCATAACCAATCCGGAAGCCGCTGCTTCCCGTTCATTATAATGCCACATCCGGCTTCCATTGGCTCTGTTATCATACAGCAAAAACGGAACCGGATCGCTGGTATGCGTACGCAGAGCGATCGGGGTAGGATGATCAGGAAGTACCAGAATACGATAATCTTCTCCCGAAGCATCCATGCCTTCTTTCACCTTTTTAATCACCCGTTCATCCAGGTATTCTATGGCTTTGATCTTTCTTTCCATACTGCCCTGATGTCCCATTTCATCCGGCGCTTCCACATGAATATAGGCAAAATCATAGCCATCCTGTACAAGAGCGTCCACGGCCGCCTGCGCTTTCCCTTCGTAATTCGTCTCCAGCGTTCCGTCTGCGCCTTCCACTATAATATTTTTCAGTCCCGCACCGACAGCAATCCCTTTTAACAGGTCTACGGCAGAAATCATCACGCCCTTTTTCCCCGTCTTCTCTTCAAAAGCAGACAGAGCCGGTTTTGTTCCTGCTCCCCAGAACCAGATAGAGTTCGCTTTGTGCAGACCTGCCTTTTCTCTGGCAACATTGATCGGATGAGCGTTCAAAATATCATAACTCTTTTCCATCATTTGCGCAAGTAAATCTTCTTCCGGCAGGTAATTTCCAATTGTTTTGGTTAAAATATCATGGGGCGGCGTCAACTCTGTGACTGCTCCTTTATCCCAGATCAGCAGATGACGATAGCTTGTCCCTGTATAAAAATGGAACATTTCATTTCCCAGTTCTTTTTGTACCGCCTGGATCAGAATATCGGCGTCTTCTGTCGATATTTCTCCAGCGCTGTGATCGATCATCTTTTTCTTCTTATATTCTTTTTCTTCGTCAGATACTGTAACGATATTGCAGCGAATGGCCACATCCGTATCTTTCATCGGAACACCGATGCTCAGGGCTTCCAATGGAGAACGGCCGGTATAATATTTTTTCGGTTCATATCCGATCACCGATAAATTTGCCGTATCGCTGCCCGGTTTCATCCCGGAAGGAATAGTATGTACCTGGCCGATTTCCGCTTTTTCTGCCAGTTTGTCCATCATTGGTGTCTTTGCATATTCCAGCGGTGTTTTGCCCTTCAGCTCATCCAGCGGATAATCTGCCATTCCATCGCCAAGTACTATTACATATTTCATCACTCAAGTATCCCCTTTCACAAATGTCAGTATCTATACTACGTCTACGCGGATCATGTTGTAAATCGTATCAAAAGCTTTTGCCGCCTGATGATAATCATTTTCTTTCATGGTCGCCGTTATAAATGCTTTTTCTTCTATTCCCTGCACTTCCACACGTTCTACCGGACCAAAAGCCTCCTCGATTGCTTCCCAGTCCACTTCTTTTGGCATACGAACAAAATATTTTCTCTCAAAACCGCCAAAATCATTTAATTCCAGCTTTTCCTGATCCCAGATCATTTTGATATGCGTACCCATATGTTTCACACAGTCCACCACGTCGGCGGCTACGGCGCTGGCTGTCGGAAGTTTTCCTGCGCCTCTTCCGTAAAACATCGTATCGTCTACCATATTGCCATGAACAAAAATCGCGTTGAATACGTCCCTGACACCGGCCAGCGGATGATCGTGGGCAATGAGCATCGGACAAACCATGGCGTACAGTTTTCCTTCATCTGTCCAGCTCTTACCAAGAAGCTTGATACATTTTCCCATCTTTTGTGCGTAACGGAAATCTTCCGCAGTAATGTTCGTGATACCTTCCGTATGAATCTTCTCAAAATCCAGCTGTTTTCCATAAGCCAGGGAAGTCAGGATCGCAATCTTTCTGCAGGCGTCATATCCCTCAATATCGGCTTCCGGATGAAGCTCCGCATACCCTTTTTCCTGCGCTTCCTTCAGCACTTCATCAAAAGCCATGCCTTCTTCTTCCATTTTCGTCAGCATGTAGTTGGTCGTTCCATTTAAAATACCGCTGATTTCCTCGATAACATCGGCAGTCAGACACTGGGTCAGCGGACGAATGATCGGGATTCCTCCTCCCACACTGGCTTCAAAAAGGAAATTGCTCTTCTTTTCTCTGGCAATGGCAATGAGTTCCGCTCCATATTTAGCCACCAGCTCCTTATTGGACGTAGCCACGCTTCTTCCCTGCATCAGCGCTTTTTTCACGAAGGTATATGCCGGTTCCAGTCCGCCCATGCATTCCACAACGATCTGCACATCGTCATCTTCTTCGATCACTTTATAATCATGAACCACTTTATCCTGATTCGGATCTCCCGGAAAATCTCTTAAATCAAGAATGTGTTTTACCACAATCTTCTGTCCTGCTTTTTTTTCAATGCTATCCACATTGGTCTGCAGAACCTCTACCACACCCGCACCGATGGTTCCATATCCTAAAACTGCTACATTGATCATGTCTGTCCTCCTGATTTTTCCTTATTTTCTCTTTTCTCTATTTCTTACCCTTTTCATTCGGCAGACACGATCTTCAGATTATGTATACCGTCGGCATTCTCTATGCGATCAAACAGCTTGGTTACATCATCAGTGGTTGGTAAAACCAGAACACTTAACGTAATCAAAGCGATATGATTCACCGGAATACTCTGGTGAATGGATAAAATATTAGCATTACACTCGGCAACCACCTTCAGTACATTCGATAAAAGTCCCGGCCGGTCATCCATCTCCATGACAAAGGTGATTGTTTTCCCCTGAATCTTCTCATGAATGGGAAAGATGTCATCCTTATATTTATAATACGAACTGCGACTGATCCCCACGGCATCAATGGCTTCCCGTATCGTTTTCGCTTTACCGGCGCTTAACATATTATTCACTTCCGCAACTTTCATCAACACTTCTGGAAGCGCTTTATTTTTTACCATATAAAATTTGAATGAATTTTCCATTATAAGCACCCGTTTTTATCGTTCTTTCCTTTTTTTCATGCAATTCAAAAAAAGTTCGCCGTACAAACACATTTGTATGCACAGGAAAGATACTATCACATTCTTTGGCAATGTGCAACCATAAATTTTCCCTTTGAAAAAACTTCTTTTTTCTTATGCGCCAAAAACTCCCTTTTAACGTGCTGTTTTCTTTTTCCCCTGCACGAAGCGCTTCGCCCACAAAACATTCGCGCCGAGCACGGTCGCATCAGCGACGTCTTCTTCCCGTGCGAATACCCATCTCCCGGAGGGTTTTTATCTGATCGAAAATGGCGTAGTTTTCAATCAAATAAAAACGGGTATGGCAAAAACAAAACCTCTTTTTGCCATACCCCAAAATATCTTTTTTGATTATTCTTCAGCAATCACACCATCAAACACTGCCGCAACCAGACGGGAAAACTCCTGATATTCCTCCAGATCAGATAAATCTGACAAAGCATCACAAAGTCCTCTGTAATACCAGCCCTGCATTTGTTTATCTTTCACATTAAACCGTTCCCAGATTTTTTCTCCTATCCGCATATAATCGCCGTGAATACAACGGATATTCGATAATTTATCTCCCAGAGCAACAAATTTTGCCTCCCACATGGTCTGTTCTTTTAAAGATTTCAGCGTAGCCCCTTTTCTTTCTTTCCAGGTTTTACTTTTATCCTCACTTTCCATGCGGACAATTCCGGCAACCCGTTCTCCAAACTCTTCTGCAATTTGTTCAACGGACACGGACTGACAATCTTCCACCACATCATGCAGCACTGCAGCCGCAATCACTTCGGCGTCATCCGTCATTCTTGAAACGATCATCCCCACTTCCATGGGATGTAAAATAAAAGGTATATCCGTTCCCTTTCTGCGCTGGCCGCCATGAGCCTTCGTCGCAAATGCAATCGCCTTATTAATCATATTTATTTTTCGTTCTCCTTTTCAGCTTCCGCTTCTTTTAAGACCTTTTCCTGTGCGTCGGCAGGCATCTGTTCATAACGGCTAAATTCATAGGCAAATTCTCCGCTTCCACCAGTCATGGATCTCAGATCCGTGGAATAACCAACCAGACTGGCCAGAGGAATATCAGCTTCCAGCTGCTGTCTTCCGCCCGGAAGAGGATTCATTCCCAGAATACGTCCGCGACGTTTGTTCAGATCGCCCATAACATCACCGGTGTTAGCATCCAACACGTCCACTTTCAGATTAACGATTGGTTCAAGAAGAACTGGTTTTGCATCCATGATACCATTTTTAAAGGCTGTGATCGCTGCCATCTTAAAGGCCATTTCCGAAGAGTCAACCGGATGATAAGAACCGTCAATCAGCGTAGCTTTAACACCAACTACAGGATAACCTGCCAGAGGCCCCTTCAGACAGCTTTCTGCAATACCCTTTTCCACTGCCGGGAAGTAGTTTTTCGGAACGGCTCCACCGAAAATCTTCTCATCGAAAACGTACGGTGTTTCCAGATCTCCGGATGGTTCAAACTGCATGAGAACATCACCATACTGTCCATGTCCACCGGACTGTTTTTTATATTTGCCACGTACTTCCACATTGCCGCGGATCGTTTCTTTAAAGGCAACTTTTGGTTTAACCAGATCAACTTCTACTTTATATCTTTCCGCCAGTTTACTCTTCACGATTTCCAGATGCTGATCTCCCAGACCATATAAGAGCATCTGACGGTTCGCTTTATCATTGACTTCTTTCAACGTCAGGTCTTCATCCATCAGCTTACGTAAAGCAGAGGAAATCTTATCTTCATCTCCCTTTGTCTTAGCCACATAACGCATAAAGGTGTATGGCACCGGCATCTCTGCCTGATCAAAGATGATCGGATTGGACTTAGGAGAAAGAGTATCGCCCGTCTTGGTTACGGAAAGTTTGGCAATCGCACCAATATCTCCGGCATAGAGCGCGTTTACTTCCAACTGTTCTTTTCCTCTTAATACATACAGCTTGCCAATACGTTCTTCGGAATCTTTGTTTCCATTATATAATGAACTGTCTGCTTTGAGAATACCATCGGTAACTTTTACCAGTGAGAACCGTCCTACGAACGGATCGGCGATGGTCTTAAATACATAGGCGCTGACTGGCTGCGTAACATCATAGGATGCGGATACTGCCTCGTTGGTTTTCACTTTTACCCCTGTAAACTGTTCGGTAACCATACCCGGACAGGAGAAGTATTTCACCATGTCATTCAGAAGAATATTTGCGCCGTAATCAGTATTCAATGCGCCACAGATTACCGGCATCAGTTCTCTTTTTGCCACGGAACCGATAATCGCCGTTTTAATCTCTTCTTCGGTGAACGGTTCTTCTGCAAAGAACTTCTCCATCAGTTCTTCGCTGGTCTCCGCAACACCTTCCATTAACTGCTGACGGAAATCATCCAGTTCATCGTTCACGCCTTCTTCCACTTCCACTTCGTGATAGCTTCCGTTAGGCTGCAGACGACACTCAAGCATTTTCACTGCGTTGATGAATCCTTTAAATTCATTTCCTTCCTTCATCGGCATATGGAAAGGTACGATTTTATTTCCATAACTTTCTCTTAATTCTTCGATAATGGCCGATGCGTCTACGTGTTCATCCTCCACACAGGAGATATATACGATAACCGGAATACCTTTTTTGGCACAGAAATCAAAACTCTTTCTTGTACCAACTTCCACGCCGGACTTACCATTGATGACAATAACGGCTGCGTCCGCAACACTGAGCGCTTCATAAACTTCACCGGAAAAATCAAATAAACCCGGGGTATCCAGAAGGTTAACCTTAATACCATCTACTTCCAGAGGAATTACTGACGACTGGATGGAGAACTTTCTCTTGATCTCTTCTTTATCATAATCACTAACTGTTCCACCCTCAGCTACCGTTCTTACCCGTTTGATGATCCCGGTTGTAAAAGCCATGGATTCGATCAATGCTGTTTTACCACATCCACTGTGTCCCAGCAAAACGACGTTCCTAATATTCTCGGTTGCATATACATTCATAATCAGTTCCTCCCATGTTGTAATTAATAATGTATCTGGAATAATTACGGATATTTTTGTCGAAACAACGAACATCATCTGTCTATTCCCGATAACCACAGGTCTATTTTACTAAAAAATAGCCAATATTACAAGAGAAATCTAATATATTTTCACTAATTTTCTCAAATTCTTTGCGTTTCTTTTGTGATTATTTCTGTTTTGCTCCGCCTGATTACTTTAACACTAAAAAGTGTTGACGTGTCTTTGTTTTCCATGTATAATTTGACACAGCTTCATTTCCCGTATAAAATGAATACCAGTGCAAAAATGGAGGTTTCAACTATGAATACAGAACATTTCACCATAGGATTCATCGGTCTTGGTCTCATTGGCGGTTCCATTGCCAAAACGATTCGCCGCGTCCATCCCGACAGCGTCCTCTATGGTTTTGATACAGATGAGGAAGCCGGCAGACTTGCTCTGGAGGAAGGCGTACTTCACCACTTTTTCACCGAGATTGATCCGCAGTTTTCCCATTGCGACATCCTGTTTCTCTGTGCGCCGGTCAGCGTAAACATCATGTACTTGCAAAAGTTAAAGGATATTGTCTCTCCCCAGTGCCTGATCACGGATGTAGGAAGCGTCAAGGAACCGGTGCAAAAGGCTGTGGAAAAGCTGGGCATGGAAGAACAGTTCATCGGCGGCCATCCCATGGTCGGTTCCGAAAAAACCGGTTACGCCAATGCCAACGACCGGCTTTTGGAAAATGCTTATTATTTTCTGACCCCGAGCGAACACACGCTCTTTCACCTGTCCGCCAGATTTTCTTCCTTTATTCAGGGTCTCGGCGCACTGGCCGTCACCTTAAAGCCTGAGCAACATGACTACATTACCGCATCCATCAGCCACGTTCCCCATATCATTGCCGCCGAACTGGTTCATCTTGTTCGCCGCGCCGATCATCACAACGGAATGCTGAAGCAGCTTGCCGCGGGCGGTTTTAAAGACATAACCCGCATCGCTTCTTCTTCTCCGGTCATGTGGGAACAGATCTGCCTGAACAACGCCGGAAACATCAAGGCGCTGCTTACCGATATGGTACAGGATCTCCAACAGGTTATCGCAAAGCTGGAAGAAGGGAACGGACAATACGTGAACGATTATTTCCAGTCCGCCAGCGACTACCGTAATTCAGTTCCCGACCATGCCGTTGGCCTGTTTGATAAGATCCATAAACTCTATATTGATATTCCCGATGAACCGGGAACGCTGGCCACCGCCGCTTCTCAGCTTGCCTTTAATCACATCAGCATTAAGAATATCGGCATCGTTCACAACCGTGAATTTGAGGAAGGCGTACTGGAAATCATTCTATACGATGAAGAATCCTGCGCAAAAGCTGCACAGGTGTTAAAAGAACGGAATTATACCGTACACATCCGATAAGAAAGGAACCCTTCTATGAAAACCATAACCAGACACCACAGACTCCGGGGAACCCTCACCGTTCCCGGAGATAAATCCATCAGTCACCGGGCAGTGATGTTCGGCGCTCTCGCCGAGGGCGTCACCACCATCCACGGATTTTTAAACGGGGCCGACTGCCTGTCCACCATCGACTGCTTTCGCAAAATGGGCGTTGCCATTGAAGAAAAAGAGGACGAGATCTTCGTTCACGGAAAAGGACTGTACGGTTTACAGGCGCCCGATGCTCCTTTGTATGTGGGGAACAGCGGAACAACCACCAGACTGATTTCCGGCATTCTCGCCGGACAGACTTTTTCCGCTGTATTAAGCGGCGACGCTTCTTTAAATTCCCGTCCCATGAACAGGGTCATCGACCCCCTCACCCGCATGGGCGCGGAAATCGCCAGCCAGAATCACGATGGCTGTGCGCCGCTGACGATTCAGGGCACACCGCTTCACGGGATCCACTATGATTCTCCGGTAGCTTCCGCCCAGGTAAAATCCTGTGTTTTGCTGGCTGGTTTATATGCCGAAGGGGAAACCAGCGTAACTGAACCGGCTTTATCCAGAGACCATACCGAACGGATGCTGCGTTCTTTTGGCGCCAACATCCGGCAGGAGGGTCTGACCTGTACGATCGCACCCCCTGCCACTCTGCGCAGTCAGCACATCGAGGTTCCGGGCGACATTTCTTCTGCTGCCTTTTTCCTTGTGGCTGCCCTGATCAGTCCCGATGCCAAAATCATCATCAAAAATGTCGGCATTAATCCAACCAGGGCCGGCATCCTTGACGTTTGTCAGGCCATGGGCGCCAATATCCGCTGTGAAAACCTGCGGGAAGAAGGCGGAGAACCGGTTGCCGATCTTTACGTACAGTCTTCTCCACTTCACGGCACGGTGATTGAAGGAAAGATCATCCCTACCCTCATTGACGAACTGCCGGTCATCGCTTTGCTGGCCTGCTTTGCCCGGGGCGAAACGATCATTCGGGATGCCCATGACCTCCGGGTTAAAGAATCCGACCGCATTGCCATTGTCAGTCAAAATCTCCAGGCCATGGGGGCAGATATTCTTCCTACGGACGACGGCTTTATCATCAACAGCCAGGAAGGCCGGCAGACGCCTCCTGTTCTCCACGGCGCGACCATCGACTGCGCCATGGATCACCGGATTGCCATGACCTTTGCCATTGCCGGCTTAAATGCCGACGGAGAAACCTGCATTACCGACAGCGAATGTGTCGATGTCTCTTATCCGGCCTTTTTTGAGCAACTGGACGACCTGTGGCAATAAGTTGTCTTCCTTATATCCTTACATTATAACTATCATTACATTATAACATTATAAATAAAAAAGGCTGTGCGCCAGACCTGCCCAGGAACAGCCGAAAGACAGCCCCATAGATAAAAAACCCCCGAAGAACAGCATCTGCACCGCTCTTCGGGGGTATCTTTATGCATTTTTGATGATCCCTCCGTCAGCCAGAGGCAGTCAATGATGACTTATGGCAGCAGCAGGCCGCCGACCAAAATAAAATATTCCGGCAGTTTTCCTTCTTCCATCCACTGCAATTCCTGATGAAGATACTTCGTCACCGTAAGTCCCACATTTCCACCCAGTGATTCAATGGAATACCGAAGGGTATCCGGATGGCGGCAGGGCTGATGATGACGGCGGGTACATTCCTTTGGCAGACATTTCCGGCAGGAACCTCCGCTTAGAGAAATGCTTCCCGGCACCTCTTTTTCTCTTTCCAGCAAAACCGCATCCAGCCTTTCTTTTTCCGGCATCAGAATCTGCGACAGAATCTCTTCCCGTTCCTCCGGAGTATACGTGCCGGACAGCAATTCTTCCGGTACGCAGACCTTCAACCCCACGATCAGAAACTCCCGGTATTTCTTCCAGTAATCGTCCGGCGAAAAAGCATAAGGAGGACAGGACCACACCTTCCCGTAAAGGTTACAGGCTTTGCAATATGGAAGAAACTCCTGCACATCCACACATTTTTCCCTGTATTCTTCCACGGAAACCAACTGTTCAAACCATTGCAGCTTCCTCTTCTTTTCCGGCAGCATGGACCATCCTCCTTTCTGAGCGTATCAACGTCGCCGACGGTTCTTCTTAGTGATGGAACAGACGAAGTCCGGTGAAGGACATCACCATGTCATATTTATTACAGGTCTCAATGACATGATCGTCACGGATGGATCCTCCCGGCTGAGCCACATATTTTACTCCGCTCTTATGTGCCCGTTCAATATTATCTCCAAATGGGAAGAAAGCATCGGATCCAAGAGAGACATCGGTCAGCTTATCCAGCCATGCCCGTTTTTCCTCCCGGGTAAAGACGGCCGGTTTTACTTTAAAGGTGTTTTCCCACACGCCGTCTGCCAGCACATCCATATATTCATCACCCATGTAAATATCAATGGCATTATCTCTGTCCGCCCGGCGGATTTCATCTTTAAACTGCAGTCCCATCACCTGTGGAGACTGACGAAGCCACCAGTTGTCTGCTTTCTGTCCGGCAAGGCGTGTACAGTGAATCCGGGACTGCTGTCCTGCACCGATACCGATGGCCTGTCCGTCTTTTACATAACATACGGAATTAGACTGGGTATATTTCAATGTAATCATAGAGATGGCCAGATCAATCTTTGCCTGATCGGTCAGCCCTTTATTCTCCGTCACAATATTGGAGAAAAATGTCTCATCAATGTTCAGTTCATTTCTTCCCTGTTCAAAAGTGATGCCAAAGACCTGTTTTTTCTCAATCGGATCCGGCACATATTCCGGATCGATCTGGATGACATTGTAATTTCCTCTTTTTTTCGATTTCAGGATCTCCAGCGCCTCCGGTTCATAACCTGGCGCAATTACGCCATCGGAGACCTCTCTTTTAATCATGTTGGCCGTAGGAACATCACAGACGTCAGATAAGGCAATAAAATCTCCATATGAAGACATACGATCCGCTCCCCTTGCCCTTGCATAAGCGCAGGCCAGCGGAGAAAGCTCGCCCAGGTCATCTACCCAGTAGATTTTTGCCAGTGTATCCGACAGTGGCAGACCAACGGCTGCTCCGGCCGGAGAAACGTGTTTGAAAGAGGTAGCAGCAGGAAGACCTGTCGCTTTCTTTAACTCGCTGACTAACTGCCAGCCGTTAAATGCGTCCAAAAAGTTAATATATCCCGGTTTACCGTTCAATACTTCGATCGGAAGATCTCCTTCTTCCATATAAATGCGGGAAGGCTTCTGATTTGGGTTACAACCGTATTTCAGTTCTAATTCGTTCATTTGTATTCTCCCTTTTTGTTTGATTTTATTTTACTGGTTCTTATTCACAATCTTAGAAGTATACTTACCTGTCTCGATCTCAATGTATCTGACAAATAAAGATACTTTGTTATCTGCGTTTAAGCTATTCCACAGAAGCTCTGTGAATGCATCCATATCATCCGGAATAGAGATCAGCTCCGGTTCTCCTTCAAAGCTCGGAAGCGGATTGCCATCGCCCATGTAAGTATGGATGAAACGTCCTTCGCCTGCTACCGGATTTTCATAGGCAAATGTGTAACGGTTGCAGGCTGCCGGATTGCCATTATTGCTCTTTAAAATAGACATTGCATAATTGAAGCCACCGTTTTCAAGATGCATGATACCTGAAATACGAGGTGTGTAGTTTGGTGCATCCGGTTCAAACTCTCTGGTGCGCAGTGCCTGTTCAAATGTCTGCTGCTTGTCCATCAGTTCATAGATCGTATCTGTCTGATCGCCGTTTGTCACGATCGTTTTATTGCCCAGCACCCGTACCGGTGCATAGATGATCAGACTCGGATCACTCAATTTACCCGGATCAAATGCCTGTGTGCGGATACCCTCTCCGTCCTCTACAAAGACACGGTTACGGCTGTTTTCACTTCTGCCCATGATAAAATATGCTGTTACCGCATACTTACCGTTTGCGCTCTTACCAATGATAATACCTCTGCCCGGATATGCATTTTGCTGCAACTGTTTTTCAATCGACTTCATCTGCATGCTATAAATCCTCCTAAAATGATTGTAGTTTGATTTTCTATCGACCATACAAATCTACTATAGCATAGTTATATACAATTTTGTATCTTTTTTTATACCTATACGCCTTGGATATTCTCTGCTATAATTTGAGAAAGGAGAAAACAAATGGCAATTTTATTTTTTTGTATTTTAATGTTATTGCTATATTTGGATGCTGTCAAAAAGATCGACCTGCTGACCGGTCTGATGCGGTTTCTGTATTTTCTGATCGTACCGCATTTTCCATTTATTTTTTACTGCTGTCTGATCTCGGATCTTTCCTTGATTCCTTTGATATTCCTTGCCCTTGGTCTGGCAGCATTTCATCTGTATTCCACGATCCGAATGCATTTTGTACCCTTCCGCAGGGATGAATCCGGCAATACACGGATCCGCATCGAATACGGTGGCATGCTTCTGTTAAAGGCTGGTATTCTCGGCATTTTTCTGCAAATCTTACTGTATCTTATCCTATATCTGACAAGCCAGTTCTTTCTACCGTCTTTGTTCGACAGGCTTGACTATGGCATCAGCTTTGCAACTGCACTGTTCTTTACGTTTGATATTATTTACACATGCGTATTTATTCTACTGTTTCTGCTGAATGGTGGCATCCGTGTGATCTGCACCTGCAGGCGGCTCGGCATTGTAAAGCGGGTTCTGATCTGTCTCAACCTCTGGATCCCCGTGGTCAATCTGTTTCTTGCCCATGCTATGTGCAGGGCTGTCAAAGATGAATATGCCATTGCAGTCACCAGACGACAAAACGCAGAGCTGCGTCCCTCTTCCAATGCCTGCAAGACAAAATATCCGCTTATCATGGTGCATGGTATCGGATTCCGAGATCTGAAATATTTTAATTACTGGGGCCGTATTCCGCGAATTTTGCAGATGAATGGCGCCTGCGTCTATTATGGACATCAGAAAGCCTGGGGAACCATAGAAGAAAATGCCGCTGCCATCGCACAGACGATTGACAAAGCACTGCAGGAGACCGGTGCAGATAAGGTCAATATCATTGCCCATTCAAAGGGAGGGCTGGACAGCCGTTATCTGATCAGCCACCTTGGTTACGCAGATAAGATCGCCAGCCTGACAACAATGTCAACGCCGCACCGCGGTTCCGAGCTGATCCCTTTTTTAAACAAACTGCCGGATGGCATCTATCGATGGATCGCCGGTCTTCTGGATCGTTCTTCCGCTCAGCTTGGCGACGAACATCCGGACTGCTACCATTCCAGCAAACAGCTTGATCCTGCATTCTGCTGCCGGTTTAATGAGACAACACCTGACAGCCCGCAGGTCTATTATCAAAGCTATGCTTCTGTCATGAAAAACTGCTTCAGTGACGCGCTTTTGTCAGTGCCTTACTTCTTTATGAAGCTGCTTTCCCACGAGCCAAACGATGGTCTTGTGACAGAAAGTTCTGCCAAATGGGGACAGTTTCAGGGGACGCTGCAAAGCAGAAAGCGCGGCATTTCGCATGGCGATATGATTGATCTGAAAAGAGAAGATATCAAAGGATTTGATGTGTTAGAATGTTACATACAGCTTGTGGAAAGCTTGAAGGAGGAGGGCTTTTAACCCTCCTCCATGTCGAAAGTCCCATTGACATTTTTATACATATCTACTATTATTGTCACATCATATCGTCAATAAGCGTTATTCTAATTCAACTCTGTAACAATTATTTTTCTTAATCGCTATTTACCCACCTTGACAATCTCATAATATGCTTACCCAGGGAACCGAAGGGGCGATGCGCAGTTACCGGATACTAATGAAGGGAGCTGGTGCCAATGGTTACATATGCAGATTTATTCACGTTTGTAATTATGCTTTGCGCTGTTATTACTCTTGTTACTGTCACACAACGCAAAAAGTAACGCCCTCGTCCTGATAAGATAAGGCGTTACTTTTTGTAGCAAACTATTTTACCGGCAGCTAGGTGCATCTAGCTTTCGGTTCTCTTGTTAAGCGTATTATAGATTAGATATCGGACATTGTCAAGCACCTACTGCTGTGTAGCCGCTATTACTCCAGTCCAAACTTCTTTGCAATCATCTCATAATTCGGCATTGCAACGCCTGCCCTGCGTCCCATGCGAACCGGCTCAAATACAAGGCCTTCCAGTTCAGAATCCTTGCCTGCCCAGATATCGCGCTGCATGGAAGTGGAAGCCTCCGGGGACAGGGTATCCAGAATATCCAGATTGGTCTTTACGATATCCACGAGGAATGGGATCTCCATCGCTGTCGCAAGCGCATCCATTTCCTGCATGCATTTTACGAAAAGCTCCCGTTCTTCACCAGCCTGCTGGAATACGTCAGCCTTGGCATCATAATAGAGTCCGCAGGCTGCCATCGGTGCCACATACGCATATTTCTGGAATGCATCTCTTGCAATATTATCGGAAATGACCGCTTCAATTCCTGCCTGACGTAGATCCTTTGCAATATCAAACATTTCCTTATTCGGCTCCTGCTCTTTTCTTGCGCCGTATACAATGCGGAAGATGCTGCCCTTTTGCAGGATCACACCCGGCTCTTTGATCTCTGCTGCAATGTAGATACAGCCATCGAGCACTGTCGGCTCCGGTAAAAGTGCCTGCAGCTTACTGCCTGTTCCGTAGATATTCAAAATAGGAATGATCACTGTATGGGCATCACTGTGTGCCTGCAGAAATGGCACAATATCCATAACAGAATAGCCTTTGACGCAGACAAAGATCACATCTGCAATGCCTTCATAGTCATCTGCCGCCATGGCATGCACCGGAACAGTGAAATTACCCAGATGCGGTGTTTCCATTTTAATGCCGTCCTTCTGCATCTTCTCTAAATGCTTTCCTCTTGCGATCACCGTCACATCTTTTCCTGCTCTTGCCAGATATGCAGCAATGCTTCCGCCACAGCCACCGGCTCCTACGATTACATAATTCATTCTGATTGCCCTTTCTTCTTTATTGATATAATAATGATGTCGGGGTCAAAAGCCCCGAATTCGATGCTCATATCGGGACAGATCCCAAGGTCTTTCACCCACCTACGAGCAAGCTCACATAGGTTTAGACCTTTTGCCCCTGGTATCATATTATACTAATATATCCGCATAGCTTCCGCCGCTTGCTTTGCACAGATCATCCGGTGCAAGATTCATCTGACAGCCGATTCTGCCACCACTGACATATACATCTGACAGCTCCTTTGCACTGTCACTGATAAATGTTTTGTACTGCTTCTTCATACCGATCGCTGTGCAGCCGCCGCGCACATATCCCGTTACCTGCGTGATATCCTTCACATGAAGCATGGAAACAGACTTTACGCCTGCTGCTTTTGCTGCCTTTTTGAGATCCAGCTCTGCTTCGATCGGCAGAACAAATACATAATATTGTTTGTCGTTTCCCTGCGTAACAAGTGTCTTATACACCTTTTCGTGAGGCAGCCCCAGATTATCTGCTGTCTGAATGCCATCTACAAACTCGTCACATTCATATGCCTGATGCGTATACGGGATCTTCATCCTGTCGAGTATTCTCATGGCATTTGTTTTCACTTCTTTCTTTGCCATATGATTACCTTCTTTCTTATAATACTTTGTACTGCATCCACTCGTAGATCAGATGTGTTCCTTCCATGATCGTATCCGGCAGAAGTGCGCGTGCTACCAGCTTTGTTTCTTCCCCTTCGATACGCTCTCCCACTTCTGTTGTTCGGACAAGATGCGCATAATCGCCATCAATGCTGTCTACGATATAATAAAATGTATTCATTTTTCGCTTCACCTCTTCTTATTTACGCAAATTTCCTGCTTTTCAAAAATTTTTGTCGTCTGCTTTCTCTCCTTGTGTCAGAAAATACATTGAATAAAGATCATATAGCAGATCGTTCCGCCCAATATGGACAGCAAAGTATTGTGTTTCCACTTATGTAAACCAACTGTCAGAAGAACTGCTGCAAACTCTGGAATCCCGTGATTGTCGGAAAGCGGCGTCACACCTTTCAGACAGTATACAACCAGCATACCCATAATTGCAAAGGGAAGCACCTCTCCCAGATACAAAACGATCGCCGGCGTATGTTTTTTAAATATCACAAACGGAGAGAACCGGATCGCCATTGTAACAAGTGCTGCAACTGCCACAATGCCGGCTGCATGTCCCTGGCTGATCGTACCGCCGGCCATACATCCTAAATATGTCATGCCTTTGTCTCTCCCTTCTCCATCCATTTTTCCCCGATCAATAATGCGATCGTAATGCCGATCATGGCGGGGATCAGGAAATCATCCGCTCCGAATATAAAGAGACTGAGCAGTGAGAGCAAAACGCCGCAAAGCGCCGGAAAATGCTGCTTTGTCTTTTCCCACTGTTCTACGAAAATGACTACAAACAATGCTGTCATGGAAAATTCCACACCTGCTGAGTTAAACGGAAGGGTGCTGCCTATGATACTGCCAAGCAGACTGCCCAATACCCAGTAAATCTGATCCAGCAGAGAGATCCAAAAATAATATGCATTCTCCTCTACCCCCTCCGGCAGATCCACATCGCAGACAACCGAAAAGGTTTCATCTGTGAGAGCAAAGATCAGATATGGCTTTTTCCTGCCTGCTTTCTGATATTTTGTCAGCATCGTAATACCATAAAATACATGACGGATATTTACCATCAGCGTCATGAGCGCCGTAGCAACCAGAGAGGCGCCGCTTCCCAGCAGATCGATCGTCACATACTGCATGGAACCTGCGTAAATACAAAGACTCATAAGGAACGCCCATAGAAGTCCATAGCCCTGCTTTTGCAGCAGAATACCAAATCCCATACCAAGTACAATATACCCTGTCATGATCGGAATTGATTTTTGAAACGCATATTGTATTGTTTTCTTTCTGTTACTCATCTGCTTATTTATTTTTCATAAGATCCTTCAGACTTTCCATCAAAGCCAGATCTGAATCTTTTACTTTCAAATTTGTTGTGACCGGTTCTTCTCCCGGACGTGTTACAGTCAGCTCCAAAATAGTTCCTTCCTCGATCGGACGTGAAAACACGGTCTTTAAAAAGGAAATTACCTTTGGATGACTTTGTTCAAACTGCGCCTTCGCGCTCATCAGTTTCATCAATACTGCAGGATTCATCTATCATATACCCCTATCAACTATCAGCGTTAAAACGGGAGATCTTTCGATCTCCCGCCTTTTATTTCATCTTTTCACAGATCGCCTACTATTATTTGTTAGCAAGCTCTGCTTTGATCTGCTCTGTAAGCAGTGGAACGATCTTATTCAGATCTCCTACGATACCGTAGTCAGCTACATCGAAGATTGGAGCATCTTCATCTTTGTTGATTGCGATGATGATGTCTGATTCTTCCATACCGGCTACGTGCTGGATAGCACCTGAAATACCGATTGCGAAGTATACGTTAGGACGAACTGTCTTACCTGTCTGTCCAACCTGTAACTCCGGAGCCATTCCATAGCTTTCAACAGCAGCACGTGAGCAGGAAATCTGTCCACCAAGTACTTCTGCAAGATCTTCCAGAATCTTGAAGTTTTCTGCAGATCCAACACCACGACCACCGGATACTAAGATCTTAGCATCCATGATATCTTTGATGTTTGAAACAGCTTTGGAAATCTCAAGAATTTCTACATATCTGTTATTTGGAGTAAATCCAGGATTGTAGTTGATCACTTCTGCTTTCTTTCCAGCTACTCTGTCAAGCTTCTGCATAACACCCGGACGAACTGTAGCCATCTGCGGACGGTTGTCAGGACATGCGATAGTAGCGATCGTGTTACCACCGAATGCAGGACGAGTCATTAATAACTGGTTGTGTTTCTGTTCTTTTCCAGGAATCGGATTAACAGGGAAATCACCGATTTCAAGTAATGTACAGTCAGCAGTAAGACCTGTCTTAACTCTTGCTGAAACTGTAGGGCCAAGGTCACGACCGATAGCTGTTGCACCAACTAACATGATCTCCGGCTTGTACTCATTGATAACAGATGCAAGTGCATGTGCATATGGCTCTGTTCTGTAATCCTTTAATTCAGGATCGTCAACAACGATAACCTTGTCAGCACCGTACTCAGCAAGCTCATCTGCAAGACCGGCAACTCCTGATCCAAGTAAAACTGCAGTTACTTCTGTTCCTAACTTTTCTGCAAGTCTTGAACCTTCACCGACAAGTTCGAATGCGATACCGCTTAATTTATTGTCTACCTGCTGTGCAAAGACGAATACGCCTTTGTACTTTGCTAATTCTTCTGCGTTCATTGCGCCCATTTTATTCACCTCTTAAATTAGATAATGTGCTTTGTTTTTAATGCGTCTACAATAATCTTAGCTGCTTCATCAGCTGTGTCCGGAGTAAATTTCTCACCAGCACCCTTACGTACCTTATCTGAAGCTCTTGCGATCTTTGTTGGAGATCCCATCAGACCGATGTTAGAATCATCAACGTCAATCAGATCTGCTCTGCCAAGTGTTGTAATTTCTGCATCACAAGCATCGAAGATTCCGCCCGGAGTCATGTAACGAGCTTCATTTAACTCAGAAAGAGCTGTGATCAGACATGGCATTTTAGCTTTCAGCATATGGAATCCGTCTTCATACTGACGTTTTACGACAACGCTGTCGCCTTCAACCTTGATATCTTCTGCATAAGAGATGATCGGAAGATTTAAGTGCTCTGCGATCTGTGGACCAACCTGAGCTGTATCACCATCGATAGCCTGACGACCTGTGATGATCAGATCATATTCCATTCCTCTAAGTGCACCTGCGATAGTTGTAGATGTTGCCCATGTGTCAGCACCACCTAATACTCTATCTGTGATCAGGACGCCTTTGTCAGCTCCCATAGCCATTGCTTCACGAAGAACGTCAGCAGCCTTTGGAAGACCCATTGTTACAACAGTAACTTCTGCGCCTGTCTGATCCTTGATTCTAAGAGCAGCCTCAAGACCTGCCTTATCATCCGGATTCATGATTGTGAGCATTGCAGCTCTATTTAATGTACCGTCCGGGTTGAACTGTACGCCACCCTTTGTATCAGGTACCTGTTTAATACAAACAACGATTTTCACAGTATGTTCCTCCTTATTTCAAAAGATTAGCTGAAATTACCATACGCTGAACTTCTGAAGTTCCTTCGTAGATCTCGGTAATCTTAGCATCACGCATCATACGCTCTACATCGTACTCCTTGATGTAACCGTAACCACCATGTAACTGAACACATTTTGTTGTTACTTCCATAGCAACTTCTGCTGCACATAACTTAGCCATAGCAGCTTCTACAGAATAAGAAGTCTTGTGATCCTGCTGATACTGCGCTTTCTTCATAGCAGCCTTGTATACTAATAACTTAGCAGCCTCTACCTTAGTAGCCATATCTGCTAACTGGAACTGTGTATTCTGGAACTGTGCAATGGAACGACCGAACTGCTTTCTTTCCTTTACATAGTTGATTGTTGTTTCAAGAGCACCTTCTGCAAGACCAAGAGCCTGAGCAGCGATACCGATACGTCCACCATCCAGTGTATGCATTGCGATACCAAAGCCTTTGCCCTTAGCGCCTAAGATAGCATCTGCCGGGATACGGCAGTCTGTGAAGATCAGCTCGTATGTGGAAGAAGCACAGATACCCATCTTGTTTTCTTTTGTACCGAATGTAAATCCTGGTGTTCCTTTTTCTACGAGGAATGCAGAAATCTCTTTCTGAACACGACCACGTTTCTCGATCTTACCTGTTACAGCGATGATTACATAAACATCAGCTTCTTTACCGTTTGTAATGAAGCACTTAGAACCGTTTAATACCCATTCATTTGTTGCTTCATCAAATACAGCCTTTGTCTGCTGACCCTGTGCATCTGTACCAGCACCCGGCTCTGTTAAACCGAAAGCACCAAGCTTTTTGCCTGAGCAAAGATCCGGTAAATATTTTGCTTTCTGAGCGTCTGTACCAAATGTCTGGATCGGATCTACGCAAAGAGATGTATGAGCAGATACGATAACACCTGTTGTACCGCAAACTTTTGAAAGCTCTTCAACACACATAGCATATGTTAAAGGATCACATCCCTGTCCGCCTAATTCCTTCGGAACAGGAATACCCATAAAGCCTGCTTTAGCCATTTTTTCTACTGTTTCTCTTGGAAATCTGTGTTCTTCATCGATTTCCTGAGCAAGTGGCTTAACTTCATTTTCGGCAAAATCTTTAAATAACTGTCTTGCCATTTCATGTTTCTTACTTAAAGTGAAATCCATTTTTTAATTCCTCCATATTTATAGTTCAGCGCAAAGCTTACTGTGCGTCTACAGGTGTCTTTGTACGATCTGCGTTGTATACATAGAAACCTTTTCCGCTCTTAACACCAAGATTGCCGCCACGTACCATCTTGCGGATCAGTGGGCATGCACGATACTTGCTGTCGCCTGTCTCATTGTAGAGAACATCCATGATAGCAAGGCAGATATCCAGACCTACGAAATCACCGAGTTCGAGAGGTCCCATTGGATGATTCGCACCAAGCTTCATAGCAGCATCGATACCGGCGATATCTGAAACACCTTCCATTTTGATGAAAGCAGCTTCGTTGATCATTGGGATCAGGATACGGTTTACTACGAAACCGGCAGCTTCATTTACCTGTACAGGAGTCTTGCCGATCTCTTCAGAAATCTTCTTGATAGCATCTACTGTTTCAACCGGTGTATTTACACCTGCGATCACTTCTACAAGCTTCATTCTGTCAGCAGGATTGAAGAAATGCATACCGATCATAGGACGTGTTAAGCCATTTCCGATCTCTGTGATAGAAAGAGAAGATGTGTTGGAAGCAAAAATGCATTCCGGCTTAGCGATCTTGTCAAGCTCAGCAAATGTTGTCTTCTTAACTTCCATATTTTCAAATGCAGCTTCTACGATCAGATCGCAGTCTGCACACAGGTTTTCCTTTAAACCAGGTGTGATGCTGTTTAAGATAGCATCTACCTTATCCTGTGTCATTTTTCCTTTTTCTACAAGTCTTGCATAGCCTTTAGCGATCTTATCCTTACCGCCTTCAGCCCACTCCTGCTTGATATCGCAGAGAGCTACTTCATAACCGTCAACCTGGGCAAATGCTTTTGCAATACCCTGACCCATGGTTCCTGCACCAATAATGCCAACTTTCATTGTTGTGCCTCCTTTAAATATTTGTTTATCTTTACCCACACATGGCTGGCAGATTTTCTGCCAGCCCGGTGTGTATATTACCTGAATATATTAGCAGTTTTTGAATGGCTCTTTTACTTTTTCTTTGTTCTTGTCAAGGAAGAAAGCCATACCATACTTCTGATCTTCTGTCTCGAAGCAGTCACCGAATAATTTTTCTTCGATCACAACTGCCTGATCCATATCTACCTGAAGGCCGTCGTTAATTGCCTTCTTGCAGTTACGAACTGCGATCGGTGCATTCTTTGCAATGCCTGCTGCCATCTTCTTTGCTGCCGGCATCAGTTCTTCCTGCGGATATACGGCATTTACAAGACCGATTCTGTATGCTTCGTCTGCTTTGATATTTCTTGCTGTGTAGATAAGCTGTTTTGCCATACCAGGGCTGACAAGTCTTGCCAGTCTCTGTGTTCCGCCAAAGCCAGGTGTGATACCAAGACCAACTTCCGGCTGACCGAATACAGCGTTATCAGAACAGATTCTGATATCACAACTCATGGAGATCTCACAGCCACCGCCAAGTGCAAAGCCATTTACAGCAGCAATAACAGGGATCGGGAATGTTTCCAGCTTGCGGAATACATCATTACCCTTCTTACCGAATGCTTCGCCTTCTGCCTTTGTCAGTGTGCTCATTTCTCCGATATCTGCGCCTGCAACAAATGATTTCTGGCCTGCACCTGTCAGGATCAGACATCTTACTGTATTCAGATCTACAGCGTCAAGAGTCGCATTCAGTTCATCAAGAACCTGTGAATTTAAAGCGTTTAATGCTTTTTCACGGTTGATCGTAATAGTGCCGACTGCACCGTTTACTTCATATAAAATATAATCCATTGTTGTTCTCCTTATTGACTATTCAGGCAGGCAGATTACTCACGCTCAACGATTGTTGCGCATCCCATACCGCCACCGATACATAATGTAGCAAGACCCTTCTTAGCATCCTTTGCTTCCATTTCATGAAGCAGAGTAACAAGGATACGGGCACCTGAAGCTCCAACCGGATGACCAAGTGCGATTGCACCACCGTTTGGATTCAGCTGCTTATCTACATCAATACCAAGCTCTTTACCTACTGCAACAGACTGTGCTGCGAAAGCTTCGTTTGCTTCGATGATATCGAAGTCTTCGATCTTCATGCCAGTTTTTGCCATAACCTTCTTTGTTGCCGGAACAGGACCGATACCCATAACTTCCGGTCTGCAGCCTGCAAGTGCACCAGCTACAAATGTAGCCATTGGCTTAACACCAAGTTCTTTTGCTTTTTCTTCGCTCATAACAACGATTGCTGCTGCACCATCATTGATACCGGATGCATTACCGGCTGTAACGAATCCGCCCGGATTGATCGTACGAAGTTTTGCAAGACCTTCGATTGTAGAACCGGCTCTTGGACCTTCATCCTTCTTGAATTCGATTGTTTCTTTTTTCTTCTTAACCATTACAGGAACGATTTCCTTATCGAAAGCACCGTTTTCCTGTGCTGCACAAGCCTTTAACTGGCTCTTTAATGCGAACTCATCAAGCTCTTCTCTTGTCAGTCCCCATTCTTCGCAGATATTATCAGCAGTCTTGATCATATGGTAGTCATTGAATGCATCCCAAAGAGCATCATTTACCATTGTATCAACAAGTTTAGCATTGCCCATTCTGTAGCCGTAACGTCCCTGCATCATAGCGTATGGAGCCATAGACATGTTTTCCATACCACCGGCAACAACGACATCAGCATCTCCTGCCATGATCATCTGTGCTGCCATGTTGACACAGTTCAGACCTGAACCACAAACAACGTTGATCGTAACAGCCGGTACTTCATTTGGAAGACCTGCTTTGATACTTGCCTGACGAGCTACGTTCTGTCCCTGTCCGGCCTGGATTACACAACCCATGTAAACCTGGTCTACATCTTCCGGCTTAACACCGGCTCTGTTTAAAGCCTCTTTAATAACGATAGCACCCAGTTCCGGAGCTGGAGTTGTGCTAAGAGATCCACCCATTGTACCGATTGCTGTACGGCAGGCGCCTGCTAAAACTACTTTTTTTGCCATTTTTCTTTCCTCCATATAATTGTTTCCCGCCCTTATTTTCGGGCTTGGCAATGATTGTTATTTTTTTATCATTGCCCACTGCACTTATTTTAACATAGCAAAAGTGCAAAAACAAGAGGGAGAATCGCTTTTCCCACAATTCTCCCTGTTTTTTGACATCCTATATTTAATTTTCAGGTTCGATCAGTCCGTATGTACCGCCTTTTCTCTTATAAACAACGTTTACTTCGTCTGTTTCCGCATTGCAGAATACGAAGAAATTGTGTCCTAAAAGCTCCATCTGTACACATGCATCTTCCGGATACATTGGCTTGATATCGAACTTCTTTGTACGGATGATCTTGACATCTTCTTCATCCATATAATCTTTCTCGATGAATTCCTGTTTGAAGAAACTGCCAGCCTGCTGCTTGTCCACCAGTTTATTCTTATACTTCTTCAGCTGTCTCTCAATGATCTCTTCCACAAGATCAATAGATACATACATATCGTTGCTTACCTGCTCGGAACGGATGATGTTGCCTTTTACAGGAATCGTTACTTCGATCTTCTGTCTGTCCTTCTCTACACTCAAAGTAACATGTACTTCTGTCTCCGGCGTAAAGTATTTCTCCAGCTTACCAATCTTGTCCTCCACTGCTGTCTTTAAACCAGGAGTCACTTCAATGTTTTTGCCCATAATAATATATTTCATACGGCTCACCCTTTCTGTCTTTGATTTATGTGATAATTATAGCACATTTGTATATATATTTGCAATATTTATTCAAATTGTCTGTAATATTTGTACATTCAAAAAGTCAATACCTTTTTCGACGTTTTTCGTCAAATAACTGTTTTTTATGATTATCCCACAAAACAGATGTTCTGAAAGTTACCATAAAATCCCTTTATTTTTAACCTCTTTTTATGTGGATAATGTGGATAACCTCGTTTATAAGTCACTTTTTGCCTTAAAATCGTTCTTTCTTATGTGGATAACTTTTTTCGACCCGACCTGTACTTTTTCTGCAATTTGGTCTTGCATTCTCAGATCTTTGTGCAAATTGTCTACCGCAGCAATCTGCCGGAGTTCCCACAGCTTTGGTTCATGGGTTACAGAGACGAGATGCGCTCTGCGAATCTCGCTCTGATTAGCGGTCGTCAAATGCACCGCATAAATGCGTGCATTTTCCTCGTCGCCATAACAAAAAACAACGCACCTTCCATTGAAGATGCATTGTCTTGTCCCGCCCGGATTATTTTCCCTTTCATAATCCGCATCCATATATACTTTCCCTGATTATCCTTACTACTCCCCACAATATTATGTATTCGACATAATCCTGCAATTTTATAGTAATTAAATCGCAATTTCATTGTACTAATCCGTTTGTCGTTTGTCAATTCGTTTCTTGTTATATTTTTGTTTTTATTGTTTTTCTACCTCTTCCTTACTATAATGATAAATATGTTATGATATGATGTCGGGATTGTGGGAGTGCATGGCACGGAACAATCCGCAGGCACCGAAATCGGTGTTTTTGCCCCGACATCATGATACAGAACAGAAAAGGGGACTTACTCATGATACTGGCGGACACTCTCAGATTACTGATCACGATCACCGTATGCTGCTGCATCACCGGACTTTTGATGTGGCTCTTTCTACTATATAATAAGAAAGCATCCATTGAGGTTCTTCTGCTTTGCAGCAGTCTGCTCCTTGTCCGTTTTCTGTATCCTTACGAGTTTCCGTTTACGCACACCGTTTATATCACAAAGGGATATCCCACACTGAATGAATTTTTTAACCAAACTCTCTCTATCGGCCGGATTAAATTTCCTGTGGCAGCACTTCTGCTTGGTATATGGATCGCCGGAAGCCTTTGGAACGGTTTCCGTTTCCTGCGGCATTATATTGTTCTGCAAAAATCGGTCTCCCGGCTTCCGGTCTGCTCCGATGACAATATCCGCTCGCAGCTTGATCAGATATTGAAAGAAAAACACTTTTCAAGATGCACCTTTTCCTTAAAAGAAGATACCGAAATGGAGTCCCCTTTTGTTACCGGTTATTTTCATCCGGTCATCGTCATTCCGGGACTGTCCCTGTCAGAGAAAGAATGGTACTATATATTGTCCCACGAGACTGCACATTACAGACATGGCGACACCTTGTACAAGCTGCTTATCGAGATACTCCTCGTAGTTTTTTGGTGGAATCCGCTTTTTTATTTATTCCGCCGGAAAATATCTGTCTGTATCGAGCAGTCCGCCGATCTGCTTGCCATAGAAGATCTGAATGCTGCAGAAAAGCTGGACTATCTGGAATGTCTGTTAAAGGTTGCCCGTCAAAGCCTGCATAACCCTGTGCTCCGTTCAGCAGTCCTTACCTTTGACGGCTACGGGGATTCGGAATTGAAAAAGCGCTTTGCCTGTATTACAAAATGTATTCGCCAGGAAGCCACATTCGGCAATCGTATCACAAAATATGGTTTTATAGCCGCCATGCTTCTTGCAACTTTCCTCTCATATGGTATCATAGTGGAACCAAGTTCTACAAAGACACCTGCCGATGAGCCGACGTCCTTTACCATACAGACAGACAACAGCTACGCGATCAAGATCAATGACTCTCTTTATGAGCTATATATGGATGATATATTGATAGGAACTTTTGAAGATCCGGCCAATCTGCCGGAAATACCCATTTACGAAAAGGAGATCAGATAATATGCCTAAAAAACAACCCTTTCAGAAAATTACAAACCGTGAACTGGAGATCATGCAGCTTTTATGGAATGCAGATCATCCGCTTATCGCATCTGAAATTGCAGCCATGAAACCGGATCTGACCGTCAACACCGTTCAATCCGTTCTGCGCAATCTGCTGAAGCACAAATATATCGAGGTGGCAAAGATCGTATACAGCGGAACTGTTCTGACACGCAGCTACCGGCCTCTTATTACCGAGCAGGATTTTGGTATTGATCAGGTGATCAACGACTTTCATTCCTTCAGGGGACTTTCCGTATCCCATCTGGTAGCCAGCCTTTTGAATGAACCCGTTTCTTCCTCCGAAATTGATGAGCTGGAGGAAGTGATCCGAAAACAGCGGGCATTGTTACAGGAAAACAAAACAGAATAGTAAAGATATGTACAGGCACCGGCGCCAAACCCGGTGCCTGTTGTATTATAAAAATACAGACAATCTTCTGTCTGTATATGTACCAATATTATATTTACATTGTTATTGCAGCTTTTGTGTTTTTTATTTTCAGAATAATTTTAGATTGATTATTCTGCGCATTCGTATTATAATTTTCCCGTAACAGGAAAAGAGAGAGGTGAAACATGGGCGGTTATGTTCGCTTGCTGATAACTGTTTCAATTTGCTGTTGTATCATGGGATTTTTGATGTGGCTTTTCCTAAAACGGTATAAGAAGGCTTCCATCTGGATACCACTACTTTGTATTGGGCTTCTCCTTGTACGGTTCCTGTATCCGTATGAATTACCGTTTACATATTCTCTATATTTGACAAAAGGATATCCTACATTAAACCGTTTTTTCATGTTGTCTATTACATTTGGCAAAATTCAATTTTCCATTGCACATATAATAATAGGCATTTGGATACTTGGTATTATTGTATCGGCTTTTCTTCTACTCTACCGTTACCACCGGCTACGCAGAGATATCAACCTGCTCCCCGAAGCACAGGCTCCGACTGTTTTATCGCAGTTTGATCGTATTTTGGCAGAAAAGCATTTTGCACGCTCCAGATTCCATGTCAGAGAAAGCAGGGAACTCAGTTCCCCTTTCGTGACCGGACTACTTCATCCGGTGATCGTCGTACCAACGCTCACCCTGTCACAGCAGGAATGGTATTATGTTTTATCCCATGAAACAGCCCACTATCTGCATGGTGATACGCTTTATAAGCTGCTGATCGAGCTTCTCAAAATTGTTTTTTGGTGGAATCCGCTGTTTTATCTGTTCTGCGATAAAATATCTATCTATATCGAGGAGTCGGCAGATCTACTTGCGACTGAGCAACTGGATGATGATTCCAAGCTGGAATATCTGGATTGTCTGGTTCATGTAGCAAAAGAAAGCATACACCATCCACTGCTTTCGCACTCTACGCTTTCTTTTGATGGCTATGCCAAATCGGAGCTGAAACAGCGTGCACTTGTGATCATGAAGAGCATTGAAACACCGCAGACTTCTCACAGAAAACGGGGGCAATATGGCTTCATCGCTGTAATGATTCTGATTACAATTTTATCCTATGCTTTAATTATAGAATCAAGATCCATAGAAGTCCCCACCGATGAGCCAACTTCCTTTACAATACCAAAGAAAGGCAGCTATGCCATCCAAGCAGGCGATTCCCTGTATGAACTCTATATAGACAATACATATATAGGAACCTTTGAAGATCCGGCGAATCTGCCGGACATACCCATTTATGAAAAGGAGGATTTACCATGAAAAAAGCACTTTATGCACTACTCATCTGCACCACTCTGACTGTGTCCCTGCCAGCTCTCAGCGTCAACATTCTTGCTGCTCCTGCAGAACCAGTCGCCGACACAAGCGTTGACACCACACCTGATGTACAGGCTCGCAAACCTTATACAGAATGGCGCTATAAAGTGATCAACGGAAAGCTGTACAAAAGATTGTATGATGCAACCAACGAAAAATGGCTTACTGACTGGATTCCATGTTAGGAGGAATAAATAACATGCCAAAGAAACAACCTTTTCAGAAAATTACAAACCGAGAACTGGAGATCCTGCAATTATTATGGCACACGGATCATCCGCTTATCGCATCTGAAATTGCCACGCTCAAACCGGATCTGACGATCAATACGGTACAGGCAGTACTGCGGAACCTGTTAAAATACAAGTATATCGAAGTCGCAGACATCGTATACAGCGGAACCGTACTGACGCGAAGCTACAGACCGCTGATCACCGAGCAGGATTTCGGTGTCAGTCAGGTAATTCGCGATTTCCATTCCTTTGAAGGGCTTTCTGTACCACATCTGGTAGCAGGCTTATTAAATGAGCCGATCACAGCAGATGAGATCTCAGAGCTGGAAACAATGATCGCGCAGCAGAAAGAGCGGCTGAAGCAGCGCAAATCTGGAAAGTAGTATAACGACAACTGAATATGGAAGCTGTTTGACGCATGTCAAACAGCAAATGCTTTAAAAGGGCTCCGGGAATTTTTCCCAGAGCCCTTACCTTATTATGTATTATGTACCTTATTTAAATTTTGCCTTCTTATGAGCACCCTTCTTGCAGATGATCTTTTTATACGCTTTCTTCTGCTTCTTTGGTACTTTAAAGGTTGCCTTTTTGGTAATGCCCTTAAATGCCTTTGCACCGATTGATTTTGCTTTCAGCTTTGTCGTCTTGATCGTCACTGTCCTGATCGCTTTACAGCCACTGAATGCTGATTTGCCGATCTTTGCAATATTGCTTCCGATCGTTACGGTTTTCAATTTCTTGCAATTCTGGCAGGCCTTATCTGCAATAGAAGTTACTTTATAAGTAATACCATCGATCGTCACTGTCTGTGGAATGGTGATTTTGGTAACCTTTTTGTTTTTCGGACCATAGTAAGCAACTTCTCCGGCTGTTGCATCTGCCTTTGTTACCTTATATGATCCTGTGGAAGCTGTTAAAACAGTGCCTGCTGCAGGGGTTTTTACCGGATCTTTTGCCGGATCTCTCGTGGTAGTTCCGCTGCCTGGCTTCTTTGTATCATCCTGTTTTCCTGTTGTGGTTCCGCCTGATGTGGTCCCACCTGTTCCTGTTGTACCGGAGCCCGATTTTGTTACAGTTACTGTATAAGTTGTCTTATATCCTTTATACGTAACAGTTACTGTCTGTGTACCTGTCTTGTATCTGCTGTATCCACTGTATTTTACAGATGCAAGATCTTTTATGGGCAAAGCCACTTCCGTTCCATCCGAAAGGACATAATATACTGCATTACCACTCTTATCTAACGCCTTGCCATATTTGTACTCTGTCACTTTTGGCACTACCTTCAGCCCGGTAATGCTTACCACTTTGATATCATAGCTTGCCTGTAAGCCCTTATAGCTTACTGTCACTGTCTGTGTACCTGCCTTGCTCATATCATAGCCGGTGCAGACTGCCTTGGAAATATCCGAAACAGCTGTTTTTGTATCATCTGCCATCACCAGATACAATTTGAAATCCGGTACAAATGTATCTCCGACCAGATAATATTTATCTGCCTTTGGTTCTACCGCAAGCTTTGCAACATCCAGTAAGTTGATATCAAATGTTGTTTCATGTCCCTGATAGGTTACTTTCACAGTCTGTGTACCGGCCTTGGTTATATCAAAACCAGTACATTCCGATTTGGATACGTCGATCTGCGATTCTGTACCATCTGTCATCTGTGCATATAAGGTATATTCCGGAATAAAATGATCGCCCTTGACATAAACTGCATTCTCTGCAGGCTCAACTCTGATTCCCTTTACACCTACTACCTCAATATCAAAGGTTGTGGTAAAGCCCTTGTATGCTACAGTAACTGTCTGTTTTCCGGGCGTATTCATATCATAACCGCTGAGTTCTCCCAGACCTTTTCCAAGTTCGAACTTATCTGTATAATAGCCTCCGTTTCCGAAGAAATCTCCGCCAGTCTTAAACTTGTATGTAGTCTGTAAATATAACTTATAATCCTTGGAAATGTCATCTCCGCAGGCATATTTTTCTTTAGTGTCTTCTACAATGATTCCTTTTATGGTATTGCTGTAAGATACTGCACCTTTTTCACTTGGCTTATGACCAAGCCCCATCCGATATGCCGGTATTCCATAGTTGTCATAAGTACACTTCTGCCCGGATTTGTTTTTGGAGCTTCCTTCTCCCCAATATTGATTATTGCAATCCCATGTCAGATCCATGTACCATTATAATACACAACGTTCCATGCATGCCCCTGCCCTGTATGTGTTTCATCAAATACACCTACAGAAGATCCCAGACCGGAAACATATAAACTTGGAATGCCTGCAGCACGAAACATAATATTTCCCAGTGTCGCAAACCCTCCGCAAATAGCCCTCTTGTTCTTAAAAGCATAATCAAGCTCATCTCCTACGTTTCCGCCATTATTCAGCAGTTCATAATCATATGCAAGATTATTACAAACCCAATCATGAATTGCCTGAATTTTCTGCTCAGCTGTACTGAGGTTCTTCACAAGATCCTTTGCCGTCTGTACAACCTCTTCATAACTGTCTGCCTGTACAGATGCAATAGTTGCCGGATTGGTATAGTTTTTAATCTGTTCCTCTGTTTTTTTATTTAATTCATTCAGAAGATCCGTATTTTCCTTCGCATATGGAGCGTAGAAAGAAAGATCCGATCCCTTTTTCTCAATATATACAACAGCCTGCCACTGAAGACTGTCAGCATATCTGGTCGCATATACCTGTGCGAAAGCAACATGCAAACCATCTTCCATGTCCGGTTTCTGAGAAAAATCAATAGATACACTACATTTTGTTCCAGAAAATTTAGACTCATTGACACGTTTCATATCCAAATATGATTGGGCAAACCATTGCTGTTTCATAACAGAAGAAGCTACACCAGCATAGGCATCGACTAATGAAAATGTCAATACATTATTTTCCAATTTCGCTGTCCACTCCGGAATCGTCTGTCCTGGAATCTCGGAAGACACCAATTCGGATGTTCCACCTGTTCCTGCTGTTGTCCCCTCTTCTGTATCGCTTTCTATCTCAGATAAAACATCTTCCCCAACATCCCCTGAAACCGTCTGCTCTGTTTCTTCCAAAGCAGCCTGCCCGGCTTCTTCCGAAGCTGTCTGCTCCGTAGTCTCAGAAGCGATCACACTTGATACATCGATCGTTTCTTCCGCCTGTACTGCAAGCGGTTCTACAGCTGTCATAAGCATGCTCAGACAAAGCAGCCATGCAGCACCCTTCCATCCTGCAGATTTCTTTCTTATTGTTTTCATGCAATTACCTCCCTGTTTTTATTACGATCTCTCGTTACTTCTATTATAAATCGTAAAACAGTTTAGACGTTTTTACCGCGTGTAATGTAGCGTTTTGGGCACGAAATGCAGTTTTAATATTGAAAAAGAAGTACACATACAGTACAATACGAACGAACAGAACAGATGCAGGGAGGAGTCTAAATTGCGAATAGCATTATGTGATGACAATCAGGATTTTTTACAGAATACAGTAAATTTGATCAGACAATGGGCTGCGGAAAGCGGTATCACAGCAGAGCTGTTTCCCTTTGACAATGGAGATGCGCTGCTTTCTAAGATCACAGGTACACATATGGATATCGTATTTCTGGATATTCTTATGCCACTGCAAAACGGAATTGATATTGGCAGGGAGCTCAGGCAGCATGACAATGTCGTACAGCTCATCTATTTGACATCCTCTCCTGAATTTGCCCTGGAATCCTATGAAACTAAGGCACAGGGCTATCTTTTGAAGCCTGTTTCCTACGAAAAGCTAAAGGAAACGCTGGATGAATGCAGTCATACATGCACCATCCAGCAGAAAAATATGGTTCTGAAAACAGCACAGGGCTACCAGCGGGTGTATTTTCATGACATCGAATTTGCCGAAGCCCAGAATAAAAAAGTGCTTTTTTATCTGCGGACAGGACAGGTCATCACGACCATCACCCCATTTCATGTTGTGGAAGATCAGTTTCTGGAAGAAGATGGCTTTTTCAAATGTCACCGCAGTTATCTTGTCTACTTTCCTAACGTAGACCATTTCAACGCGTCCGAAATCTTCATGAAATCCGGGCTGCGTGTTCCGATTGCACGCGGTTACAGCAAAGCATTTAAAGAGGCCTTCTTCAGTCTGATGTTCCCGGAGTAGAGAAAGGAACCTAAAAGGAGCAGCTACCATCTGGTAACTGCTCCTTATCATTTCTCTTATTTTATTCAGATTAGAAAATTCTTCTGACTGCAAGTACGCTTCTGTAATCTGCATTGGAAACCTTAATACCGGTTGCTGCTGTAGAAGCATGTACGATCTGTCCGCCGCCGATGTAAAGACCAACGTGACCACTGTAGCATACAAGATCACCGGGCTGTGCATTTGCAAGACCACCTACATCATAACCGCAGCCTCTCTGTGCACCGGAAGAATGTGGAAGACTGATACCGAAGTTTGCATATACGCTCATGGTAAAGCCGGAGCAGTCTGTTCCGTTTGTCAGGCTGGAACCACCGTACACGTATGGGTTACCGACAAACTGGAGTGCATAGCTTGCTACGCTCGCGCCTGCACCGCCGCCTGATACAGATGCGGAAGATCCGCTTCCTGAAGAGGACTTACCGCTCTTCTTGCTGGCCGCTGCATTGGCTGCTTTTCTTTCTGCCTCTTCCTTTGCAAGTCTGGCTTCTTCTTCTGCCTTGGACTCTGCTTTTACAAACTCTGTATGAAGCTCCACAAACTCTGTGGATACATATCCTTCACCTTCTTCGATCGGAACCTTTACCCATCCGTCCAGTTCATCTTCCTGTAATACGGAAAGATCATCCTCCAGACCAACCATACCAAGTACAGCCGAATCAACGGTTGGCTCTTCTCTTACAAATAAAGTGGTTGTTGTAACAGTTGCGATTCTGTTACCGACTTCCTTTGCCAGTGCAATAGCAGCTTCTCCTGTCACACAGTACTCTGCTTTAACATAACCTGTTACACTGCCTGATGTGATCTGATACCATCCGCCGTCTGCTTCCGATACGAAATCACCAACTGATTTATTATACAGCTTGCCGACGATCTCTGCTTCCTCGCTCGGCTCCTGTCTGACATTGACATAATCGTTACATTTTGCAATAACAAGATTTGCATATTGTGCTTCTGCACTTTCCGCAACTGCATCTTCACCGGAAACGGTAATGTCTGCCTCTTCTTCCGCAACTTCCGCTGCGACATCCAGAACCGTTTCTCCGCCGACTTCTGCTTCCTGTGGCAGTGTTGCCTTCTCCAGATTATCTGCCACAACCGCACCTGCTGTCATCTTCAGATCTCCGTTGGATGCAACCGTAATGTCGCTGCCGTTTAATGTAGTTGCAGCTCCGGCAGATGGTAATGTGCTTGAAAGAGATGAAGCAGATACCGGAATTACTGTATTTATTGTCATTGCAGCCGCAAGTGCGAATGCAAACATTTTTCTGTTTTTGTTTAACATACTTCCTCCAAAATTGTTGATTATTTCTTACATTTGTTACAAATTTGTTAAATCTGTAATAAAATATAACACCATACAGCTCTCTTGTCAACCCGATTGGAGAAAATGGTTAAAATTTCCTTTAACGATTAAGTTGGCGTATTTACGCAGTTTTAAAGTGTTAACAGATCCTCCTGCACACTTGTCACCGCATTGGCGCCGTCTGCTGCCGCTGTCAGGATCTGACGCAGTGCTTTTGTCCTGACATCGCCTGCCGCGTAGATACCTTTTACGGATGTTCTGCAGTCTTCACCTGCGATCAGATACCCTTTTTCATCCTGTCCTACCAGTCCTTTTACAAAAGCGGTATCCGGGATCGTACCAACTGCAATGAAAACGCCGTCCACCGGAAGTACTTCTTCTCTGTTTTCTTTATTATAGAAGAGAGTTACCTGCTCTACCTGTTCCTCTCCTGCGATTTTCTTTACCTCCGCATTCCAGATCACTTCCACATTGGAAAGGGAAAGCATATGTTCCTGCAGGAGCTTTGCTGCACGCAGGCTGTCTCTTCTGTGCACCAGATAAACCTTTTTACAGAAGCGCGCCAGAAAGATCGCATCTTCCACAGCCACATCACCGCCACCGACAACAACAGCCGTACGGTTTCTGAAAAAGGCACCGTCGCAGGTCGCGCAATAAGAAACACCCATGCCTGCCAGCTCTTCCTCTCCCGGAATATGCAGTTTCGCATGATGTGCTCCTGTAGCAATCAGAACTGTCCTTGCTTCCAGACATCCCTGATCTGTATTAAGCACCTTTGTCGTGCCCTGATCTATCACTTTTTTAACTTCTGCAGTCTGTATTTCTGTTCCAAGGTGCAGGGCATGTTCCTTAAATTTTTCGCTCAAGTCAAAACCGCTGATTTCCGGAAGCCCCGGGTAATTATCGACTTCATAGGTCGTCAGGACCTGTCCGCCGCTGATACCGGTCTTTTCCAAAACAGCAGCTTTTAATCCCGCACGCTGTGCATAAATGGCTGCTGCCATTCCGGCAGGACCGCTTCCGATAATTAACAGATCATATATTTGTGCCATACTTTTTATCCTTTCGTCTATACCGTTCATACCATAATTTTCCCAACATGTACTATGATGTCGGGGCAAAAGCCCGGGCTTTGATGCCTGCGGATTGTTCCGTGCTCTGCACTCCCACAATCCTGCCCAATATTCGCATATCGTGGGATTAACATCCCACTTTTATGCTCATATCGGGGCGGGTCCCAAGGTCTTTCAACCACTTATGAGCAAGCTCATGTGGTTTTAGACCTTTTGCCCCTGGCATCATTATATTACCACACATTTCCCCAAACGAAAACACATCATAATAAAGTGTGCGCATCTATACAGCAAGAAACCGGTGCCTCCTTCCGAAAGCACCGGCAGACTGTACGTTTTATGCCATGGCATTTGCCATTTTGTATTTAAACAGCATCTCTGCATGATTCTGTTCTTCGATCTGAATGTCTGCGAGCAGTTTTCTCACACATGGCTCTGCAAACACAAAGACATTTGTATTATATTCACCCGATACGAGTTTCTCCGTACCGATCGCATCTGTTGCCAGAAAGCAGTCGCTTTCCTTATCCTCCGGACTGCTCATGGAAGTGTAAGTTGCCTTTGGGTTATAATTCTTGCCATCCGCATCGTTGCAGTCACAATCCGGGCAGTTACCGGAAAGCAACTGTCCGAGAGAATCATAATGCTTTTTCTCTTTTAAATGCAGCTGATGAAACAGATCCTTTAATACCGGATCCTTCGCTTCCTGTTCATATCGTCTGTATTTCTCCATACAGCTTTTTTCCTGTGTCTGCAGGTCTTCAACCGCCGTCTTTTCTTTTTCCTTCAATGTCACATTCATACATTTGTCTCCTTTTCTTCTTTTACATTCAGTATGTCTTTTTTACTGGAAATTTATACAAGATATGGCGGCAAAAGATGCAAAAAAAGTATCGTAATACCAAGTGACAATACATACTGCATGGTGTAAACTATATCTGTAAAAATCATCTATTGTATCATGGATCCGAAGATTCATGCCATTTAGGAGAAATACTATGCCAAAATACGCTTTTATCACAGGTGCTTCCCGCGGTATCGGTGCTGCGATCGCGCACGAGCTTGCCGCGCAGGGATATCACCTTTATCTGACCTGTCTGACAAACGGTCAGAGACTACAGTCTCTGGCTGACGAGCTTTCACAGACCTATTCCGTTTCCTGTCAGTGTTTTGTCGGTGACATCGGAGATTACAGCTTTGTGGAACGCTGCTTTGCCAAAATCAATACATTGGATGTCCTCGTCAACAACGCAGGAATTTCCTATGTCGGTCTGTTGTCCGATATGGAAGTCAGCGACTGGAATCAGGTCATGCATACCAATCTGTCTGCCAGCTTTTATACAAGCAAGCTTGCGATTCCTCTGATGCTGAAAAAGCATGAGGGAAAAATCATCAATATTTCTTCTGTCTGGGGAAATGTAGGGGCTTCCATGGAAGTTGCCTATTCTGCATCCAAAGGCGGGCTGAACAGCTTTACGAAAGCACTTGCCAAGGAGTTAGCGCCGAGTAACATCCAGGTCAATGCACTTGCCTGCGGTGTGATCGATACGGATATGAATAAATGTTTTTCTGTAGATGATATGGAAATCCTGAAAGGAGAAATCCCGGCAGACAGAATCGGAACGACGCTCGAGGCTGCCAAAATGGTCAGCATGATCATTCATTCTCCTTCTTACCTGACGGGACAGATCATTACTATGGATGGTGGCTGGCAGTAGACTTACATACTGTCAACGACCGTAAAAAAGTGTTCTACTTCCTGCCATGCTCTTTTGGATTCCGGCAGATGCATCATTGCCATCTGGAATACGTGGAACATTCCCTCGTATTCCGACAGGCGCACATGCACGCCCTGTTCTTTTGCCCTGGCTGCTGCCTGCTGCGAATCGCTGAGCAACATTTCGTAAGTACCGACCTGGATCAGCATCGGCGGAAATCCGGTAAAGTCTCCGAACAGCGGCGACAAATACGGATTTTTCGGATCGTGGTCCTGTCTGTAATCTGTGCTATAGATCAGACTGTCCCTTGTTTTGCCAAACAACGGATCTTTTTCATAATTATCATCATAAGATGGTCCACTTGCCGTCATATCGGTCCATGGTGACATGGCGACAATTCCTCTCGGCAGTTTCCTGCCATGATCCTTCAGATAATGGCAAAGTGCCATGCAGAGTCCTCCGCCCGCGGAATCTCCGCCCAGATAGATCTCGTCTTCCGTAAAGCCTTTTACTTCCCGCAGCCAGTCAAATGCTGTGATGGCATCTTCAAGTGCCGCCGGGAACGGATTTTCCGGTGCAACGCGGTAATCTATAGAGAGTACGTCCATTCCCTTTCCTGCCTCCGCATATAATACGGCGAAGCTCCGATAGGTATTGTGGATCTTTCCCACATATCCGCCGCCGTGCAGCTGCAGCAAAACACGGTCTTCTCTTCGCCCTTCTGTTTTGGTCAGATATTCCATCGAAAAAAGCGGCAGATGGATTTCTTCCATCTCAAATCCCGCCGGACATCTCCACGGCGGTTCCACGATCTTCTTCCGCATCTCTCCATTCTTGAATTTCTGTCCGATGAGGTGATCACTCGTTACACGTGCGATCAGTTCCCGTACAAGCTGACCCTTGAAGCTTGCTTCTTCTTCCGAAATTTTGATCATATATGAAATCTCCTCTTTAGTTCATTTTTTGCTCTTCGGTCACCGAGTAAAATAGTTCCCAGAAACAGTATGCCGCTGCTTACCAGTGCGATCAGGCTCAGAAGCGGTCTTGTCACAATATGCAGAACATACAGAAGCATCTGTATGCCTGCGATCACGATCATGCCAAGCTGCAACAGGATATAGCTTTGCCAGTTCTGCATATTGACGATCATGAGCACGATAATACCTGTATCCACCAGCAAAATCGCACAGGGGATTGCATAATTGACCGACCAGCCGCGATAGCCCAGAATATGATCGATCAGCACACAAAGCAGGATTGCGGCCAGACTCTGCACCATGATCTTCATCAAATGCCCTTCATCCTGATTGAAAAGCGTGTAGCGCAGTGTCAATAAAAAGTATAGAATACCTGCATCACAGATAACCGACCACATCAGACCCGCGTACGTCAGATAATTGATCACGCCAAGCAGGATCATGGCGATCACGGAAACAAACAGACTGATCCGCATCAGAAATCTGTATTTTTTCTGCGGAATGGAAACCTGTGGATACATGGGATCTGTCTGCTTCTCATCCACCTTTTCGAGTACACTTCTACAAAACGGACAGACACTTGTCTGATCCAATATTTGAATTTTACATTGTTTACAATACTTCATAGGCTTCTCCATTCGTTTCGATAGTCACAGGTACACCCAGCTCCGACAGCGTGCGGAAAAAGCACTTCTGGATCGACTGATCCTTTAATTTGGAGCTGATCGTATACACAAGTGTATCCTCATAAGAGCTGATACTACATTTCATATTCTGCCCCTTTGTCATGGAAAGCACGACATGCATCTTATCGATATAAGGCCGGTAATCCTCCCGGATCTGCAGACTGCCTACATTCGTTACAGTCGATGTGTTGGCAAGCGCAGAACTGCGATACACCCACTTCATGGCAAGATTTTTTACAAACAAAGGAACCATACGCAGCATCAGGTTTTTCTGATTCGATACATTATAAGAGATCAGGCTGTCCATATTTTCCTTGGTGATCTGCTCCTTCAGGCTCTCATCAATTCTGGCAATCACCTCTTCTACCGTGTAGTTTTCTTTATCAGCCCGCAGAACCGCTGCCGTCATGCCAAAGAAATTCTTTGTCGTGATCGAACCGTAAAACGGGCGCATATTAACCGGTACACAAATACTGATCGGTTTTTTATATGGCTGGCTGTGCAGATGCTCTTTATAAATGCTATAGGCAAAAATACCGGTCAGGAATGTATTGATGCTGACACCATATTCCTTTGCCTTTGCTTTCAGGATCGGGATATTCAAGTAGCCATGGGTAACCGAAAGTGCTTTTGGCGGCAGGAATTCTCCCGTCAGACGGACTGCACGCTCCGTCTTATATTTTTTCTTATACTTCTTGCCGGTATAATTTTTAACATAGCTGTCTTCTTTATTCAGGGACGTATCACTGCACAGTTCATCACCAAGCTTCTCCATCAGGTCATCATGCGTCAGCCGCAGATATTCATAAACCAGCTCCCGCAGAAAGGTTATCCCGCCCATACCGTCAGTCAGGACATGGAATACCTCCAGATTGATCCGTTTCCGATAGTAAGTCACACGAAACAGATAATTGTTGTTCTGATACACCGGAATATACAGGCATGGATAGGTATTTTCTTCCCGCACTTTCGGCGCCGGTCTGTTATTTGTTTCAAAATAATACCAGAACAGACCTCTGCGCAGTCTGACATGGAACACGTCAAATTTGGGAAGCACTCTGCTTAATGCTTCCTGCAGCTTTTCTTCTATAATATCTTCTGTCAGTGTCACGGAGATCCGATAAACACTGCTCATGCTTTCATTTGCTATGACCGGGAAAAGCAATGCCGTATTATCCAGCTTGTCCCATTTCATTTCTTTTTCGGTCAGGCTCATTCTTTTTCTCCTCTTTTAACAGGTGTCTGAAAAACAGCCAGGCTTCTTTTCAGGATGCCATTCATGTGAGCGATCGCCATGCCATAGTTAGTCATGGGTACGCCTGCCTGCAGACAAGCTTCCTTCCGATACTGCATTTCTCTTTCGTTCAGCATACAGCCGCCGCAGTGGATCACCAGTGCATATTTCGTCAGATCCTGTGCGAATTCCGTTCCGCTCGTCCATGTAAATGCCAGTTCTTTTCCCGTGTATTTTTTCAGCCACGCAGGAAGCTTCTGCGTTCCGATATCGCCGCATTGTCTGTGATGGCTGCAACCCTCGGAGATCAGCACATGATCCCCATCCTTAAGGCGGTCGATACAGCCGGCTGCGGCTTTTGCCGTTTCCAGCTGTCCTTTGTATCTGGCAAACAGCACGGAAAAAGACGTAAGCGGCATTTCCTGCGGTACAATTTCCTTTACATAGCCAAATGCCTGACTGTCTGTGACCACCAGCGCCGGCTTTACATGGTGAAGCGTCTGTGCCAGCTCTGTTTCCCTTGTCACAACTGCGATCATGCCATGATCCAGCAGATCTCTGAGCACCTGCTGCTGTGGCAGGATCAGGCGTCCCTTCGGTGCCGCTGCATCAATTGGCGTTACCAGTATGACGATATCTCCCGCCTGCACCAGATCGCTGACGATCGGTTTTTCCGCACCTGCAGTCTGTGCCAGCTTTCCGATCATATTTTTCAGTTCTTCTATATTTTTCTTTTCTCTGGCACTGACAAATATTTTCGCTGTTCCCGGTGCAAAATGTTTCCATTTTTCAAAATCCTGCTCAAATGCCAGATCGATCTTATTGACCGCCAGTATGGTCGGTACTTTTCTTTCCTGTAAAAGTGCAAGCAGCTCCTTTTCCTGCTCTGACGGTTCCTTGATCGCGCTCATGACAACAACCGCAACATCTGTCTTGCGCAGAATCTGCCTTGTCTTTTCCACCCGGAGCTGTCCCAGCTCTCCTTCATCGTCCATACCCGGCGTATCAATGATCAGTACAGGGCCGATCGGCAGAAGCTCCATGGATTTTTTTACCGGATCTGTCGTCGTTCCGAGTACATCCGATACGACAGACAGTGCCTGTCCGGTCACTGCATTCACAAGGCTAGATTTGCCGCTGTTTCTTCTGCCGAAAAAACCAATATGCACACGCTGTGCGCTGCCAGTATCATTCAGTCCCATACTCTTTCCTCCTTTTTATCAGAACCGGAAGTCACGCTGTCCATTTTCGATATTGACCAGATTCTTTTCTACGATCTCACGCACCTTTTCCCGCGGGATATTGGCAAGCTGCTCACGGATCAGCTTTTCACCTTTTGCTCTCGTTTCCGGAGAAGCATAATCGATCAGGTATTCCTGCAGTGTCATCAATGCATTCGGCAGACAGCAGTTGGAGATCTGTCCGCTCTTGCAAAGAGACATGAACCGGTCTCCGGTTCTGCCTTCCCGATAACAGGCGGTACAAAAACTCGGGATATAACCACCGTCGATCAGCCAGCTCACCACCTGGTCAAGTGTTCTTGTATCGCTGACATCAAACTGTTCGCTGCATTCTTCCGGAAGCTCCGGCTCCGCGTAACCGCCGACACTTGTTTTGGAACCGCCGCTGATCTGGGAGATGCCCAGACCGATCACTTTTTCCCTGCATGCCTGACTTTCTCTTGTCGAAATGATCATGCCTGTATATGGGACACTGATCCTGATGCAGGCAATGATCTTGGCAAACGTATCATCATCGATACCGTTGTCAAATGCGGATGGATCGATATCATCTGCCTTTTTGATACGCGGAACGCTGATCGTATGCGGTCCCACGCCATGTACAGCCTCCAGATGCTCTGCATGCATCAGAAGCGCAGTAAACTCATATCTGTATAATTCCAGACCGAATAAGACACCCAGTCCAACATCATCAATTCCGCCATCCATGGCACGATCCATGGCTTCTGTATGGTAAGCATAATCATGCTTTGGCCCGGTCGGATGCAGTTTTTCATAGCTTTCCTTATGATAGGTTTCCTGAAACAGGATATACGTACCAATGCCTGCTTCCTTTAATTTATGGTAATTTTCTACCGTAGTCGCCGCAATATTGACATTGACACGACGGATCGATCCATTTTTATGTTTGACACTGTAGATCGTTTTGATACAGTCCAGAATATATTCAATTGGATTGTTTACCGGATCTTCTCCCGCTTCGATCGCCAGTCTTTTATGTCCCATATCCTGCAGGGCGGTAACTTCTTTTACGATTTCCTCCTGCGTCAGCTTCTTTCTGGCGATGTGTTTGTTCTTCCTATGATAAGGGCAGTATACACAGCCGTTCACACAGTAGTTGGATAAATACAGCGGTGCAAACATGACAATACGATTTCCGTAAAAGTCTTCCTTGATCTGCTTTGCCAGTGCATAAATTTCTTCATTCTTTTCCGGGATATCACAGTCCAGAAGTACTGCTGCTTCTGTGTGGGATAAGCCTTTTCTCAGCTTTGCCTTCTCCAGAATTTTGTCAATAAGCTGTTCGTTATGCCTGTTTTTCCAGGCATAATCCAGTGTTGCCATGACCTCGTCATGGTCAATGAATTCTTCTGCCTTTAACGATTTTGCATTATACATGATATGCCTTCTTTCTATATGTCTGCATGTTATTTGTTTTCTTCCCTATATGCAAGGTCGCTTTTCTATAACCTGCTACACAGGTTATTGCGCCGTACATTTGCTCTGCAAATGTACGACAATGCTTGCGACATCTACATTGTACGACGCAGTGCGCATCTTTGCAAGCTTGCTTACGACGCCTACATTGTACGACGCAGTGCGCATCCCCGCGGATCGTTTTTGTGTAATAGAAACAAAGTTTCCTACTTACACAAAAACAGAGGTCATGCCATGCATGACCTCCCCGCCATTTCTCTTTTTCCGATTATTGCAGTGCTTCCTTCAGCTGCTGATAAATTTTATCATATTGCGCGTTGTCTGTCTGCAGACACGGTTTATCGAGTGTCTGAGGCACGCCATAGGTTCCGTTTTCTTTATACTTGGGGATCACGTGAAAGATCAGTCTGTCACTATAATCTTCACTGTCAAAATAATTGATCGCATCCGGTGCAAACAGCTTATTGAGTGTTTTTGCCGTTTTGGCGATGTCTGCAAAGAACATGTTCCGCTCCAGTGTTGACAGTCTGCAAAGCTCTCTTGCCGACTCCTTAAATACTACTGCGACCCTGCCCCTGCAGGTCTGATCCCGGTACAGATACACACGGGAAATATCCAGATCCGCTACATAAGCCCCGTAAATATCTTCCAGATCTTTTTCGGTTGTCTTCTGCTTACTTTCATCCACTGTTTTTCGGTAAGCCAGATAGGCTTTCGCCATCTCCATGTCCTCGTTGAGCACATGATCCATCACCCAGCTCTGTACTTCTTCCTCGATCTTGCGCAGCTCCGTCGCCGGTTCCTGCTTCAGCTTCGGAATATTGATCTGCATGATATAATCCGAACACTTCTTATGAAACTGTTTATGCTTCGTGATCTTTGGATACGACATTTCATCCATGATCGTCTCTTCCGCATAAAAATGATAAGCAGTAAAATCCCTGAGCCCACAGACGATATCAAGAAGCTGCTTATCTGTCACCCCAATACATTGCATCTGCAGCAGCTGTTCCATATCTCTCCCTAATTTAAACAACTGCTTATGCTGTACATCGATACTTTCAATACTGGTATTCAGGTTCTTCTCCCAATCAAACTTAAAGTCAAACATAACTAGCCTCCATTTGCCATATTGTAGTATCCCCATCATTTTCTCTTTGTTTACTACTATGTTACCACGGATCGCTATGTACCGTAAACCGACAAAAACACAGTTTTTCAGCAGTTTCTTTATTCACTATTTTGAAGCACATCTGCCATCCTGTTTGTCGCACTGACAGGCTTTTCCAGATATTGTTCCCTGATCTGTGTTTTTGACCTGTTTACCTCCTCAAACAACTCTCCTGCCGACCAGACAAGACATTCCTGCCCCCAGACGATGAGCTGCACAAGGCCATCGGAGGTTGCTACCGTTACATTGTAATTTTTCCCGATCGTATGTGCGGCTTTGGCGATATACTGATCTGCCGTCTCCGCTTCCTTGGTATATACGACATCAATATTGTGATAGTGCTGCATCTGTCCGATACCGCCTCTGACCTTGTATGCATCAAACACAAGAATGACATGACAGCCCTTGCTGCCCTGGTAATCGCAGAGAATATCCATCAGTCTGCCCCGCGCTGCATCAATATTGACCTGCGCCAGCTCCTTCAGCTCCTCCCATGCAAATACAATATTATAACCGTCAACCAGCAGATAGCTTTCTCCCGGCTCTGTCTGTTTCTTTTTGGCTTTCTTCCACGCTTCTGCCGCCTCGCTCTGCACAGGACTGATAACCTTTTTGGTCTGCTGCAAAAGACGCTGCTTCACAGGTCCGTAAGTCCGCTCAAAAATAGCTGCCAGTTCTTTTTCTTCACTGCCGTATCTTGCCGCTTCCATGCGGTTTTGTTTTTCCTGTTCCCTGCGGATCTGCTGAGCGGTAAAAGCTGTATAATCCTCATCGTTGTTCGTGTCAAAAATACTGGGCAGATGCATATGCTCTTTGACTTCATCCCATGGCACGACAAATCCCGCACCATGCTCACAAAATACGGAATCCGCCGGATTTCGCAGATCATGTCCCGGATCATATGCCCGCTTCTCCATGACCGTCTCCGGATCATGACAGATATCATAGCCTGCTGCCACAAGAGAAATGCGTCCCTTGCCCTTGGAATAGGACAAAAGCTCCCTGGCATAATTGCGCATCGTGGAAACAGGTGCTTTTCCGGTCAGTATCGTCTGCTCCATCGTCTGCTGCGGCGGATCGCACCTTCCTTCCATCCGCTGTACATCCGTCATGACGCGCCCGGTCAGCTCCGGCGCAACCACGATCCGGAAGCTGTAATACGGCTCAAGCAAAACGCTCTGCGCCTGCATCAGTCCCTGTCTGAGTGCACGATAAGTTGCCTGTCTGAAATCGCCGCCCTCCGTATGCTTCGTATGGGCACGTCCTGCTACAAGAGTGATCTTCATATCCGTGATCGGAGAACCTGTCAGCACGCCTCTGTGCTGTCTTTCCTTTAAGTGGGTCAGCACAAGCCGCTGCCAGTTCAGGCTGAGATCATCCATGCTCACATCCGAATCAAATACAAGCCCCGTTCCTCTCGGCTGCGGTTCTAACAAAAGATGCACCTCCGCATAATGGCGGAGCGGTTCAAAATGTCCCACGCCCTCGACGGTATCTGCGATCGTCTCCAGATAGACCACTTCTCCGTCATCAAAGGAAATCTCAATGCCAAAGCGGTCTTTTACCACGCATTTCAATATTTCGATCTGCACCTCACCCATGAGCTGTGCATGAATTTCTCCCAATTCTTCATCCCATACAATATGGAGCTCCGGATTTTCTTCTTCCAAAAGCTTCAGCTTTGCCAAAAGTGTATGTACATCCATTTCCGCCGGTCCCTGCACGCAGTAATTGAGAACCGGTGAAAGTACCGGCGCGATCTCATAATTTTCGATCCCCAGTCCTTCTCCCGCAAAGCTTTCACTCAGTCCTGTGACACAGCAGATTTCTCCCGCAGTTACCTGCTCTGTTGTGTCATACTTTTCACCATTGTACAGGCGGATCTGATTGACCTTTTCTTCCTTCGACCAGTTAGCAGAGGATAACAAGTCACGCACATGCAGCTGCCCGCCCGTGATCTTCATATGGGTCAGTCTGTTGCCCTGCTGATCTCTTGTGATCTTGTACACTCTGGCACCAAAGGCAGAAGGATAACGCGGTGTTTCTATATAGGAAGCAATGCCTTCGATCAGTTCTGTAATGCCTTCCTGCTTCAGCGCAGATCCGAAAAAACACGGAAATACGCTACGGCAACTGACCAGCCTTGCAATTTCTTCCTGTGGCAGGTCGCCATGCTCTAAAAAGTATTCCAGAGAGTCTTCCTGTGCTACAGCAATGCTTTCCCAGAACATCGTATTGCGTTCTGCGCCAAAATCAATACATTCACTGCTGAAGGTCTGCTGCAGCTGTTGCAGAATCTTATCATGGTCTGCAAGCGGCTGATCCATTTTATTAATGAACAGGATCGTCGGGATCTGGTACTTCTTAAGCAGATTCCAGAGCGTCTGCGTATGTCCCTGTATGCCATCAGCTGCACTGATCAAAAGCACTGCTGCATCCAGTACCTGCAACGTTCTTTCCATTTCCGCCGAAAAATCCACATGGCCAGGCGTATCCAACAGCGTCACTTCTCTTCCTTGCATGGAAAGTCTTGCCTGCTTGGAAAAAATCGTGATACCACGTTCCCGCTCCAGCGTATCCGTATCCAGGAAAGAATCCTTGTGATCCACGCGTCCTACCTTCCTGAGTGCCCCGCAGGCATACAGAAGACTTTCGGATAAGGTTGTCTTTCCTGCATTTACATGTGCCAGAAGTGCTATACATATATGATTATTTTTCTCCTGCTTTGTCTGTTGTCCCATCGGATCTGTCCTCATCTTTCTGTTCTGTCACTTTTCCCCTGTCTGCTTCTCTTTTCCTATACAGCCTATCCGCCCCCTGCTTTATTTCCACATCCAGTACATAGGCCGTTTCATTTTCCACACGGAACCGGATATTATACTGCTGATAGGAAAGTCCCCAGATTCTTTCTGCATCCTGTACATAAGCGGTACGCGGATCCTGCGAAAGAAGCTGCTTGATTGTATCCCGTTCTTTCTCTTCTATCTTTATCAGCATCTCTTCCGGAATACTGACCGCAATCCGGTTGCCCCGAACCCTGCCCGCAAAGCCATCTGTTGCATCAGGATAACTGTCTGCGTAAGGCAGATAAGGCTTAATATCATAAACGGGCGTTCCGTCCAGCATATCCACACCGGATACATGCAGAACCGGTCCATATGTTTTATGATATTCTATCGAATCCAGCTTCAGTGCGGAAAGCCCGATCGGATTCGGGCGGAACGGAGAACGCGTTGCAAATACGCCCATCCGCTTATTTCCGCCAAGGCGCGGCGGCTTAACGGTCGGTGACCATTTTTCTCTCTTCGCCTGTGAAAATTCCCAAAGCACCCAGATATGAGAATATTCCGCAAGTCCCCGGAATGCTTCCCGATTCCGGTAAGCCGGTTCCAATATGATCTGCCCCTTTAGCTGTCCGACCAGTCCGCTTTGTCTCGGGATTCCGAACTTTTCCGGAAAATCCGTATGGATCGTTGCAATCTGTTTTAGTTCCATTTTATTGTCCTCTACTTACTGTCATATCATTCTGCAAAGTGATCCCTAAATTCTGATAATATCAACTGTGTGCGAGCTTGCGCCGATCAGATCCTGCCTTTCACAGGTTGCCAGATGATATTGCAGGAAGCAGGAAAATTCTTCTTCCGACATGGCATTGATGACCGGACGCATATGATCCGCCGGGCCATCTGCCGCAATGATCTGGATCCTGTTTAGTCCTACCGCTTCATTCAGGCGGTTGATATCCTCCAGCCTCACAACACTGTAGAGCTCGTTTGCTTCTTCCGTGCAGTGAAAATCCTCTGTCAGAAGTCCCTTCTCCATGCTTTCGAGTATATGTCCTTCCCGGAATGCATACGTCAGCACGCTGTATTCATTCATACAGTAAGCAACAAGCAACACGCCACCCTTTTTTGTCACTCTTTTGGCTTCCGATAAAGCCCTGCATTTTTCCTCAAAGGTATGCAGGTGATACAAGGGGCCGAACAAAAGCGTCACATCAAAGGTCTGATCCGCAAATCTGGAAAGCTTCAGGGCATTTCCCTGATACGCCTTCACGTTGCTGCCTTTTTTCTTCAATATGCCAAGGTTACTTTTGACAAGCTCTACCGCTGTCACATCCAGTCCCATTTCGGCAAGTGCCACACTATAGCGGCCTGTTCCCGCTCCGATATCCAGAACACTGCAGCCCTTCTCCCAGTCCCCGGGCAGATATTTCTGAATGTAGCGCATCGTCGTCTGAAACTCTACCTGTCCGTGGCGGGACAACAGTCTTTTTTCTTCGTTAAATTTATTATAGTATGCGATCAGTTTTTCCTGCATATCCTATCCTTTTCTCTTCAATTCTTTTATTTTCTGTATATGGTATCCGGTGTTCTGTGCGCCACCAAACGCAGAGCCTGTTCTGCCAGGTCTGATACCTGTCCACATATCGATTTATCTATGAGACGCTGCCCACTCCGTCTCTGAAAACGGAATCACAGACGCCGGGCTCTCTGTATGCTCTCCCAGCATCTTTTCCATCCAGATCATATCATACCATCTGCCAAACTTATAGCCGCTGTCATGAAATGTGCCCACCAGTCTGTAGCCCAGCTTTTGATGGAATTTTTCACTGTCCTTTGTTAAATACTCGTCCTCATTTTGCGGATAACCGATACAGGCATTTAAGTTCAGGATGTGCTGCGCGCGCAGGGCTTCTTCGAGTGCTGCATACAACTTTCCACCAATCCCCATACGTTTCTTTTTCTGATTTACATAAATTGTTGTCTCTACTGACCAGTCATATGCTGCGCGTGCTTTAAATGTACCTGCATAAGCATAGCCAACAATCTCGCCCTCCGCTTCCGCAACCAGATACGGGTATGTCTCCAAAATGTGCTCTATTCTGCCCGCAAACTCCTCTACAGAAGGCACTTCGTATTCAAAGGTAATTGCCGTCTGCTCCACATAAGGGGCATAAATGTTCAAAAGTGCAGGTGCATCCGCCTTTGTTGCGGTCCTGATCCGCACCTCTTTCCTTTTCTCTTCCTCACCTGCTGTTTCCTGTATTGGTATATCATGTTTTGATGCTTCTGCTTTCTGTCCCGGTTCTTCCTCTCCTGAAGCTTCCTGCAGCATGTCAAGCTCCTCCATGTAAATACAGTGCTTTATGCTGTTTACCGCCACTGCCTTCCGCAGTTCCCGGTATTCCGTCCAGCACACCGCTTCTACCTCCGATACCTGCAGATTCAGTTCACTTTCATTTACCGGTTCTTCATATATAAATACATAACTAAGCTCTTCATCTATAAAGGAATGATCCTTGCCTGATATGTGATGCACGCGCCTTTTCCCCATATAGTGAAGTTGCTCTGCTTCCGCCCGGATGCCCAGCTCTTCTGAAAGCTCCCGTAGAGCTGCCTGCCTGTAATGATCCGTTTCCGGTTCACCCGCATCTACATGTCCCGCTGCTGAAATATCAAAACAGCCCGCATAAGAATCCTTAGTGCTGCTCCTTTTCTGTAATAACAGATCAAAGCTGCCATCCTGCCTTTTTCGCCTGACCCAGATATGGACTGTTGCATGCAATGTTCCTTCCCGGTGCGCCAGGGAACGCTCCTTGACCTTTCCTGTTTTTTCTCCGTTCTCATCGATCACATCAAAAAATTCAAGCGGTTTTCCATCGACCGCTACCTGTCGCAGCTCACCATCCTCACTGTATACCAGCTTCATGGAAAAGAACGGATGATCTTCTGACAAAAGCTGCAGAAACAGTTTGTCACCTTCCCAGAGATTCAGCTTCCGGATCTCTTCCTTCGGAATCCATTCCAGAACGCCTTCGTCGCAGGCAATGGGCTCCCCTGTAAAGCCATCTGCAGTAAAAACAGAAATATATTCCATCTCATCTCCGCAGATAAAGGTGAGCTGTCCGCGATAATGAAAAGACGTCAGTGTATAGCCTGTCTCTTCTTTGACTTCTCGCAGAACACATTCCTCCGGGCTTTCGCCTTCCTCAAAATGTCCGCCGACTCCGATCCATTTTCCTTTATTGACATCCTTTTCCTTTACCACTCTGTGCAGCATCAGGTATTTGCCGTCTTTTTCGATATAACATAACGTACTGAGTTCAGGTGCTTTCATCTTATTATCCTGTCTTTCTGTTTTCTGCTGCTATATGAGCACGGCTATTCATCCCATATCACATAGCTCTGCATAATTGCAATTTCTTCCCAACAAGTATAGCACGACAACAGCGTATAGGAAACCTGCGCATCCATTTTTTGTGAACCGGTGTCAGATTACCGTACTGTCATGCAGTTCTTCCGATCCGACATTTTCTTTGACATTTCATGTACTGTCATATATACTTGACACTAAGAATATTTTATTTGCATATGGAGGCGTAATGCCATGGGGAAAATATGGGAATTTTTTGATACTCTAAGTGAATATGTTTATGTCGCTGATATGGATACACACGATCTTGTCTATATGAATCAGACTGCATTAAAAGCGTTTGGTGTGTCTTCCCCTGAGGAAGTCAGAAAGCATAAATGCCATGCACTCTTACAGAACTGCTCTGCCCCCTGTACCATTTGTAATAACGATAATTTAAGGCCCGGTACTTTTCTGAAATGGAGCTACTATCACACCGGGCTCCAAAAGTTCTTATACCTGATTGATACGATGATCGAAGAAGAAGGCCATCGTTATCGCCTTGAGATCGCAATTGATATAAGTGAACCAAAACAGGCCAATGCAGACAGTCATTACCTGAGCCTGGAAATGCTGATCAATGAGGGGCTCCGCGTTGCACTTCAACAGCCAACTCCTGATGCTACTCTGAACTTTCTATTGGAATATCTCGGTAAACTCTTAAAGGGCGACCGTGCTTATATTTTTGAAAAGAATGAAACGGGCGGCGATAACAATACCTATGAATGGGTTGCTGCAGGCGTTACGCCCGAAAAAGAAGATCTGCAGGATCTTCCTCCGGAAGTATGTGCGAGCTGGTATCAGAAATTCAGCGAAAATAAGCATATTATGATAGAAGATCTGGAAAAGATCAGAGAAGATGATCCGGCTTTATACCATGTACTTCATAAGCAAAATATTTCTTCTCTGGTTGTCGTACCGCTTTATGATAACGGAAAAGCCTTTGCCTTTTACGGCATTGACAATCCGCCCGCAGCTTCCCTGGAATACACTTCCGGAATACTGCATATTATGGGACATTTTATTGTGGCAGCACTCAAAAGACGAAATCTGGTGCGCCAGCTGCAGGATATGAGTCTGCGGGATGAACTGACCGGACTTGGCAACCGCCACGCGCTGCATCTGTTCACGGAAAAAAACGATCACTACGCAAGCGTCGGTATCGTATACTGTGACATTACCGGTCTGAAAGCAGCCAATGATTCAAAAGGGCATTTGTTTGGTGACAGACTGATCTCCAACGCCGGTCTTTGTCTGCAGAAAGCATTTGACGGCTATGGGCTGTTTCGTGTCGGCGGTGATGAGCTGCTTGTGATCTGCCCGGATATTTCCCGTGAATTATTGGAAGAAAAAGTTGCCATGCTGCGCCGTCTGACCAAAGAATATGAAGTAAATCTTGCGATCGGCTATTGCTGGAACGATCAGAATGCCTCCGCCATCAATATCTGGATGGCAAAAGCCGAATCCGCCATGTATCAGGAAAAAAGTGCATACTATAAAGCAAAGGGGATAGAACACAGATAGTGTTCCATCCCTTTTTTCTTTCATTTCTTTCATTCTCTTCTCATCCATCATTTTATAAAAATCCTGCAAACAGAGAAGCCAGCACAACTGTCATAATACCTGTCACCGCGATCGCAAGACTGCTCATGGCACCTTCTATCTCACCAATCTCGATAGCCTTTGCTGTTCCGATCGCATGTGAACTTGCACCGAGTGCCAGGCCCTTGGAAATCGGCTCTGTGATCCGAAAAAGCTTACAGATCAGCTCACCAAAGATATTTCCCAGAACACCTGTGATCACGATCACCGCTACTGTGATCGTCACATAGCCACCCAGTTCTTCCGATACGCCCATTCCGATTGCTGTCGTAATAGACTTTGGCAGCATTGTCACATACATTTCATGGGAAAGGTTCAATAGCTTACATAGTATCAGTACTGTTCCAAGACTCGTCAGAACACCGGCTGTAATTCCGAGAATGACTGCTCTGTGGTTTTTCTTCAAAAGTTCCCACTGCTCATACAAAGGAATCGCCAGACATACGGTTGCGGGTGTCAAAAGCCAGCTCAAATAGGCTGCGCCCTGATTATATGTATCATATTCAATTCCTGTACATGCCAGAAAAATGATCGTCAGCACGATTGAGATCAGCAGCGGATTAAAAATCCCCAGCTTCAGCTTTTTCCTCAGGAACATACCAAGGGCATATGCCAGAAGACTGATCGTTACACCTGCAAACAGGGAATTCTGATATAACTCACTCATGTGCTGCACCCCCTTCCTGCTTTTTTTCTTTCCGGATCACCCATTGTGAACAGATTCCTGTTGCTACCATGACCGTCACGATCGTGATAACAGTAATGACACTGACAGGCAGTACAAACGGTTTCAACGTTCCCCAGGACTCCATCAGCCCAACACCCGCCGGAATGAACATAACAGGCATGATCTCGATCAGGAACTTCCCCACGTCCTTTACCTGCTCCAGTTTGATCAGTCCTGTCAACAGCCCGATAAACAAAATGACCATTCCGTAAATACTTGCCGGAATCGGTAACGGCAATACATATTTTAAGAATTCTCCCACAAATGAAATACACAAAATCAGTAAAAATTGTTGCAGATATTTCATTTCTGCCTCCTTCGTATTCAGCCACGCTTACTGCGTAACCAGATTTGTGACCCAGATGCCCTTTCTGACCAGTACATATCCTACACAGACCTTTATGATATCCGCACACTGTACAAACAGATATACTATCAGAACCGGTAATGCCGTATACCGACATAATGTAAATGCCAGGCTGACCGACACTACCCAGGTAAACACACTGTCAAATAAAAATGTGATGACCGTCTTTCCTCCGGACCGCAGCGTAAAGTATAATACATTCAAAAATCCTTGTAAAGGGAAAAATGCTGCTGTGATGATAATAAACCATCTTCCCAGATTACGGATCTCATCGGTCGTATTATACGCACGCGGGAATACACCGGACAAAATAATCAATATAACAGTCAGTCCCACACAAAGCATAGCTGTAAACCACATAAGCTTATTGGCATTTTTCTTTGCTTCCTCAAATTTGGAAGCACCGAGGAACTGTCCCATGATAATGCCGACTGCATTTCCCATGGCAATAAATACGACATTCAGCAGATTACAGATCGCATTGGATATATTCAGACCCGCTATTACCTTAAGTCCTTTCATGGAATAGCACTGTGTCAGCACTGCCATGCCACCTGCCCATAAGAACTCGTTAAAAAAGATAGGCAGTCCCTTGATGATGACAGGCATCATTTCCTGCAGGGAAATACGAAGTGTCCGGTAAACATTCTTTAAGAAGCTGTATTTTTCAATCTCCACATGCGTCCATATGATCACAACAAACATTTCCGCAAATCTTGCCATAACAGTTGCAATGGCCGCACCTTTTACTTCCAGGCGTGGGAATCCGAATTTGCCGTAGATCAGGAAATAGTTAAATACGATATCCACTACGACGGAAACCAGTCCTGCCAGCATTGGCTTCATACTTTCTCCCATTTCACGCAGACTGCCCGCATATATCTGCGTGATCGCAAACGGCACAAGACCGATCAGCATAATGCGCAGATAAGAAAGCGCGCTTTCCAGTGTCAGTCCTGCATCCAGATTACCGCCTGATCCCTTCAGATACAGACCGATCAGCCATTCTCCGCCGACTAAAAAGACAATAACTCCCACCACTGTCAACAGTGCTGTGATCCACACCTTCAGGCGGAATATCTTCTGATAGCCTTCTTTATTTCCCTGTCCGAAATACTGCGCGCTGTAAATACCAGGACCTGACAGTCCGCCAAATACAGCAAGAAAGAATACAAAAAAGAGCTGTCCCGCAATAGAAACCGCGGTCATCTTTTCTGTGCCCAGACTTCCCACCATTAAATTATCCACCAGACTGACCGCATTGGTGATCCCGTTCTGGATCATCATTGGGACAGCCAGATAAAGTGCTTTTTTATAAATAGAATTTTGTTTCATGGTTTCCTCCCTCTTTCATACTCGAAAATCCTGCCGCTTCGCATCAGACGCACTCCGTGCTTTCTGATTTTCTCGTTGTACGCTCGGGAAAATATCCTGGGCGTAAACTGTCGTATAAAATCTGACAAACAGATTAACGCTTGCTGAACTGCGGAGCGCGACGAGCTGCTTTGAGACCGTATTAAACATCTCTATGGTGCGTTTTTCCTTGATATTACGGGCTTTTTCGCATTTTCTGTTGTCGGTTGTCCTATTCCTTAACCATGGAAATCGGTGATTTTTCATCGAAATTCTCCTGGTTCAAAGCATCATTCACTACCTCGAAAAGTTCCTCTGGTTTATTATACTTGACCCTCGCGTAAATGTCCATAGTTGTCTTACTATTCTCATGCCCTGCCAGGTACTGAACTGTCTTAGGGTCAACGCCCGCATAGAGCAGATTCGTGATGTAGGTATGCCGCAACAAGTGCGGTGTTACATCGAAATTCAGGGTATAGCGAATCTTGGGATTGTTCCTCTGCGTTGTTCCTAATGTCGGCTTGACGGTATATTTGATGCTCTGTCCATTCACATATTTATAGTAAGTTCTCTCTTTCGCAGAGCGAACAACTACATACTGCCAAACTCTCGTAAACTGAGAATAGGAAAGCGGCTGTCCCTCACTGTCCGCAATCACATACTCCGATATGGAATTGGCTTTTGCTTCCCGCAGGCAGTCCACCAGGCACTTCGGAATGGGAATGTCCCTTTTAGCTGCTTTTGTCTTTAGAACGGTAGAAATCACCGGCCTGTTATGCTCCGCGCGCCATGCACGTCTCACGGAAATGTATGGTGTGGATTCATCCAGGAATACACAATCCCATTGCAATGCAAGAATTTCTTCCCGACGCAAGCCGGAATACAAACCAATCATAATAAAAAGATATGGCGGAAGCTCTTTCACCGTATCCAACAGAACCGCAACCTGTTGATCTGTTAAGGCATCTTTCTTTTTCGATGCTTTTCCGCCCTTTGCTGAAATTCCCACACATGGATTATCGGTTATCAGCTGACTGCGCTCTGCCGAATAAAACACACACTTAATCAGCATATTTACCGTATCATACAGTCCTTTCGATTTTTGAGACAGCGGAACAAGCGCCAGACGAATATCATCCGCAGTCACTTCCTCCATATACATATCTCCCAGAGAGCTAATGACATAATTCTTCATATTCTGTCTGTATCCTTTTATAGTAGCCGCAGACACCTTTGCTGATTGCATCAGCAGCCATTTCTCACAATACTCGGCAACTGTCGGATGCTTTCGGTGAAAGATGATTTCCTCCACCTGTCTCCGGGCCTCCAACTGCTTTTCATATAATTCTTTACAGGTGGTCGCATATAAGCTGACCTGCTTTCCATCGGCATCTGTAATTCTGGTTCTGTAATACAGTGTTCCTTTTCTTGTAACCGTTCCGTACTCTGGAACGCTTTGTTTTTTCTTAGCCATACAAATCTTCCTTTCCTGATAATGAGTGTTCTTAAATTCACACCTTCTTTTTATCAGAAAGCACTAACTTAATCAAAGATACGAATTATGAAAAACAAAGAGCGAGACATCCTTGCCTCGCTCCTGCGTTGTTTCCTGCTTTTATAATGTTATGCCTGTGCTGCATCCCACTGGGCAAATGCACCACCCATTGTTCTTACCAGTTCATCCGGTCTGTTGTATTTGACCTTTGCGTAAATGTCCATCGTAATTTTACTGCTCTCATGCCCCGCCAAGTATTGAACTGTTTTCGGGTCCACGGACGAATGAATCAGATTCGTAATGTATGTATGCCGCAGCTGATGCGGCGTCACTTCAAAATCCAAACTGTAAATCACTTTGGCGTTATGTGCTGCCTTTTCACCGAGGACCGGCGTAACCGTGTGCTTTACACGCTTTCCGTCCTCGTAGCGATAATAGAAACGCTCCTTGACTGTTCGGGTCACAATATACTGCCAGAGCCGCTTGAACTGCGTATAGGATAACGGATCACCGTCTCTGTTCGACACTACATATTCTGACTGTGAATTAGCCTTTGCCTCTTTCAGACACTCTGCAAGGCAAACCGGCAACGGAATATTTCGATGCGCGGCTTTCGTTTTCAGCTCATCCAGAATCACCGGTCTGTTATTTTCCGTGTGCCATGCCCTGCGTACCGTTAAATAAGGGCAATCCACATTCAGATATACAGAATCCCATTTTAGGGCAAGAATTTCTTCTCGCCGCAATCCTGCATACAGCCCCAACATGACAAATACATACGGTGGAAGTCCCTGAATGGCATCCAGCAGTCTGGCGGCCTGTTCATCCGTCAATGCAGCTTTGTCCTTTTGCGGAATGCCTCCGCCTTTGGCCGTAAGGTAAATCGTTGGGTTGTTATCAATAATCTTACTTTCCTTTGCTGCCCGGAAAATAGATTTATACAGGATAACCACTGACTTATATACCGAAGCGGACTTCTCGGAAACAGGAACAAGTGCAAGCTGAATGTCATCCAGTGTCACATCTGCCATCCGCATCTGTCCCAGTTCTTTTATAATGTGCCGTCTGACCTTTGATGTATAATCTATCAGCGTGGTTGCCCTCACATGAACCGACTGCATCAAAAGCCATTTTTCACAGTAGTCTGCAACCGTCGGGGATTTCCGACAGAATGTATCGTTGTCGATCTGCTCTAATGCACCCAACTCTCTATCATATAATTCTTCCGGTGTTCTCGCATAAAGGGCCACCAGTTTTCCATCTGCGTTCTGAACCCGCGTTCTATAATAATCTATGCCGTTAAGCGTAACTGTACCGTATTGTGGAATTGCTCTTTTTCTTTTTGCCAATTCCTCCACCTCCTAAGAATATACTCCAGCGCTGTATCTATGTTTTATCAGACCATTATGATTTCGACAAGGATACGGACCGGCTCACACTCCAGCTCTGCGAGGTTTACGATAAGTTGCGTTCTTTTCTGCTGGCTTTGCTCTGTGGGTGCATTTTGCGATATACTCCTGAAGGCCCGCTGAAGTAAAGTACACACAGCCATTCTGCACATATTGCACATAAGAAATAAGACCATTGTTACGGGCTGCGTCCAGCGTTGCAATGCTGATACCTAAAATTTCTGCTGCTTCTTTTCGTGTAATAAGTTTTTCCATAAAGCATATTTCCTCCAATCTGTCAAGTTTGTCATCGTGTTTGTTCAAAGCCACATGAATACGCTGGCAGCCGAAACTGCCAGCGCATGGTATCTGATTTTGAACAGGAAGCTGCAAACGCTTCCTATTTATATAACTCAGCTTTCATCACATTTGCCACGCCCCCTGACGATGGGAACACAACAGGTCTCCGCTGGCGCGGCTGTCATAACTCCGCAGCACCGTTCGTATCGTGTGCCGCAGGGTTCCCCCCAAGTCTTTGGCGGGCCGTGAGGAAGTATCTTTAAGCCCCCATGCAGTCATCGCGCCGAATCTGCCACAATCCGTTTTATGAAATCGTAGATCGCTCCGAAGAAGTCTTTTCATCACCTCCCTGACTGCTCCATCTTCGCGGCGTTTCACATTCGCTCGTACATGAGTTATGTACCTGTTGTGCTGTCTATTCAGTTTTCAAAGATCTTGAGGTCACGAGGATAGCGTGTCCTTCTAATAACCGTGAGGCTTTGAGCCTTTCTTTCAGGGGCGTTACAGACGATTTTTAAGGAAAGTCTCCATGTTCCGAAGGCCGCGCTGGATAGATTCGCTGACCGATGCAACGCTGACTCCTTCGCTCTTGGCAATCGCTGATTCTGTCAGTCCCAGGAAGTAGTAAGCATAGATGCGCTTGGCCTGCTTGTCCGGCAGAGCGGCAATCGCAGCGTGAAGCTGCTCCATCGTCACTTTGCGCTCATACAGCTCACAAGGGGTCATGGAAACGAAAAGGGCATCATACTCAATTCCGTCTCCGCGATCCAGAGAATAATGCGCCTTGTGGTAATATGTACGGCGGCGGTATGCGGCCTCCAGACGGTCATGCTCTTTCATAACAGCGGCTACTTCATCAGGAACCTCAATAATGTAATCGGTCTTATAAAAATCGGGATACTGCTCCCGCAGATTGATCTTGGTCATAATTTCCTCCATTTCAGTTGTTAGGGACAAAGGGCAACCGAAATGGCTATGGCGGAGAGCGACACCGGGGATGTTCGGGAAAATTCCCGTAAAATCGACAAAGAAAAACGTCAGACGGCCTTAATAGCTGTCTGACGCATTTTGTATGATATGTTGTACGATTGTGCGGATTATTTACGCTTGATTGCGCGTGTCCGTGTGTATAATTTCTCTTTGGTAGGTCATTGATTTTTTTAGGTAATCATCTACCTGAAAACCATAATTCTGCTGAAATAAATAACCGCCCATCGTAGACTCCTCAAACGGCAGTCACGGGCGGTAATGGAAATATACCCTGCCGTGAAAGGCCGTTTTTTTTATTGGCCTCCCGTCAGGGCTTTTATGTATATTTTATCTTTCAAAAGTGCATGATAAACACATATCAATACGCGTGATTGGGTGATGGTAACTTTCTCTTACGCACGATAGAATGTAATAGAGGTGAGCAATCATGCCGGAAGATGTATTTGTGTATTTGGGACAGTGCCTCAGAGATGCAAGAGAAGAATGTGGACTGACCCAACAGGAGCTTGCGGATCAAACCGGCAGAGGGCTTCGTCATCTCCAGGACATTGAAAAGGGCAGGAAAAATCCGTCTTACGATGTACTGGCATCCTTTATCAAGCGATTAGGCATTTCTGCTAATGAGCTGTTTTATCCTGACGCTTCGGAACAGGAAAAGCAAGTACAGCATTTCATGGGAAAGTTTCTGGCCTGTACCGAGGATGAGCGGCAGATTATCTTGAAAACACTGGATTGTATGGCGGAGCAGTTTATCAGCCGACGTTACAAATCCTCCGATCCGCAAAATTATGAATAAAACCAGCAGGGCAAAATGCAATTTTGCAATTTGTTTCTGTTGGTTTTATTTTGCCTCCGGCAGTAGACGTAAATTTTCCTAGCCCCATCAATCGCCGCTATTTTGTTTCCGGTATTCAGCCGGTGCAATCTTCATGACATCTCGAAATGCTGTTGCAAATTTACTCTGATTCTCATATCCAACCTGGCTGGCAATTTCTGCTATGGTTGCCTGCGTCTGACGAAGCAGAGCAGCGGCCTGTTTCATGCGGTACACTTTCATATAGGTTCCAATGGGCTGTCCATAAACTCCCTTGAACGTATCCTTTAAGGTTGCCGTATTGATAAGATACTCTTTGGAAAGTTCCTCAATCGTTGGCCGTTCCTGCAAGTTGGAGATAAGCCGCTTGTGAATGTCCCGTACAATCTCCACCTGGGGAGAAGTATATAACTCTCGCTGCTTTTCTTTATTTACATCCACCATACACAAGAATAAGAGAAGCTCCTGCACCTTCAGCATGAAGTATGGCTTTTGCAGGCGATCCGGTACGGAATACAGTTCAGAAAAGATATGCTCAATCTCATCCTTGGCCCGCATGACAAAGCATGAGCCATCGGCACAAAATTTGTTTTTGAAATCTGCAATACCAATACCGCTCTCGGCGAGGATTCCAGGCGGATTTTGAGAAACCAGCTCCAGATCAAGCACTACTGAGATTCCGCGATAATGTCTCAAAGGAAAGGCCATTTCAGAAGCACAGTTATCCATTGTATGAATGGAAAGATCCCCTTCTCCGAGGTACAGGCAGGAACCGCTTTGCAATACGCTCCCTTCACGCCCTTCCCGGCAATGATTGATCTCCAGCACATTCTTATCAATGGTTCCGTCCCAATAACAACTCGTTGCTTCAAAATCATTGTAAATAAGCTGGATACCGGGATAAACCTGATAGACTGTCATAAGCCCCAGGCCATCCTCACAGTCCATTTTATAGACGGTGCAATATCCGTCATTATCTTTTGGAATAATCGCAGATAACCCCGTAGCATTGGTGATAGGGTTTTTGTTCATAGTATTCATTCCGTTATCTCGTATTTGTTCTTCCAGGATTCTCCTGGCGTCTTTTATTATATAGTTTTTTCTCATTTTATACCGCTCCAATCGGCAGGATGTGCAATCCAATCAGAAAGCAAATTCTATTATAGTGCAGCCCTGCCGAATGTGCAAATATACGAAAAAGCCGATGCCCTCCAAAACGGAAAACATCGGCTATATGCGGGATTTTATTTGCTGCAATATTCCTTTCCTACACAACCGGAACAACTGCCGCTACAACAAGAACCATTTTTGCGGTTCTTATGGATTTTTCGCACAGCCCATATTGCATAGAAAACAATCCCGATAAGGATTATACCAGTAACAAGCATCTAAAACTCCTTTCTGACTGGAAACTCACAACTTATTAGCTTTGGGTCTCCGATCCTCTTTTCAAAATCCAAAGTCCAAATGCGACCACTGATAAAATGGCCGCTGAACGAAGCACTTTTCCAAACGTCATATTCATACCTCACAGCAAAAGTCCAACACGATAAACCACAAAAGTAACAGCCCAGGCCACAACCAACTGGAACAGGGCCGAGAACAGCATCCACCTTGTACTGCCGGATTCCTTGCGAATTGTAGCTAGGGCCGCTGCACAGGGAACGTAAAGCAGGCAGAAAATCATCAGGCAAAACGCATTGAGCTGTCCAAAACCGGCTGCACCCAGGATGCCGACCAATGTATCCATTCCCGCGCCGGAGTTGATATTGGGAATCCCAAACAGAACGGCACAACTGGACACCACAACCTCTTTTGCAGAGATGCCAGCAATCAGAGCAACCGCTATCTGCCAGAATCCCAGTCCAATCGGTGCAAAGATCGGTACAAGCCAATGGCCCAGGATAGACCCGAAGCTGTCTGCCATTTCCGTAGTATAGCCATGCGGCCCAAAGTTCAGGATCACCCACATAAGGATAGATGCTACAAAGATGGTAGTACCTGCTTTGGTAAGGTAGTCCTTTACCTTTTCCCATACATAGATTGCCACAGTTCTGGCGCTGGGGGCCTTATATTCCGGCAGCTCAATCAGCAGATAATTTTCCGATTTTCTCCGGTCAATCAAATGGATGATCGCCGCTACCAGGATAGCGACCACCAGGCCGATCAGGTACATGGAATAGGCCACGAGCATGGCGCGTTCCTGAAAGAACATCTCGGCAAACAAGATGTAGATTGGCAGACGGGCGCTGCAACTCATAAAGGGCGTAATCAACATGACCTTAAAACGGTCACGCCGGTTTTCCAAAGACCGTGAAGCCATGATTGCCGGAACAGTGCAGCCAAATCCCAAAATCATGGGGATAAATGCCCGTCCGGAAAGTCCCAGCTTGCTCATAATCCCTTCCATGACATACGCAACACGGGCCATATATCCGCTGTCCTCCAGAAAAGCCAATGCCAGAAACAGAATGAAAATGTTCGGCAGGAAAGTCAGGATACCGCCCACACCGGCGATGATGCCGTCTACCAGCAGGGAGCGCAGCACTTCATTGACCCCGACAGCAATCAGTCCATCGCTTATCAATGCCGACAGGCTTTCAATTCCTAATTCTAGGAATCCTTTCAGCCAATCGCCAATGGTAAAGGTCAGGAAGAACACCGCCGCCATGACAACGAGGAAAATCGGGATGCTCCAAAACTTATGCGTCAATACACGGTCTGCCTTTTCCGTCAAAGCGTCTTGACGATCCTTATTGACCAGAACCTCCCTGATGATTTCCTCGATAAAATCATACTTCTCATTGATAATGTCGGATTCATAGTTCCGGTCGATCACATCCGGCATATTGACCGGATAACGTGCAGAGATTTCCTTATCCTGCTCCAGCAGCTTAATGGCGTGCCAGCGGTAATTGGACAGGTTCGGATATTTCCGCTTCAGCTCTGCCATGATAAGATCAATCTTGTCCTCAATAGCATCACTGTAAACCATTGCGTATTCTGAATGGTGGTCGTGCCGGTGTTTTGGAGTATATTTATGATGATGAATCAGACACTCCGGATCTTTACAGTCTTTATGGTGCGCGGCTGCATGAAGCAGCACATCCAGTCCTGTCCGTTTTCTGGCTGAAACTGGAATGACCGGGATGCCCAGCATTTCCGGCAGTCTGTGTGTGTCAATCTCCATGCCGCGCTTTTCCACAATGTCCATCATGTTCAGCGCCAGCACAACCGGCTTGCCCAGCTCCAAAAGCTGCAAAGTTAAGTATAGGTTTCGCTCCAGAGCGGAAGCGTCCGCAACATCAATAATCACATCGACTTCATCGCTTAGTATAAACTGTCTGGATACCTGTTCTTCCATTGTGTAGGAGGTCAGGCTGTAAGTGCCAGGAAGATCGACCAGTCGAATATTCAGATCATGGTCTTTAATGGCACCCTCTACTTTCTCAACGGTTACACCTGGCCAGTTTGCCACTTTCAGATTTGCACCGGTGTAAGCATTGAAAAGTGTTGTCTTTCCGCAGTTCGGATTTCCGATGAAGCCGATAGTCAAATTTTCTCTCATCGGAATTTACCCCACTAAAATATTCTTTGTGATATTGCGCCCAAGTGCAAAGCGTGTTCCCCTGACTTTCACAATCAGGACACCCCGACTTTTGCTGTTCAGAACAGCGATAGAGGTTCCACGGGTCATCCCAAGGGCCTCCAAACGCTTTTCTATATTGACAGGCAGATCAATATCCTCAACTTTATATTCATTTCCTATTTTTCCATCGCAAAGATACATGAACGCTCCCTCCTCACCGATTTACGGAAGAAGTCTCCGGCAGCTTGCCAAACTCATAAAGCATCATAGAAACGGTAATAACCACCAGAATTGCATCTGTCAGAGCAATCGCCAGCCATACGCCACGAATACCCATGCCGCCGATCATCGGAAGAACCACGCAGAGAGGAATAAACAGAATGATCTGGCGGAACAGCACCAGCCAAGTTGCCTTTTTCGCCTTGCCCAAAGACTGGAACAGGGTTACGGCAATCATAAAGCTGCCTTGCAGGACATAAGTGCTGAACATGATGCGGAAGTTGGTTGCACCCGATGCCGCGATACCCGGCGTTGTCAGGAACATGGATAAAATCTTCTCTGGAAACAGCTCGGCAGGAATATAGAACACCAGCGACAGCAGCGTTGCAGCAGTAATAAAAACCCTGGTCAGCGTCTTTACCCGGTCATAGTCCTTTGCACCATAGTTTGTACCGGCGGCAGGCTGGAATCCCTGACTGATCCCCCACAGAGGAACGAAAGAGAAATTCCAGAAGCGGAGCGCCGCACCTAAAAGAAGCTGTGAAGTTTCCCCGCCATAGTTCGATGCCACACGATAGATCACTGTCTGCTGTACCAAGGTCAGAATCTGCATCAACAGAGCAGATACCCCGACAGAAAGAACCTGGGGAAGCAGTTCTCCGTCAATGCGGATGCGCCCAATCTTCACATGAGGACTTTTTTTCTTGAAATACCACAGCGTAATTGCAGCCTGGACAAACTGGGAGAAAATCGTTGCATAAGCAGCTGCCTCAATGCCCATACCGTAGGGATTCAGGATACTGATAAAAATAGGGTCAAGAATGATATTCAAAATAGCGCCGCTGGCAATAATCGTCATTGCCTTTTTAAGCTGGCCTTCTCCGCGAATGACCATGTTTGCACTTTGAAAAAAGTTTACAAACAAGGAACCGGCAAAGATAATCCGTAAATATTTTTCCGCATAATTCAAAATGTTGTCGCTGGCTCCGGTCAGGGACAAAAGCTGGCGGGTGAACACCATGCCTACCACTGTATAGATAACGGACAGCAGAAGAACCATAGCAACCAGGTTGCCCATGATCTTCTTAATTGTGTTTTCATCCTTCTTGCCGATAGCGCGGGACAGTACCGATGCAGAACCCACGCCCAGCATGGCCGCTGAACCGGCATTGATAAGCGTCAAGGGATAGGATACCGATATGGCTCCCATCTGCACGTCACCGACCATCTGGCCGACAAAGATGGAATCCATCATGTTATAAAGCCCAACGACCACCATGCCAAGAACCGCAGGGATGCTAAGTTCAATCATCAGCGGCCAGGGGCTTTTTGTTAAGAGCTTTGTTCTTGTGTCAAGTGCCTGTTTCATCACTCTATTCCTCCTGGTCTATTTTAATTTCGAGGTATCCAGCAAAGCGCGCCAGTGACGTGCCTTGCTGGATTAGCCATATCTAACTAACCACTTAAAGTATATAAAATCCGGGCTTCTTTGTACGCTCCCAACCGCAGGATTTACAATCCAATCTGAAACGAATTTAGGAGCGGAAAGGACATAAGGCCCTTCCCGCTCCCGTTGTTACTGTATCATTTTTTCCAGTAATTTCAGGGCTTCTTCCAGTTTTGGATTTACAGCGTCCGTTTGCAGGGCATCCCGGACGCAGCTTCGTATATGGGCTTGCAAAATCTGCTGATTGGCGCTTTTTAATAACGCCTGCGTAGCAAGAAGCTGATTGGAAATATCCACGCAATAGCGATTTTCCTCAACCATTTGCAGGATACCGTCTAACTGTCCTCTGGCGATTTTTAGCTTGTGAACAATATCGCCTTTCTTGGCCTTCATAAACGGCCCGTTACTGGATACTGACGAGCTGATAGCCAGCGTCCTCGATAGCAGCTTTCAGCACAGCATCCGGCACATCCTGGTCAAGCTGCACCTGGGCCGACTTACTCTCCAGGGAAACATCCACATCCTTGATGCCCTGGATGTCCCGCAGCGCCTTATCAACGTGTTTTACACACATTCCGCAAACCATTCCCTCGATGTTCAATACTTTTTCCATGTGAATTGCTCCTTTTCGTTCTTGTTTAATCGTTGTTTGTTCATACATAGGGACTGAATCCCGTTCTGTATTGGCCTGATGCTTCGCCTTGAACCACCGCAGACGCAGGGCATTGGACACCACGAATACCGAACTGAAACTCATAGCAAAAGCGCCGATCATGGGGTTCAGCTTCCATGCAAAGGGAAGATAGAATACGCCTGCCGCCACCGGAATACCGATGATGTTGTAGATAAACGCCCAGAACAGATTTTGCTTGATGTTGCGGATAACCGCCTTACTAAGCTGGATTGCCGTGGACACATCCAGCAGATCGCTTTTCATCAAAACAATGTCCGCTGACTCAATCGCCACATCCGTTCCGGCCCCGATAGCGATACCAACATCCGCTCTGGCAAGGGCCGGAGCATCGTTGATACCGTCACCGACCATCGCCACTTTCTTCCCGGCGCTCTGCAAACGGCGGATCTCCTTCTCCTTATCCTGGGGGAATACCTCTGCCACAACACGATCCACGCCGACCTGACGCTGAATCGCTTCTGCGGTCTTTGCATTGTCGCCGGTCAGCATGACCACCTCAATGCCCATGCCGGTCAATTCCGCTATGGCCTGCTTGCTGGTGGGCTTAACTACATCCGCCACGGCAATGACACCAATAAGCTGACCGCCACGGGCAAAGAACAGAGGTGTTTTCCCGTCAACCGCCATTTCCTCGCCCAACTGAAGGAGTGCGCCGCCATTGATGCCATTTGCCGCCATCAGTCGGCGGTTTCCGGCAAGGCACGTTTCGTTTCCGATCTGACCCACAAGGCCCTGACCGGGAATCTGCTTGAAATCATCCACCGGGAGGAAGGAAAGTTGTGCTTTTTCGGCCTCTGCCACAATCGCGTCCGCCAGCGGATGCTCGGACAGCTTTTCCAGCGAAGCAGCGATTTGCAGCATCTCCTTTTGTGGAACACCCTCTTTGCAGAGCATATTTGTCACCACGGGCGTACCCTGGGTAATCGTGCCGGTCTTATCCAGCACAACCGTATCAATGCTATGGGCCGTTTCCAGGGCCTCCGCCGATTTAATCAGGATACCGTTGCTTGCGCCCTTTCCGGTTCCGACCATAATGGCCGTAGGCGTTGCAAGGCCCAGCGCACAGGGGCAGGAAATGACCAGAACGGAAATGCCGATAGACAGGGCAAATTCAAAGCCATATCCCAACAGCAGCCAGACAATGACTGCAATCAGCGCGATGCTGATAACCACCGGAACAAACACGCCGCTGACCTTATCAGCCAGTTTCGCAATAGGGGCCTTGGAGCTGGTCGCTTCATCCACCAGCCGGACAATCTGTGCCAGCGTGGTATCATCGCCCACCTTGGTGGCCTGCATCTTGAAATAGCCGGACTTACTTGTGGTCGCACCGATCACTTTGTCCCCGATATGCTTCTCCACGGGGATGCTCTCGCCGGTCAGGGCAGATTCATCAACGGAGGAAAAGCCCTCTATGACAATACCATCTACCGGCACAGATTCACCGGCCTTGACAATCAGGGTTTCGCCCAACTGCACTTCTTCCACCGGCACCTGAAGCTCTTTTCCGTCCCGCTCCACGATAGCCGTTTTGGGAGCCAGATTCATCAGCTTTGTGATTGCGTCCGAAGTCTTACCCTTTGCGCGGGCCTCCAGGGTTTTGCCCAAGGTGATAAGGGTCAGGATCATGCCTGCGGATTCAAAATACAAATCCATCATAAAGCTGTGAACCGTAGCCATATCCCCATGACCGAATCCGATGCCGATTTTGTAAACGGCGTAAATGCCATAAACGATTGCGGCGCTGGAGCCTATCGCAATCAGCGAATCCATGTTAGGCGAGCCGTGGAACAGGGTCTTGAATCCCATCCGGTAATATTTGAAGTTGATAAACACCACCGGGATCAGCAGCAGGAATTGGGTAAATGCAAAGCTGATTGCATTTTCCATCC
>ENA-ORMO01000345-ORMO01000345.1-human-gut-metagenome-genome-assembly--contig:-NODE-345-length-68215-cov-5.010094_pt1 | contig 68215 bp, 55 predicted proteins | sample MGYA00242106_ERZ509001 | MGnify/ENA primary metagenome ERZ509001 (study PRJEB26280, sample SAMEA2338736) | human gut metagenome | biome: human gut; feature: human-associated habitat; material: faeces...
CCTACGACCTTCGGGTTATGAGCCCGACGAGCTTCCAGACTGCTCCACCCCGCGTCATTATTTACATTACTATTATATACAATAAGTATCAAAATATCAATACTTATTTTAAATGGATGGAGGTGGATTCGAACCACCGAAGCGTGTCGCAACAGATTTACAGTCTGCCCCCTTTGGCCACTCGGGAATCCATCCAGGCTGATTTGTAACCGTGTTAGATAATAACACAATTTCGTCAAAAAATCAAGCACTTTTCAAAATAAAATAGTAACCGTTCAGCCATGGGGAAAGATTGGGCAAATTTTTCTTTCTGCAGGAGGCTCCATCCATAGCTTACGCCTCATCCTCCTGTTTTCTCACTGCCACCAGGACTATACTTCCCCTGGCCGGGACAGAAATCCTTGCCATCCCGTCCTTCACCTCATAGATGATGCGGCCCACATTATAGCCTTCCTCATAGGTCAGCATCCGGCGGTGAAGCTCCATCTCGTCTGTAATTCCCGCCTGCCAGACAGGAATTTCCGCCACTTTTTCCTCCATGGCAGTATTGACAGCCACCACTGCCCGGCTCTCATTTTCCCGCCGCTCTCTGTTGAACTGCTCTGACAGATGCCCTGTATCCCCTGTCTCCAGACAGGAAAAGTCTGCTCTGGCAAAGCCCCTTCCCAGAGCCTGTGCATGACTTCCGGGCTTCCAGCCCTCCACCACCCGGGCATAGGCGATCAGATCCTGTTCTGCCAGCAGCTTCCTCACCGATCCCTTCCTGAAGGCTGGATACCGCTTATGGATTCCTGTCATATACCGATGGAACTCGATCAGCTCCTGATCTTCTTTCCCCCAGGGGTAGGTCCTTCTGTTGTCCGGGTCCGTCCAGCCGCAGAGTCCTGTCTCGTCTCCGTAATAAATGGTGGGCGCTCCCGGCCAGGTCATCAGCATCACCACTCCCTGGCGGAATATGCCGTAGCTTATGCCCTCTGACGCCGCCTGGGCTCCGGCGCTGGCAAGGCGTCCCACCCGGCGGTTTGTCCTGGTCATAAACCGGGAATGGTCATGGTTGGAGAGCTCATTCATAGCCGCCTGGATTGACTGAGGCTGCATCCTGCACATATGGTAGCGCATCATGTCGAAAAATGCCGCGCCGTTTCCAAAAAGGCTCTCATTCGCCTCATCGCTGTGCTTTTCCATCCCTGTCAGAAACCAGGAAACAGGCTCCATAAAGGCGTCGTAATTCATCACCGTGTCCCACTGGCTGCCATCCAGCCAGCTGGACGGATCGCCGTAGTGTTCTGCCAGGATCACAGCTTCCGGGTTAGCTTTCTTCACCGCATCCCTGAATCTTCTCCAGAACTTATGGTTGAACTCACTGCTCCTGCCCAGGTCTGCCGCCACGTCAAGGCGCCAGCCGTCAGCGTTAAAGGGAGGAGACACCCACTTTCTGGCCACATTCATAATGGCCTCGCAGAGCTTCTCCGATTCTTCATAGTTGAGCTTGGGCAGGGTCGAAAAGCCCCACCAGCCGTCATAGCTGTCATTAAAGGGCCAGCCGTCCTTATTATTGAATTTGAAATAGCTCCTGTACGGGCTGTCGGCCGAAATATAAGCGCCCGGCTCATAATTTCCCTCGTGCTGGTAAAGCAGCTCTGCATCCATCCACTTGTTAAAAGAACCGCAGTGGTTGAATACGCCGTCCACGATCACCCGGATCCCCTTTTCATGAGCAGCCTCCACAAAGGCGGCAAAAAAATCGTCGCTGGCCTTTAAGTTTGTCATGTCAGCCGTTCTGGTGGCATATTTGCCGGCCATGTCATTGTCCATGTCGTTGGGGTCCACCAGCAGATCCAGATCCTCCGCGATGACTCCGTAGTGAGGATCGATGTGCTCATAATCCTGGCAGTCATATTTGTGATTGGACGGGGAAACAAAAACCGGGTTCAGATAGATACACTCAACTCCCAGACTTTTCAGATAATCAAGTTTATTCCAGACTCCCTTCAGATCCCCTCCGTAGAACCGGCCCACATCAAGGTTCTCCGGAAGCTCCTCCCAGTCGGAGACTCTCTGAACAGGGCTTCCGATATAGATATATTCATTCGTTTCCACATCGTTGGTCGGATCACCGTTGCAGAAGCGATCCACATAGATCTGGTATATAACGGCGCCCTTCACCCACTCCGGCACGTGAAAACCGGGGATAATCTCAAATGCATAGGAGGCATCCGCCCTGTCCTCCGGCCCCAGGCGGTTGTAATAACAAACTTCACTGCCCAGGCGGATCTCAAAGCAGTAGGAAACGGGACCTTCCCCCAGCTCCATCGTTATCTCATAGTAGTCAAACCGTCCTTCACTGAACACGCGTCTCATGCGCCTTCTCACCTTTGTATCAGGCTCTAAATAAAAAACAGAGTCTGCATTGTCCCGCCCTGTGCGCAGCCTGAAACACACGGTATCCCCCGTATCCGGCTCATAGGGACTCCTGTAGTCCTCCGTCTCATCACAGAACAGCGCTTCCCTGTTAATCTTCATCATCATCATTCCCTTACTCTCTTCCCTGCGCCTTCAGCCGTCCGGCCAGCTTCAGCTGCATCCGCCTGTCCGCCGCGCGCTCAGGTAAGCTGCTTTTTGTTATCTTTTTCTATATTTTATCCCATCCTATGCCAATACACAACAGAAAAGAAAGATTTAAAGAAAGTAAAAGCAGCCGTTCAGACTGCTGCCGCAGAGCGGGAGACTGAATGACTGCAAGTAAAAAGGCCAGCGGGGTAAGCTGGCCTTTTTAGGAGAAGGTATTTCGTTTTTATGGGGTGTAGCAAAAACTATATAATGTATTGGGGGGGTTACGTGTATTATAATAGCATAGGCGATAAAATAAGTCTGCACAAACATAAGAGAATTTCAAAGGCTTTTTTGTGCATATCGCGAACCGCTGCCAAAACCCCGGAAAATATCAGCCGCCATTTCGCACAAACGATCAAAGAGTCATCCGAAAACACCCTGTTTTCAGGCATTCTGCTCCGTCTTTTCACTGTTTTCCACAGTCTCGTCAAACAGCTCCTCAAACTCAGCCTGACCGATTTTTTCCTTTTCGAGAAGCAGGCTGCTGCACCGGTGAAGAACCTCCTCATGCTCCATGATAATCTCCTTCGCCTTCTTGTAGCACTCGTCAATGATGCGCTTGATCTCCTCGTCAATCTTTGTGGCGACCTCCTCGCCGTAGCTTCTGGCATGGGCCAGATCCCGTCCGATAAAGACCTCGCTGCTCTCATTTCCGTAATTGATCATACCAATCCGGTCAGACATACCGTACTCCGTCACCATGGCCCTGGCTATGGCCGTAGCCTGGCGGATATCCTGGGACGCCCCGGCAGTGATGTCGTCAAACATCAGCTCCTCGGCAATTCTTCCGCCCAGGGATACCATGATCTGCTGGAGCATCCTGCCCCTTGTAATATACTGCTCATCCTTCTCCGGCAGAGGCATGGTGTAGCCTCCTGCTCCCGTTCCTGTAGGGATAATGGAGACGGTGTGCACCGGGCCGACCTCCGGCAGCACGTGGAACAGAATTGCGTGGCCTGTCTCGTGGTAGGCTGTGATCTTCCTGTCCTTCTCCGACATAATCCGGCTCTTTTTCTCTGTTCCGATTCCCACCTTGATAAAGGCTCTGTCAATATCGGCCTGGACAAGATATTTCCGGTTCTCCTTCGCCGCATTGATAGCCGCCTCATTCATCAGGTTTTCCAGATCAGCACCTGTAAAGCCTGCCGTGGTCTGGGCCACCCGGTGCAGATCCACGTCATCTCCGAGAGGCTTTGACTTGGTGTGGACTGCCAGAATCTCCTCGCGGCCTCTGACATCCGGCCTTCCCACTGCCACCTTTCTGTCAAAGCGCCCCGGTCTCAGAATGGCCGGGTCAAGGATATCCACACGGTTCGTTGCAGCCATCACGATAATTCCCTCGTTCACTCCGAAGCCGTCCATCTCCACCAGAAGCTGGTTTAAGGTCTGCTCCCTCTCGTCATGGCCGCCGCCCATACCTGTTCCTCTCTGACGGGCCACTGCGTCAATCTCGTCAATAAACACAATACAGGGTGCATTTTTCTTCGCGTCTTCAAACAGATCGCGGACACGGGATGCGCCTACTCCCACAAACATCTCCACGAAGTCTGAACCGGAGATGGAGAAGAAGGGAACGCCGGCTTCCCCGGCAATGGCCTTGGCCAGAAGTGTCTTTCCCGTTCCAGGCGGGCCCACCAAAAGCACTCCCTTGGGGATCCGGGCGCCGACGCCTGTATATTTCTGGGGATTTTTAAGGAAATCCACAATCTCCTCAAGCTCCTCCTTCTCCTCATTGAGCCCCGCCACATTAGTAAAATTCACCTTGCTGTCTCGGGTCATCCTGGCTCTGCTTCTGCCGAAATTCATCATCTTGGCGTTGCTTCCGCCTGCATTTCTGGTATTCATAAACATAAAGAATGCCACCAGAATGGCAGCGGAAAGGAGAACCGGCAGGATGATGTTCAGCATACTGTTCTCTCTCGGGATATCGTTTACCTCATAGGGAATCCCCTCTTTCTGAAAATCCGAGGCAAACTGGCTTACACTCAGGACGTTTACCTCCTCCTGCTCCCCGGATTTCATCCAGAGCTTGAGCCGCCCAGTATCATTTTCCGCGTTCGGTAAAATCAAGGCTCTCTCTATGCTTCCGTTTTCAAGCGCCACCATCACATCCTGCTCTGTCATGGCCTCATTTCCCAGAAAGCTGTTCGGCGTCTTCATCCAGATCATACCGAGCATAAAAAATGCCAGTAAGAGGAGGAGAAATCCTCCAAATGGCTGTCTCTGTTTCAACGGTCTTCCTCCTTATACTTCCACCACGCCGATGTACGGCAGATTTCTATATTTCTGATCATAGTCCAGTCCGTAGCCTACGACGAACTCGTCCGGAATCGTAAAGCAGGTGTATTTTACCTGAACCTGTTTCTTCACTCGCCTCTCCGGTTTGTCAAGCAGCGTACACAGCTGGATGCTCTTTGGATTTCTCTGCTTCAGCACCTCGATCAGATACGCCAGTGTGCGTCCGGAGTCAATGATGTCCTCCACAATGAGCACATCCTTGCCCGCCAGAGGCTCATCCAGATCCTTGACAATCTTCACGATTCCGCTGGACTCTGTGCCGGAGCCATAGCTGGAAACAGACATGAAATCCAGGGACACCTCCAGGTCAAGGCGTTTTGCCAGCTCGCAGGTGAAGAATACTCCTCCCTTCAGAATACAGATCAGGTGAACCGGACGGCCCTTGTAATCACTGCTGATCTGAGCAGCCACTTCGCTGATTCTTTTATTTACCTCTTCTTCTGTCAATAAAACTCGGATTTTGTCAGCCACAGTTTGTACCTCCATCTAAATGTACTTTTAAGATTCTCTTAGTCTGTTCCGTTACCTTATAGTATTCGCTGATCCTTCCCCCTATCATCCACAGGACATGGTTTCCCTCAGCCAGGAGGGGAATGCTCCCTCTCATTTCCCGGGGAATTTTTTCATCGATAAACAGGGATTTCAGGCTCTTACGCCCCCCTCCCTTCAGGGTAATGTAATCTCCGGGAAGGCGGTATCTGACAGATAACGTATCTTTTATTTTATCATAGTCAAACCATTTCGTATACCTGTTTTTGGGAATTTCGGCCTGATTTTCCCGGGGGATTACTTCCATAGAAAGGCGGGGAAGACCGTCCTCCGCCGCTGCCCTCTCCTTTTTTTTCAGAACCAGATTTTCATAGACCCGCTCTGCCCTCACGCCTCCCGGCAGATCCGCCCCTGCCCCTGTTCTCCCGTCCAACAGAGACAGGATGGACTCAATATGGGAGGCGTCGATATTCCTGAGGGGCCAGCCAAGTTCTGAAAATGCTTCCCGGATCACATAGCCCTGTTCAATATGCGCCAGGCTCCCGAGGGCTGAAACAGGGACAGCCAGCATCCGGCTCTTCTCCAAACAGGATTCCTTCCAAATTCCCTCCTTCTTCAGAAACTTCCCGGCCCTCTCCCGAAAGAACTGATCCGCTTCCCCTATGATCTCCCCGGCCCTTAAAATATGCTCCACCGCCCCCCGGTTTATATCCTGAACCGCCATGGGAAGAATCTGATTTCTGAGCCGGTTTCTCGTGTAATCGTTCAGAAGGTTTGTGGAATCCGTCACATAGGAGAGGCCTTCTTCCCTCAGATATTCCAGAATCTCCTGTCTGGAAACACATAAAAGGGGCCGGATCACCCGCCCCCGTACCGGCGCAATTCCGGCCAGCCCCCTGAGGCCGCTTCCGCGAAACAGATGGTAGAGTATGGTTTCCGCGCTGTCATCCCCGTGGTGGGCCACTGCTATGCGCACAGGAAGTGCCGCTCCTTCCTGCTCCCGCTCCTTATCTTCCCACCTGGCCGCCTCCTGCTCAAAGGCCTCATACCTGAGAAGCCGGCCTGCTTCCTCCTCGGAGATCCGGCGTTTTTGCGCCTCCTGATGCGCGTTTTCCATTTTTAAAATAAAGGGAATGTCCAGTTTCCTGCACAGCTCCCGGGAAAAATCGGCATCTCTGTCCGCCTCCTGTCCTCTCAGGCCATGGTGGACATGCACAGCCCTCAGCCGTATGGAAAGGCTGCTTCTCATATCTGAAAGAAGGCTCAGAAGGCAGACAGAGTCCGCGCCTCCGGAAAGGCCCACCACCACCCGCTGCCCGGCTTTCAGCATGCCGTTTTTCTCCATGTATCTGGAAACCTTTTCTCTCATCCTATCCCGTCCTCTCTCCTCTTTCGTTCCGTCTCCTCGCTCATTCCGTCTCCTCGTTCCGTCTGCGGCCCCTCATCGTTCCATCTGTTTGCCGTGCCTACTTTCCGAACACCCCGCCCACCAGCACTGTCATATCATCTGCCGGGACAGAGCAGAAGGACAGGGCAAACTGCAGAATTTCGTCTGCCATATCCTGGGGGTTCTGAACGTCCAGCCCGTTTAGGAACTCGCAGAACGTCTGCTCCTTGTCCTCCCCCGGCAGGGCCTCAAGGATTCCGTCGCTGACCATGATAATCCTGTCATTATCCCACAGCTTCCTGGACAGGAGAATCGGCTCCACCGTATTCATAATTCCCATGGGGACATTTCCCGACTCCAGAAGCTCCACTCCCTCCCGGCCCATAATAAAGGTACCCACTGCCCCCAGCTTCATGCTCTCTAAAACCCCCGTGCACAGATCAATGCAGCACAGGTCAAGCGTCGCCGGATTCTGCTCCATCCCTGCCAGCAGAAGTACGGTATTTACCAGCTTCAGGGCCGCCCTGGCGGAGAAGCCCGTTTCCAGAAGCTGCTCTGTCAGCTCTATGACACGGCTGCTGTCGGCTGAGGCCGCCGGCCCGCTCCCCATTCCGTCCGACAGGCTCATGATGACCTGATGAGGCAGATTTTCATTGAAGGTGAAGCTGTCGCCGGAGATCAGCTCTCCATTTCTTACCGCCCTGGCGACTCCGTGGATCATCTGGTATTTCCCCTCCTCCACAAAGCGGAAGGTGCCTGTCCTCTTTGTGATAATGCTCTTGCTGTCCCTTGCGATGCCGAATCTGCGTCCTCCCACCGCTCGGGTCAGAATGTCCGAGGCATCTCTGGAGGTCACACACCTGCCGCCCAGAGTTCTCACAGTCAGATACGCCTCCCTCTGCTCATTCTCATATTCCAGTATCAGCATATTCTCCACCTTCATGTGGTGGCGCCTGAACAGATACCGCACGCTGTCCTCATAGTTTCCTGTAATATCAGCCGCCTGCTCCATCTGGCCGGAAAACTCCTCGAGAATGGACGCCATCTCACGAAACTGCACAATCACCGCGTCCCTGCTCTCCAAGAATCGGTTTTTCCAGGTGAGATTCATGGTGGCCCGCCCCAGATTCCTGTTTAACTGACTTAAGTACTCCTCCCTCCTGCGGCAGGTTTCATTGAACAGCCTGGGCATGTCCTCCTCGTCCACCTTCCCCTTCTGCTCAAACGCCCTCAGAAGGTAATACAGATAATAGCTGTCCTCCTTCTGTCCTGTCTCATACAGATTGCATTTGCTGCAGTCGCCGCACACCATGGCCCCCGCCGTCTGCATGGCCGCAAGGCCGTCCTCAAAGCTCAGCTGGCGCTTTGCCCCCACCTCGTCCGTAAAGGCTCTGGCAAGGCCGCTCAGGGAGCAAGCCATCTCCCGAAGCCGCTTCGCCGTGTAGACATTCACATCAGCCATATCTCTATGTATTTTCTTTCCAAGCATAAAAATCCCCTCCTGACCTGCGTGAACCCTATTATATACAGGCCGGAGGGAAATATTTGTCAAATCTGCGGCGTCTTCTGAAAAATTTTGTGACAGGATTCTCTCTTGTTCTGCCTGGACTGCGCAATTTCTGCAATCCTCTTACTTTTCCGGCTTCAGAAGGATCTCGTCCTTATTGACCAGTCCCAGCTTTTCCTTCGCAACTTTTTCTATGTATTCTTTTGTCTGGACGTAAACCCGGTACTCCTCCAGATCCTCCGCCCGCTTTTCCTCTGCAGCCTTCTCCTTATCCAGCTGCTCCTCCCGGAGGCGGTACTGCAGATCCCTTTCCTTCAGGGAGATCCCGCTTAAATGCACTGTGATAGCCAGACTGAGCACAACCAGGGTGATGCCTGTAAGGGCAAGACGGTTGGCGGCTCTCTCCTTCTTCTTTCTTCTCGCTGTTCTGCTGTTTTTCTTCACTCAGGCCGCCTCCTTTACGTGTTCTGCTTGTCTGGGGAGCTGTAAGCTCCTGCATCTTCATCTTTTCTTCATTCTAAAATATTTCTTCACTTTTTTCAATAGGGCAGGCAGAATCCGGCTGAAGGTTTTGTCCCATAAAAGCATTCCGATGAGCACAGAGGCAATAATGTAGATTCTCACCTCTCCCCCGTTTTTTACACTCAGAAGCGCAAAGCAGGAAATGCCGGAAAACAGCCAATAGACTACATCCTCAAGGCCTGTCCAAAGGGGAGTATGAGAAACGAGGAACCGAAACAGCCTCAGTACATCGTAGACCGCCATCAAAAAAATCCCCAGAACGAATCCGGCCGCCGCAAGAGAAAGCTCCGTGTACATTGTATCCATACGGCCGCCTCTATTTAAACAGACGGGCAAACAGCGATTCCCCCTGTTTGCGGTAGCTGTCATTAGACGAATAGGTGAGGCTGTCGACCATCCCCTCTATATCCACCTCTCCCTTTTCCAGCGTCAGGCGGCTGACATGCAGTCCTTTTCCCTTGACCGTGAGAAGGCCCATGTCTGTGTCCAGAACAATCTGATTTTCGTCAAAAGCCACTACGTCCTGAATTCCCGTCACGCTGCCCTTGCCCCGGTTCATCAGATCCAGCCGGTGGGGACGTCGGTTTATCTTTTCTTCCATAACAAAAACCTCCTGACATATTTAACTATTGTTAAATATATTAGGAGGTCTGTCTCTTTATGTTATAAATAACGGTAAAGTTCCTTCGCGTCATCCTTTTTCACCGTCTCGGCCACATCGAGGACTTCCACCTTCACAGATTTCACCCCAAACTGAATCTCTATGATGTCCCCTGTTTTCACCGCATAGGATGCCTTGACTGCCTTGTCATTGACCAGCACTCGCCCTGCATCGCAGGCCTCGTTGGCCACTGTTCTGCGCTTGATCAGACGCGATACCTTTAAAAACTTATCTAATCTCATTTAATTATGCGTTTACCATATCCTTTAACGCTTTTCCAGCTTTGAACTTTGGTGTCTTGGAAGCTGCGATCGGCATTGTCTCGCCTGTCTTCGGGTTTCTTCCCTCTCTTGCTGCTCTCTCAGAAACTTCAAAGGTTCCAAAACCAACTAACTGAATCTTTCCGCCCTTAACTAACTCCTCAGAAACTGTATCTGTGAAAGCCTTGATTGCCTTCTCTGCGTCCTTCTTGGAAAGCTCTGCCTTCTCAGCTACAGCTGCGATTAACTCTGTCTTATTCATGATTGATTCCTCCTACATCTTCTTGCGAATGAGTCCTGGCTGCCCTGAAGCCCGAAGGCCAAAACAGCAGTATTACTCCTGCTAAACCGCTAAACACTTTACCTTACATTTATATACATTTATACCTGCTTTGTCAAGGTTTTTTATGCTTTTTTAGCTTTTTGGGCACGGGCTTTTTCAGCTTTTTCAGCCCTTTTTATCTGCTCCCACTGGCTGCCTTCTTTTTCGTCTGTTTCCGGCACTCTTCCTCCAAAAACCTTCGGATGTCTGCGGACCATTTTGGCACTGATCCCGTCCACCACCTGCTCAAAAGTAAAGAGGCCCTGCTCCTGCGCCATCTGGCTGTAAAATACCACCTGAAACAGCAGATCTCCCAGCTCCTCGCAGAGATTGTCCATATCCTGCTGCTTTACAGCCTGAACCACCTCCTTGGCCTCCTCTGTCACACAGGAGACCATACTCTCAAAGGTCTGCCTTCTGTCCCACGGGCAGCCCTCCTCTGATCGGAGGATCCTCATAATGTTTCTCAGATCCTCAAGACTGTACGGAGCCTTCCTCTCCTCTGAATATTCTCTCTTCTTTTCTCTCAGATATTCTTCCACAGCCGCTTCCCCCTTTCAGCATAATGCCTATCCTTCGGATTTCTTTACCTATGGATTGTAACACATCCTCTCCCGGAAAGGGAAGAACAAGGTCTCTCCTGCAGAACAAAAAAGGCATCCTTCGCAGCATGGGACTGAACTGCCGCAGCCAGCCCTGCCTGAAGGACGCCCTGGACATCCGCTCTTAAAATCTCCTTAGCCCTCCATCTGACGTCCCAGAAAACCGGCGGCTGTAGAGACCAGCTTCAGCTCCGGCTCTCCGAATTTTATTCTGGACTCCCGGCTCAGGAGCGCCACAGCGCCGATGGCATCTCCCTCACAGATAATGGGGGCAATCACCTGTGCCGTTACGCCCTCCGGCTCTTCGGAGATAATGGGAATAAAATTTCTGTCGTCCTTTCCCGCCGTCACAATCTGGCGTTCCCCGATGAGGGTTTCCAGCTGCCTGCTGACAGGCTTCTGAAGATAATCTTTTTTGGGTCCTCCTGACACTGCAATCACCTGATCCCTGTCTGTGATGCACACTAAAAGGCCCGTGCTCTGGGCCATAGCCTCGGCGTACTGGGAGGCGAAGGCAGTCAGCTCTACCATAGGGGAATATTTTTTCAGGATAATTTCCCCCTCCCGGTCTGTAAAGATCTCCAGAGGGGTTCCCTCCCGAAGCCTAAGGGTGCGCCTGATCTCCTTGGGGATTACAACGCGGCCCAGGTCATCAATCCTTCTGACAATTCCCGTAGCTTTCATATAAAAATTCCTCCGTTTTACATATTTTTCTACATTTATCTTTCTGTGTTACCCGTAAATGTAGTATCTGTAAAACAGAGGAATTTATACCACAGACTTTCCTGTCTGCTCTTCATTGCTGACTGTTCTTTTATGGAAATTAAAAGGATTTCTGCACAGGCTATCACCCTTTCCTGTTTTTTTTCATCCAGAACAGAAAAACAAACACCAGAGCTGCTGCTGTCCCCGTTCCCGTCCAGCCGTTTCGCGTCAGTCCGGCGGCCAGGTAGCCGATGACACAAAAACCAGCTGTACACAGCACATAGGGAAGCTGTGTGGATACATGGTTGATATGATCGCACTGGGCGCCGGCAGAAGCCAGAATCGTGGTGTCTGAAATGGGAGACATGTGATCCCCGCAGACCGCTCCCGCCAGAATTGCCGATGTGGCGATGGTGAGTCCATTCAAATCCTCAGCCCCCACCACGGCGAAGGCAATGGGGATGAGAATCCCGAAGGTCCCCCAGGAGGTACCCGTGGAAAAGGAAAGGCCGGCAGCCACCAGAAAGAGGAGAGCCGGCAGCAGCGCTCCCACCAGAGGGCTTGCCCCAACCACACTGCTCACATAGCCTCCGATATTCAGATACTCCTCGCCGCAGATTCCCGACAGCGTCCAGGCCAGGCACAGGATCATGACTGCCGGTATCATAGCCCTGATGCCGGAAGCGAATGTGCCGCAGAAATCTTTAAAGGAGAGCACCCGCCTGGCCAGATAGAAGGCAAAGATAAACACCAGAGTAAAAAAGGAGCCAAGTACCAGACTCAGCGCCGAGTCACACCCGGAAAAGGCCTCCACAACACCCTTGCCTTCCAGAATTCCGCCTGTGTAGAGCATAGCTCCCACACACAGAACGATCAGCACAAGAATCGGCACAGCCAGGTCTGCGACCTTTCCTCTTCCTCCGGCTTCGATTGTTTCCCCTTCCACGGTCTTTTCCCTGCCGGTTTTCAGAAATTCCTCCTCATATCGCTTCATCGCTGCAAAATCAAAGTCATTTAAAATTACAAACAGCAGGAAGATGATGGTGAGAATCGCATAGAGGTTAAACGGGATAGTGTGCAGAAACAGGGAAAAGCCGTCCACTCCGCTGTCCGCCGGAAGAGAGGAACCCACAGCCGCCGCCCAGCTTGAAATGGGAGCAATGATGCACACCGGAGCTGCCGTAGCGTCGATAATGTAGGCCAGCTTTGCCCGGCTGATCCTGTGCTTGTCCGTCACAGGGCGCATCACCGTGCCGACCGTCAGGCAGTTAAAATAGTCGTCCACAAAAATAAGGGCGCCCAGAAACATGGAGGCAAGCAGCGCTCCTCTCCTTGTCTTAATCGCACCGGACGCCCATTCCCCATAAGCCCTGGAGGCACCGGATCGGGTAATCAGCGCCACAATTATTCCCAAAAAGGAGAGAAATAAAAGAATATTAACATTTTCGCCTATCTTTCCTCCCATAATCCCAGTCATGGTTTCCACTGCATGGATGGGATTTGCCCCTGAAAACAGGAAGCAGCCTGCCAGAATTCCGATCAGAAGGGAGAGGTAAACCTCCTTCGTCAGCAGAGCCAGCCCGATTGCAGCCACCGGGGGAAGCAGGGAAAAAACGGTTCCGCTCATAGAATTTTCCTTTCTCTACTCAGTTTTCTGCCCTCCGGTTTTACACCTCAAACTAAGGCCGTATTCCGGCTTGGGCAAATTTCTTTTATACTCTAACGGCTGCCGGCACATCTGTCAAGCGGTTCCCTGTTTTTGTGCCCCAGTGCGATCCCCGCGGAGCGTTTTTATATAACAGGGAACGAAGTTTCCTGTTATATAAAAGAAGGGAAGGACTTGCACCCCAGCGTGCATCTTCCTTCCCCTCTTTTTTATCTTTTGTATTTATCTTTCAGGCCGGTTCGTCTGCAAACGGTTTTACAGCCATCATCAGCAGACGCCTTCATGCTTGTCTGCCGCCTCTGCTATGCTTCCGGCTCGTTCTGTGCAAGCTCCTCTGCCGTCTGCTCGTATTTCTCGAGAATCACCTTCTGGATCATATCTCTTGTCGAAGAGTTGATCGGATGAGCGATGTCCCTGTACTCGCCGTCAGTGGCCCTGCGGCTCGGCATGGCAATGAAAAGTCCCTTCTCCCCCTCAATTACTTTGATGTCGTGGACGACAAACTCATTGTCCAGTGTGATGGACACAATCGCTCTCATCTTGCCTTCCTTTTCAATCCGTCTTACTCTCACATCTGTAATCTGCATAAATTAACCCCTCTTCCGTCCCATGTCAAGTTAAGTCTGTGCACTGTCAGCTGACCGGCTCACTATATGGTAAAGCGCTCGTTTTTCTCAATCACAATCTTTACATTATCCGGCGCCCCGATATGCGTAGTGTTTGCACGAATGGTATCGCGGCTTTCTACGATACAGTTTTCAATAACTGTGTTATCACCGATATACACATCATTCAGAATAATCGAATTCTTAATCACACAGTTGTTTCCGATATAGACCTTTTTAAAGAGGACGGAGTTTTCAACGGTTCCGTTCAGAATACAGCCGCTGGAAACAAGACTGTTCTTTACCTCCGCTCCAGGATTGTACTTGGCAGGCGGAAGATCGTCTACCTTGGAATAAATTTCAGGATACTCGCGGAAGAAGTAGTGCCTTACCTCCGGCTTTAAGAAATCCATATTCGTCTTGTAATAGGAATCTACAGAAGCAATATTGCTCCAGTAAGAATCCAGCTTGTATGCGTAAATTCTCTTTAAATTCTTATAGCGCACCAGAATATCCGTCACGAAATCATATCTGTCTTCAGCAGCGCAGCGCTCCAGAAGTTCAATGAGCTGGCGTCTTCTGATTACATAGATGCCGCAGGAAATCGTGTTGGAGGTGGCAAGCATCGGCTTCTCCTCAAAGTCAATGATCCGTCCCTCCTCGTTTGTCTTGACAAGTCCGAATCGGGTGGTATCCTCTTCCGGCCCTACATCCTTGCACACAATGGTGATGTCGGCCTTCTTTTCAATATGATACTCCAGAACCTTGTGGTAATCCAGCTTGTAAATACAGTCTCCTCCTGCAATCACCACATATGGCTCATGGCTCTTTTTAAGAAAATCCAGATTCTGGTAGAGGGCGTCAGCCGTTCCCCTGTACCAGTCGCTGTGCTCTGCCGTGATTGTGGGGGTGAACACATACATGCCTCCCTGTTTTCTTCCGAAATCCCACCACTTGGAAGAACTTAAATGCTCATTCAGGGAACGGGAATTGTACTGGGTAAGCACAGCCACACTCTGGATATGGGAGTTGCTCATATTGCTGAGTACAAAGTCAACGCTTCGGAAGCTTCCTGCCACCGGCATGGCAGCGATTGCCCTCTTGTTGGATAGTTCTTTCATTCTCTTGCTGTTTCCGCCTGCTAAAACAATACCGATCGCTCTCATTGTACTCCACCTGCCTTTATGATATAGTCTCCGCTTTCCAGTAATCCGCCATGATAATCTGAGCTCTCTGTCTCACCTGAGATAGCAGTGTTCCTTCCCACCTTCACGCCGTCGGGAATGATGGAATGTTCACCGATGGTCACAAGGTCAAACTGATATACTTTCGGATCATATTTGCTGGGAGCATAATCGCCTACGCCGATCTGTGCATTCTGGCCGATCACCACATCTTCGGCAACTATAGCCTTGTCCACAACCGTGCCTGCGCCAATCACACTTCCCTTCATTATGATGGAATCCCTCACCACTGCCCCTTCGCCGATGGTGACGCCTGCTCCTACTACGGAGTTAGTCACTTCGCCGTAAATCTCAGAGCCCTCTCCTATGATGCTTCTCTCAATCCTGGCATCGGAGGATATATACTGGGGCGGAATAATATCGCTCTTTGTGTAGATTCTCCAGTACTCCTCATACAGATTAAACTCGGGAATAATATCTATCAGCTCCATATTTGCTTCCCAGTAGGAGCCGAGAGTTCCCACATCCTTCCAGTAACCGTTGTACTCATAGGCGAATATTCTCTTTCCGGACGAGAAGCAGTAAGGGATGACATGTTTTCCGAAGTCGCAGCCTGGTTCCTCTGAGAGCTTAATAAGAGCGTCACGAAGTACAGGCCAGCTGAAAATATAAATTCCCATGGACGCCAGATTGCTTCTCGGGTTAGCAGGTTTCTCTTCAAATTCCGTAATGCGGTTTTTATCATCTGTGATCAGGATTCCGAAACGGCTTGCCTCTTCAATCGGTACAGGCATAGCTGCGATCGTGACATCCGCATTGTTTGCCTTGTGATATTCCAGCATCACTTCGTAGTCCATCTTATAAATATGATCGCCGGAAAGGATCAGCACATAGTCCGGATTATACGTTTCCATATATTCCAGATTCTGATAAATAGCGTTGGCCGTTCCTGTATACCAGTCGCTTCCCTTGCTTCTCTCATACGGCGGAAGGACGGTAACCCCTCCAACATTGCGATCCAGATCCCACGGAATACCAATTCCGATGTGGGCGTTCAGACGCAGCGGCTGATACTGAGTAAGAACTCCCACCGTGTCAACTCCCGAATTAATACAGTTGCTGAGCGGGAAGTCAATAATCCTGTACTTTCCGCCAAAGGAAACCGCCGGCTTTGCCACTTTCTGTGTCAGAACGCCCAGGCGGCTGCCCTGCCCACCTGCTAAAAGCATAGCAATCATTTCTTTTTTGATCACGTTATCACCCCTTGATGTATATTTGCTTGTGTGCTTTATTCTGTATCATGTATTATAGCACAATAATTGGAAAAAGTGAACAAATTACCAAATGATTTTCTATATTTTTTGTACATATTCCGACATTTTGTCTGTCATATCACCATAAAATGTCAAATTCCACTGTATATTGTGCTTTCCGTCCCCTGTATATACAACCAGCAGTTTAAAAATCCCTTTCTTCCCCTTGAATCCACAGGAAAAATACAGTATAATGGCTTCATTGAAAATTTGTCTGAAAATCTCAGACAGAGTCTGGTTCTATTTCTGAAACACAAATCGGTTCGGAAGGCCTCCGCAGAAAAACTGCGTCATCGGCGCCGTTTCTGTTCTGGGGAGCGGTCGGCTTTAACGGCATCCGGGCCGTTTATTAAACACAAAAGGAGCACTGTTATGGATTTAATTACCGTTAGAGAGATTTACAGGGACAGAGAAAAATTCCTTGGAAAAGAAATCCGGATCGGCGGATGGGTGAGAAGCGTCCGCGATTCCAAAACCTTTGGCTTTATCGTAGTCAGCGACGGAAGCTACTTTGAAACGCTTCAGGTCGTTTACCATGACAATATGGAAAATTTCAATGAGATCAGCAAGCTGAATGTAGGAGCGGCCATACTCGTAAAGGGAACTCTCGTCGCCACACCGGAGGCCAAGCAGCCCTTTGAGATCCAGGCCACAGAGGTTTTAGTGGAGGGAGCATCCTCCCCTGACTACCCGCTTCAGAAGAAACGCCACAGCCTTGAGTATCTGAGAACCATTTCCCATCTGCGTCCGAGGACAAACACTTTCCAGGCTGTGTTCCGCGTGCGTTCCCTGATCGCCTACGCCATCCACCAGTATTTCCAGGAGAGGGACTTTGTCTATGTCCACACGCCTCTGATTACGGGAAGCGACTGCGAGGGCGCAGGAGAGATGTTCCAGGTGACAACCATGGATCTGGCCAATGTTCCCAAAGCTTCCGACGGTTCTGTAGACTTCTCCCAGGACTTCTTTGGAAAGCCCACAAACCTGACGGTCAGCGGCCAGCTGAACGCGGAGACCTACGCCATGGCCTTCCGGAATGTCTACACCTTCGGCCCCACCTTCCGCGCTGAGAACTCCAACACCACCCGCCATGCGGCTGAATTCTGGATGATCGAGCCGGAGATGGCATTCGCCGATCTGAACGACAATATGGCTCTTGCAGAGAGCATGTTAAAATATGTGATCCGCTACGTGCTGGAGCACGCACCGGAGGAGATGAACTTCTTCAACCAGTTTATTGACAAGGGACTGCTCGACCGGCTGAACCACGTATTAAACTCCGAGTTCGGCCATGTGACCTACACAGAGGCCGTGAAGCTTCTGGAGGAGCACAACGACGAGTTTGATTACAAGGTATTCTGGGGCTGCGACCTGCAGACAGAGCATGAGCGCTACCTGACAGAGCAGATCTTCAAGCGCCCTGTATTTGTTACAGATTATCCGAAGGAGATCAAGGCCTTCTATATGAAGATGAATGAGGACGGAAAGACTGTAGCCGCCATGGACTGCCTGGTACCTGGAATCGGAGAGATCATCGGAGGAAGCCAGAGAGAGGACGACTATGAGAAGCTCCTTGCCCGCATGGATGAGCTGGGCCTTAAGAAGGAGGACTACGGCTTCTATCTGGATCTGAGGAAATACGGTTCTGTGCGCCACTCCGGCTTCGGACTGGGCTTTGAGCGCTGCGTTATGTACCTGACCGGAATGGGCAACATCCGCGACGTAATCCCATTCCCGAGAACCGTCAACAACTGTGAGCTGTAAGGGCATCACCGGATAACCGAAGAGCTGCAGCTCACAGACAGCAGCCGTTTAAGTTCCGGCATAAAAGAATATCAGTGTGCAGAGAGGGTATCTCAAAAGATGGCTGTGTGCCTTCCTCGAGATACCCTTTTATCTTTATCTGTTGCCGCTGTCTGGCTGGAATTTGACGGCTGTATTTCAGCGGATGCTGTCTGTGGGCTGACGCTTATTTTTAACTGTTTTATCTTGCCGCCCGCGTTCTGGCAAGCCTTCCTTTGGCGGATGTTTCCTCCTCTCTGGAAGGAAAGCTGCACAGGCGGTCTAAAAGGGGGACTGATATCTTGAAATTTATCCATACGGGGGATATTCACTGGGGAATGGCTCCTGACAGTGACAAGCCCTGGAGCAGGGAGCGGGCCAGGGATATCCGCGAAACCTTTGCCGCCATTATCGGCAAGGCCAGAGAGCTGTCTGTGGATTTTCTCTTTATCGCAGGCGATCTGTTTCACCGGCAGCCGCTCTTAAAGGACTTGAAGGAGGTGAATTATCTCTTCTCCACCATTCCCGACGTGCGGGTGGTTTTGATTGCTGGAAATCATGACCGGGTGAGAAAAAACTCTGCTGTCCTGAGCTTTACCTGGGCGTCCAATGTGACATTTCTGGCAGACGAGGAGTTCTCCTCCGTCTATTTTGAGGAGCTGCACACAGAGGTCACAGGCTTTTCCTACTGGAGCGCAGAGATTGCCGAAGCAAGGCTGAACGATTTATCAGCGCCTGACGACGGTCTGATCCACATTCTTCTCGGCCACGGAGGGGATGTGAAGCATGTCCCTGTGGACCGGGAGGCTCTGCTTCGGGCAGGCTTTTCCTATGTGGCCCTGGGCCATATCCACAAACCTGAAATTTCCCAGAGCCTCCGCCTTGCCTGGTGCGGCTCTCCCGAGCCTCTTGACAAGACGGAAACAGGGCGGCACGGAATCATCTATGGAGAGATCAGCGAGACAAGCCTTCGGGTAACCAACCTGGAATTTATCCCCATGGCTAAGATTCAGTATATTCCCCTGATGGTAAATGTGACCCCAGGCACCACCAACACGGAGCTGTTTCTGCGCATGTCCCAGGAGATAGAAAAACGGGGCACAGAACATATTTACCGGTTCCGCATCCGCGGCATGAGAGATCCCGACATCTCCTTTGATCTGGAGTCTCTGATGATGCGCTACCGGATTGCGGATATCCTAGACGAGTCGGAGCCGCAGTACGATTTCAGCGCCCTTTTTGCGGAGCATCCCAGCGATATGATCGGTTTTTATATCCAGGCGCTGCAGAAGCCGGACATGAGCCCTGTAGAGAAAAAAGCCCTCTACTACGGCATCCACGCCCTGCTTCTGACTACAGACGAAAGGAGCTAGGGGAATCAGACCATGCGTTTTCTCGATTTATACATAAAGGGATTTGGAAAATTTCACGATACCTTCCTCTCCTTCGAGGACGGTCTTAACATCGTCTACGGAAAAAACGAGGCCGGGAAGTCCACCATTCACACCTTTATCCGCGGAATGCTCTTCGGCATCGAGCGTCAGAGGGGAAGGGCCGCCAAAAATGACCTCTACAGCAAATATGAGCCGTGGGAGAACAGCTCCACCTACGAGGGGCAGCTGCGCCTTGAGTCTGACGGCGTTGTATACCGCTTTGAGAGGAGCTTTCAGAAAAACAAAAAGGGCTTTATCGTGATCAATGAGACAGCCGGCAGGGAGGTGGAGCCCACGAAGGCCTTCATGGACGAGCTCCTCTGCGGTCTCAGTGAAACAGCCTACAACAACACCATCAGCATCGGCCAGTTAAAGAGCGCAACCGAGGACGGCATGATCTCGGAGCTGAAAAACTACATTGCCAACATGAACACCTCCGGAAATATGGCTCTGAATATCACCAGGGCCACAGCCTACTTAAAAAACCAGAAGCGGCAGTTTGAGAGCCAGCTCATGCCGGAGGCCGCCAGAACCTATACCTCTCTTCTGGGGGAAATCAAAAATCTGGAAAGGGAAATTTCTTCCCCTGAGTATGAAAACCAGCTCCGGTCTTTCACCCGGGAACGCTCTGAGCTCAAAGCAGCCATTGAAAAAAAGCAGGCAGAGCGGGATGAGCTCCTTCACCGCATTGAAAAGGGCCGAAAGGCCCTGGCTGAATTTGAGTTTACGGACGCCCAGTCTGTCTCCTCCTATCTGGATCATGCCGAGGACATTTACAGACAGTACAGGGAGGCCGCTGCCGGAGCGGAGAAAAAATCTCTCCGGATTCTGGGGGGACTCTTTGCAGGGGCCGGCTTTCTTCTGCTTCTGGCTGCTGCCTACTTCTTTTACTGGGGCTTTGTGCCGGACAATACGCTCCTTCCCTGGATGCCCCAGGAGATCGACGCCCTGCTGTCCGCCTCCGCCGTGTCCTGCGCAGCGGCTGTGTCCTTCTTTGCAGCCGTTATCCTGCGCCTGAAGATCCGGCAGTCAAAAAAGACGGCCTCCCTGTGCGCCTCCACCCTGACAGAAATTTTCCGGAGGCATCTGGGAGACCAAACGGTGGGTGAGAACGCCATGGAGGCTCTCCGTGCCAGAATGGAGGAATTTGTAAGGCTGTGCCATATGCTCTCCCGCTCAGAGGAGGCTGTGAGACAGCAGAGGGATATGGTAGAGCAGCTGCAGGTTCGACAGAATGAATGCTCAGAGACCATTGAACGCCAGCAGAGGATCCAGTGGGAGCTGGAAAAGAAGCTGGAACACCTGGCGGAGCTTAAGGATCAGGCCGCTGCCCTGCGCCAGATTATCGCTGAAAATGACAGAATCAGGGAAGAGATCGCAGCCATTGAGATGGCTCAGGATACTATGAAGGAGCTGTCCATGTCCATCCGCGACTCCTTCGGACTCTATCTCAACAAGGCGGCCTCTGAACTCATAAGCGGGATTACAGGAGGGCTATACAGCAGCATGAGCATCGACGAGAACCTGAACGCCTTCCTCAACACGAAAAGGAAGCTGATCCCTCTCGAACAGGTGAGCAGCGGAACGGCTGACCAGATTTACCTGGTTCTCAGGCTGGCGGCTGCCAAGTTTATCCAGAACGGGCGGGATGCCATGCCCCTGATCTTTGATGACAGCTTCGTCCTCTACGACGACGACCGGCTTAAAACGGCCTTAAAGTGGCTTACAAAAGCCTACAGCGGCCAGATTATCGTGTTTACCTGCCATAAGAGAGAACTGGCAATCCTCGAGCAGGAGGGAATTGCCCACCACGTAGTTCGGATATAAAAAAGTGTGCGCCAAGGCGCACACTCGCGCCGAGCGCGGTTGCCTTCAGGCAACATCTACCTTGCGTGCGAGTGCGCATCAACGTCATTTTCCTCTCCAACCCAGTGCGATCCCCGCGGAGCATTTTTCTATAACAGGGAACGAAGTTTCCTGTTATAGAAAAAAAGGACAGCGGCCCCAGTCCGGTTCGTCTCCGGAGGGCCGCTGCCTTTCTATTTCTTCTGTTTCCAAAATCATTATCCGAGAACATTGACAATTTTCACCGGATTTCTGTAAGTCCACGGTGAAATCTTGATGCCTGTCTTTTCTGTGGATGCATGGACGATCTGGCCGTCTCCTATGTAAAGGCCCACATGATTGATCCGGCTTCCGTTTGCGTAGAACACCAGATCTCCCGGCTGCATCTGCTCTGCGCTCACCGGAGTCCCCTGGGTAGCCTGGGAGCGGGAGGAACGGTTCATGTCAACGCCTCCTGCATGTTCCAGCACATAGCTGGTAAAACCGGAACAGTCTGTTCCTGTGTTCGGATCAGAGCCGCCGTACACATACGGATTTCCGAGGAAAGTAAGGGCATAGTCCACCACGTCCTGCCTGATGTCTGACTCTTCCTCCGCAGCCTGTCCGTCTTCGCTGATCACTGCAGATTTGCCGTCTGCCAGAAGATATCCTTCCGTTCCGTCCTCGGAGCAAATCTTTACCCAGCCGTCACTGCTCTCCTCAACTACTTCGTATATATCACCCTGAACTGCCTGTCCGACTACTTCGGATTCCTGGCTCTTCCCTGAATAGAGGGAGAGCTCCTGGGCTTCCACCGTCACCACCGCAGAGCCTTCATCTGTACCCGTCTGTGCCTCATCAGCTCTGGCTGCAGCCGGATTCATCAGACACACAGCAGAACAAACGCAAAACATTCCCAACAGCTTTAATCCTTTACTTTTAATCATCCCGAAACTCCTGACATCTTTATTCGGCCCGCAGCCGTGACTTTTCTCTCACACCGTCTTATCTTCTAATGCTTTCGTTTCCGTCCACTTGTATTTTTCAAAAGTTATTAACTTTTTCTTTCTAATTGTTACATAATTGTTAAATATGTTACGGTGTTATTATATTTACTTTTTTTACTGCTGTCAAGAAAATTGGGACGGTTTATATTTATTTAATAATTTCACTCATTATCCCTTTGCAGCTCCTCCCATCATTCCGCTTACCAGAAATCGTCTGAACAGAAGTGCCAGGACAGCCGGCGGGATGATGGCGATCAGACCTCCGGCAGCTGTCAGACCATACTGAATGGAATCCTTTGTCATAAATTCGCTGGTAACGATGGCAGCCGGCTTTGTCTCCAGGGAGGATGCCAGAATCAGCGGAATCTGGAACTGGTTCCACGCGCTCAGAAACATAATGAGCGAGCAGGCCAGAATCACAGGCCCGGAAACGGGAAGTACAATCCGAAAAAATGTTCCCAGATTTCCGCAGCCATCCACTCTGGCCGCCTCCAGAATTTCTCTGGGTATGGTGGAAAAATAATTGCACATCAGCCAGGTGCTCATGGGCAGAAAGGAACTCACATAGACCAGAGCCAGCCAGAACTGGCGGTCTAACAGATCATGCTCCACAAAAATCCGGAATAGAGGAATGATGGTCGCAAATACAGGGATCACCATCGTGATCAGAAGTGCATTCTTGAACCATTTTCTCCCCGGGAATTCCATCTTGGTGAGGGTATATGCCGTGATCAGCGCCAGGGGAACTCCGATGACAAGGGTCACCGCTGCCGCCGTCAGGGAATTTTTGAGACCTCTGAACAGGCGGATACTGTGGCTTGTAGTCATGCTGAACAGGTTTTCGTAATTGCTCCAGACGAAGGTTTCAGGCAGCATATTTTTTGTATTGGTAAACATCTCATACTCCGGTGTAACGGATACGATAAACGCCCAGACAAAGGGCCCCAGCGTCAAAATAAGAAGAACGGCCGCTGACGCCCAGTAATACCAGGGCTGCCGCTTGAGGGAGCGGCTCTTTTGGGACTGTCTTTTCACGTTACCCCTCCTCTCCCCATGGGCTGTCCGAACCGGCATGGGCTGGTTTCTTTCTCTTCTTTTCTTCCCCTCTGTCTCTGCCCTGTTCCTCCTGGTTCATGCTTCTGAGATAGAAAAAGCCCAGCACTGCAGCGAGAAGCATAATCAGATAGGTATAGGCGCTTCCTCTTCCATAGTTCATAAAGGAGAAGGTGGTAAGATAGTTTTGAATCAAGAGGTTCTTTCCCAGATCACTGTAGCCGGACAGGGCCACAATCTCGTCAAACAGGTTGACGGCGGTGATGGAGGCAGAGGTAAGACCGATAAGCACAAAGGGTCTGGAAAGCGGAAGCGTTATGTGAAAAAAGGATTCGATCCGTCCGCATCCATCCAGTTTTGCCGCCTCGTAAAGTTCTTCCTGGATGGTTCTTAGTCCTGAAAGACAGACAATAGCGCAGAAGGGAATACTCCGCCACGCAGCTACAATTCCTGCTACCGTAAGAAGCAGCCAGCGGTCAGCCAGCCACTCGATGGGAGCATCTATGAGGCCCAGCATCAGCAGGAGCTTATTCATGAACCCGTAGCCGGAATGAAACACAAACCTCCAGATTATGCCGTTTACAATGGGCGGCATGGCCCAGGGAAGAATGGCAGCGGCTGTGAGAAGTCCGGAAATCTTTGTGTCCGCATTTAAGATCAGGGACACCAGAAGTCCAAATACAGTCGTAAGGCCGGCTACCAAAACGAGCAGATAGGCTGTGTTCTGAAACACATACCAGAATTCCCTGGATTTTAATATCTCAATGTAATTTTCCGCACCTATAAAGTGGGTGTTCTGGGGAGCTGTCAGCTTCATCTCCTTTAGGCTGTACGTAAAGGTCACAGCCACCGGATAGAATACCAGCATGATCATCAAAAGCGCAGCAGGAAGCAGCAGCGCGTAGGGGAGAAGGGCATCTGACTTCTTTTTCCTCATTCTGTATTCTCCTTCAATCAAAAGGGATGCCGTAAAAGCCCTCCTGAAAGGCTCTCACAGCATCCCCTTTTTTCGTGTCAGTATCTTAAAACCAGTTTCTTATGTGTCTGGCATCGCCGTTTTGCCGTGCCTTTCCATTATACTCCCGATTCTTTTATTTTGCCAGTTCATTTACCTTTTCATTCATGGCTGCAAATGCCTCCTCAGGCGTCTGCTCTCCCAGCACCATACGGTTGATGTTGTTGAAGATCGTATTGCTCATCTCTGCATAGTAGTCCGGCACACCGTTGGGGAACGGGGATTTGATGAGCTTGGCCATATCGAGCATCGCTCCAGGATTTGTGATAGTTCCGTCCTCGATCAGAGCCTCCAGCACGCTGTTTCTGGTGGGGATGGAGCCGTTGGCTGTATAGAGAGCCTTCTGTGTTTCCGGTGAGCTGTACCATTTTACAAACTCCATGGCTGCTTCCTTGTTCTCAGAGAAGCTGGAAACACCGACAGCCTCCGGAAGGGGCATTGTCTGAGCTGCCGTTTTGTCCTTTCCGGGAAGCATGATCGGAACCACATCTCCTACCACACTGCACTCGTTGGGATCAGAGGAGAAGCGCACAAATTTTGTGGGGCCCACCATGAAGCTTGCTTCCCCGGATGTGATCTTTCTGTAAACATCCATTCCTGTAGCTGTCTTGATGGCCGGATCCGTGTAGCCCTCCTGAACCATCTGGTTTTCAAAGGTAAGAGCGTCTAATACAGACTCCTCATTCAGTGTATTGTCGTCGTTGAACACAACTCCGTTTCTCGCAAATGCCATCCACATCATAGAGGTAGTCGCAGACTCGTCGGCATTCATCGGCATTGCATAGGGATATTCTGTGATTCCCTGCTCCTTGATAGCCTTCATGGCCTCGTAAACCTCATCCCATGTCTCTGGAGCCTTGTCAATCCCGGCCTGTGCGAAATGCTCTTTATTATAGTAGGCAATCCGGTAATCATTGGCATAGGGAACGGCCAGAATCTGTCCGTCAATCATAAAGGTTTCCATGGACGGCATGTCGGCCATGTCCTCCTCGCTCATCTCAATCGGCTCTAACCAGCCTGCACTGTTCATCTCGCCGACCCAGGACCAGTCTACCTCGATTACGTCAGCTGCCGCCTTGCCGCCAACTGCTGCAATGGATACCTTATCCCGGATGTCATCCCAGCTCACTTCGTTCATCACTACGCTGATTCCCGTTTCCTCTGTAAACTGGGCAAGCAGCTCTTCTCCTGGATTTCCCCAGTCCGGAACCATAACGGTAATTTCCGTTCCTGCCAGATCGCTTTTTTCCTCTGCTGCATCTGCGCTCTCAGAGGCCTGTGCGTCTGTCTCTGCCTGTGTCTGAGCTGCTGTCTCTTTCGTTTCCTTTGCAGTATCAGCGCTTCCTGAACAGCCGGTCACTGCTGCCGCCAGAACTGCCGCCGCCACTGCACCTGCAAATTTCTTTTTCATAGTACTTCTCCTTTTGTCTGTCTCCTTTGTTTCCTGACGGCACAGAAAACAGTCCTTCTGATTCCTGTGCTTCTCACATGACTGCATCTGCAGTCCATTCTCTCCCAGTATAAGCAGGATGCCCTGCAAATTCAAGATTCCTGCAGCGATTCGCCATTCAAAATTTGCATCTGCAGAGATTATCTATCGTTTTTTTCTATAAGCTTCAGCATCCCGGCCTTCTTTATCCCTGTTCCCATGAGCTTTGCATTTCTGTTTCTGCCCTCTGCTTCTTTATCCGTGCAGCGTTTCCAGAAGCGCCTCAAGTCTTGTGGCAATCTGGCCCTGATCAGAGCGTGAATAATCTGTCTCAAGCATCAGATAAGGAATATTTTCTTCCTCCACTGCCCTTTTAACAAAATGCGCCTCGATATTATAGGTATGGCAGGACTGAAGAATGATCTCAATTACCGCATCAGCCTGATAGTCCCGGATCATATCTTTTATATAACCCATACGGCTGGTATTGGGGCTCATGACAGAGCAGTTAATATTCAGATACTTCTTTGCCAGGGCATCAAATACAGGAAGGTTTTCATCTACCAGCTCCACTTTTTCTCTCGTGCCGCTGCAGGAATCAAAAGCCACCACATCAGCGCCCATCTCTTCCACTGTCTTTATAATCTTGTCTCTGACTCCTGCATTGGGGCAGCCTGTCACAAGAATCCTCGGGCGATCCGACGGCTTTCCTTTGTAGTTCTCTTCCCAGTCCCTGAGAACCTCCTCTGTTCTCTCATCTACCAGGCGGATTCTCTCCTCCATATCAAAGTTAAAGGCCAGAGAATCGGCCCGGGTTCCGATCTCATAGCCGGAAATAGGAGCCGGATTCAGCTTGCCAAGCTCCATAAACCGCAGCATGGAGCGGCGCTCCCTGTTTTTTATACGGATTGCCTGGAGAATGTCCTCCTCTGTGATTTCAATTCCGTAAAAATCCTCCAGCTTCTCCTTCAGTGCGATGATTTCTTCCTTCCATGCCTTGAGCGCTCTCTCATTTCTCCCCGACGGAAGCTGCATCACATAGGTTTCCTTCAGCTCGTTCATCAGCTCAAACATCTTCGTCTTTCCGTCGCAGGTCGTTTCACCTACAATCAGATCAGCGAAATAGAAATACGGACAGGTATCTGTCAGAGCAAAGCCATAGCTGGCCTTAATCAGAGGACAGAGGTTGCGGGGCAGCTTCGTCTCAGCCGCAGTGATCGGCTGTTCACTGGAGGCGCAAAGAGATGCGCTCACGGCCCCCGCTGCCATCAGGATTTCTACCGGCACGAAGGAACAGAAGATCCCTACCACTCTCGCCCCCTGTTCCTTTAACTCCTTCATCTTTATAAATCCTGCTTTTCTCGCCTCATCATATGTAACAAAATTTTCCGGCAGTTTCATCATGCTGTTTTCCCCTCCCTGGTATCTTTTATGAAACAGCTGTTTTCACAGCTATCTTATTTCCCCTCTGTCTTTAAAATTCCATCTGATGCCGGAAGCTGAAAGCTGCAGCCTCCGGCAAAACTTAGGCGCCCGGCTTTCAGCAGTGAATGCTGAAACCGGTTTGCGCAGGTATCATGCCCGCTCTGCGGCCATTATACCATAAGTCCTTCGGCTGTACAGGGGGGAGTTTCTGGGGGGAGGGAAAGGGATTTTTTCTGAATTGGAAAGTTTTTTCGTGGGAGAGCTTCCCTGATTTTTTCTTCCAGAAGCCCAGTCGGGCGGGAGCAATCCCTTATATTTCCTGCATTTTCTGCATTTTTCAGGAATGCTCCCGCCCGACTGGACTTTGATTATTTTTATTCTGAGGTACTGTTTTACTTATTGATTTTTTCTATTCGCAGCTTCTTTTTGCCTGAATTTTCTATGCCTGATCCGGCCCTTTTACCGGCTGGCGCCTGTATATTTTTCTGCCTGGCTCTCTGCCTTGACTCTCCTATGCCTGCCAGCTGATTTCCTTCTGCCTCCTTAGGCTGTTACGCCTTCTTCTCTTCCAGGAGCGCTCTCACCTCAAACGGCCGGAGCGGCGTCTTAGCAGGCTCTGCGCTGTCCGTCCCGGCAGCCGGTGCTGTTTCTGCCTCCCAGTTTCCGACAAGCAGGCGGGCCTTTTTGCTGTACTCCTGCTTCGCACCCTCGAATTCCTGGCACATACCTGAAAAATTGCAGAGCACTGTCAGCTTTTCCTGAGAATTCTCCCTGACATAGCCAATTACCTTTTCATTTCCCGTCTCCAGGAACCGTACGGAGCCTTCCGAGATGACGCTGTGCTCTTTTCGCAGACGGATCAGCCTGCGGTAAAAGTTCAGGACAGAGGTCTTATCTTCTCTCTGGGCCTCCACATTGATCGTCTCATAATTGTCCGGCAGGCTAATCCACGGCTCTGCCTCGGAAAATCCTGCGTTTTTCCCGCTGCTCCACTGCATGGGCGTACGGCTGTTGTCCCGGGAGCGGGCCTCGAGAATCTTCAGGGCCTCTTCCTCTGTCTTCCCCTCGGAAAGCATAATCCTGTAGTAATTCAGGCTCTCCACATCACGATAGCGGCTGATGTCATGGTAGTGAGGATCTGTCATGCCAATCTCCTCGCCCTGGTAGATATACGGAGTTCCCCGCAGCAGGTGGATAAAAGCCCCGAGCATTTTGGCCGACTCTTTCCAATATTTCCTGTCATCTCCAAACCGGGTCACAATTCTGGGCTGATCGTGGTTGCACCAGAAAACGGCATTCCAGCCGCCATGCTCCTCCATCCCCTCCTGCCAGGTCTTAAACAGCTGCTTAAGCGCCTGCAGGTCTGGCTCTTTCAGTTCCCATTTATTTCCATTCCTGTAATCCACCTTCAGGTGGTGGAAGTTAAAGCACATGGAAAGCTCATGCTCCGCTGGGTTAGAGTAGCGGATGCAGTTTTCCAGAGTGGTGGAAGACATCTCTCCCACTGTCACCATGCCGTCAATGCCGGAATCCCGCACCAGCTCCTTCAAATACTCGTGAACTCTCGGCCCATCTGTGTAAAAGCGGCGGCCGTCTCCCTCCCCGTCGTTCTGAAAGCAGTCCGGTTTTGAGATCAGGTTTACCACGTCAAACCGAAATCCCTCCACCCCCTTATCTATCCAGAAACGGAGCACCTTTTTAAGCTCCTCCCTGACCTTCGGGTTTTCCCAGTTCAGGTCGGCCTGCGTCACATCAAACAGGTGGAGGTACCACTTTTTCAGTTCCGGCACGTACTGCCACGCATTTCCTCCGAATTTGGATACCCAGTTGGTGGGCGGTTCCTGCCCCTTCCCATCCCTGAAAATATAGTAGTCCATATATTCCGGATCTCCTGCCAGAGCCTTTTTAAACCATTCATGCTCGGTGGAGGTGTGGTTAAACACCATGTCCAGCATCAGACCGATTCCCCTCTTTTTTGCCTCCCGCGAGAGTTCCTCAAAGTCCTCCATGGTGCCGTATCTGGGGTCCACAGACAGATAATCCGCCACATCGTATCCGTTGTCATTCTGCGGAGAAATGAAAAACGGTGTCAGCCAAATGTAATCGGCTCCGAGAAATTGAATGTAGTCGAGTTTTTCCGTCACTCCCCTTAAATCACCCAGTCCGTCCCCATCTGTATCCCGGAAGGATTTAGGGTAAATCTGATATATCACCTTATCCTTAAAGCTGTTCATCTGTCCTCTCCTCTGATTTTCTATTCCTCAATCTCTGCCACAACGGTTTCTCCGGCCTGTGCATCCATTCCGGTTCTGTAGCTTAAAGCTCCCCGGCCGGTGCCGTCTGTCACAGCCATAATAGTAACAGCCCGCTTTCCGGCTTTCTGAATCTTGTCCCGGTCAAATCGGATGAGGGGCGTTCCTGCCTCCACCACATCCCCCTGGTTTACCAGATACTCAAAACCGTCACCGTTCATCTGCACCGTGTCAAGCCCCACATGGATCAGAAGCTCTCTTCCATCCTCCATCACAAGTCCCACTGCGTGCCTGGACTCCTGCATCAGCACGGCAACCGTGACCCTGGCAGGAGCCACCACTGTATCGCTCTCCGGCTCGATGGCGATTCCGTCTCCCAGGATTTTAGCTGAGAACACACCGTCTCCGACTTCCTCAATCGGGATCACCTTACCGGAAAGGTATGCCACAAGATGCTCCTTTTCTTTGCCGTTTCCATTCCCACTGTCCGCGTTTTTACAAACCTCTGCACCTTTTTTAGGCTCCTTCTCGCCGCTCTGGAGCTCTGCTCTGTCTTTTTTGTCCTCCTCTGCTGCCAGCCCTTCCTCCGTTCCTCTGTCAGCCGCTGACAGTTTCTTCTGTCCTGCCAGCATGGTCAGGATAAACGGAATGACGATGGCAGCCGCCATGGCAATGGCAAAGGTCGGCATGGAGGCCACCTGAATAGACAGGATGCCTGGAAGTCCTCCCACTCCCACTGCATTGGCCGTGGTGCCTGTTGCCACTGAAATCACGGCTGCCGCAGCGGAGCCAATCATGCCGCAGATAAATGGGAAGGTATATTTCAGGTTGACGCCGAAAATTGCAGGCTCTGTCACACCCAGATAGCAGGAAATGCAGGCCGGAACATTGACCTCCTGTGCCCTGGTGTTCTTTTTCTGAAGACGGATCATGGCGAGAACGGCCGAGCCCTGCGCAATATTGGAGAGTGCAATCATGGGCCAGAGCATGGTTCCGCCATAGTCAGCGCAGAGCTGAAGGTCAATGGCATTGGACATATGGTGGAGTCCCGTAATGACAAGAGGTGCATAGGCAAAACCGAAAATTGCCGCGAACACCACCTTAAAGCTGCCTGTAATCCCCGCATAAACCACGGAAGAGATGGCAGAGCCGATCTTCCAGCCAATGGGTCCCAGCACCCAGTGAGCCGCCATCACTGCCAGCAGAAGGCTTAAGAAGGGCACGACTATCATGGAAATGGCCTGGGGCACAATCTTCTTAAAAAAGCGCTCCAGATAGGCCAGGGTAAAGGCCGCCAGCATAGCCGGAATTACCTGCGCCTGATAGCCGATCATATTGATCTGGAAAAAACCGAAATCCCACTTGGGAATCTCTGCCACAGCCGTGCCTGCCACACTGTAGGCATTTAACAGCTGACTGGAAACAAGGGTAAGTCCCATGACGATGCCCAGCATCTCCGTCGTTCCCATCTTCTTGGCCACCGACCAGCAGATTCCAACCGGAATTCCCACATGGAACACAGCCTCTCCAATGAGCCATAAAAATGAGTCGACGCCCGCCCAGAACTGGCTTAAATCGCAGAGTGTCTTTGTCCCGTTTTCAAACAGGTAAAGGCTGTCAATACAGTTTCTAAAGCCCAGGATCAGACCTCCTGTAATGATAGCAGGAATCAGAGGAGCGAAAATCTCTGCCAGAACTGCAATAGCCCTCTGAAGCGGATTCTGATTTTTCTTAGCCGCCTGTTTTACCGCATCCTTGGACACTCCCTCAATACCCGCCGCTGCGGTAAAGTCATTATAAAAGAGAGATACGTCATTTCCGATAATTACCTGAAACTGACCTGCCTGGGTGAAGCTGCCCTTCACTGCCTTTAATGCCTCAATTTTCTCCACATCTGCCTTCTTCGGATCATTTAGCACGAACCGCATTCTGGTCATGCAGTGTGAAACCGCGGCAATATTTTCCCTGCCGCCCACAAGCTCAAGGAGCTGTCTGGAATCCTCTGTGTACTTGCCCATCGTTACCCTCCGTTTTTATTTCTGGCTTTTCCTCTCTCGGGATGATACCGCTTTTCCCTGGAAAAGTCTCTGCTGAGCCCCGGCATGGTCTGTTTTTCTTCAAACCGGGTTTAACTTGTTTAAACATCTTTTTTATAATCCCGTTATAACACACTTGTTTAAACATGTCAATCAATTTTTCCTAAAATCCATTGACTTTTTCTTCTATATTTAATATCCTTGATTTAGTTTCGGCCAGACACTAAATTTATACAAGAAAACGGGAAGTGAGTACCTATGCCAAAGGCAAAATTTGAACAGATTTACAGGGATCTGAAACGGAAAATAGAAAATGCCACCTACGGCTTTCAGACGCTTCTGCCGTCGGAAAATATCCTGACAGAGGTCTATTCCTGTTCGCGCAATACGGTCCGCCGGGCCATCTCTGCCCTGGCGGCAGAGGGCTATGTCCAGTCCCTTCATGGTATTGGGGTGCGCGTTATCTTTCAGCCTGTAGAACAGGCAGCCTTCACTATCGGCGGCATCGAATCCTTCCGGGAATCTGCTGCCAGAAACCACCTGAATGCCTGCACCAGAGTTATCTGCTTCATGGAACTGACCGCCGATGAGCGGATCAGCAGGCGTTCAGGCTTCCCCGTAGGAAGTGAACTCTACTATATCCAGAGAGTCCGCTACCTGGACAAAAAAGCCCTGATTCTCGACATCAACATGTTTCTGAAGGAGAAATGCCTGGGACTGACTAAAGAAATTGCAGAGGATTCCATCTACAGCTACCTGGAACAGGAATGCAGACTGAACATCGTCACCAGCAAACGGAAAATGACGGTTGAGCTTGTCACAGAGATCGATGAGAAATACCTGGAGCTTGGCGACTATAACTGCCTGGCCGTCATATCAAGCCAGACCTTTGATGCAGACGGAGTCATGTTTGAGTACACCCAGTCCAGGCACAGACCAGACTACTTCTGCTTCCAGGATACGGCAGTGAGGAGAAAATGAAAAGGGGAGTGGGGAAGGGAGAGGCGTTCAGGTTCCAGCGAAGTCACCTGAACGCCTCTCCCTTCCCCTGCGCAGTGCGGCGGATGGGTGTTCCCACAAGGAAAAAAGAGGAAGATTTTCAGTAGCTTCTCCGGAACCCAAAATCCTCCTCCCCCACACACAAAAGAAAAAAGAGGAAGATTTTCAGTGACTTCGCTGGAACTGAAAATCTTCCTCTTTTTTCACCCCCCACTAATCCAACTCCAGTTTTCCTGTATAGAGCTGGTAGTAGATTCCTTTTTCTTTGATTAAGTCCTCATGGCTTCCTCTCTCCACGATCCGGCCGTGTTCCAGAACCATGATGGCGTCGCTGTTTCTGATGGTGGAGAGCCTGTGAGCGATAACGAACACAGTTCTGCCCTTCATCAGGTTATCCATACCCTGCTGAACAATCTGCTCGGTTCTTGTGTCGATGCTTGAGGTAGCCTCATCGAGGATCAGAACCGGCGGGTCGGCCACTGCGGCTCTGGCGATGGCCAAAAGCTGCCTCTGCCCCTGTGACAGCTCCTCGCCGTCGTTTGTCAGCATGGTGTCATAGCCCTTTGGAAGCATCTTGATAAACTGATCTGCATGGGCCAGCTTAGCCGCCGCAAATACTTCCTCATCTGTCGCATCCAGCTTTCCGTAGCGGATATTGTCCATAATGGTTCCTGTAAACAGGTGGGTATCCTGAAGCACGATTCCCAGGGAGCGGCGCAGATCTGCCTTCTTGATCTTGTTGATATTGATTCCGTCGTAGCGGATTTTTCCGTCCTGCACGTCGTAGAACCGGTTGATCAGGTTGGTGATGGTGGTCTTTCCGGCTCCGGTAGAGCCTACAAAGGCCAGCTTCTGCCCAGGCTTCGCATAGAGGGTCAGGTCATGGAGAACCATCTTCTCATCTGTATAGCCGAAGGTCATGTCAAAGAAGCGTACATCGCCCTTCAGCTCCGTGTAGGTAACGGTGCCGTCTGCCTGATGCGGATGCTTCCAGGCCCACATTCCCGTGCGCTCCGTACACTCTGTGATCGTTCCGTCTGCGTCTTTTCTGGCGTTTACTAAGGTTACGTATCCCTCGTCCACCTCCGGCTCCTCGTCCATCATGCGGAAGATCCGCTCAGCTCCGGCGAGAGCCATGACAATAGAGTTGAACTGCTGGGCGATGGACATGAAAGGCTGCGTAAAGCTCTTTGTAAACTGCAGGTAGGACGCCATAACGCCCAGAGTAATTCCTCCGATTCCCATTACATAGAGGAAGCCTCCCAGAACGGCTGTCAGAACGAACTGCAGGTTTCCGATGTTTCCAATCACCGGTCCCATCATATTGGCGAAGGTATTTGCATTGGCAGCACTGTGGAACAGCTTCTCATTCAGCTCATCGAACTCTTCCTCTGCGATGCGCTCATGGTTGAATACCTTGATCACCCTCTGACCGTTCATGTGTTCCTCTACAAAGCCGGTCACATCAGCGATGGCAAGCTGCTGCCTGAGGAAATACTTTCCGCTGTTTCCGCCGATAGTCCTTGTCACAAGCAGCATGACGATAATCATGACAACCGCAAGGACTGTTAAAAGCGGGCTTAACACCAGCATGGAAATAAAGGTCACAATCACCGTCAGCAGAGACTGAAGCACCTGTGGGATCGACTGGTTGATCATCTGCCTTAAGGTATCTGTATCATTGGTATAAAGACTCATGATGGAGCCGTTTGTATTCTGGTCAAAATAGCGGATAGGGAGCTTCTGCATATGCTCGAACATCTCATCCCTGACCTTCTTTAAAACGCCCTGACCGATATATACCATCAGCCTCGTGTAGATAAAGGTTGCCGCCACGCCGCAGAGGAAAATGGTTCCCAGTACGGCCAACGCTCCGTAAAGCTCTGAATAGTCTGGGTTCTGCTGTCCTATCAGCGGAATAATGAAATCGTCCAGCAGGAATTTCAGCGACAGGGATACGGAAATAGACGCGATGGAGCTTATGAGAATACAGCAGAACACGCCGATAAATCGCAGCTTGTAATCCCTCAGCACGTATCCGAGAAGCCTTTTTCCTGTCAGTAATGTGTCCTTTGTCACTCTCGGTTTCTGCATCTTACTCATTATCCTCACCTCCCTTGACCTGTGACTCATATACCTCCCGGTAAATAGCGTTTGTCTTAAGCAGCTCCTCCGAGGTTCCGATTCCGTTTACCATACCGTCTTCCATGACGATGATCATGTCTGCGTCCTCTACGGAGGAAACCCTCTGGGCAATGATAATCTTCGTGGTATCCGGAATCTCCTCCCTGAAGGCTTTTCTGATCAGGGCATCCGTCTTCGTGTCAACCGCGCTGGTGGAGTCGTCGAGAATCAGGATTTTCGGCTTCTTCAACAGAGCTCTCGCAATGCAGAGTCTCTGTTTCTGACCGCCTGACACATTGTTTCCTCCCTCCACAATCATCGTGTTGTAGCCGGCCGGAAACTCTTTCACAAAGCCGTCAGCCTGAGCCAGCCTGCAGACTCTCTGAACCTCCTCGTCACTGGCATTCTCATCTCCCCAGCGGATATTGTCATAGATGCTTCCGGTAAAGAGCACATTTTTCTGAAGAACCATGGAGACCTGATCTCTCAGCTCTTTCAGTCCGTACTCCCTCACGTCGATGCCTCCGACCTTCACACAGCCCTCTGTCACGTCGTAAAGCCTTGGGATCAGGTTTACGAGGGAGGTTTTCGCGCTTCCCGTTCCGCCGATGATTCCCACTGTCTGGCCAGACTTGATGTGAAGGTTGATATTCTTCAGGGAAAGATTTCCTCCCTTTCCGCCATAGCTGAAGGATACGTTCTCAAAATCGATATCACCGTTCGGCACTTCCTTCACTGCATTAGCCGGATCCTGCATCTCAGGCACCTCTTCAAGCACCTCCGCGATTCGGTCTGTGGATGCTTCTGCAATCATGATCATAACGAACACGAAGGTTACCATCATCAGCGACATGAGAATCTGAAGTGCATACACAATCACGCTTGTAAGCTCTCCTGTCTCCATAGTCTGATTGATGATACTCCGCCCTCCGACCGAAACCATCAAAAGAATGACGCCGTACATGAAAAACTGCATCGTAGGCGCATTCCAGGCTACAATCTTCTCAGCCTTTGTGAACAGCGTGTACACCAGTCTGGAAACCCCGTGGAATTTCTCAATCTCATAGTCCTCCCGCACATAGGCCTTTACCACGCGGGCGGCGTTTACGTTTTCCTGAACGGAATTGTTCAGCACATCGTACTCATCAAATACCTTAATGAAGTGGGGATGAGCCTTTTTCGCAATAAACATGAGGATTCCGCCCAGAATGGGGATCAGAATCAGCAGTGCAACGGAAATTTCCACGTTGATTGTAAGGATCATCACCAGGGAGAGAATAATCATAATCGGCGCCCTGGCCAGCAGTCTCACGCTCATCATATATGCCAGCTGCACATTCGTAATATCTGTCGTAAGCCTGGTTACAAGGCTCGAAGTGGAAAAATGGTCAATGTTTTTAAATGAAAAATCCTGTATTTTGTAGAAAATATCATGGCGCAGGTTTTTGGCATATCCTGCCGCTGCGACTGCCGCAAATTTTCCGGCCATGGCGCCGAAAAACAGCGCAAGCATTGCCATGACAACCAGAATGGCGCCCATCTTCATAATGTAGGTCAGGTCTCCATTCTGGATGCCCACGTCAATGATCTTTGCCATCTGCAGCGGAATCAAAACTTCCATTAAAACTTCCAGGATCACGAACACAGGGGCCAGAATGGACTCCCGCTTATATTCCCGGATAGATTTAAACAGTTTTCTGTTCATGGTTTCCTCCTTGTGCAATTACTTGTTGTCATTTTCTGGGAAGGAACGGACTTCCTTAGGGAACTCTCTGCCGTGAAATCCCTGTGCTCTGCAGTCCTGTTCCCCGCATGAAAGATTGCGGGACATCCGGTTCAGCACGCGGATACAAATTTCAAGCTCTCCCGGCTCAATGCCCTCCAGCATCTTCTTCTCCACATTTCTGATGTCCTCAAGCACCCCGTCCCTGAGGGCCAGGGCTTTCTCAGTAGGGACCACCCTTTTAAGCCGGGCATCCCGCTTTACGCTCTCCCGGCGTATAAAGCCGTTTTTCTCCAGAAGCTGCATCATCCCTGTAGCCGTGGACTTCCTGATGTGAAACTCTGCCTCCACGTCCTTCTGATATATCTCCCTGTGCATGGAGGCCAGGATAATAAAATGGAGCATATGACGCTGAAGCATCGTCAGCCCACTGTCATCCACCGGGACGATAAAATGGCGTTTCAGCTGATTCGACAGGATGTTCACCATCCGTCCCGCATTCTTACAGCAGAGTTGTTCGCCGCAGTCTTCTGCTGTTGTACACATAGTCTCACCTCCGTCTAAAAGCAGGCCCGCAGCTGATTTTCTCTGCGGAAATTAATTGTTCGCTACCTAACTTTTGAAAGTATAGTAGGATTTTTTTTTATTGTCAAGTAGGAAAATAAAAGTTTCTTCAAAAAGTTGTATTGTCAACTATTGGACTGTCCCAATCTGTTTTCTGAACGCAGACAGGGAAGACTTCCCTTTCAGGAAATCTTCCCTGCCCCCTGGCTTTGCCGTTCTGGCCCATCAGCTTTTGGCCTCGCCTGTCATGATAATACTTCCCTCCGGAAATGCACGCCTGAAGAGAAAGCGTACCATGGGTCCTGCGATCAGAAGCTGGAATGGCAGGGCCATAATGAAATTTCGGGGAATATTGAAAGCCCAGATAAAAAGCAGAGTCCCCCATTCTCCTGTTCTCACGCAGGCCTCCGCTGCCCCGAACAGAGACATGATAAATACCATGGGGACTACCATGCAGCTTGAGACCGCGATTACCATACAAAACGGGCTGGATACTCCCGGCTTTACAAGAAAGCGGAAGGCAAAGCCCTTGGCAAGCCCCGAAACCAGAAACCAGTCACAGCACATGGCAAACACATAGGCAACCGGAAATCCCAGCCAGGCGTCGGCGAGGACGGAAAATGACAGTCCTCCCTTGTGAAGAGCTACATTGTAAATACTCATCCAGAGTACCATCACAAAACACATCATCACTGTATAAATAAAACTCTCTCTTCTGTTTTTCGGCATACTTTTTCTCTCCTTTTTCTTTCCGGCTTTTTTCTGCTTTCGTCTTTATTTTGCAGGCAGACGCAAAAAGCCTGCCGCCCGTTATAATAGTTTATCATCGGGCCATGCAGGCAAATAAGCGTTTTTTTCATTTTCGTGAATCTGTCAAATTACCCTCTCCGGTTTTTGAATGATTTAGGAAAATTATCCAGGAATTCGACTTTCATCTGCGTGTTTTCCCTTATCTTTTCTGTTGAGATTTGACAAATCTGCATTTACTGTCTGTTTTCCGTTCTCACCTCATCCCTGTCCCCCTGACAGAATCCCCCACAAAAGATTTGCCCCTCCGCACAGGCACATCACAAGGATGGGATTCCATTTCAGCCGGCGCAGGAACAGAAAGGCCGCCAGAAAGATGACTCCGCCTGCAAGGTGCAGAGCTTCCGCGCTCACCGCCCCTTCCCCGAACAGAGCCGTTTTCAGCATGGAAAGACCTGCCGCCGCAATCAGGGCCACCACAGCCGGGCGCAGGGAGGACAGCACCGCCCCCACGGCAGAAGCGCCCTTGTACCTGTAATAGAGGAAAGCCAGAAAGGTAACGATAAACAGCGCCGGAGCAATACATCCGGCTGTGGCGGCGAAAGCCCCTGGGATTCCCGCTATGCGTATCCCCACAAAGGTAGCGGAATTGACGGAAATCGGCCCCGGCGTCATCTCTGCGATTGTCACAAGATTGGTGAACTCGCTCATGGTAATCCAGTTTTTTCCCTCCACTACCTGGCTCTGAATGAGAGGAATTGCAGCATAACCTCCGCCTACGCTGAACAGCCCTACCTTTAGAAAGCTCAGAAAAAGTTCCACATAGATCATCTCTCTGCCCTCCTTCTTCTGAAAATCACCATTCTCAGCGCTCCCGCTGCTGCCGCTGTAAGGATAATACAGATCACATTTATCCCCAGAAAAAAATCAGCCGCAAACGCTCCTGCCAAAATCAGGACAGAGTAGATGCTCCGCTCTCTCGCCACACCTGTCCCCAGTTCACAGGCCACATCCAGAATCACTGCAGCCACTCCCGCCTGCATTCCCTGCATAGTCAGAGCTACATATGGGTTAGCAGAAAATGTCTCGTAAAAGAATGAAACAACCGACAATATGGCCATGGGCGGGAGAACCGTTCCAAGCACCGCCACAGCCACTCCAGGCGGACCGCACACCTTAAGCCCCACAAGAATTGCCGCATTCACGGCAATCGCCCCCGGAGAGGACTGAGCCAGAGCCGTAAAATCCAGCATTTCCTTCTCATCAATCCAGTGCAGCCCGTCCACAAATTTCCGCTTCATAAAGGTAACGATGACAAAGCCTCCCCCGAAGGTGAAGGCGCTGATATAGAGCGTTTCCAGAAATAAAACCCAGAGCCTCTGTCTCTTCCGTCTGCGCTCAGTGTTTTTCTCTTCTCTCCCTCTGTTTTTGTTTTCCTGCCCATCAGTTTCTCTCTGGCCTTTCGCATCATTCCAGCCTGGCTTCTCTTGTCCTGCTTTTTTTCGTACCATCTTTTCTACCCAACAGCCTGCAGTTTTTATATTCCTGCATAGCAGCCTCTCTGTATTTTGCCCATACGGCATATTTTGTTCCTCAGTGTCTGTTTTCCGGATCCGCCCTGACTCCCTGTACGTCTGCCTCTCGGACCGTTTACTGCAGACATGCCTGAAATGCAGATGGAGCCGTCTGAAACTCCTCCTCTTTTCTCGTTTTATTATAGGAAAACGGCCGGCAAATTACAATTCCGTTTTTACTTCTTGAGGCTCCCCTGAACCGGCTTCTCCAGACACCGGAGAGGAAACTGTTTCATAGACCTCCCTATGTTTCCCTGCAGACTCGATTTTTCCCCATTCCATTGCCAGTTTGCACAAATTTATTTCTCATAATTTGTAAGGTTTACACAATTCATTTGACATTTCTTCGAAATTATCCCTAATTTTTTCTACAGTTTCACGAAAATCCATTTACTTTTTCATACTATTTTGATATTATATTCAATATTCAATTTTAATTTTCTGGCCGATATTTCGTCTGAAAACGCAGGTTTCTCTTTGTTTTTTGACGGACCATGCAGGCTTCCCTTTCTCACAGAAGGAGGCTTCGGGACTTACCTTTCAGGAAGACACGGATCTGCAGATACAGCTGCATTCCTCCGCGTCCGGCATGGATAATCACTGTTTCGCCAGAGAGAAAGGAGCTTCATCTTGAGCAGACTCAGTATTGTTACCACCAGCAGGGCCCAGACGGTCGTGGAAGGTCTGTATAAGGATCTGGAACGCCGGATTGTTGCCAGCCCGCCGGGGCTCTGTCCGGTGGATTTGACCGCCTCTTTTCTGAAAATGTGCCTGGCCCAGAGCTGCGGCAAATGCGTTCCCTGCCGCGTCGGACTCTCCCAGCTTGAATCGCTGTTTGCAGACATTCTCGAAGGGTGCGGGACCCATAAAACTCTGGAACTGATCGAACGGACGGCCCGCGTGATTTCATCCACCGCTGACTGTGCCATCGGCTACGAGGCCGCCAATATGGTTCTTAAAGGACTGTCCGGCTTCCGTGAGGACTTTATAAGCCACATTGAAACATCCCGCTGCAACTACCATCTGGATCAGCCGGTTCCCTGTGTGGCGCTCTGTCCGGCAGGCGTGGACATTCCAGGCTACGTGGCTTTGGTGGCCGCCGGCCGCTACGCAGACGCAGTCCGCCTGATCCGCAAGGACAACCCCTTCCCGACGGCCTGCGCCCTTGTGTGTGAACACCCATGCGAATCCCGCTGCCGCCGCAATATGATCGACGACGCCGTCAACATCCGCGGCATAAAAAGAGCAGCTGTGGACAACGCCGGAATTGTCCCGCCGCCGCCCTGCGCTCCTTCAACGGGAAAACGGATTGCCATTATCGGAGGCGGTCCCAGCGGCCTGTCTGCCGCATACTATCTTCAGCTTATGGGCCACCAGACAACGGTCTTTGAAAAGCGCTCCAAGCTGGGAGGAATGCTTCTCTATGGAATCCCCAGCTACCGGCTTCCCAGAGAACGGCTTCAGGAAGACGTTGACGCCATCTTAAAGACGGGCGTTGAGGTGAAGACTGACACAGCAGTCGGAAGCGAACCTGGCCAGGTTTCCATGGATCTTCTCCGCCGTGAGTATGATGCCGTTTACATATCCATCGGAGCCCACACAGATAAGAAGGTGGGAATTGAGGGGGAGGATGCCGAGGGCGTCATCTCGGCTGTGGAAATGCTCAGAGAGGTCGGACGCGGACGGATGCCTGATTTCACAGGAAAGAGAGTCTGTGTCATCGGCGGCGGCAACGTGGCCATGGACGTAACACGCTCTGCCATTCGCCTGGGAGCATCCCACACTACTATTGTCTACAGACGCAGAAAGGATGACATGACAGCTCTTCCTGCAGAGGTGGAGGGCGCTGTCGCTGAGGGTGCTGAAATTCTGGAGCTGCACGCACCGGAGCGGATCGAGACGGATGAAAACGGACGGGTGACTGCTCTCTGGGCTTCACCGAAGATGATAGGCCTTATCAAAGACGGTAGGCCTTCCCCGGCCTCTTCCGGTGAGCCGTCTCTGCGCATTCCCTGCGATGTTGTGATTGTCGCCATCGGACAGGGCATTGAGACAAGGCATTTCGAAGATGCCGGCATCCCCATCCGCCGCGGTGTCATCCAGGCGGCAAACTGGAGCGCAGTGGAACACGCTCCCGGCGTCTTTGCAGGAGGCGACTGTGTGACAGGTCCCGCTACCGTTATCCGGGCGATTGCTGCCGGTAAGGTAGCCGCCGCAAATATTGACCAGTATCTCGGCTACAACCATATCATCAGCGTCGATGTGGATATCCCTGATGCCGATTTCTCCGATCGCCCGCCATGCGGCCGCGTAAACATGAAGGAGAGAGATGCCAACGAGAGAAAACACGACTTCCAGCTGGCAGAATGCCCGATGAGCCTGAAAGAGTCCAACCAGGAGGCACACAGATGCCTGCGCTGCGACCGCTTTGGCTATGGAAGCTTTAAAGGAGGCAGGACAACGGAATGGTAAATATAATCATCAACAGACAGAAAGTTTGCGTCCCGGAAGGAACAACCATCCTGGAGGCTGCAAAAAAAATCGGAATCAATATCCCGACCCTCTGCTACTTAAAGGGAATCAATGAGATCGGAGCATGCCGCGTCTGTATTGTGGAAGTGGCCGGGACAAGCCGCCTTGTCACCTCCTGCAACACCCCTGTCACAGAGGGTATGGAAGTATTCACCAACAGCGCCCGCGTCCGGGAGGCCAGAAAGACCAATGTGGAACTGATCCTCTCCCAGCACCACACAAACTGCCCCACCTGCGTCAGAAGCGGAAACTGCAAGCTTCAGAAGGTAGCAAATGACCTGAATCTGGTAACAGACGAATACCCGATCCACTACGCCAAAACCCGCTGGACTACTACCTTTCCTCTTGTCAGAGACGCAGGAAAATGCATCAAGTGCATGCGCTGCGTCCAGATTTGCGACAAGATTCAGAGTCTGAATGTGTGGGATGTTCAGAATACCGGTTCCCATACGACTGTGGATGTATCCAGGGGAAGGGAAATCAAGGCTTCCGACTGTTCCCTCTGCGGCCAGTGCATCACCCACTGTCCCACCGGTGCCCTTCAGGAGAGAGATGACGTTTCCAGAATCTTCAGCATGAACGGAGATCTGAATAATCCCGACAAAATCACGGTTGTCCAGATTGCACCTGCCGTGCGGGCTGCCTGGGGAGAGGAATTCGGCCTCTCCAGGGAATTTGCCACTGACAAGCGGCTGGTGGCAGCTCTGCGCCGGATGGGCTTTGACTATATCTTCGACACTACTTTCAGCGCCGATCTGACCATCATGGAGGAGGGAACGGAGCTTATCGAGCGGCTGAAACACAGAGAGGAGTTTCAGTGGCCCATGTTTACCTCCTGCTGTCCCGGCTGGGTTCGTTTCCTGAAATCACAGTATCCAGATATGGAAGGACAGTTATCCACAGCCAAATCACCGCAGCAGATGTTCGGCGCAGTCACGAAGAGCTTTTTCGCCGCTAAGCTTGGCGTGGATCCGGACAATGTCACCTGCATTTCCATTATGCCCTGCGTGGCCAAAAAGCAGGAGGCAGATCTCCCAACCATGTATGACGGCAGCGTGAAGGATGTGGACTATGTGCTGACCACCCGGGAAATCTGCCGGCTGATCAAGGCTGAGCAGATTGATGTCTTCTCCCTTCCGGAAGAAGAATTTGACTCTCCTCTGGGCGAGTCCACCGGAGCCGGGATCATTTTCGGAGCCACAGGAGGCGTTATGGAGGCAGCTCTTCGGACAGGCTACCACCTGGTAATGGGCAAAAATCCTGATCCGGATGCCTTCTCGGCTGTCCGCGGAATGGACGGCTGGAAGGAGGCTGAATTCCGCCTGGGAGGCACAGTTCTTCGCACAGCGGTTGCAAGCGGCCTTGGAAACACCAGAAGGCTCATAAATGCCATAAGAAGAGGTGAGGCAAGCTACGATTTCGTCGAAATCATGGCCTGCCCCGGCGGCTGTGCAGGAGGAGGAGGCCAGCCGATCCACGACGGCAGGGAAGAGGCTGCAAACCGGAGCGAAACTCTGTATCAGATGGATCAGAAAAATCCTGTCCGCTTCTCCCATGAAAACCACGAGGTTCAGGAACTTTACAGAGCCTACTTCGGAAAGCCCGGTTCCCATCTGGCGCACCGGCTCCTCCACACAGATCACAGCGGCTGGAAGATGCCGGGTGAAAAGCAGGCTTTTGCAGCAGATGAGCAGGCATAGGCAAACATCATTTTGCCGGGCTGCAGTTTCGGCTGCAGTTTCAGAGAAAGGGGGAATCTGCTGTGGACAGAGACGTGCGCACCCAGGTGATCGGCCGCATTCAGTCCCTGTATGGAGTTTCTCCCGAATATCTCTGGAGCAGCTCCCCGGACAGCGCAGTATTCCGACACACTGAAAACGGAAAATGGTTCGGGGTTCTCATGCGAGTTTCCGCAGAAAAGCTGCCCCGGCTCAGGGAAACGGGGACCGGCGGCACAGAATTCGTAAATATTCTGAATCTGAAATGTGAGCCGGAGCTTGCAGCGGCTCTGGCAGCCGGAAAGCGTGGAATCTTTCCCGCCTACCACATGAATAAAACTCACTGGATCTCCGTCTGCCTGAACGGCAGTGTATCAGAAGAGGAGCTGGACTCCCTGATTGAGCTGAGCTTTGAGCTGACTGGAGTGTAGCAGAGAAGGCCTCCATCAGGATTCTTGTCTCTTCTGAAGGGCAATTCTGAAGGGCAATCGCCCACTGCCCGTTTCAGCCATAGGGAATACCTGTTTCTTGCAGGGGAAAAGGGAGGGGAGCTTCCTGGCGTTTTAGGCCAGGAAGCTCCCCTCCCTTTTCTCTGTCTGTACCGCTCTATCGTTCGTCGCGATCCAGCTGTTCCAGCACCTCTCTTGGAAGAGCGCGCTCAGCAAATGGATAGACCACTTCATTCTCCTTCTGGATATGCCTTTTTAAAAGCTGGCAGTATCCCATAGCCGCAGACAGAATTTCCAGCTTGTGTTCCGCTGACGGCTCTCTCTCGTATGCGTCGAGGGCTTCCTCCAGCTCCGCCGTCAGGAGCCTTGCCATCTCATGTTCCACCAGCATGCCGCCCCGTATAAGCTTCCTGGCAGGCTCGCCAAGGTGCTCCAGCATGGCGGCAAACAGGCCGTCCTCCTCTTTTCTGTGATGCTGTTCATCCGCATAGGAGCGGATAAAGGCCACAGCCTCCCGGAAAGCCTTCCTGTTGAGCTCGCCCGTTTCCATGAAGTGAATACAGGAGGCCTTCAATTCTGCCGTAAAATGTTCTATATTTTCATGCTGCCGCCTAAGTGTGTCAATCAGTACTCCCACGTTTGTCCCTCTCTCCTGCTCTTCCAAATGCTCCCTGAACTACTCTCTCACCAGCACTGCCTCGATGGAACCGATATACATGGTGTGATAATCCCTGTCTGCATACCATTTTTCGTCATTTTCCTTCACATCGAAGTTCTCCGGGGTCATCTTCTGGTGAAACTGCTTTCTGCACACCAGAATCAGCTTTGCCTCCTCAAATGCGGCTGTCCCGTCTGCGTCCACAGGTGTAAGCCCCGCCTCCTTGATCTTATCACAGTCCCTCCCTGACACCTTTCCGCAGAGGTTTAAGGCCGGCCGGTAGGCCTCGTCAAATACGGAGATTGTAAACCGTTCTTCCCTGTCCACGAACTCCTTCGTGTAGCGGGACTGGCGGATATAGACAGTGGCTGACGGTTTTCCCCAGATTACTCCAAGGCCTCCCCAGCTTGCAGTCATTGTATTGCAGTCTGACACCGTCCCTGCTGTGATCAGCATCCACTCTTTGCCGATCATGGAAAATGGGTTGACTCTTAATTCCTCCGGGGCAATTCTTTTAAATGACATGGCTCTATCCTCCTTAAACATCTTACTGCCGTGATGCCCGCCCGAAGCGCCTTTTCTGGTTCACTTCCCCTTCAGTCTGTCTCCGAACGCAAACATCCCTCTCCGGCATTTTCTGCAGTCTATTATAAATTTTAATTTTCCTCAGGTCAAGTAAAGCTGAACTCCCAATTTCGCCGGAAACTCTGAACCTGGTTTGCCCAGGACTTTCGTCCGTTTCTCCTGAAAACACCCGCAGAAGGCTTAGCCGCCGCATTCTTATTATCACTCCAGAGCAAACAGTGCTTTTTTGTGAGATCTATGATATAATGAGCGCAAGCGAGCCTGTGGGAGCTTGCTCACACGAGACGAGCGGCGACTGACGATCACAGGCTGTGCCTGTGATATAATGACTGCAAAGCAGTCATTATATCTGCGCTGAGCCGCTGGCGCCCAAAGGGAGCCAATACACTGCTGCGGCGAGTGCGCATCCCTCGGAGAGATACCATATCCGGAGGATATGGTAATAATGACTGCAAAGAAGTCATTATATCTGCGCATGCCGGTTTCAGCATTTACTGCTGAAAGCCGGATGAATTCCCACACACTCAAATCTGCATCGGAACTGTATCTCTTCCTGTATGCGTCAGAAAGAGTCTCTCTGAGTTCCGGCAGGTGAAAATATATAAGAAGGAGAAAAGGAAATGAATATTACGGCAGTAAAGGCAGTGTACTACAGTGCGACAGGAAACACGGAGGCTGTAGTCACAAGAATCGCAAAAAGGATTGCAGAAAGACTTGGAGTTTCTGTGGAATCCTATGATTTTACATTACCGGAGAACAGAACACAGTTGCAGAATTTCGGCCCATCGGAATTAGTTGTATTTGGCACTCCTGTATATGCAGGACGTGTTCCGAACAAGATGCTTCCGGCAGTTCAGACCCTCTTCAAAGGAGACGGAACACTGGCAGTTCCGGTTGTCACCTTTGGAAACAGAAATTTCGACAACGGCTTAATTGAGCTTAGAAATGAGCTGGAACACAACGGTTTCCACACAATCGCAGGAGCCGGTGTGGCCTGCAGCCATGTTTTTTCCGATCAGATTGCTCCAGGAAGACCCGACGAAGAGGACTGGAAAATTCTCGACGACTTTGCCGACCGGGCAGCTGAAAAAGCCGGAAGCCTGACAGAGATTCCGGCTCCCGTCCAGGTGAGAGGCGATGATCCGGTAGGCCCATACTATACGCCTCTGGGTACAGACGGAAAACCGGCTGTCTTTTTAAAGGCAAAGCCCCTTACCAGGATGGATGCCTGCGATCAGTGCGGAATCTGTGCCAAGGTCTGTCCCATGGGCTCCATAAGTGCCGAGGATCCATCACAGGTCACCGGTATCTGCATTAAATGCCAGGCCTGTGTAAAAAAATGTCCGCAGCACGCAAAGTATTTCGACGATGCTGCCTTCCTGTCCCATGTGTCCATGCTGGAACAGAACTATACAAGACGTGCAGAGACCGAAGTGTTTATCTAAAAGCATCTCCAGAAAAACAGCTCTGCCTTAGAATAAAAACCGGGCGCCGCAGAAGTATCTTCTGCAGCGCCCGGTTTTTCTCTCATATCAGCCTGCACACTAATTTCCTGTGCCAGGACCGATAATCACTCCTGTGTCTGTGTTCTGTCCTGGAACTGTACCGCCCGGTGAAGTCTGGCTTCCCCCCGGCTGCACAGGGCTTTGCTCAGAACTTCCGCTTCCCGGGTATGCAGAACTGCCGTTCTGGCCCTGACCGCTTCCTGCGCTGCCAGCCTGGCTTCCACTTCCTCCGGTTATGCCGGTTCCCTGGCCTGGAGCAGTACCTGTGCCTGTGTCCTGGCCGGTTCCGGGTCTTGGTATGAAGCCCTGTGATTCCTCTGCCCCGCTTCCGGGATAGATAATAATTCCAGAATCACTGCTGCCCTGCCCGCTCTCGCTCTGGGACGGATTGGTTTCAGCTCCCGATCCTCCTCCCTGACTTTCTCCCGGATAGGACCCATTATGGGAATTTGACTCGCCATATGGCCATGACTCCTGTCCCGACTGGTGGGGCCTCGTTTCCCGTCCTGGCCCGGTAGCTCCGTCATTTCCCTCTGTTTCCCAAGGATACCAGTATTCATGGCTGGAGCCGGTTCCGCTGTAGGCGTCCGACTCGCCGGAAGTCTCCGTGCTGGGTGCCTCTGTAGTTTCCGGCGCCTCCGTGGTCTTTTCTGTGTCGTTTTTCTTTCCTGAGCTTCCGCCTCCGCTGAAGTCTGACAGGATCTTATTGCTGATCGTCTTTACCTGAGAGGAGGGCTCATAGTTCTCATCACCGAACAGGAACTGGTGAAGCTCTGTCACATTGCTCTCCAGCGTATTGGGAATTACACAGTCGCCCTTGCTTCCCACTCTTCCTTCCTTGCGCTCTGACGGGAATCCCATGGACTCTCCCAGATGAAGCTTTGCAATTCCGCGGCCCATCTTGACAATGTCGCCCAGCTCAATACTGGTATCCACATCCTGCTCTGTCACGAGAAGCGTCTGTATAACATTGTTAAGTGTAGCCCAGTCTGCCTGTTTTGCCTTTTCGAAGGCCAGGGAAATTACCTTTCTCTGCCTCTCTGTTCTCTGATAATCTGTATCCATAAGCCTCAGACGTCCGTAAGCTACTGCCTGCACACCGTCCAGGTGGTTCATTCCCGCGCTCTTAAGCTGCTTTGACGGAATCCCTGTGGCCTTCACCGTCTCTGTGATGAAGGCATTGATATAGTAGAATTCTTTTTTTGAAATCTCAATATCCACACCGCCCAGAATATTAATCGCCTCGGCCACAGCTTTCCAGTTAAATACTGCGTAGTCGTCAATCTCCAAATCCAGATTTTTATTCAGAGCCTTAACGGCCTGGGTCGGCCCGCCCTGAAGAAAAGCAGAATTAATCTTATTGTAGCTGTTCTTATCGCTGATATTCAGATATGTGTCACGGTAAACGGATACTATCTTGATTTCGCCTGTAGCCAGATCCACGTTGCAGACCATATTTACATCTGCGTTGTTTCCCTTCCCGACGGAACCGTTTCTGCTGTCGAGCCCAAAGACCGCGATAGTCCAGTACCCCTCCATCTGCTCCTGTTTTTCTTCAGAAATATCCAGGTTGATTAATTCATCCGGGTTCCAGTCTTCTGCTCTCTGGGTCAGTCCCTTCCACTTAATATCCAGATACGTATAGCCGGCAAAGGCCGCTATCCCTAAAAAGAGGAAAATTCCCAAAATGACAGTGGCAATTTTTCTTCTCTTCTTTTGAGCCTTCTTCTTAGCCGCCGCACGGTAGAAGGAAGGCTGCCCGGACTGGGCGGCTGCCTTCTTTTTCTCCTTCCCCTCCTTTTTGGAGGATTTTGCCCGCGATGAGGCCTTCTTCGGCCTTTCATAGCTGCTCTCATTCATTTTTGACCTGCGCCGCGCATCCTCCTTGAAGGAATCCGTAATCAGCGTCAGCTCTTTCTGGCGGTTTGACACCGGTTTTTTATTGCCCGAACGCTTAACCGTATCCCTTCCCCGGCTCTGCCGGCGTCTGGAACGGTCGATTTCATCCTCATACCTCATGTAGCTTCCTCATTCTTTACAGCATTTCTGCGCGGCCGCCTGCAGCAGCGCCTGCGCCTCTCCTATCGGGAGCTTTGTCCCGGAATGCGGCTGGCTTTTCCTTTGGCCAAATAACGCCCAAAATCACGCCTTAATATGCATTCTTATTAATAAATCCCTTAAATACAGTAAGGAACAGAATTTTAAAATCAAATCCCAGAGTCCAGTTTTCAATATAGTACAGGTCGTGCTCGATTCTCTTGACAATGGAGGTATCACCCCGGTATCCGTTGACCTGGGCCCAGCCCGTCAGACCCGGACGCACCTGGTGCTTGACCATATATCGCGGAATTTCTTCCTTAAACTTCTCTACGAAGAAGGGGCGTTCCGGTCTTGGCCCAACCAGGCTCATATCGCCTTTCAGCACATTGAAAAACTGCGGCATCTCGTCAATGCTCGTCTTCCTGATAAACTTTCCTACTGTAGTGACACGGGGATCTCCCGGAGTCGTCCACCTGCTCTTCTCCTGGGATGGGGGCTGTACCTGCATGGAGCGGAATTTATACATTTTGAAAGGCTTATTGTGGAGCCCCACCCGTTCCTGGCTGAAAATCACCGGCCCCTTCGAAGTGAGCTTAATGGCTATCGCCGCAGCAAGCATCACAGGTGAGAACAGCACAATGGCCACCAGCGCCCCGAAGATGTCTATGAGCCGTTTCATCGTAGCGTTTGTAAGGCTTGTCAGCGGCACATGCCTGATGTGGATGACCGGAAGTCCCTGCAGATCTTCCATATAGGGAAGCGTGGGGATCATATTGTTGTAATCAGGAATGAATTTTGTATGCACTCCTGACTTCTCACAGGAAGCCACTATCTGTTCCAGATTCCCGTATTCGTTAAGCCCCAGAGTAATTGCAATTTCATCCAGGGAATTGAGTTCCAGAATCGCATCCAGCTCATCGATGGTGCCTATTACGCGGACCCCTTTATACTCTGTTCCCCATTCCCTGTGATTATCAAGGATACCCCTGACATTATATCCCCACTCTGGATTTGCACACACCCGGTCGATAAATCCTTCCGCTGCGCGGCTGTATCCCACAAGAAGGATGTGCTTCTGATTATATCCCCTGGAGCGCATACTCCGCAGTGCGCGGCGTATAAAATTGCGTTCCAGAAATTCCAGGACAATATTAAACAGATAGAAGCAGGCCACCATCTGACGGGAAAAGTTCATGAAATATTCATTCTTTCCGTTCAGATACAGCACCAGCGCAATAGCCAGCACGCCTATGGTGTTGGCCTTTACAATGTTGGCAAACTCCTGCCTTCTTCCCTGTACCCTTTTCGGCGTATACAGATGAAAGAAAGCGTAGAGGATCAGATACGCGGGAACGATCAGCACCAGCGCCAGTATATACACCCATGCCATCACTTCCCTGTTGTGAGCCGTTACGTCAGGACTCAGCACAAGGCTCACGAACCATGCCAGCCAGTAGGATGCCATGATTACCAATGCATCTAAAACTACATGAAAACGGTTCAGCCGCTTCTGATTATCTTTTATCATAGTATCTCACCTGATTCTGCCGCTCTGGCCCCTTCTGCAAAGGCATCAGGCAGCCGGGCCGGCAGGCCCTGCGCTTCCCCCAGGTCCTGCGGCCTCCTGCTCTTGTTCCGGCGGATCAGAGATTGCCTGCCCGCCGGAAGTGTTTGTATCAGAACTGCCCTGATTTCCTGTTCCTGCTCCTCCTGCCGGTGAGTCAGGAGTCAGGCCGGATGTGCCTGAACCGGAACTTCCCGGGCTGGTGGGTTTGCTTCCAGAAGAGCCGTTTTCTGAGCCAGAGCTGCCCTGAGCGGCGCCAGAGGATTCATCCTGGGAAGATTTATCAGATGTACTTCCTCCAGGACTCGTCTGAGAGCTGCCGGAAGAGCTGTTCGAACTGTTTCCGGGAGCTGAGGTTCCTGGTTTTGAGGTTCCCGGTTTTGTCGTTCCTGACTCAGCCCCTGGGCCGCTCACCTCAGCGCCTGGGCCTGTGGCACCGTCATCGCTGCCGATTCCCTCATCTCCCCAGTCGTCATACCAGTTTCCTCCGCCCCAGAATTCGTCCCAATCCTCTTCATTCCAGTCACCGAAGTAGTCTGCTGTCTCTGCCTGCGTCTCTGTCTGGAGAGATTCTGTAGTCTCATCTTCCTTCTTCTGGGCAGCCTCAGCCTCTTCCCTGGCCTTCTGCTCCGCGGCCGCCTTCTCAGCCGCCCGCTTCTGCCTTGCCTTGATATAGGAGCTTGCATTTAATCCCTGGTCAACCGGAACGTGGTCAATGGATTTTCCCTCATTGTACATTCCGGACACCTCCGAAATATGGCTGCTGTAAGACTGAACCTTGGACGAAGGCTGGTAATTTTCTGTTCCAAAGAGGAACTGATGAAGTTCCACAACATTGGATTCCAGTGTCTGCGGAATGACGCAGTCACCGTTCTTTCCGATGTTTGCCTCTCCTCTGGCCATCGGGAATCCCTTTGTATCTCCTATATGGAATTTGCTCAGATTTCTGGCAAGAGGGATCAAATCTGTCATCTCTATATTTGTAGCCAGCTGAGGCATTACCGTCTGGATTACGTTGTTGATTGTCGCCCAATCTGCTGTCTTTGCTTTGTCAAAAGCTGCCTGAAGGACAATTCTCTGCCGCTCTGTACGGGCATAGTCTGTATCGCCGTAGCGGATTCTTCCGTAAGCCACAGCCTGAACGCCGTCCATATGGACGAGACCGGCCTTTTCGATCTGGTGGGAACCGATTCCTGTTTCATTAACTGTTTCTGTGATGTACGCATTGATCCAGGAGCGCTCGTTCTCGCTTAACTCAATATCAACGCCTCCCAGAATATTGATTCCGTCGGCCACAGCCTTCCAGTTGAAGGTTGCATACTGGGTAATATTGAGATCCAGGTTTTTGTTGAGCGCCGCCACAGCCTGCTCAGGACCTCCGATTGCGTATGCGGCGTTAATCTTATTATAGGTGTTTTTGTCGCTGATATTCAGGTATGTATCACGGAATACGGAAACCAGCTTGATCTCTCCTGTTTCCATATCGATACTGCAGATCATGTTGACGTCGGCATTGCTTCCCTTGCCCACATTCATCTTTCCGTTTTCCGCTCGCGAGTCCACGCCAAAACAGGCAACCATCCAGTGCCCCTTCATCTGTGCAAGCTGATCATCGCTCAGGTTTACATTTTGAACCTTCTTTTCATCAAAGTCCAGCTGCTGCATATTTCCGAAAATCGCGTGGTTGACATAGGCGAGGGCTGCTGCTGCCAGAAGAATCAGGGCCAGAATCACTCCTCCTGCAATGACAAGGATCTTTTTTCTCCGATCCAAACCGGCAAAGCCTCTGCGCCCTCCGCGGCCTCCTCTTCCTTTGCGGCCCCCTGCGCTGCTTTTAGGGCCGTTATATCCAGAGCGAAAGGATGCGGACCCGGAAGTTCTCTGCTCCTGCCCGCCTGTCCGGGAACCGGCCTCCCCCCGGGAGCGCCTTCCCTCTGTTCCAGGCCTGCTCTCCTCCCGATGGGTACGGCTTCCTGCGCGATGGCCGCGCTCTGCATAATCCTGCTCTCTGCGGCTTCGCTCTCTGGCTCCATGGCCGCTGCGTTCATGAGTGCCGTACTGCGCTCCAAATTCATCAGAGGTATATCTCGCCGCCTGCGGGCTCCTGCCATGCTCTCTTCCTGAGGCGCTCCTGCGGCTGTCCTCCGTATAAAAATCCTCCCGGTAGGAACCTGCTCTCCCGGTCTCCTCCCGGTTCTGACGGGCCTCGCGTCTTTGCTGCCTTCTTAAGCGCATACGCTCTAACTCGTCATCTCCATCATAATTCATTGGTTCATCATCCCCTTGCATTCTAACTGACTGTACTTACGCGTCGTCTCTGCAGCCTGCTGCCGGCGCTGCATTGTCCTGCCCCATTGGGGCTGCTGTCTGCCCGGCCTTCGCAGAAAGCTTTCTTGACGCGAATTCCCATGTATAGATAAAAAGGCCTGCGATCAGCTCCATCTCAATTAAAAGATAGTTTTTCAGATGTTCTCTGCAAAATTTTACCTTCCTGCACTTCCCGGCAGTGGCAAATCCTTCTCTCAGACCTTCCATATAGTCCCTTTCAAACCCGATTTTCTTAAAAAATCCTCTCTTTATGAGAATTCCAAGACCAATCGGAACTGCGTTGATGAGAAGCTGCAGGGCAGGCATATTTTTATAATTTAAGTATACGTTGTTCCTGGCCGCCAGCTTCACTTTGAAAGAATTATATTTGGAACCGCTGGTTCCGCTTCCCACATGGCGCACAATGGCCGCCGGGCAGTATACATTGTCGTATCCGAAGATTCTGGCCCGGTAGCCCACATCCAGATCCTCCAGGTAGGCGAAATGCATCTCATCAAAGTAGCCGATTTTCTCGAACACCTCCCGCCTGTAGATAGCCGCCCCGGCGCATGCCGAAAAGACACGGCGGGAATGGCTGTATTTCCTGACGCTCTGTCCCACTCCCCTCTGATAAGCCCAGCCCAGGATGCAGTACATATCCCCCGCATCGTCCATCAGCTCTGGATGGTACATCTGTATCATGCGGCTGCTGACGGAAAAGATCTTTGGTGAGCGCTCAATGGCCCGCACCATCTCCGCCACATAGTATTCATCTGCCTCTGTGTCATTGTTCAAAAGGATCACATAGGGCGTATCTGCCGCCCGGATTCCGGTGTTCACAGCCCCGGAAAAGCCGGTGTTCTCCTTTAGAAAGATTGTATCGATGCCGCGCTCCTCAAGCCACTGGGCGCTCCCGTCGGTGGAGCCATTGTCCACCACGAGGATCTTAAAGTTTTGATAGGTCTGCGCCTGAAGGGCCTTTAAGCAGGGCTCCAAAAATTTCATTCCGTTGTAGTTTGGAATAATTACCGTCGTCGTAGCTGTCATGTTTTTCCCTCTTTTGCTCTCAAAACCGCCTCTAAACCTCTAATTTATATGGCTCTCCGATGCCCTCTTTCTTTAAATCCCTGAGGGCAAAATTGGATTTTCTGAGAGTCAGGTTCGGATTGTAGTAGGGATCTCCCTTCTCAAGAATCTCCGGCCAGCGTTCGGCAAAAATCCGGATCTCCCGGTTGAATCTGGCAATCTTCTCCGGCGTGTCCTCAAGTCCTCTGGACTTGGACTCATAGTGATAGAGAAGAGCGTAAGGGTTGTAGACCACCAGCTTTCCTGCTGCCCTTACCTTCATGCAGTAGTCAATGTCATTAAACGCCACGGCAAGCTCCTCCGTAAATCCCCCTACCTGCTGGAAAATACTCTTTTTGCTCATCATGCAGGCTGCCGTCACGGCGCTGTAGTCCTGCGTGCTCATAGCCCGGTGGAAATAGCTGTTCTCAGCCTTGTGAAGGCCGATAAAGGTATGTCCGGCAATGCCGCCGAACCCCACCACCACGCCTGCGTGCTGGATGGTGTCATCCTGATACAGAAGTCTCGCTCCCACGATTCCCACATCGTCCCTCTGGCACAGACCCAGCATCTCCTCGATAAATCTCGGTTCAATAGGCTCCGTGTCGTTGTTTAAGAAGAGCAGATACTCGCCCTTTGCAAAGGTCACACCGAAATTATTAATAGCGGAATAGTTGAACTCCCGCTCCCATCTTACCACGCGGACATTGGGGAATTCCTTCTGGATTTTTTCATAGTAGGCAAAGGTTTCCGGCTCGGTGCTGTTATTCTCCACCACGATGAACTCCAGATTTTTGTAGGTGGCCCTCTCGCTTATGGAACGGATGCACAGATCCAGATCCTGCCTGTGATCCTTGTTTGGAATGATCACTGACACCAGAGGCTCTCCCTTGATTTTGTAGATGGAGTGGTAGATTCCGTAGTCCACTCCCTTTTCCACACGCTCAGCCTCAATGCCCACCCGCTTATAGTGGGCCATAATGGCCCGCGAGCCTGCCTCAAAGGCATAGAGCTTGCTCTCCGGGTTGCTGGCGGTGGAATTCTGGTGGCAGCGCCAGTGATACAGCACCTTGGGGATATGACAGACCTCTGAGGCTCCCTCCGTGCATCGGAAAATAAAATCATAGTCCTGGGCGCCGTCAAATTCCTGCCTGAATCCTCCCACCCGGGCCGCCAGATCATGGCTTACCACAAACAGATGGCAGATGTAATTGACGCTCCTTAACAGATCGATATTGAAGTCAGGCTTGAAGTGGGGATCGAAGAGGGCGCCGCCGTCCATATCCATCTTGTCCTCGTCAGAATAGATCACATCTGCCCCCGGATGCTCGTTGATGGCCTTCGCCACCTCGAAAAGCGCATGCGGCGGGAGCGTGTCGTCGTGATCCGCCAGCACGATGAAATCCCCCACTGCCATGTCCATGGCAGCGTTGGTGTTCCCGGAGATTCCCTTATTCTCCCCCAGAATCACATATTTAAAACGCTGATCCTTCTCCGCGTACCGCCTGAGCACCCTCTCGATTCCTTCTCCCGCCGGGCTTCCGTCTGCCACGCATACCTCCCAGTTTTCATAGGTCTGGGCAAGAATGGAATTCAGCATCTCCTTCAGATACCGCTCCGGCGTCTTGTAGGCCGGAATCACGATGGAGAGCTTGGGCATATACTCAAATACGGTCGCTCTCTGCTCAGAAAGCTCCTCCTCTGTGGGCTTGGTCAGCTCATACCACTCTCCATAGTCGTAGTCATTGTCAATCCCCTGGATCTTGTGCTTAGATTTTTTGATCAGCGCCCGAAGTCCGTTCTCCTTCCAGAAATCAAAGGCTACCCGGACGGTTTCCATATTCATCAGATCCTTTATCTTCTGCATCTTCTTGTGGGCGACGCTGCTGCGCTTTGCGATCAGCTCCTCGTTGTACTTTACGCGGATTCTGCGCCCCTCCCCGCGGATCACCAGGTAGTACTCCTTCCCCCGCTCGTAGGGAAACTGGATGTCAAATCCAAACTCCCTATCCAGGACGCTTCCAAAATAGATCTGGCTTACATCGTCCCGCCTGGTGGCCACATATTTATGGTCCAGATGGCGGTGGTTTCCATCCTCCACGTCGTAGGCGATCTTCGCGTCCGGCGTCTTTCCGATGGCCCATCCGTTCAGCTGTATGGAATTTTCGCGTATTCTCACTACATCTACATTAAATTTCATGCATTATCTCCTGTCCTGTCAGAATCTGCGCCCGAACGCTCTGCTGTTTGAGGACCGCTGTCTGTGGGCTCTGCGGCTGCAGGAACCTGCCCGTCCTCTTTTGAAAGCTCTTCCTGCTGCGCCGGATTCGTCCCGGTGTCTGTGCCAAAGTTAATTCTCTCCTCCTCCACCACAAGAGGACGCTTCATCACCCTGGCGTTGATGGAAAGAATGTACTCTCCCACAAGCCCGATAAAGAAAATCTGGACAGAGCCCAGAAAGCACATGCCGATCAACATAGGAGCCATGCCTGCCGGGAAATCGTTCCAGTGAAGGAGCTTCAGCACCAGATAGACAAAGGCCACGATTATGCTGATTCCGGCGCAGATGCTTCCAAAAATCGTCGCAAGCCTGAGCCCCACCTTTGTGTAGGAGGTTATACTGAGCATGGCCGCGTCGTATAGCTTATAAAAGTTATTGTGGGTCTTGCCCGCTCTTCTCTGAGGCTGGATATAGGGGATTTCCTTTCTCTTATAGCCCAGCTCCGCCACAATTCCCCGCAGAAACGGAGTGGGATCGTCAAGATTTCTGAGCACCTCGATAAAATCCCTGTCATAGAGCCCGGAACCAGTAAAGTGCTCAATCTGCTCCACATCGGAGAGCTTCTTAATCAGCCTGTAATAGAAGCTCCTGAGACTGTACATGATAGGATTTTCCTTGCTGCCCGTCTTGATGCCGATTACAATCTTATAGCCCTTTTCCCACTCCCGCACATACTTTGGAATCAGCTCCACCGGATCCTGGAAATCAGCTACCATGCTGATCACGCAGTCGCCTGTCACCTGCAAAAGCCCGTAGTAGGGAGAATTGAACTGTCCAAAATTTTTTGCATTGAAAATCGCCTTGATCTTTGGGTTTTTCCTGCACAATTCCCGGAGAATCGGTCTGGTCTGATCCGTAGAATCATTGTCAATAAATACCAGCTCGTAGTCATACTCCGGCAGATCCCTGGTGACGGTTTCCACCACGGCCTCGCTGATCGGCCCCACATTTTCCTCTTCATTATAGCATGGAATTAAAATGCTGATCTTCTTCATCGCAAACTATTCTCTCTTCCTGTCCTGTTTTTCAGATCTCCGGTATATCCAATCAGATTATTTATCTATTCTAATCTTCCCCCCGTTATTTTACAAGGGACATTTTTCTTAAGATAAGCGGACTGCTTTCTGAAGCACAGCCTCCATTCCCTCCCGGAAACGGACTGCCGGCTTCCACCCAGTGACGCGCTCCATCTTTGAAATGTCTGGAATCAGGTTCACCACGCCCTCAGCGTTGGGCTTTCTCACACCGTAGACACAGGTTCCCCTCCCCTGGCACATCTCGTGGACTGTCTCCACAAATTCCCTGAGAGGCCTGGTTTCCTCCATGGGACCGCCCAGATTGAACACGCTCCCCTGCTCCATCAGGCTTCCTCTGTACTCGCAGAGCGCGGCAATAGCCCGGGCCGCATCGTCGATATACAGGAAATTCCACATCTGTGTGCAGTCTCCCATCTCCATCACTCCGTCTGCGAGAAAGGTCTTCACACAGGTGGAGAGAAGGGACCAGGGGTGATCTCCCGGCCCATAGGTGCTGAAGATTCTTGCATGTCCGTAATCCATGGAAAGCTCCCGGCAGAGGGCAGGCGCCTCCCTGCACACCCTCAGCTTCGCGGCTCCGTACGGGGAGGTAGGTCTGCACTCGGCATCCTCCCCCATCAGGGAATCATGGATTCCATACTCTGCCTGAGAGCCGGTAAACAGAAACCGTCTGCAGCCCAGAGCCTTTGCAGCCTCCACAGCCTTAAGGGTGTCCCGGGCATTTTCCTCCTGAATGGCCAAAGCGGCACGGGAATCACTTCCCGCGCCCTTCCAGCCCATATGGAGAAACACGTCGCAGGGCTCCGGGATTCTTCCGGCAAGCTGATCCAGATGTCCCAGATCCTCCTCGAGAATCACCAGACCGTCCGGCAGTTTTCCATCCGTAAGCAGCCTGTCTGCCTTCACAGAACCCTTTCTGAGTACCGCGTAAACCTCGTGCCCCCGGTCAAGCAGAGCCTTCACTGCCCCGCTTCCCACAAAGCTCGTGGCCCCTGTAGCAACTATCCTCATAACTGTCCTCCAAACTGATACGTCCTCTTATTTTTTGATCCGCTCAATAATCATATTCTCATCCATCTCCTCGTCGGAAAGGAAGGGCGCCAGATCCTCCAGAGGCGGGGACACCAGCGTTCCGTCCGGCAGCTTCTTGGCAGCCGACTTGGGCTCAAAGTTCTGGTCCATGGTCACGAACACCTCGCAGATCACCGGACCGTCAATAGCCAGCGCCTCCTCCAGCTTTTCGTCCAGCTCCCTGTTTCCGCGGATGGAAACGTAGGGGAAGCCGTAAGCCCAGGCCAGCTTTTCCATGCTGGGGAAGGTCAGATCTCCGCTGTCCACGCCCACTCCCACCAGGGGCTCGCCGAAGAAATTCTTCTGCGTCTGTCTGATGGAGTGGTAGCCGCCGTTGTTGATCACAAAGATTTTAATGGGAAGCCATCTTCCGATTACCGTCTGAAGCTCCTGAAGGTTCATCTGTATGCTTCCGTCTCCCGTCACAAGGATAATATCATGGGTATGGTCTGCAATGCAGGCGCCGATAGAGGCCGGAAGCCCGTAGCCCATGGATGCGATCCCGGAATTGGAGATAAACCGCTGCCCCTTCTTCATAATATTGGCATGGCCGCAGACCACGTTGGCAGAGCCGTTTCCCACAACCACAATCTGATCCTCCAGAAGTCTTGCGCTCAGCTCATGGGCAAAGGCATATACGTTTGCCTCTTGCTCCGTGCCGCCCTCCATGTGGCGCTTTAATACGACCGGATACTTTTTCTTCCAGTTTTGGCATCTTTCCACCCAGGCATCCTGTGCCTTCCTTATCTCTCCGTCCATGGCGTCCCTTGCGAGGCTCTCATCCTCCTTAAGAACCTCCTCTATGGTTTCCAGCAGATCTTTTACGTCTGCATGGACCGGCATGTCCACATGGAGGGTAGGCTTTTTGAGCTCCTCCGCATCGATGTCGTTGATAATCGTGTAGGCCTCCCTTGCCCAGGTGTCAAACCTGTATCCGACCTGGCGGAAGCTCAGGCGGCTTCCCAGGGAGAGGAGCAGATCGCTGTTCTGAATGGCAAAGTTGCCTGCCCGATCTCCCACATTTCCTCCCTTTCCCGTGTAGAGAGGATGTTCGTCCCAGATACAGTCAATGCTGTCGGCTCCCGTCACAACCGGGATTCCCAGGGCGTCCACGACGCGCATAAATACTTCATGAGCGCCGGCGATCCGGATTCCGTTTCCGGCATTGATCACAGGCCTCCTGGCGCTTCTGACCTTTCTCACAATTTCCCTGGCTGTTTCCTTCGTCACCTTTTTCGGAAGCAGAGCGCGGTACTCTCCCTTCCCGGCTGTATCCTCCGGGATCTCGGCGCCGCTTTCGCAGGCCCAGCCTGTTCCTCCTGCCTCATAATCCTCTCTGTCAAAGCCTACCAGGTCATCTGTCTCCACCTCGGCTGCCTGGACATTCAACGGCACATCCAGCCATACAGGGCCCGGACGTCCTGCGCAGGCCAGATACAGCGCCTTCTCCATGCAGAACCTGATTCTCATGGGATCAATGATCATTTCCGTGTATTTCGTCATATTGGCCACAGAGCGGGTGATGTCAAACTCCTGATCCCCCATAGCTCTCAAATGCAGTCCCGTGCTTCTGGACATGGTGTCGTAGCGCACCTGCCCTGACACGATAAACATGGGAATAGAGTCCAGATAGCCTCCCGCCACTCCTGTCATGGCGTTGATTCCTCCCGGCCCCGTGGTCACACAGACGGCGGCAATCTTGCCGTGCACTCTCGCATAGGCCTCTGCCGCCATGGCACAAGCCTGCTCGTGGTGATTGAAAATACAGTTCAGCCCTTCCTGGTGTCCCAGGGCATCATCCAGATGCATGGCGCCGCCTCCGGTTATCATAAACACATCGGTAATGCCTGCCTCCAGCAGCTTTTTTGCAATATAATTGGATACTTTTATCCGCATTCGCGCTTCTCCTCACTCTCTTCTTATTTCCCTTCAGCTTGTAAATTTGCCCGTTTCTTTTCCTGAAATTTACACAGGCTATATATTTTACAGTTATGTTAACAAAGTATTAAGTTTCTGAAAACCCACGCTCAGTATATCACACTTTCCCGTAAATGCCTATTAAACTTTTTCTTACATTTCTCCGATATTTCCGGTATTTTGCCACTTTGTCTTGTGTTTTACCATGATTCTTTTTATAATAATGAAATAAGATTTTGAGAAAGGCTGGTAAATTTTATGAAAATTACAGGCATTATCCCGGCACGGTACGGCTCATCCCGTTTTCCCGGAAAGCCTCTGGCTATGCTGGAGGGGCGTCCCATGCTGTTTCGGGTGTTTGAGCAGGCCTCCCGCTCCCGGCTGCTGACGGAGCTTTTTGTGGCCACTGAAAGTCCGCTGATCGAGGAAGCCTGCCGCCAGGAGGGAATCCCCGTCCTGATGACCAGCCCGGATCATGAAAATCCCACCTCCCGTCTCTGTGAGGCAGCAAAGAAAACGGATGCCAGCCTCCACGTGATGATCGGAGGGGATGAACCGCTTCTGACCGGCAGTGACATTGACTCCACCGTCCGCCGGGCCCTGAAGCTAATCCAGTCCCCAGAGCCGCTTTTCCCCGGAAGGGAGGAGCTTGCCGCAGGCGTCCGCTCCGGCCTGTTTGTGGTAAACGCCATGGCGCCTGTCTCTTCGCCGGCAGAGGCTATGGACACCACCAACATCAAGGTGGTATGCGGAGATTTCGGCGTAGGACTCTACACCTCGAGATTTCCCGTTCCCTACCCCAAGGGGAGCTTAAATTTCACCTACAGGAAATTTGCAAGTATCGGCGTCTACACCCGGGAAGCCCTTCGCTTTTTTGAGGAAACGCCGAGGGGAATCCTTGAAACCATCGAGGAATGTGATCTGCTGCGCTTTATGGAAAAAGGCGTTCCCGTCTTTTTCGTCGACACAGGCCATCCTTCTCTGTCCGTGGACACGAGAAAGGATCTGGCCGAGGTCGGCCGGATGCTCACATCCGGCTGAATAGGAGCTGCCGAAACGGCGGCTTCCCCTCACACAGATTTTATTTTACGGAGGACTAAACCACATGTACAGAGGAATTATTTTCGACCTGGACGGTACCCTTCTCGACACTTCCGAGGGGGTTTTATCCAGCGTCCGTCACACCATAAAAACCATGGGCTACAGGGAGCTTCCCGAGGAAACACTTCTGACTTTTATCGGCCCTCCGGTCAAGCGTTCCCTGATGGAACACTACGGACTGGATGACGCCGAGGCTGACCGGGCCACGGCAGTGTTCCGCGACCAGTATAAGAATATGGATCTCCTCAAGGCGCGCCCCTATGACGGAATTCTCCCTCTTCTCGAGCGCCTGAAGAGCCAGGGATTTTTAATCGGGGTGGCCACTCTGAAGCGGGAGGACTATGCCCTCACGATCCTAGAACATTTCGGCATCGCAGAGCACTGTGATCTCATCTGCGGCAGCGATTTTGCCAGCAAGATGCAGAAGGTTGATGTACTGCACAAATGTCTCGACGGACTGAATCTTTCCCCGAAGGAAGCGCTTCTCATCGGGGATACCGCCTCCGACGCAGGCGGAGCGAAGGCAGCCGGCACTGATTTCATGGCTGTCACCTTCGGCTTTGGCCCCAAGACAAAAAAAGAGTGGGAGGAACGCTACTCCCCCGTGTTTACAGCAGAGCGCGTGTCCGAGATCGCAGAGTTTCTCGGAGCGGCACATCTATAACAGTATCTGAAGAAAGGACAGACATACATGAAACAGGTAAAACTTCTTGACTGCACCCTCCGCGACGGAGGCTATGTCAATGACTGGAACTTTGGACACGACAGCATGGTAAGCATCTTCGAACGCCTGATCAGCTCAGGCGTCGACATTCTCGAGATCGGCTTTCTGGACGAACGGCGTCCCTTTGACAGAAACCGCACAATCATGCCGGACACTGCCAGCGCAGACCGCCTGTTCGGCCATCTGGACAAGGGCAGCACCATGCTGGTGGGCATGATCGATTACGGAACCTGCTCCATCGAGCACCTCTCTCCCTGCAGCGAGAGCTGCCTCGACGGCATCCGTGTAATTTTCAAAAAGCAGGTGATGAGAGAAGCCCTGGCCTTCTGCACCCAGGTGAAGGCTCTGGGCTACCAGGTATTCGTGCAGGCCGTCTCCATCACCAGCTATTCTGACAGAGAGCTTCTCGATCTCATCGATCTGGTCAACGAGCTGAATCCCTACGCCCTCTCCATGGTGGACACCTACGGACTTCTGCACCAGAGCAGCCTTCTGCACTACTTTGAGATCCTCGACCACAACTTAAATCCCGAGATCTCCATCGGCTACCACTCCCACAACAATTTCCAGATGGCATATGCCAACAGCATGGAAGTGCTGAGCAAGCCGGTAGACCGCACGGTTCTCGTGGACGCCTCTCTCTACGGCATGGGAAAGAGCGCCGGAAATCTTCCCATTGAGCTGATTTCCATGCACATGAACGCCCTCTACGGAAAATCCTATGACACCAGCCAGATGTTAGAGGCCATCGACATCAATATTATGCCGTTTTTCGAGAAAAGTCCCTGGGGCTACAGCCTTTTCTTCTATATTGCGGCTTCCAACAACTGTCATCCAAACTACGTCAAATTCCTGATGGACAAGCACACGCTGTCCCTGAAATCCTTAAATGTAATTCTCGACCGGATTGAACCTGAGAAAAAGCTCATGTACGACAAAGATTATATTGAAAGCCTGTATCTGAGCTATCAGAATATGGAGTGCAGCGACGGGGAGGACTTAAAAAAGCTGTCCGACCAGTGGGCAGGAAAAACTCTCCTTCTCCTGGGTCCTGGGCGGAATATGGAGCTTCAGAGGAGCCGCATTGACCAGTTCATCCGCGAAAACCATCCCATTGTCATCTCGGTTAACTATATCCCGGATGATATCCCCGTGGATTTCGCCTTCCTGAGCAATTCCAGGCGGTACGTGCAGCTGGGAACACGGCTCTTAGAGCTGAAGCAGCAGGGCGGCTCTATCGTAAAGGTAATCGCCACCTCCAATGTGACCAATGTAAAGGGCAGCTTTGATTACACCCTGAACTACAGCTCTCTCATCAACAGGAATGCGGAAATCATAGACAACTCCTTTGTCATGCTCCTGAACGTCCTCGTGAAGACAGGGGTTTCCCGCGTATCCTGCGCCGGTTTTGACGGCTACAGCGTGGGCGGTGAAAATTATTTTAACGCCGATATGGACTACCGGATCGGAAAAGAAAAATCCATGAATCTGAACACCTATGTAAAGGAAGTTCTGAAAAAACTCCAGGACAGCCTGACTGTGGACTTTGTTACAGATTCCTGGTATGCCGAATAACAAAGCCGGTATCCTCCAGAGGGTGCTCGCCGCGCAGAGCGCTTTATCTGGCATAAGGCGAAATTTCTTCTGAACAGTGAACGGCTGCTTTCTGCAGCCCGGACCGTCATGGCTCTGCCGCAGAGCTGTGACGGCTTTTTTCATTTTTCCTCACCAGACCGGCCCTTCTTTCACCTCTCTCCCGGAATCCTTCTCATTTTTCTTCCTGCCACATTCTCCCTCCGTTTCCTGTGCCCCTGACCCCTATGTTTCCGGCCTTTTCCCCGGAAAACCAAGTTTTTAAGGCTTTTTTCCGCGGCAGGCTTCTTATCTCCGGGCGAACTCTTTCCAGTTCTGCTGCCCGCTCTCTTCCACTGTCCGCCTATCGCTTCCCTCACCTTCCATTCCTTCCAGCAACCTGCACTTTCAAAGCCGGAAGCGGCACGCTATAATAAGCACCGTAATGCAACGATGGATTTTCAAAAAACACCATTCATGAAAAAGGAGAGATTGTTAAATGAGAAAAACAACCAAACTGATCGCTGTGTTATCTGCTGCTGCCATGATGGCTGTGTCTGCACCCAATGTGATGAGAAGCAGTTTTTTAATGGAAGCCTACGCTGCTGAAAACGGATGGGTTGAAGAAGATGGGGGCTGGCACTTCTACGATGAGGACGGATACATGGAGTCCAACACCTGGAAGAAGCGCGGAAATGACTGGTATTACCTCAATGACGACGGTGATGTGACTGTCAATGAGAGGGTGGATGAATACTATGTTGACGGCGACGGAAAGATGGTTAAAAATAAATGGGTATCCCCTGAGGGAGAGGAAACCTATGATTCCCCTGACTCTGCCGCTGATACAGAGTGGAACTACTTTGACAAAAACGGAAAGATTGTAACTTCCAAATGGATGTCTGTGAATAATAACTGGTACTATTTTGACGGCGACGGCATCATGCAGACAGGCCTTCTTGAACTGGACGGCGAAACCTACTATCTGGGCGCCGAGAATGACGGAGCCAGAAGAACAGGCTGGGTGCTTCTCGAGGAGATCACTGAGGATACCGACGACGAGGGGATCTGGTGCTACTTTGATCAGGACGGAAAACTCGTAAAAGATCAGATTGACAGAAAAATCGACGGCTTCTACTATACCTTTAAAGACGGACAGATGCAGACCGGCTGGGTAAAGGTGTCGGATACTGCAGGCGGCTCTTCTGACGGTGAGGAAGGCGGCAGTTCTGCTTCGAATCCTCTGGCTGACTATCGATACTACGATAAGGAGCTGGGCGGAAAGCGTGCCTCCGGATGGTATGTTATCGAGGGTGTGGAAGGAATCAGCGAGGAGGGCGAGGAATACTACTTCTACTTTAAGGACGGAAAACCCTACTACTCTGAGGCCGAAGGTCTGGAACTCTTCAATATCAATTCCGAGCGCTATGCCTTTAATGAAAAAGGAGAGATGCAGACGGGACTTCAGAAACTCACAACTAAGGACGGCACAGAGGCCAATTACTACTTCGGCGACGACGGTATCATGAAGACAGGCAAGCAGACGATCTACGATGAAGATTTGGAGGAAAACCAGATCTGGTACTTCTATCCGAGCGGTTCCAAGAAGGGACAGGGTTACACCGGTGAGAAGGACAACCGTGTCTATGCAGGAGGCCTTATGAAAAAGGCAGATCCGGAGCTCCGCTATGAGCCGGTTCAGGCCGGAGACAAGACTTATCTGGTAAACACCAGCGGTACGATCCAGAAATCCTCCGCCTCTTCCACCTCTGATGCCAAGCCAGAGCTTGGAAAGGGCTTCAGAGACTACAAAGATTCCAACGATACGGTATGGACAGTTGACACAGAGGGAATCATCCAGTAAAATATATAAGTCATCCGTTCAACAGGAGAGGGCTGCCGCTGCAGCGCCTCTCCTGCTTTGCGGCCATTTCCCGGCAGAGAGCGCCGCGGGAAAGCAGCAGGCTGTAAAGGTCTGCTGCTCTTTCCTGCTCTTTGCCGGGGCCGCTTTTTTCAGATTGCTGCCGAACGGATATTTGATTTCGCATCCCGGGAAACCTCCTGAAAAAATCAGATACAGCTCCTGCCGCAAAAAGCATGGGTCAAAATTTATATTTTTTCATTTTTCAGTCATATTTCGGTTATTTCTGTCGTTTTTTTAATAGGACGGCTAAAGTATATCTGAAGGCTGACTCATCCCTGTTATCTGCCATATCTCTTCGCAGCGGGTGGCAGGACAGAGTTTTCAAAGGTGCTCTAAGGAATATCAGGAGGGATATATGAGAGAATTAACGGTTTTCTACTGTTCGCAATGCGGCTATTATGCCTACTACCAGCTTCCCAAAAACGCAGTCTGCCCTAAGTGCAGCGCTTCCATGACCAAACTCCCCATGACTTATCAAAATTTCATGAATCTGGACTATGAGATGCGTGATGAATTAATCGGAAGCCAGATCCTGGGCGATGCAGTGCCCAACTGCTCCGTTGTCCAGAGAATCACAGAACCTGAGAGGCAGTATAACAGCCGCGCAGTCATTGCAAAACAGGCAGTACAGATTCGGGAACTCACCCAGGAGGTTGAACGCCTGCGTGATGACAACAAAAAGCTGAATGATACTGTCACCTGGATGCACGCTACTATCTGGGATTTGACAATGAAAAGCAAAAAGCTGACCTGACGAATACCGGCAGCCTATGCCGTCGCTTCTCAGGCAAAAAAATATCCGGCAGACGCCTGTCTGAGTCTTCTTCTCATCTTCTAACAGCCGATGCCGGGATTTTTCTTCTTCGTATCGTAATTTCCAAGTTTGCCTGCAGAATTTCTGTTCTGCACCATTCGCCTCTTTTTTCTCACTCTTCCTGCTTTCCGTTCTCTATATATTTAATAATCAGTCTGTCCAGTGTCTGTTTCATCTGCAGCACTGTTTTGAAAAGAGTTTCATTCTCACTTTTCAGCCTCTCCACCTCTTTTATCAAATTTTCCGTCTGTGTTACCGCATCCATCCCTAATCCTCCTGTTTTTGCGATTGCTAATCCAGTTATAGCCTATTTTCCCTTAAAATGGAAGTGAATTCGGACGCAATTTTCGACATATCGCTTGATTAATCTGATTTTCCCAAAATATATTGTCATTATTGGGATAATAACATCCCTTCCACCTGATGAAGCTGATCAAAAAAGTATCCGCCGTTCAAAATTTCCTGTATCTGTCCTAATCTCAGACTTTTGCTCTGTACCATACAGAAAACTTCTTTCGACGGATACTTTCCGAGCAGCCTGCTGAAGATGCCTGAGGATGCGCCTGCTCTTTTGGCAGTCTGCTGAAAATTTTGCCCGTCTATTAGAGGACAACGCAGCCTAAAATCTTTTTGTCAAGGCTCTTCACAATCTCAAGCTCCCTCTCGATTCCCGTGAAGGAGGACTCCTTTCTCTTCTCTACCAGGATTACGGCATCACAGGACGCGGCCTTCCTTATCGCCTCTGCCTCCCTGTCCAGATTTCCTCCGGAAGTCAGCGTGAGGGAGGGAAGGACAGCTGACAGCTCTTCATTCACTGTATCAAGCACTCCCGCATCTGTGGATGTGACAAGCAGGATCTGCTTTGCCTCTCCTGCATAGTTCATCACATTGGCAGCTACCACGCTGCAGGCCTGCGCGCTGCTCATTTTTCTGGCTGCCGTTCCCTCCATGCGGTCTATAAATCGGTCTACAAAAGCAAACAGGCCCTTTTTCTCCCCGCTGTCAAATACACCGAGCACCATAAGGCCATAACGGCGGCGAAGCTCTCTGTCATTTGCCAGCTTGTCGCTCATCAGAAATGAGACGCAGATAAAAAATACAGCTAAGAATGCGCCCAGGACTCCGCCAAGCACTCCATATTTCACAGCCGATTTCAGAGCGCTCCCTGTACTTGGGAGTGTATTGGCCGGTTCCTTGAGCTCATTCAGTTCCTTTGTTTTATCTGTGAGACTCTGGTTCAGAGTTTGTGTTCTGGCAGACTGATCCTGCTGTTTTTTCTCAAGCTCCAGATCTACGGTAGTGTACACCTCCGGTGTCCGGCTCATCTCACCGCCGGGAGCTGCCGACGGGCCTGCAGCGCCTGTATCCTGAATCATGTTAAGTGTATGAGGGCCTATCTTCTGGGTTATCACAGCCTGGTAGTCATTAAGAGATTCCATAATAAGGGACATAATCTGCTCTGCCCCCTCCTCTGTACTGCTGATTACACGGACATTGAACATATTGTTGTCATAATCAGGCTCTACTGTCACCAGCTCCTGCAGGTAGCGCAGCTCCAGGGACGGCTCCATTTTCTTTAACACATAATTGTACATCTCTCCGTTCTGGATCATGGACATATAGGCTGCCATAATGCTGGAAGCTGTGTTGGGGTTCTGGTAAGCCATGCCAGGCATAATCTGGTAATCGGTAGCCACGTAAAATGATACGGCTGTCGTATACTCATCATATGGGTTAATATTCATCAGCACAGAATTTTCCATATAATCATTCTGGCTTTCCAGACTCGCCTTGATATTTTCAATTTCCTTTTCCAGGCGTTCCTTTGACATTTCATACTGATCCATGCTGTTGTCATATTCCTGCTGTTTCGATGCAACATACTCTGCATCCTTCATCTGTCCCAAACCTCTGACTGCCTTAAAGCCTCCCAGAAGAAGGGCGAAAATGATCGCAATCAGGATGATGGGACGCCATCTGCGAAGCACGGCGAACATCAAATCCTTCAGATCAATTTCCTGTTCATAGTTCTGATAGGAATCCATGGTAAACCTCCTCATTGTACATGCTATGTTATCCATCTTATCACAGAGAAAATATTTTATCAATTATAAATCCTTTAACCTAAATTATTCACGGAACAGTATCTGAATTGATAACAGTACCATGAATCTGAAAATTGATCCATGCAGCCATAACATCACTCAATTAACCCGTCAAAAGGGTATAA
>ENA-ORMO01000347-ORMO01000347.1-human-gut-metagenome-genome-assembly--contig:-NODE-347-length-68037-cov-6.516784_pt1 | contig 68037 bp, 69 predicted proteins | sample MGYA00242106_ERZ509001 | MGnify/ENA primary metagenome ERZ509001 (study PRJEB26280, sample SAMEA2338736) | human gut metagenome | biome: human gut; feature: human-associated habitat; material: faeces...
GGGCATTTTTTTACCCTCGGGTTCTCCAAACCGAGAACTTTCCTTTAATAGGATAAAAGGCTTCCGCTTTTAGCGCGGAAGCCTCCCGATCAATCATTCCAGTTCTATTCCCCAGATCTTACAGTCTCTGGTCCCTACAACAGCGGTACTTCCGTATACAGCCGGGGAAGCCTCGATCACGCCTTCGCTGAGAGAAAGTGTATCAAGTACTTCACCGGTCTTTCCATTAAGAAGATACATATTTCCATCGCTGCTGCAGTAAATAACACGTCCCTTTTTGTCCTTGTCGTATACACAGACCGGAGAAGACCATGCATAACCGGATTTATGCTCCCATACCATTTTTCCCGTCTTTTTATCCAGACAATGAAGAACGCCGGTTGCATTGTCATCTGTTTTAGATACTGTTACATACACATAATCCTTAAGATCATTTTTTCCTGCAGCGATGGTAGACTGGACACCTCCTGACACACCATCATCTGTATAACACTGATAATCTGTCTGCCAGATGATCTCACCTGTCTCCGCATTGATCTTCCATACCGGTACCGTTGCCTGGTCGTAGCTTCGCCATCCCAGGCGGAAAGAAGTACTTACATAAAGATAAAGATGTCCGTCCTCAATAGACAGCACCGGCGTAGAATTGGAGTCATCCAGGATATCCTGAACCCATACAAGTTCCATTGAATTCAGATCAAGGCACATCAGATTACCGCCATTATCTGATGTAAACAGGTAATTTTTGTATATAGTAGCACTGACTTCCATACCCACCCAGAAAGATTCTGTACTGGATCTGGTTCCATAATAATGCCATTTAACAGTTTTTCCCGGATTGATGGACAGAGTTCCTGCTTCCGGATCATATTGAGTGTTCAGTTTGATCAGATACAAAATACCATTTTCTCCTGGATAAATCAGAGTATCTGTTTCCCCGTCCACCAAAGCAGAAGAATCAAAAAAGCTTAAGCTGCCTCTAAGAGAAAAGGGATCGTTATCTCCAAAGGTATACATAGTGCTGCAGTCCAGAAGATTGACCACAAACACTCTTGCAGTCCCCTGATCGCTGTTATAGCCTGCACCTACATAAAGGATCGGATATCCTCTGGGGTCCAGAGCACCGGAACCTTTAAACGTATATCCCAGATAAAGAGGTTCTCTTGTATCTTTTCCTGTTTCCAGATCCAGAAAATATACATAACCATCCATGCAGGCATAAATCACCTCTACCAGATCCTCTTTTTCCTTTGCCCAGTCATACATATTCATATGAGCCTTTACTTCTTTTGGCCATTTCTGCATCAAAGGCTGTCCGGTCCACCCGCTTCCGGTCCAGACCGTTCCCTGGGAAGAAAGAGATCCCGTATCTCTGGACCATTTATCTTTTAATTTATTTTTTTCAAGAGAAGCTTTTCCATATGCGGCGCTGTCTCGGAAATTATTTCCTCGGAAAGTGACAATCCCTTTCACCTTTGTGTATTCATTTCCTTTGTTAAAGGAAATTGGACTGTCCGCCGTATAGGAAGAAATATTATCAAGCACAGTACCGTCAACTTCCACTTCTGTAGAAGAGATCAGATTTTCCGGTCTCGTAGACTCCACACAATGAGGGTTAAAAAATATCTCCTCTGTCTTTTCCATTTCCAGCAAAGGTTCTTCTGTCTTTTTTGAAAAAGTATTTACTGTCTTGTCTGAGCCGCCTGCAGGACGAGAGCTCAGTCTATGCACAATATAGATACCGGAGCCGCCTGCCAGGCAGAGAATAAGAAACAGAAGGAAAGACTTTACTGATATGACATTTTTTAAAATACGCTTCCAGAAAATCAGTCTTCCTGGCAAAGGATACTTCTCAGGAAGCTGCCTTTCAGATTTCTCTTTTAATGGAGACGCAGACTTTTTCTTTTTTGAAGAAGTATGCCCTACGCTTCTTTTTGGCTGAGGCGCTGCTTTTTGGGCAGGCTTTTCCGTCTGTATTTTAGGCGGGTGATAATTACTTTTTCTTATATGGGAATTTCTCTTTTGTTTCATACATTTCTCCTGTACAACATGACATAAGACCAGAGAAAATACCCTGGTCATGCCTGATTCATCTATCTTCTTGCAAGTTCCCTGGTGATCTCTTCCCAGGTCACTCCTTTTTCCGCCATCAATACCATAACATGATAGAGAAAATCGGAAATTTCATATTTTATTTCATCTTTATCCGGATTTTTGGCAGCGATCACTATCTCCGTACATTCCTCCCCTACCTTTTTCAGGATTTTATCGATCCCCTTGTCAAAAAGATAGTTTGTATAGGAACCTTCTTTCGGATGAAGTTTTCTGTCCATGATCACATCATACACATCCTGGAACACACGAAGAGGATTGGCATCATTATATTCTTTTTTCATCAGAGGCTGGAAAAAACAGGTTTTGTTTCCGGTATGACAGGCAGCGCCTGTTTGTGCAACCTTTGCAAGAATCGTATCATTATCACAATCCAGTGTTAATGATTTTACATACTGAAAATGTCCGGAAGTCGCGCCTTTCAGCCAAAGTTCCTGACGGCTTCTGCTCCAGTAAGTCATTTTTCCTGTGTGGAGTGTAGCCTGAAACGCCTCCTCATTCATATATGCTACCATAAGAACTTCATCTGTTTTATAATCCTGCACCACAACCGGGATCAGGCCATCACTGTTCAATTTAAACTCAGACCATTTAATGGCGCTTTCACAGATATCCACCGGGATTCCCTCTTTTCGGCATGAATCTTTAAAATGTACAAGGTCCGTATCTGCAGCACTTACAAAAGCTCCGCTGAGTCCACAGACTGCAGGATGTTTCAGCAGATCAAGCAGTTCTGGCTCATGATTTTCCTCTGTATGCAGAATTACCTGCATGGAAGAAACTGCTGCCACAGAATCCTGAACAGCATCAAGAGCAAGAACCCCTCCTGCGTAATTTTCGATCAGTTCCTTATTGTCTGTAAATTCCTCCGGGGACGAAACGCATACATACATCTTTTCCCTGCCAAAACGCTTAGACATTTCTTCCAGAAGATCAATATTACTCTGTTTTGAAAAATTAAGAGCGACTTTTGCACAGCCGGCATAGATCAGTTTTTTTACATCTTCCATTCGGTTGATGTTGCCGGCTGCCATCACCGGGATCTCCGAAGCTTCACAGATTGCTTTGATCCTGGCAATGGCTTTTTCATGCTCCGCATCGTCAGAAGAAAAGTCAAAAACAAGAATCTGATCCGCCCCATTATCACTATACATGCCTGCAAGTCTTTCCACGTCTCCGTCACCAAAAAGGTTTCTCTGTCCGAATCCTGTTACCGCTCTTCCTGATTCCAGGTAAAGACAGGGGATCATTTGTTTATTATCCATAATATTTCTCCTTTTCATCACGTTGTTACAGGCTTCCCTTTGTAGAAAGTACATCTGTGATCCTGGGATCAAAGGAAAGCGCCTGATCAAGCGCTTTGGCAAAACTTTTAAACATTGCCTCTGCCAGATGATGACTGTTTCCATTGGTAAGTACTTTAAAATGCAGGTTCATACCTGCACTGTAAGAAACAGCATAAAAGAATTCTTTTACCATTTCTGCTGTCATATCACCGATACGTTCTGAAGAAAATACTGCATCTGAAGAATAGTAGGGGCGTCCGGAAAGATCTACTGCACAAAGAATTAATACTTCATCCATGGGAAGGATACAGCTTCCAAACCGCCGTATTCCTTTTTTATCTCCCGCTGCTTCTTTGATGGCCGTTCCCAGAACAATGCCGGTATCTTCTATCGTATGGTGATCATCTACATTCAGATCTCCATGGACGCGGATACAAAGATCGAATAAACCATGTCTTGTAAATCCATCCAGCATATGATCAAAAAATCCAACACCTGTAATAATATCGGAATATCCATTCCCGTCAAGGTTCAGTTTCAGTTTGATCTCAGTTTCTTTTGTATTTCGTTGGATCGATGCCTCTCTTGTCATAGTCATTCTCCTGTCTGCTCATTTTCAAAACGTACTGCAATAGAATTGGCATGTGCAGTCAGCTGTTCTGACGAAGCAAACTGCTCGATATCTTTATGGATCTTTTTCAGTGCTTCCCTGGAATAATATACAATGCTTGATTTTTTTACAAAATCATCTACAGAAAGAGGAGAGAAAAATTTAGCGGTTCCATTTGTAGGAAGTACATGGTTCGGACCTGCAAAATAATCTCCCAAAGGTTCAGAACTGTATTCTCCAATAAAGATCGCTCCTGCATTTCTTACCTTCATCATAACTTCAAAAGGATTTTTCGTGACAATCTCCATATGTTCCGACGCAATGGCATTGGCGGCATCGATTGCTTCGTTCATATTCTCTGCAACCAATATATATCCAAAATTATCCAGAGATTTCTGGATGATTTCTCTGCGGGAAAGGACTTTGACAAATTCTTCCACCTCATAGCTGACCTTCTCTGCCAGCTCTCTGCTTGTAGTGATCAGAATTGCTGATGCAAGTTCATCATGTTCTGCCTGGGAAAGAAGATCAGCTGCCACAAAACGCGGATTAGCGCTGTCATCGGCCAGAATCAGGATTTCGCTGGGACCGGCAATGGAATCAATGCTCACATGACCGTAGACCGCTTTTTTTGCAAGCGCAACAAAAATATTTCCAGGTCCTACGATCTTATCCACTTTAGGAATACTCTCGGTGCCATAAGCAAGGGCTCCTACTGCCTGTGCGCCGCCTGCCTTATAAATTTCATCTGCCCCTGCTTCCCTGGCAGCCACCAGAGTAGAAGGATTTACTTTTCCGTCTTTTCCCGGAGGAGTCGTCATCACGATCCGGTCTACTCCGGCTACTTTTGCCGGGACGATATTCATAAGCACAGAAGACGGGTAAACAGCCTTTCCCCCGGGAACATAAACTCCTACACGCTGAAGAGGAGTTACTTTCTGTCCAAGCATAGTTCCTTCTTCAGAAGAAGTAAACCAGCTGTTCTGCTTCTGCCTTTCATGATAATCTCTGATATTTACCAACGCTTTTCGGATCACGTCCACCAGAGCCGGATCAACGGCATCATAGGCCTCTCTGATTTCTTCTTCCGTTACCCGGATGGTTTCTTTTGTGATCTCGGTTTTATCAAATTCCCTGGTATAGGCAAAAAGAGCGCTGTCTCCTTCTGAACGCACTTTATCTAAAATTTCTGCAACAGCAGCTTCATAATTCCCATAATTATTAGGGCTTCTTTTCAGAAGATCCTCAAGAATATCCTTTGTTGTTTCTTTTGTAAGCGATACGATCCGCATATTTTCTCCCATCCCTTCTGTAAGTACTTGAGCAGATCAGTTTTTTATTACACTGCGAAGATCACTGATCAGTTTCCGGATCCGCTCATCTTCCATTTTCATACTCACCTGATTTACGATCATTCTTGCAGAAAGAGGACAAACCTCTTCCAATACTTTCAGACCGTTTTCTTTTAGTGTGCTCCCGGTTTCCACAATGTCCACGATTACCTCGGAAAGCCCTACAATAGGAGCCAGTTCAATAGAACCATTCAGCTTTATGATCTCTACTGTCTGATGCTTTTTGTTGTAAAAATAGTCTTTGGCAATATTAGGATATTTTGTAGCTACCCGGATCAGCTGATTATTATGCAAAAGTTCTCTGGCACTTTCCGGACCGCAGACACACATCCGGCAGGATCCAAATCCCAGATCCATAACCTCATAAAGTTTCCGTCCTTCCTCAAGAATGGTATCCTTCCCTGTAATTCCAATGTCTGCCGCACCATATTCCACATAGGTAGGAACATCTGGTCCTTTTGCAAGAAAGAATTTCAATTTCAGTTCCTCATTGACAAAGATCAGTTTTCGTGAATCTTTATCGCGGATTTCCTGGCAGGTGATTCCAATCTTCTCAAAAATATCCAAAGTTTTCTGAGCCAGACGTCCTTTTGTCAGAGCAATCGTCAGATATCTCATTTCAGCAGCCCTCCTTTACTTTCCGCAGGGCTACCCGCCTGCCTTCTTTTCTCAGTCTCTGTGCTTTTGCTACCGCCTCTTCCAGCATATCCTCTGTATAAGTCAGCACATACGGCTCTTCCTCCTGGAAAGTTTCGATCTTCTGTCTTGACAGTGCAGTAAGAAGGCTGTCTATCACAATAACGAAGCCAATCGAAGCTGCCGGAGTACCGAAATGTTTCAGAAGGTCATTATAGCGGCCTCCTTTTATAAGAGGTTCTCCTGTACCATAAGTATATGCCTGAAAAATAATGCCTGTATAGTACTGGATCTTACTTACCATTCCAAAATCAAAGCTGATATATTTTTCATATCCATAAATTTTCAGGATATCATAAATTTTTTCCAGACGCTCTACTGCCCGGACAGCCATAGGATTATCGGTAAAAGAACGTGCTTTATCCAGAATCTCCCTTGATCCAAATAAATGAGGTATCTGCTGCAGTGCTTCAGAAAGCTTTGGAGCAAGTTTCTGTTTTCCAACCAGCTCTTCTACTCCAAAATAGTTTTTTTCTGCAATCAGTTCATGAAGATGTTCTTCTGCTTCCTCATCCAGATCCGCTTCCCGGAGAAGAGATTTGAAATAATCCACCTGTCCCACACTTACCTGAAATTCTCTTAATCCTGATGCCAGAAGACACTCTACTGTCATGGCAAGAAGCTCTGCATCTGCTTCCGGGGAATCATCACCAATGCGCTCTACTCCCATTTGGGTGGTTTCTTTTAATCGGCCCTGATAGCTGGAGCTGTTCACAAAAGCCTGTCCTGTATACGACAGTGTGATTACTTCTGTTTCCGGAGAAAAATATGTGGCACAGGCTCTGGAAACAGATGGCGTAAAGTCAGGCCGCAGAACAAGAGTATTCCCTTCCCTGTCAAAAAATTTATACAGATCCCTGGAAGGAACTGTTCCTACTTTTCTGCTGAACACCTCAAAATATTCAAAAGTCGGTGTTTCGATCTCATCATATCCATATCTTTGAAAAACCTTCCGGATCCGGTCCTGAAGCTTATGCTTCTGAGTACATTCTCTGCTGTAGATATCCCGGACTCCCTCTGGTGTGTGAAAAATCCTCTGCATACTTTTATCCTCCTGGGATTATACTTTAGTTCACTACCATGCTACTATATGAAATATCTAAGATTATAGTAAATAAAAATGAACTTGTCAATCCCGTAAATTCAGATCTGTTTTTACCCCTTCCAGATACGGTACAAAAAAGCCTCCCTGTTTTGGCAGGTAAAAGCATTCTTCCAGTTCCTCTCTTCGAAAACTCTTTCGCCCCCCTTGCTCCATTCTGTCCCAGAACCTGAGCAGCAGCCTTAGAGGCATATAATAAAAAAGATCCGCACTGCTGAAAAAGAGCAGAAAAAACGCAATGCCCCCCTGTTCTTCAAATGCCTGCATAAACTCCACCTGATGGCGGTGGATATTACTCAGAGGGAAGGTGTCCGTGCGGCATTCCTTTGCGTCAAAGCATACAGGAATGCCCTGCACAGCACCAATATAATCCACGGTACTTTTCTGCTCAAAATAAGCCAGTGTGATCTGATGATGACTTTTATCCATTTTTATAGGCGTAATGGGGGTGGGGATCTTCTGGATCAGCGCCAGCTTCTTTTCTGCGTACTGTTCATTTGTACGGTTGATCAACTCCTCCAGGGTCGAACCCCGGAGGCCTCTGCTTACCCACGCCATGATTACTTCAACATTTTTATAGACGGGAAATAACGTACGATCGCTTTTCCGACAATCTGATCAAATGTAACAAAGGTGTTGTCCCAAAATCTGGAGTCTCTGGAATTTTCACGGTTATCTCCAAGCATGAAATAGGAGTTTTCCGGAACTACATAGGGGCCATAGTCCCCTCTTGGAGTCTCCGGCACAAAACTGTCGTCCAGCGGCTCCTGTGCCCCGTTGATATATACCTTTCCGTCACGTATCTCCACAGTTTCTCCCGGAAGACCGATCAGACGTTTGATAAAAAGCTGACTCTCGTCATCCGGATATTTGAAAATGATAATATCAAAACGCTCCGGATCCTTCATTTTCTTAGAAATACGATTTCCAAAGACATCTGCATTGATTCCATATGCCAGACGGAAACCAAAGACACGGTCACCGGTCATAATGGTATTCTCCATAGATTCTGAAGGAATTTTTGCATTAATAAGTACAAAATTGTTCACAAAAAGCACGATCACAACCACAATAACGATCATTTTTACATAATCCCAGATTTCATTCCAGATTTTCATGATAACTCTCCTCTAACTGTTCTTCTTTGATGATATGAGTAAATAATTCCGGCGGTTCCGCATAAAAACATTTTTCGGATATGCTTTCCAGACATCCTGTAAGTTTTGGAAACGTCAGACAGTATGCATGCAGAAGCTGATGTCTCAGTCCATATTTTTCACGGATACTCCTGTTAAATTCTCTGCTTCCATATTTAGCATCTCCCATAAGCGGATGACCTTCGGCCGCAAGATGAGCACGTATCTGATGAGTGCGTCCTGTTACCAGTCTTACCTTCAGAAGGGTTACCCTTCCATTATTGCCCAGAGGTGTGTACACTGTTTCAATGGGCTGAGCATCTTCTTCTGAGGTTTTATATATGGTTACCTTATTCTGCTTTCCATCTTTTTTCAGATAACCTTTAATATGACGTTTTTCCTTCAGGACTCCTTTCACTACACACAGATAATCTTTATGGATAGTTCTGTCGTGAAAAAGCTCTGAAAGCTCCTGAAGTCCGGAAAGACTTTTTCCTGCTGCCACGATACCACTGGTATTTTTGTCCAGACGATTGCACACAGAGGGTCTGAAAGTAACAAGTTCTTCTTCTGTTATACTGCCTGTTCCCAGCAAGTATCCTGTCACATATTCTACAAGCGACGGATCTCCGCTGTCATCAGGCTGCGAAAGCATTCCTGCTGGTTTGTTGATTAAAAGCGTATGACTGTCTTCATAAAGGATATCCAGCTTTGTTTCTGCTCTGGGAGCTTTCTCAGTGCCGCTGAATTTCAGGTAGGTATCATCACTTAAAAAAATCCTGATCTCATCTCCAACAGACAGTTTTTCGTTTCCTGATGCTTTTTTTCCATTCAGGGTAATGTTTTTTTTACGGAGCATTTTATAAAGAAAACTCTTGGGTGCTTCCCGAAGAAGCTTTGCCAGATATTTGTCAAAACGCTGTCCCGCTTCATTTTGGTTGATCATAAACTGTTTCATGGCTCACCTACAGACAGATCGCCAGGATTGTATGGCGGATCAGTTCATTTCTTGACAATTCCGGATAGCGTTCATCCGGACGGAATTTAATTCCCTCTTCCAGTGATTCTCTGTGCTCATTCATGGAATCCAGACGTTCCAGAAAAGGTTTCAGGTCTTTAAAGATCTTAACCGTGGCGCGGTATCCATTACCTTTCAGGATCTTCTGTGCTTCGTTTTCCATAAAAGCTGCATCAATCTTTGGATCGCTGCTGTATCCTACTACCAGATTTCCGCAGATGGCAAATGCATCGATAAAGGCACTTTTTTCGTAAAAAGTCATATACATCTCATAAGACATGACCAGATCACCACAGTGTTCCTGGATCTGGTCATATACAGACTGCTCCATGGACGGAGACCGAAACAGCATGATCAGGTTGACCATCATCTTACAGGCAGGAAGACACCCTACCACAGCAACAACTGTCCATATTGTCAGTCTTGTTTTAAAGTATAGAAATGCAGTAAAAAATATCAGCAGAGGAACCGCAAACAAAATAGCTGTGATGATGAGTTTCCTTTTCTTTTCCGCTGCAATATAGCCAAATTCGCCTTTTTTTGCTGATTTGCCAGTATTTTTTTTGCTCATGTGATACTCCTTGATATATTATTTCTTTTTCTTCTGGTGGGTATGACGTATAGTTTTCCTGTTATGTTTTTTTCCTGTCTGTTCCCTGTTTTTTGTTTTTTCTCCGACATTCCCACGCTCCGGACGTACCAGGCATTTTGGTCCAAATCCCACCAGATCCATCCGTCCTGCCAGTTTGAGTCCCTCCAATACAAGGACTCTGTTTGCAGGATTCTTATACTGCATCAAAGCTCGCTGGATAGCTTTTTCATGAGGATCTTTTGGAACATATACTTTCTCCCCTGTAAGAGGATGGATCCCTGTATAATACATACAGGTAGAAAGTGTAGACGGCGTTGGATAAAAGTCCTGCACCTGTTCCGGTGTAAATCCAAGATCACGAACATACTCAGCAAGCTTTACCGCATCTTTCACTGTACAGCCTGGATGAGAAGACATAAAATAAGGTACCGCATACTGTTTCTGACCTGTTTTTGCATTTTCCTTCTCATAAGCTTTTAAAAATCTCTCATAAACCTGATGAGACGGTTTGCCCATATAACGAAGCACCTGATCGGACACATGTTCCGGCGCGACCCGGAGCTGCCCGCTGATATGGTACTTCACAAGCTCCTGTAAAAAAACAGGACTTTTATCTGCCATCACATAATCAAACCTCACACCTGAACGAATAAATACTTTTTTGACCTTCGGGATCTTGCGGAGCTTACGCAGAAGCGCTACATAATCACTGTGATCTGCAGTCAGATTTTTACATGGCTCCGGAAAAAGGCACTGACGGTTCTGACAGACACCTTTTGTCAGCTGTTTCTCACAGGAAGGCTGGCGAAAATCTGCTGTCGGACCTCCAACATCATGAATATACCCTTTAAATGCCGGATCCTCTGTCATATGTATAGCTTCTTTTATGATAGAATCATGGCTCCTTGTCTGCAGTATCCGTCCCTGATGAAAAGTAAGTGCACAAAAACTGCAGCTTCCAAAGCATCCTCGGTTGCTGGTAAGACTGAACCGGATTTCTTCAAGAGCAGGGATTCCTCCCTGACTGTCATACATCGGATGCCAGGTTCCGGTAAAAGGAAGATCATAAACATCATCCATTTCCTGCTGTGTCAATGGTTTGGCAGGGGGATTCTGGATCACATACCCCCTTGTACCGTAATCCTCTGCCAGTGGTTTCGCTGTAAAAGGATCCGTGTTTTTGTACTGGATCGCAAAGCTGTCTCCATACGCTTTTTTATTTTCCCGTATCTTCTCATAAGACGGAAGAATGATCGGATCATATGCTGTGTCCAGTGTTTTGCTTTTATAAACGGTTCCCTGAATATAGGTAATCTCTCCAATCGGTATCCCACTTTCCAGGGCTTCCGCGATCTCAAGGATAGAATGTTCCCCCATCCCATAAGAGATCAGATCTGCACCTGAATCCAGAAGAATGCTTCTGCGTACCTGATCCTGCCAGTAATCGTAGTGGGCAAGCCTTCGAAGGCTTGCCTCGATTCCGCCCAGGATGATCGGTGTATTTTTATAAGTCTGACGAATCAGATTGCTGTATACTATTGTTGCCATATCCGGCCGAAGCCCCATTATCCCTCCTGGAGAGTAGGCATCTTTCTGGCGATATTTTTTTGAAACCGTGTAATGGTTCACCATGGAATCCATATTTCCGGCAGTCACAAGAAAACCCAGGCGCGGTTCCCCAAACACCTGGATACTTTCTTTTTTGCGCCAGTCGGGCTGAGATATGATCCCTATCCGATAGCCCCGGCTTTCCAAAAGCCGGCTTATAATGGCACAGCCAAAAGAAGAATGATCCACATAGGCATCTCCGGTAAGATAAACAAAATCAACCTGGTCCCATCCTCTGTCTTTCATTTCCTTTGCTGTTACTGGTAAAAAATCATGCATGTGGTCTGCTCCTAAAATGCTACTGACTGGGCACGGTAGCCCTCTGCAATAATGTCAAGCTGTCTGTGGAAACGCTCCAGCTGCTGCAGATCCTTGGTCTGGAATACACGAAGGAACTCATTCTGAATTTTTTCCACTTCACGTTTATTTGATATCTTATATAGATTTTCAATACTAAGAAGAATATCCTTCACCAGATTCGACTGCATCCTGGAAGAATTCTGGGCGTCCATGATCTCATTCCGCACAGAAGACATTTCCTGATCCAGCGCGATTATGGCATCTGCGGCTTTGCTTAACCGTTCTGCTACATGAAGAGGCATCTCACCTTTATATTTGTATTGAAGAGAATGCTCAATAGTCGCCCAGAAATTCATAGCCATTGTACGGATCTGAATCTCGGCCTGCAATGTCTTTGGTCCTTCAACAGTCTCTACTGTATAATAAATGATCAGATGATAACTTCTGTAACCGCTCTGTTTGATATGCTTCAGATAATTCTTCTCGCTTTTGATCTTCATATCGCTTCGCTTTTGGATCAAAGCTGCAACCGTGTCAATATCTTCTTCAAACTGGCATATAATCCGGATGCCGGCGATATCCTCTATTTCCTCTTCCATACGATCCATAGGAATATGCTTGCGCTGCATCTTTTCCAGAATACTGGTCACACTTTTAACCCGGCCTCTTACCTGTTCTATAGGAGAATACAGATCATTCTGTCTGTGTTCCTCTATAATATGTTCAAACTTTACTGTCAATTCCCGGACAGCAAGCTCATACGGGCATAAAATACTTCTCCATAACTGTATTTCCATATCATTCACTCCTTGCAGGAAAATACCGGAGTACACTTTGATACTCCTGTATATTATAGCATACTTTTAAAAGATTATGTAATTTAATATGTATAGTTTCTGATTTTTTTCTCAAAAATTTTCAGAAGCCAGTATGGATTTACACTCAGCTCTTTTTGAAAGGGAACTTCAATATAGATTCCCAGATGAAGATGTACCGGAAATTTCCCTCTGGTTCCCTCAGATCCGTATCCGGTATTTCCCATATATCCCAGAATGTCTCCGGCAGCAACCGTCTGCCCTTTTCTGATATTTGCTTCATATCCGGAAAGATGCGCATAATAAAAATATCCCCCATGAGGAGAACGGATGCCGATCCGGTAGCCGCCCAGAGGAAGCCATCCTTTTTGTTCCACTGTACCGTCTGTCATACTGATAACAGGATAATATCCGGACTCACGAACCGTTCCAAACAGATCCGTCCCTTCGTGGCTCCGGTTTCCCCCATATTCTCTTTTTGCCATCCAGGTATTTTCAAAAACAATTTCTGAAGAAGCAACGGGAAAATATCTCACATCCTCCCACACTGCCCGGTAAGCATTCAGAAGAAGCTGAAATTCCTCCGGTTTATATTTTCTGTAAAGCTCCTGATTTTCGGAAACCTTCTCAGGATAAAATCCCCCTTCCGCCATGGAAGCAGTCAGTAAAGAAAGCCAGTCCCCACTTTCTCCGGAAGCTTTATGCAGCTTCTTATAAAGCTCACCGGATATCCTCTGCTCCCGAAATTTTTCACTTTTCAGAACATCTCCGGATAAAACTGAGGCGCAGCTCCGATCCCGTATGATCCCTTCCAGATCTGTAAGAAACAGAAGATAAAAAAATCCGGTAATTATCAGAAACATCTTTTTTCTTTTCATAAATCCTCCAGCTCAAACCTGCAGTTTAATATATGCGGAAGAAAAACGAAAATTGCCGCTGCAGAAATACATTCCACAGCGGCGCTTTTTATACCGTATTATATTTTACTCCACAGATTCATCATTTTCCCCGAAAGCTTCTACACAAAACACTACCGGGCGTACTCCATCTGTGCAGCATACAATTGTCTGTCCATCCTTTTTCGTCCACGGTTTATTGCTGGAACCGGATGACATTGCACTGACACTTCTGTAAATATCAATCCAGGCCCACGGACAAAATCCCTCCGGCATTTTCGCGCTGCCCTCAAAAATAAATTCATCCCCAACCTCGAGTAAAGGGCACGGACCCACAGACTGTCCCTCTGTCAGATACTCATCTGCGTACTCCGGATAAAATTCTTTACGCAGAACTGTAATTCTTACTTTTTTCATTTTTTGAGAGATTCCAGGACTTTTACAAGATATTTCCATACGCGCTCTGTGGAGGCAATATCAAGAACCTCCTCAGATGTATGAATATCTTTCATGTTCGGTCCAAGGGAAACGCAGTCCAGTCCTTCGATTTTTTTGTAGAACAGACCGCACTCAAGACCTGCATGGATTGCCACAACATTTGGTTTTTCTCCATACATTTCCTCATAAACCTCAACCATCTGGTCTCTCAACGGAGAGTCTTTCCGGTATTCCCATGCCGGATAAGCTCCCTGAACAGTATATTCTCCTCCGAGGAATTCTGTCAGATAGCAGATCTTATCGGAAAGAGCTGCTCCTGCTGCCTCAACAGAGCTTCTGACACTGGAGCTTCCCAGGAATTCATCCTCTCCAAGCTTCACGATTCCGATATTTGTAGAGGTTTCCACCAGACCGTCAATGCTTCCGCTCATTTTCTGGATGCCAAAAGGTACTTCCATCAGGAAAAACAGAACTTTTTCTCTGCTGGTAGGATGAAGAACTTTTGCAGAGGCAACGCCAAGATCTGTAATTTCAACTGTGATGCCCTCGTCTGTTCCTGCATATTCTTCACGGAAGCCTTTCTGAAGCTTTTCCGCACATGCTTTTACTGAATTTATATCCTCCACAAGAAGCTCTGCATCTGCTTCTCTTGTAATGGCATTGTCCTTCTGACCGCCTGCCAGAGAAATGATCTCATAAGCAGTCTCTTGCTGAAGGCTGTAAAGGAATCTTCCCATCAGAACATTGGCATTGGCACGCTTTTTGTCAATCTCCGCTCCGGAATGTCCGCCCATAAGTCCTGTGATCTTTACTGCTGCTTTCTGACCTTCTGCCTCCACTCTCTGTACAGGAATGGTGCTGATACCGGAAAGGCCGCCTGCACAACTGATCCACAGACTTCCTTCTGCCTCAGAATCCAGATTGATCAGTCTTTTTCCCTTTAAGACGCTGCAGTCAAAGCCTTCCGCGCCAAGAAGACCGATCTCCTCATCAACGGTGATCAGAACCTCCAGCGCAGGATGTGCAAGGTCTTTACTTTCCAGAAGCGCAAGGCCGTAAGCCACAGCGATCCCATCATCACCGCCTAAGGTTGTTCCGTTTGCCGTTACATATCCGTCCTTTACAGAAATATTTAAAGGATCCTTTGTAAAATCATGATCTACATCCGGTCTTTTTTCGCATACCATGTCCATATGTCCCTGAAGGATCACTGCCGGCGCATCCTCATAGCCTTCTGTTGCCGGTTTGTAAATCACAACATTATTCATCTCGTCCTGAACATATTCAAGTCCGTGTTCTTTTGCAAAGCTTACCAGATAATCACTGATCTGCTTTGTATTTCCGGAACCATGAGGAATCTTGCAAAGCTCCTCAAAATAATAAAATACCCGTTTTGGTTCACAGTTTTCCAATGCTCTCATGTTCTGTTCCTCCATTTCATGTGATTATGAAAATTCTTCATATTTATTTGATACAAACCATATATTAAAGAAAAAACGATGGTTGTATATGAAGCGAATTTTTTATACTGCAGGTACTCTCCTGCTGCTGATATTCTTGCTACGTTTTCCGGAAGAGGCATTAGCCGCTTCCAGAGATGGCCTGAAGCTGTGGCTGAACACCCTGCTTCCCACGCTTCTTCCTTTTATTATCCTTACCGGGATCCTCATTCATACAGGAACAGCCGAAAAACTTCTGAAGCCTCTGGCTCCTGTGTGGAGCCATGTATTCGGCATCTCCCCCTCAGGAGCCTACGCCCTGCTTCTTGGACTTCTGTGCGGCTATCCTATGGGAACCAAGATCACCTCAGACCTGTATGGCTGCGGCAGGATCAGCCGAAGGGAAGCGGAATATCTTCTTACCTTTACCAATCATGCCAGTCCTGTTTTTATTTATACATATCTGATTCATATCTGTCTCAATGACAGGTTTCACCCCCGGCTTATCTATGGACCGCTGATTTTAGCCAGCTTCCTCACTATGGTTATCTTCCGTTTTTTTGTTTACAGAAACCATACAAAAACTCCAGATAATTTTTCTGATAAAAAAAATAAGGAGCCATCCGCGCCCGGTGTTACCGGAACTCTGCTGGATGCCTCCATTATGAATGGTTTTGAAACAATCACCCGGCTGGGTGGTTATATTCTCCTGTTTTCGATCCTGTCTGCCTTTATCAGGCATTACTGGAGTGCAGGGGAAATGACAGAATATCTGTTTCTGGGTGCCCTGGAACTTACAACCGGACTTCATCAGCTTGCAAGATCAGACCTGTCTCCTGTTTTCAGATATCTCTGCTCCATGCCCATGGCTGCTTTTGGCGGAGTCTGTATTCTCGCGCAGACAAAAAGTCTTCTTCACAGAGATCTTTCTGTTCTGCCTTATATTTCTGCAAAATGCCTCAACGCAGCAATTACTGCTATCTGTGCCTTAGTTTTCCTCAAGGTCGTCTAACAGCTCATCCTCCTCCGGAATCGGTTCACTGTCGTGATAGGTTCCGGTAATGGCTGCAGCCTGGGCAGTCTGAGGTGCAAGTTCCTGGCGGTTCTGGGTCACAACATCCAGGCATGCCTGAAGAGCATCGATAAATCCTTTATATTTACCGCCTGCATCTTCCAGTGTCTGATTCAATACAGAACCGATATTTGCCATCATATCATCCGTATAGGTAATAGCGCTGAGACGGATACTGTTTGCATCCTGTGTTGCGGAATCCAGAATTTCCTGAGCCTGTTTATTTGCAGCATTGATCGTATCGTTTGCCTGGGCATATGCCTTCTGCATGATCTCATGCTGTGTAACAAGCTCCTGCGCTTTTGCCTGAGCATCAGCAATAATCGCATCCGCTTTGGACTGTGCATCCTCCAGGATCGCATCTTTATTGCTGATGATCTTCTGATAACGTTTGATCTCATCCGGTGTTTTTAAACGGAGTTCTCTTAAATACTCGTCAATTTCTTCTTTATTTACAATAATCTTTGTTGAAGACAGTGGCTGGAATTTACAGCTCTCTATAAATTCATCAATATCATCAATAATCTGTTCAATTCTGCTGCTCATTGTACATTCTCCTTATTATCTTTTTCTTCCTGCATCTTATCCTGCAAGGCCTGAATGATCTCGGGCGGTGCAAATTTAGACAGGTCACCGCCAAAGCGGGCAACTTCCTTCATAATCGTAGAACTTACATATGCATATTCCAGACTGGTCGTCAAAAAAACCGTATCCACATCCGGAGCCAGAACACGATTGGTCTGTGCCATCTGAAGTTCATACTCAAAGTCTGTGACTGCACGCAGTCCCCTTACAATAACCTGGGCTTCATTCTCCCTTGCAAAGTTGACAGAAAGCCCGTTAAACGGCTTTATGATGACATTCGGAATGTCCCGCGTTGCCTTTTTTAATATATTAACACGTTCTTCCACAGAAAACAACGGACTTTTTGCAGAATTATGCAAAACACCCACTACAACTCTGTCAAAAGAGACGCTGGCTCTTCTGATCACATCCAGATGACCATAAGTAGCCGGGTCAAAGCTTCCCGGATAAACTGCTGTTACCATGTGCATTCTCACTTTCTTTTATACAGAAAAACATGCTTGTTTGTCTTATATTCTTTTGAACGGCTGATCTGGTACCCCAGCTCATCTGCATAAGAGAAATCTGTATGAAGGTCTGCTTCTGCAATGATCATCGTATTTTCGTCTGCCAGGGTACTCTGAGCAAGATATTCCAGTACCTGACGTTCCAGTCCGCATTCATACGGCGGATCCATAAAAATACAGTCAAATGCAGTCTGACCTTCCATGGAGCGAAGCGCCTGCAGCACGTCCATGGCTAACAGTTTACCATCTTCTGCAAGCTTTGTAAATGCCAGATTGTCTCGGATACATGCACATGCCTTTGGATTTTTTTCTACAAAAACAGCAGACTCTGCCCCCCGGCTCAGCGCTTCTATGCCAATAGCGCCGCTTCCGCTGAACAGATCCAGAAAACGGCAGTCGGGAATTTCCGGCTGAAGTATATTAAACAATGTTTCTTTGATGCGGTCCGTTGTGGGCCGGGTATCTGAGCCCGGAAGAGTCTTCAAGGGAAGACGGCGGGCTTTTCCTGCTATTACTCTCATTTCAGATTCAGTCTCCAATCCAGATCGCCTCGGGCAAGTCCAAGGATCAAAAGTTCTGCTGTGGCAATATTGGTTGCCACTGGTATATTGTACTGATCGCAGCGCATACAGATTGCTGAAATATCCGGTTCTTTCGGATCGATCATCGCCGGATTATAGAAAAGGATCACCATATCAAGATCCTCTCTCTCAATCATCTCCATAAACTGTTTGTCTCCGCCTATACTGCCTGCAAGAAATTTATGCACATGCAGGTTTGTAGCCTCTTCGATTCTTCTTCCAGTAGTCCCTGTAGCATAAACTTCGTGCTTAGCGAGAATATTTTTATACGCGATACAAAAATCTTCAATAAGTACTTTTTTACTGTTGTGTGCAATGATTCCTAAATTCATTGATCATCTCTCCATTCTCACCAATACATATAATAGTTTCTTTATTACCCCTAGCTATTATAACAAGTTACCAAAAAAAACGCAATTAAATCTTATAAAATATACAAAATTCATAGAAACTTAATATTTTCAATATTCTGGAAATTTATACAGTATATTCTAGTGTATTATTTCTCAAAATTCACATACTACCATTGTAACATCCAAACAACAAAAACAACTAAGGAGGACACAGATAATGTCAAACACAAATTCTTCTAACAAAGCTGTTGTACCAGAAGCAAAAGGCGCTCTTGACCGTTTTAAGTTCGAGGTAGCAAATGAACTGGGTGTACCTCTCACCGACGGATACAATGGAAACCTCACATCCAAACAGAATGGTTCTGTAGGTGGATATATGGTCAAAAAAATGATCGAAGCTCAGGAAAGACAGATGTCCAGCGGATCTCAGGGCGGTCAGTTCTAAATACAGCAGAGGAAGAAAAAGCTCAGGTGACTTATGTCTCCTGAGCTTTTTCCTTTCTCCTATAAACCAAGGAAGCCTGTAATGTCTCCATTGATGACATAATGTGCTCCGTTATCTTCTGGCTTGATATATACCTTTAAGTCTTTAAGCTCTGATTCCTTTTTGCCCATCTCTTCCGTCCATATCTTCTTAATGCTCTCAACTAAGTCCTTGGCATACACCTCTTTGCCCCAGAACTGTACATACACCTCTGTATTTGCCGGAGCTGCTTTTTTAGCAGCTGCTTTTTTCACTGCCGGTTTTTTCTCAGCTGTCTTTTTAACAGTTGTCTTCGCAGCAGCCTTCTTTACAGATGCAGCCTTTTTAACAGGTGCTGTTTCCGTGGTTTCTTTCACTGCAGATACTGTTGCCGGTTCTGCAGGAGTCTTTGCAGGAGCCTCTTTTTCGATAGCCGTTTTTGCAGTTGTTGTCTTAGGTTCTGCTTTTTTTGTTGTTGTTCTTGTAGCCATAATAGCCTCCTTACAAGGTGAAATAAAAAGTAATTACGGTACTAGGATACTACGTTTTCTTTTTTTTTGCAACAATTTATTTAAATCAGGCTTTTTGCTCTCCTTAAAGTCCAAAATTTTCAAGGCCTTCTTTCATACAGGAATGCAGCTGTTTTCTTAAAGATCTATGCTGGGGAAGCGACAGATCCGGATCCAGGGCAAGGATCCCGGCGGCAGCTTCACTGGCGCTTTTCAGGATTTCTGCATCATTGTAAATATCTCCGATCCGGAATTCCATAAGACCGCTCTGACGGATGCCGAAAAGATCTCCCGGTCCTCTCAGCTTCAGATCTTCCTCTGCAATATAAAAACCGTCATTTGACTGATTCAGGATCTCCAGTCTTTTTGAAATGGTTTTTTCTCCATTTCCCTGAATAAAAATACAGTAAGACTGATGCTCTCCACGTCCCACCCGGCCTCGAAGCTGGTGGAGCTGCGCAAGCCCAAATCGCTCTGCATTCTCCACCATCATCACTGTGGCATTGGGGACATTCACCCCAACCTCTACTACAGTCGTAGAGACAAGTACCTGGATCCTGCCGGCAGCAAATTCTTCCATAACATGATTTTTTTCTTTTGGTTTCATTTTTCCATGAAGATATTCTACACAGATATCCGCTGGAAGTGACTGTTTCAGTTTTTTTGTATAGTCTATAACATTTTCTGCCTCCAGCCCTTCGCTTTCTTCTACCATGGGACAGATCACATATACCTGTCTGCCTTCCCGGACCTGACGTTCTATAAAAGAATAGGCCTTTGGACGGTAAGAAGTATCTACTACACAGTTTTTTATTGGAAGTCTTTTGGCCGGCAGCTGGTCGATCACAGATATGTCTAAATCTCCATACAGAATGATGGCCAGTGTTCTGGGAATCGGAGTTGCACTCATGACCAATACATTCGGAGGATTTCCTCTGGTGGTAAGAGCTTCTCGCTGTTTCACTCCAAAACGATGCTGCTCGTCTGTAATCACCAATGCAAGATTCTGATATTCCACGGCCTCCTGAATCAGAGCGTGGGTACCTATGATCACTGAAGCTTTTCCTTCACGTATCTCTTCATAGATCAGACGCTTTTCTTTTGCAGTGTTGGATCCGGTAAGTAATACAGATCTGATATCCAGCCCCTGTTCCTCTATAAGCTTCTGGAACGCTTCAAAATGTTGTCTGGCAAGAACTTCCGTAGGAACCATCAGCGCTGCCTGGTAGCCGTTTTCGCATGTGAGGATCATAGCCAGAAAAGCCAGGATCGTTTTCCCGCTTCCCACATCCCCCTGAACCAGTCTGGACATCAGAGCCTGTCCGGAAAGATCTCTTTCAATTTCATGCCATGTATTTAACTGCGCATCTGTAAGACGATATGGAAGATTCTCTATCACCTGTTCTGTAGTCCATGTTTTTTTCATGGGAAAAAGGTTTTCTGCTTCCTCAGTTTTTTCTTTCAAAAGCTGTACTGCAAGAATAAAAAACAAAAATTCATCAAAGACAAGACGCTTCCTGGATACTATTAATTCTTCTCGATCCTCCGGAAAATGTATTGTCCGTAATGCATAATTAATATCTGATAAGTGATATTTTTCTCGTATTTCATTGGGAAGGTATTCTGTTTTCATTTCCTGTTTTTTTAAAATCTGCTGTACCATTTTCACAACAGTTTTATTAGACAGACCCGCTGTCAGCGCATAAATCGGCTGAAGGCTGTGAAGGATCTCCTCATAAGCAGCAGGGGTATAGATCTCCGGATGCTCCATCTGCAGTTTTCCCTGACGACGTATCACTCTTCCCCGGAATACCATCCGGCTCCCTTTTTTCAAAGTATTTTTTAAATATGGGGTGTTAAACCATACGATTCCCATCCGGCCCGTCTCATCTCCTGCCGTTATGGAGATTACCTGTTTTCCTCTGACAGAATTTACATAAACACCGGAACATACGAAAGCGGAGACGGCTTTCACCGTCCCCTCCTTAAGCTCTGCAACAGTGGCAGTTTCTTCGTATTCGTCATAATTCCTTGGATAATATCGGATCAGATCCTCGGTATCAAAAATCCCTGCCTTCTGGAACAGCTTCTCTGTTTTTTCACCCACACCTTTTAGGGTTCTTAAACTTTCACTCATTTTTATTCCACAGAAATAATGTAATAATAGATCGGCTGTCCGCCTCTGTTTACCTCTACCTCACAGTCCGGATAAAGTTCTTCCACAGAAGCAGCAAGGGCCTCAGCGCTCTCTTCTGATGCATCTGCACCATAATAAATACTGATAACCTCTGCCTCATCCGACATCATCGCAGCAATGGTAGCTTCTGCAACCTCCTCCTTGTTGCCTCCAACAGCAAGGATTCCTTTATCGCCAATACCCATGATATCGCCTTCATGGATTTCTTTATCATCCAGACGTGTATCACGGACAGCATAAGTAATCTGTCCTGTATGGACTTTAGAAATCGCCTCTTCCATCACTTCTGCATTTTCCTCAGCTGATTTTTCAGGTACAAAGCTGATCATAGCTGTGATTCCCTGGGGAACTGTCTTGGTGGGAACAACCACGATCTTTTTGTCCTCAGTAAGATCACGTGCCTGATTTGCAGCAAGGATGATGTTCTTGTTATTAGGGAAGATATAAACTGTCTCTGCATTCACTTTTGAAATGGCATTGAGCATATCTTCCGTACTCGGGTTCATCGTCTGACCGCCTTCGATAAGATAATCCACTCCAAGCTCACGGAAAATCTCTGTAAGACCTTCTCCTGCAGAAACTGCAATAAAGCCAGCTTCTTTAGGCGGAAGCTTTTCTGTTTCTTCCTGTTCTTTTGCAAGTTTTTCTGCATCCTTGATCAGTTTTTCCTGATGTTCTTCTCTCATATTGTCGATCTTCATCCGTGAAAGAGCGCCGTAGGTCAATGCACGCTCAATAGCCTGTCCCGGATGGTTGGTATGCACATGTACTTTAATGATTTCATCATCAGCTACCACTACAATAGAATCACCGATGGAAGTCAGAAATTCTTTAAATTTATGTTCTTCCTCTTCAGAAACAGGCTTGTCCAGAAGAATGATAAACTCTGTACAATATCCAAATTTAATGTCTGCTTTTGCCTGCGGGGAAATCTTGGTCACAGACGAACCGCTGCTCTTCTCAAAAACAGAATAGTCGATCTCTTTTCCCATGAAGCCGTCAATGGCTCCTCTCATTACCTCCAGAAGTCCCTGACCGCCTGAATCCACTACACCTGCTTCTTTCAGCACTGGAAGCATTTCCGGGGTTCTGGCAAGTGTTTCCTCTGCATGAGCAAATACTTCATCAAAAAACGACTGAAGCTCTTCTGCTTCCGGAGCAATCTCCGCAGCCTTTAAAGCAGCTTCTTTTGCAACAGTAAGGATGGTTCCTTCCTTTGGTTTCATAACTGCCTTATAGGCTGTTTCTACAGCCCGTTCCATGGCAGCTGCAACAGCAGACGCATCCAGCACATCTGATTTCCTTACACTTCTGGTAAAACCACGTAAAAGCTGGGAAAGGATAACACCGGAATTTCCTCTGGCACCACGCAGGGAGCCGGATGAAATAGCCTTTGCCAGTGTCTCCATATCAGGATTCTCCAGCGCGCTTACCTCTGAAGCTGCAGACATAATTGTCATTGTCATGTTAGTTCCTGTATCTCCATCAGGAACGGGAAATACATTTAATTCATTGATCCATTCTTTTTTTGCTTCCAGATTTCTGGCTCCTGCCAGAAACATCCTGGACAGTATTTTCGCATCTATGGTTTTTATACTCACCACAAGTTCCTCCTCTGACTTAGTCTATTGCACGTACACCTTCCACATAGATGTTGATCTTTTCAATTTCCATACCGGTAAATTCCTCTACCTTGTATTTCACATTGCTGACAAGGTTGTCTGCGATCGTGCTGATATTGATACCGTATGCCACAATAACGTGGAAATTCAGACGGATTTTATTTTCTTCTGTGATCACTACGCTGATGCCATGCTTCAGACTGTCTCTGTGAAGCAGTTTCACAAGTCCGTCTTTCATGCTGACTGCAGCCATACCAATAATACCAAAGCATTCCACTGCCACGCTTCCGGCATAGGTTGCAATTACATCGGTATCAATGACTATCTGTCCAAGTCCGGAATCTATACGTCCATTCATATAGGTACCTCCAATTTTTTAATATGTATGTATTATAACCTCTTTTCCCGGAAAAAGGAATATTATTTTTATATTTTTCCTTTTTTTGCTTGCAAAAGGTGATTTCTTCTGTTAAAATAAAACCTGTTGAAAAAAAGCGTCAAGGAGGTGCTGTCATGGCTAAGTGCGCAATTTGCGAAAAAGGAGCTCATTTCGGAAATAATGTAAGTCATTCCCATAGAAGATCCAATAAAATGTGGAAATCCAATGTTAAGTCTGTAAAAGTTAAGACTGCTACAGGCGGAGCTAAAAAGATGTATGTATGTACTTCTTGTCTGAGATCCGGAAAAGTTGAAAGAGCATAATATTCAAATTTAAAAATTCCCCTCGCAGCCGCGTGGGGAATTTTTTAACTGCAAAATAAATGATATCCGCACAGCAGACACAAACCTGCCGCTATTACAATAACCGCACTTTCCGCGATCAGCATTCCGATCACCATTCCTATTCCAATGCAGAACAGCATCAGTCCCAGAAGTCTTCCCACAACATACAACCTCTTTCTCTTTGGTCTATACTATCTTATGCAGAAAAGACTTCTAAGAGCACTGTTTTTCACCTGTCCAGTCTGTCACTCAGACTTCTGTTCCCTCTGTTTCATAGGAATTTCTGCCGGAAGCGAACCGATCCACGAAATCCGGCACCATATCAAGAACCTTTGTCAGTCCGTCCTGATTTTTAATATTCACCAGTCTGGTACTTCCATTCTGGATCACAAGAACTGCACTTGGCGTCATCTTACCAGTCATTCCACCACCGCCATTACTTTTCCTGTCGCCCTCAAAGGCACCTGCACCTACGCCAAAAGCCACATCCACAAGCGGAAGGATAATGGTATCTCCCACATGGATTGCTTCTCCAACTACAGTTTTAGCAGAAATAAAGCTGTCCAGTCCTTTAAAAAGAGAATTTACCGTATCCTTAAAGTTGTTTTCGTTTGCCATATTCAGACCTCCTTATGTTTCCATCTTCTGATGATGTATTTTATATCCTGATTAAAATATAACTCCAAAAATATGATGACCGGAACAATACAATAAACACGTCCCTTTGCAGTCACATTTCCTTCCAGTAGATTCCTGTTTTCAAATACAGGAACAATCTCAATCCTATTCTGATGCAGGGGCATGGTCATCCCTAATACAGCAAGTACTGTTCCTGTCACAGAAGGATCCTCACTTCCAAAATCCACATGTCCACTGATCTTTCCAGGAAACACATGCCGCAATAATTTCCATACTTTTGCTCTGGCATATGCGATCCCTGCCTTTGTCCTGGGATGCTGGAAAAATGCTTTCCACCAGTCTATTTTATCACAGATCCTCTGGATTGTTAATGAAATTCTATGAAAGATCTCAGGAATACTCCTGAACCTTTCCCACATTTCTTTTAGTGTCCCCCAGATTTTTACTATTTTATTCTGTTTTTTTTCAAAATCCTGTTTCTCTGCAGCGCCTTCGGATCTTTCTTCCTCATCTTCCATAAATGGAGCAGAATTTAAAGTTTCTTCTTCAGGTTTCTCCAATAGCTGTTCTTCTTCATCTGGCATCTCCTGTTCTGCAGGTTCCAGCAGTCTGGTTTCGTTTTTTTCTGCTCTTTTTTGAGCATCATTCTTCCTGTTTCGGTATTTCTCCAAAAGAGCAAGAACAGGTATACCAAAAATCCTCAGTTCCTGACGACCAGATCCATCTTTATACCTCATCGAAAAAGAAACTCCTCTGAAAAGCCAGCTGACTTTTATTGCAGCTTCTGCCTCCCGAAAAGCTGCCCCTTCCTTTATTGCTCTGCCCTCATATCTGACCGGACAGAACAGGATCAGAAACAGCAGAAGCAGCACCAGACCCAGAAAACTTCCCAGAAGGATCAATATCCACTTGATCAGCATCCATAAAATATGTAACATGCCTTCACCTGTTTTTTATATATTTTTCCACCTGCACGTCCCCTGTCTCCTCATAAACGGTCTGTACAATAGAACGAACAAGCTCCATAGCCTCATCTATGCCTTTCGCTACCCCAACGATCTCCGGACACATACGAGCAGCTGTTTTCTGAAATAAAGTAACTGCCGGAATGATCTCCAAAATATTGTGAGGATTTACAGAAAGGGTCAGAAGATAAATTCCCGGAACCAGTTTTCCCTGATCCAGCTTCTGCCGGATATCTTCCACATTCCGGACAGTTTCCCCGATATAATAATCGTCCATCCATTTCAGCATTAACAGGATTCCCCTTTCTATGTAAATCTAAACAGGGCTGCGCCAAAACACAACCCTGTTACTTTTTGCCCCAGAGTCCCTGACTCCGTAATTCCAGATATTCCTGATAGGCTTTTTCCACAATCTGTTTCTCATTAGAAAATCGAAGAAGGTGGTAGATCTCATGGAATTTATAATATCCGGAATCCACAAAAAACTCTTCTCTCTGAGGTTTGCTATGATAATTATCCGCCGTCATCAGATACCAATGTACTTCTTTTGTGACCATATCCTCCGGAACGGTAAAATTATAATGGCTTTTGCCAATATATTTTACAACAGAGGCTCTGACATCTGCTTCTTCTTTGACCTCCCGCAGTGCCGTCTGAATATAGGTCTCTCCCGGCTCAACAGTCCCTTTCGGCAATACCCAGCCTTCATATCTGTTTTTGTAAGACTTATATAAAGCCAGTATCTTACCACGATAAATTACCACACCGCCACAGCTTGTTGCTTCTATCATCTGCAATTTCCTCCTGTATCGCGTGTGAATTATATATAACTGGATATAGTATAACTCTTTTTCAGTAAACTGGCAAGAATTTGTTCTGCCATACAGAATATATCAATAATAATATGCGTTAAAGATCTGTGAAGCGATTGGTACAGCAGCCTCGCTTCCTGTTCCGCCTCCCTCTACAATCACTGCCACCGCAAGATCCGGATCGTCCACATTAGAGTATCCCACAAACCAGGAATGACTGGAACCATACTCATCATATTCTGCAGACCCTGTTTTTCCTGCAGCCGTGTATCCCTGTCCCGAAAGAGAAGACGCCGTACCGTACTCTACAACATCTTTCATTAATTCTCCCAGCATGGTTGCCTCATTTTTTGTCATAATACGTTTATAAGCCTCCGGCTGTGTGGTACTTACATGCTCCCCTGTATTATTTACTACCTGGTCGATCAGATAAGGTTTCATCACAACTCCATTGTTTGCAATGGCACAGGTGATAAGCGCCATATGTGCCGGAGAGACCAGCGTATTTCCCTGACCGATAGCAGTCTGCATGGTAAGAGGTATCCCTGATTTTCCATTCAGACTGAATATGCTTTTTTTATACGAAGCAAAAGGAAGCTTTTTATTAAAAAGCAGGTCTTCACTTGTCTCCCGCAAAGAAGCGCCTCCAAGAGATGTTCCCATTTCTGCAAAAGCACAGTTGCAGGAAGATGCAAAGGCAGAATAAAAATCCTCCTGTCCATGAACATTTCCGTTATAGCATCGAATGGTGTGACCCTCTTTTGTAATACTTCCCTCGCAGAGATAAGAATATCCATTAAAACTCTTATTTTTTCTGAAATAGTCAAGAGCCGTAACTATCTTAAAAGTAGATCCCGGAGGATACTGTCCCTGGGTAGCCCGGTTCAGAAGACTGGAGTTGGTTTCATCGCTGACAAGCCAGTCCCAGTTTTCTGCAATACTATTGGGATCAAAGTCAGGTTTGCTGACCATGGCAAGGATTTTGCCGGTAGACGGTTCTATGGCCACTACTGCCCCTCTCCGGTCTCCAAGCGCATAATATGCAGTTGTCTGCAATTCTGCACTTAAAGTAGAGATTACCGTATCACCCATATTTTTCCTTCCCAGAAACTCATTTTTCATCTGATTCAGAAAAAATTCATGAGAACTCAAAAGCTGAAAATTCGCTTCTGATTCCAGACCGCTTTTTCCATTAGAATCATACCCAACCACATGAGCAAATACATTTGCATAAGGATAAATACGATCCTCGGTACCATCCTCATACACATCTGTCTTTGCCAGTATCTCTCCATCCGAAGAAACTATCTGCCCCCTTATTACACGATCAGAAAAAGTGTCCTGTCTTGTATTGTAAGGACTGTTTATAAAATCTTCGCTTTTTACCACATTGAAATAAACAAGATAGCCTATCATAGCTGCAAAAACCGCCACAAAGAACCATGAAACATACGTATATTCCTTGTTTCTTGCCCGCCTACGTTTAGATCTCTCTTGCTCTTCGCGCTTCCTCTCTCGCTCGTATTCTCTGCGCTGCTTCTTTTCTACGTCTCTCAAATTCCTCGTCCTCATCTTCTCTTAATATATACAGTCCCTGGATAATGGCAAGCATCAGTATTGTACTCATAACAGAACTTCCTCCATAGCTTACCAGCGGCAGGGTAACACCTGTCATAGGAATAAATTTTGTTGCTCCTCCAATAGTCAGGATGACCTGAAAGGCATATTCCGTTCCTAACCCAAGTGCAATAAGTTTATAAAAAGGATTTTTGATCCGGATGGCGATATTGACGATCATCAGGAAAAAGCTCATGCATACCAAGATCAGACAAATGGCAAAAATTCCTCCCAGCTCCTCACAGATAGCACTGAAGATAAAGTCATTTTTTACCACAGGAATAGAGCCTGGCGACCCCTGGCAGAGTCCCATTCCAAACCATCCTCCAGTACCAATTGCAAATAAAGACTGAACAATCTGATAACCCTCATTCTGATAAACAGCCATAGGATTTCTCCAGGCACTTACCCTCTGACGTACATGCCCAAACAGAAAATAAGCGATCACTGCACCTGTACTTCCTCCTGCAAGTCCCAGGCCCAGATAAGCGGCTTTTTTAGTAGACACATAGATCATTACCAGATAAGCGGCAAAAAAGATCACTGCACTTCCCAGGTCTCTGGACAATACCAGGATTACTACATGAAGCCCGGCAATGACCGTTGCTTTCACAACTGTTGGAAAACTGGTGTCACGTGACAGAACTGCAGCCATAAAGAACACAAATGTGATCTTTATCACTTCAGAAGGCTGGACTCCCATAAGAGAAAGCTTGGCGCCGTAGCTTGTCCGCGCCAAAAGGAATACAGCCGCCAGAAGAACGATACCAACACCTGCGTACAGCCAGGTCAGCCTTCTAAGAAACCGCATCTTCCGTATCATAACCGGTATGATCAGCGCAATTCCGCTGGCAGCTGCCGCAATCACCAGCTGCTTTGTTGCTGTAGTAATATCCAGTCTGCACAGCATGATAAAGCCAACGCTGAGCAGCATACACATATTATTCAGAAGCAGCAGAGATGCCTTTTTATAAAAAATACGGTACAATATCTGAACTGCTGCAAAAAACACCAGCATTTCAATATAAAAGATGATCACATTAAAATCAAAGGTTTTCAGATAAATCACCAAAAACGCAGTAAAATCCATAAAGAAAATGAGGACCAGCTGCTGACGCAGCATACTGTACTTTTCTTCCTCATCCTGCTGACGCACTGTGTAAAAACAGTGGAAGGTATAAATGACCATCAGCGTTAAGATCAGATATTTTGATAATTCAACGATAACATTAATCATATGCCCTTATTCGGCTCCTCTTTTAAAATGTCCCTTTGTAAACTCTCTTGCAGAGGCATCCTGTCCCCGGAGATACACTCCTGCAAATTCTTTCAGGATCTGTTCTGTCTCTTTTCCGGATTCCAGGGTAAAAGCAAGGCGCAGAGATGCTGCTCCCAGTTTTTTTACTTTGCTGCTTTCTCTTAAAAGTCCATAAGGGATGCTGTTATAGATTATATTATAACAGTACTCTCTTCCTTTTGTAGTTCCGGTTTTCCACGGATGGCAGACACAGGAACTGATAAACTCCTTATCATAACGGTCTCTGAGTACCATCGTCTTCTCCTGACCGTCACATCGTCCTGAATTTTTCCGGACGCACTGAGCAGAGATCATAAGAGGAAGATATCCGTAAATGATACATTCACTGTCCCGGCTGTCTCTGTGAAAAAGCTCTTTCTCATTCAGTTCCATTGGCATCGTATTCCGAAGGATCTTTTCTTCTCTCCAGAATGCACAGGCTTCATCATTCCATGTATATAAAGATGCATCTGCCACACAGTATTTCTGAAATCCGGCTTTACGGAGCATTCCATACCCCTCCAGATCATGTACAAGAAACCCTTTCATACCCACAGCTATCCACTGAGATGCCGCTTCCAGGTACTCTTCCGGCATGACTCCTCTTGTAATCCTTGGAAGAGAAAGGTAAAGTTCCTTTTCTTTATAACGATCCTGATCCATAAAATCCTTCATAATGTCAAAAGGAAGATACAGACCTGTAAGATCCGGAGAGCGCCATGCTGCTTCTGCCTGTTCTTTTGTTTCACAGGAAGCATACAGCAGTGGTTCTTCCAAAGCAGCTTTTTGTTTTAAAGATCTGCGTTCTTTCAATGTCTGATCACATGCATATACCGGATCTGTTTCTGCTTTTCTTCTGTATTTTTTCAAAATTTCTTCTTCTAACTGAAAAAGAGCTTCTCGTCTTAGTTCATTTAATATCTTCACCGGAACAAAAATCTGGCCGCTCATCTGAATATCCAGTTCCTCCCAGGCAAACTCTGTATTCCCAAGCTTTTCCATCTGCTGCCGGATCCTCGCTTCTTCCATAGGATGTTCCTTTGCATACTGCACTTCTCCCATGGAGACAATGGCTTCTGCCGACCCACTGGAAACCTGAAGGATGGCCGGGCTTTCCGGATAAAGAATCAGATCTCCTCTGATCTTTTTCTTCGTCGGGAAGGTCTTTACAGAGGTGACCGACGTTTTTTTATGATTATGAAAGGCTATCATATCCGGTCCATTGTGCTGTTTATAATATCCCTGGCAGGATCCCCCTCTGTTAAAGGTATCCAGAAGGAATTTCCTGTCTTTTTCATCTACCTTATAGGATGCTCTGTTTTCTTTCAATATATCCAGATACTTCCGATAGATCCCTGTTACTGCAGCCGTATATTCCGGCTGTTTCATTCTTCCCTCGATTTTCAAAGACATTACGCCTGCTTCAATGATTTCCGGCAGGATATCAAGGGTACAGATATCCTTAAGGCTTAATGGACAGTTTTCCTTCTCTTTAGAAAAATGTTTTCCCGGCTCTGCAGTCTGATAAGGAAGACGGCACGGCTGGGCACAGCGTCCTCTGTTTCCGCTTCTGCCTCCCAGGATGCTGCTCATCAGGCACTGGCCGGAAATGCTGTAGCAAAGCGCACCATGGATAAAAGTTTCTATCTCAACAGGACTTGCCTTATGCATATCGGAAAGTTCCTTAATACTCAGTTCTCTGGCAGGAACTACCCGGGTAACTCCCAGACTTTCCAGAAATTTCATTCCTTCAGGTCCTGTTACTGTCATCTGCGTGCTTGCATGAACCGGAAGATCCGGAAATGTGTTCCGAATAAATCGAAGAACCCCCATGTCCTGTACGATTACCGCATCCAGCCCTTCTTCATAAACTTCCTTTAAGGAATCATAAAGCCGTTCTTTCAATTCCCGGTTCTTTAGAAGTGTATTGACTGTAAGATATAGCTTTCTTCCATGAATATGGGCTGTCCGGATCGCACGGACAAGCTCCTCCTGTGTAAAATTTTTAGCATATGCTCTGGCTCCGAAATCCGGACCACCAAGATAAACAGCATCTGCCCCGGCTCCAATAGCCGCCTGAAATGCCTCATAAGAGCCTGCCGGCGCCAGCAGCTCTACTTTACTGAAATCTGTCATAATCCCTCTCTTATCTTTGATAACGGAGGACTGCATCCTCCCATATGTTTCATGAAACAGACAAAGGGGACTACCGAAGCAATCCCCTTCCAACCTTTACTTTAGTAATGAGTCAACCTCACCTTCCAGCTCCTTAACCTTGCCTTCAAGGAGCGCCTTCTGCTGCTCAGCTTCCTGCTGTTTCTTCTCCGCTTCCTCAATCTTCAGACGAAGAGAGATCAGTTCATGCTTCAGCTCATACATTTCCTGGTCTTTCTGCTGAAGATCCTGTTCAAAGATCTCAGCCTGTTTTTTTGCCTTAAAATAGTCGTCTGTCACATTCAGACTAAGCAATGTATGCTTGGTCTCCATAGGCTGCCTGGAATAGCCCGGCATTTCGCTCAGCTCCGCAATTTTATTATTTATATAAGATGCTACCTTCTGAAAATACTCTTCAGATTCATAGCCTCCCAAAGTGATGATCTTTCCTCCGATCACAACCTGTGCCGTATTCTTGACTGCCATATAAAGCCTCCTGTGTATATTAATTTCCTGAATTGTCCATATCTCACTTTATTATACTCGAATTATGTCAAAATGTATAGAATTTTTTACGAAATCTTTTCATATCCAAGATGACTGTATGCCAGTGCAGATGCCATCCTGCCTCTTGGAGTACGGTTCAGGAATCCATTTTGGAGAAGATAAGGCTCGTAAACATCTTCAAGAGTGCCTGAGTCCTCCCCTATGGCAGCAGCAAGAGTTTCCAATCCTACCGGACCGCCTTTAAAATTTACAATCAAGGTTTTCAGGATCCGTCTGTCTATCTTATCCAGACCATACTGATCCACCTCCAGAAGATCCAGTGCAAAAACCGCCACCTCGTAGGTGATCCTGCCATCATATTTTACCTGGGCAAAGTCCCGGACACGTTTCAGAAGACGATTGGCTAATCGGGGCGTTCCTCTGGATCTCTTTGCAATCTCTGCTGCCCCTCTGCAGTCAATCTCCACATCAAGCACCTGGGCAGAACGCAGAATGATCGTTTCCAGTTCTTTCTGATTATAGAACTCTAAATGATGCATTACGCCAAAACGGTCTCTGAGAGGAGCCGAAAGAAGACCGGCTCTTGTGGTGGCCCCAACCAGAGTAAACTTTGGAAGATCCAGACGTATAGAGCGGGCAGAAGCCCCTTTGCCGATCATGATATCAATAGCAAAATCCTCCATTGCCGGATAAAGCACCTCTTCTACCTGACGGTTCAGACGGTGGATCTCATCTACAAAAAGAATATCTCCTTCCTGCAGATTATTAAGGATTGCTGCCATTTCTCCCGGTTTTTCAATAGCCGGACCGGAGGTCACTTTCATATGTACGCCCATTTCATTGGCAATGATCCCGGAAAGGGTGGTTTTTCCAAGTCCCGGAGGTCCATAAAAAAGCACATGATCCAATGCATCATGTCTTTGTCTGGCAGCTTCTATATAAATTTTTAATGTCTTTTTTGTTTTTTCCTGGCCGATATATTCCTCCAGAGTCTGAGGACGGAGATTCCCTTCAAGAGGAAAATCTTCTTCTGTTACATCAGCAGTGATCATTCTTTTTTCCATATTTACCCCTATAGATTTTTCAGCGCTGCCTTCAGGATAGCTTCTACATCATCCGGAGCCGCATCTGTTACTTTTCGTACTGCCCGAAGGGCATCCGTACTGGAGTATCCCAGTGCAACAAGGGCTTCTACTGCCTCTTTACTTCCATCCAGAATATTTTCTCCTGCAGATACAGCTTCTTCCTGCTGATGGAGCAGTTTCTTCTCAAAAGCCTCCTCCAGTTTCAGCTTGTCTTTCAGTTCTAAGATCAGTTTCTGGGCAGTTTTTTTGCCGATTCCCGGTGCACGGGAAATGGTTTTTACATCATCTGAGAGAACGGCAAAACTCAGCTCGTCTGCAGTAAGACCTGCAAGTACTCCAAGAGCTGCTTTTGGCCCGATCCCGTTGACTCCCAGAAGAAGACGGAACATATGAAGATCGTCTTTAGAAAGGAAGCCAAAAAGCTGCATAACATCCTCTCGTACATGAAAGTATGTATGTATTTTAATTTCTCCTTCAGAACGAACTGCCTTTTCAATAGCTGTTCCTGTCATAAAAATCTCATAGCCGATCCCGGCAGTCTCCACGGTCACGGAATTTTCCGTAGAGTCCACCACCCGGCCTCTTATAAATGAAATCATAAGATCTTACTCCTGTGATAGATAATCGTCAATTACATCGACTTATGATATCACAGATATAAAAAAAAAGCAAACGTCCATTCGAAAAAATATCCCGGAACAGAATCTTCGTTATCGTACACTCTATTTACCGTAACGAGTCTTCTGTAACCGGGATATCATCTACAGGATCACACCTCTCGGGCATACATCCTTACATGCTCCGCAATTGGTACATTTTTCATAATCAATATGAGCGCAGAAATCTGTAACCGTGATCGCACTGTTAGGACAGGTCTTTTCGCATTTTTTACAGCCAATGCAGCCAACCTCACAGGCAGAAGTTACAGCTTTACCTTTATCATGCGAACTGCAGCCTACAAAAACAGTCTGCTCATAAGGCACCAGCTCGATCAGTTGGCGCGGACATTTTGCAACGCATTTTCCGCAGGCCTTACATTTCTCTCTGTCTACCACAGCCACTCCATTGATCACATGAATTGCATCAAAAGGACAGGCCTTTACGCAGCTTCCAAATCCCATGCATCCATAAGAACAGCTTTTTGCTCCGCCTCCAGGAATGAAGTCCATCATTTCACAGTCCTCTACTCCTGTATAAATATAATCTTCTTTTGTTTTTTCACAGGTTCCTGTACATTTTACAAAAGCTACCTGACGGGCAGTTTCCACGACCTCCTGCCCCATAATACCTGCGATCACTTTTCCTACGGCATCTCCGCCTACCGGACAGCCGTTGACAGGCGCCTCTCCTTTTGCGATAGCTGCTGCCAGACCATCACAGCCCGGGAATCCACAGCCGCCACAGTTATTTCCCGGGAGAGCCTCACGGACAGCAACTTCCTTCTCATCTGTTTCCACTGCGAATTTTTTGCCTGCAACACCGAGAAAGATTCCGATAAAGAGGCCTACTGCCGCAACCACGACTGTGGCTATGATAATTGCTCCGATATTCATACTTACGCCTCCTTAGATCAATCCTGAAAATCCGAAAAAAGCAATGGCCATCAATCCGGCTGTAATAAGCACAATCGGAAATCCACGAAAAGCTTCCGGAATGTCATTATACTCTATTTTTTCACGGATACCTGCCATAACAATGATTGACAGAGTAAATCCTACTGCAGTTGCAAAACCATTTACGGTTCCCTGAAGGATATTGTATTCTTTCTGTACGTTGATCAGCGCCACACCAAGAACTGCACAGTTGGTAGTGATCAGCGGAAGATATACGCCAAGAGCCTGATAAAGAGAAGGCATTGCTTTTTTAAGGAACATTTCCACAAACTGCACAAGGGCTGCAATAACCAGAATAAAAACAATGGTCTGCAGATATTCCATATGGGTGGGAACCAGAATAAACTGATAGATCACACTGGTAACAAAGGATGAAAGTGTGATGACAAAAATAACTGCTCCTCCCATACCTGCCGCAGTTTCTGTCTTTTTGGAAACACCCAGGAAAGGACAAAGTCCCAGAAACTGGCTCAGAACAACATTATTTACAAGAGCAGATCCGACAATGATCAGCATTAATTCTTTCATTCGTGTTTCCCTCCTTTACACATGGTATTTCCGCAGGAAGCACAGGCACCGCCGCATTTGTCCGGATTGCTGGGATCAATGCCCCTTTTTGCAGCACCCAGTTTAAACTTGTTCTGGAGCGCTGCCAGAAGAGCAAGAACAAAGAAAGCTCCCGGAGCCAGGATAAAGATCGTAACAGGCTCATATCCCATTTTTTCCGCTGCAGCATCTGCAAGAGGAAGGATCTGACGGCCAAAAAGCTGTCCGGCACCGATCAGTTCTCTCACAGCACCGATGCAGGTGATGCTCAAGGTAAAGCCAAGCCCCATGCCAATTCCATCAAACAGCGAAGGAATCGGAGAATTCTTGGAGGCATATGCCTCTGCACGTCCAAGGATGATACAGTTTACAACGATCAACGGAATATATAATCCTAAAGATGCATAAAGAGCCGGAAGAAAACCTTCCAGAAGCATCTGGACAATAGTAACAAAAGAAGCAACAACAACAATAAATGCCGGCATACGGACGCCGTCCGGGATAAATTTACGCAGCAGTGAGATCAAAAGATTTGATGCTGCCAGGACCGCTGTGGTAGTCAGCCCCATTCCAATACCATTCACTGCAGATGTAGTTACGGCAAGTGTGGGACACATACCCAGCATCAGCACAAAGGTAGGATTTTCTTTGATGATACCGTTGATCAGTCGTTCTGATGGTGTATTTGCTTTCATTGCGCTCCTCCTTCCATATACTGAAATGCACAGAGACCTGCATTCACACCGTTGGTCATGGCATTTGTAGTGATCGTCGCACCGCTCAGGGCATCGATTTCATCTTCTGCAGATGCACCACTTTTTGTATATTTGAACTTTTCTACATTTTTATTTTTAAACTGATCCTTAAAAGCATCCGTATCTGCCTTCATCCCAAGACCGGCAGTTTCTCCAATGGAAAGAATGGAGATCCCATTTAAAGTTCCATCTTCCTGAACGCCCATAGTAAACTGGATATCTCCGCCATATCCTTCTGATGTCGTAACAGTAAATGCATAACCGATCTCATTGCCAGAAGAATCAAAAGCTGTCATAACTTCATCAATATTCTGTGCGCCATAACCATTTTCACTTAACGTCCCTGCAAGTTCTTCCGCCATGTCATCCAGTACAACTTCACCAAATTTTTCAGCCTCGGGAAAAACAGCCTTATAAGCCTCCTGCTTTGCCTTCAGTTTCTGCCGGGCAATCGGATCCGCCGTAATATCCTGGACAACTCCAAGAGCCAGCCCGGCCACAAGCGTAATTGCAGTAATGGAAATAGTATCTTTTAAAATACTCATGCTTTCTTCCCTCCTTTTCCAAAAGCAACCGGATAAGTAGCCTTTTCAATAAGCGGAACCAGAAGGTTGCAGAAAATGATCGCATAGGATACGCCTTCTGCAGAGCCGCCAAACAGACGGAATACTGCGGTTACCACACCCAGGCAGCAGCCGTAAACAAGCTGACCTTTAAATGTAATAGGTGTTGTCACGTAATCTGTTGCCATAAACCAGGCTCCCAGCATCAGACCGCCGCCAAAAAGATGGCTCAGAAGATAATTTCCATCAAATCCCATTCCGGTGCAGAGCATATAGATTACCACAAATACAATGAAGCTTCCAATGTATGTAAGAGGTATCTTCAGATCGATCACTTTAAAAGCCAAAAGAATCACTGCGCCGATCAGGATTGCCAGGGCAGAGGTTTCTCCAATCGTTCCCTGGATATTCCCAAGAAAGAGATTTTTCACCGGAACAGAGCTTCCATCAATGAATCCCTGTGCTTTTAAAGCAGCAAGAGGTGTGGCTCCTGTAACCGTATCTACTGCTCCCCGGAAACCCTCTGATACGGCAAAGTCTGTCATCCTGCCAGCAAAAGAGATCATCAGGAAACAGCGTCCAGCCAGTGCCGGGTTCATAAAGTTCTGTCCAAGTCCGCCAAAAAGCTGTTTTACAACAATAATCGCAAAAGCACTTCCAAGAACCGGCATCCACAATGGAATCTGCGGCGGCATGTTCAATGCAAGAAGAAGTCCGGTAACAACCGCACTGAAATCAGTGATCGTATTTGGCTTGTGCATCAGTTTGTCATAAATCCATTCAAATACAACACTGGAAGCCACTGTTACTGCAACTACAAGAAATGCACGGAAACCAAAATTCCAGATTCCAAATAAAGTTGCAGGAAGAAGAGCAACCACTACCAGCTGCATGATCCTGCTTGTGGTCATCACATCCCTTACATGCGGATTTGACGACACATTATACTTTTGTTCCATTCCTCTACCTCCCCTATTTCTTTCTGCGGCTGGCAAGAACCATTTTCCGCATAGATTTGATACTCTGGGTCAGCGGTCTCTTTGCCGGACAGATATAACTGCAGCAGCCGCATTCGCAGCATTCCATTCCGTCCATTTTTTCGAAACCTGCCATGTCTCCTCTTTCTGCCAGAGTGGCAAGACGTGCCGGGAGTACATGCCCTGGACAGACACTTACACAGCGCCCGCAGTTGATACAGGCTGTTGCCTGTTTCTGCGACTCAGACACTGCATCATGTTCAAGACAGAGGAATGCAGATGTAGTCTTCACACAGGGAACATGAAGGTCATACATGGCGAATCCCATCATAGGGCCTCCTGAGATCACTTTCGCTGTAGTATTCTTCAATCCGCCTGCAGCCTCGATCAGCTCTTCCATATTCGTTCCGGTAAGTACTGTAAAATTCCTGGGTTCTGTTATGGCATCTCCGGTAACTGTAACGATCCTGCTCATAACCGGACGCCCCAGGATAACCGCTTTGTAGACAGCGACAACTGTATCAATATTATCAACAACACAGCCTGCATCTGCGGGAAGCATAGACGAATTAATCTCTCTTCCGGTTGCAGCATAGATCAGCGTACGCTCACCGCCCTGAGGATATTTTGTCATCAGTTCCTTTACTTCCATACGCGGATTGTCCTTGATGAGATTTTTCATTTTCTCAATACAGTCCGGCTTATTATCTTCAATACAAATGTATCCTTTTGCATGGTCAAACAGCTTCAATATCACTTCAAGCCCTGCCACTACTTTTTCAGGTTCCTCCAGCATCCTTCTGTAATCGCTGGTCAGATAAGGTTCACACTCTGCACCATTTACAAGAACATATTCGATCTTATCCGGTTCCTTAGGCGATAATTTTACATGGGTAGGGAAACCGGCGCCTCCCATTCCCACAACTCCGCCGTCCCGGATCCTTGAAATAATCTCTTCTCTGGAAAGTGCAGAAAGATCAGCTTCATGAAATTCGACTTCTTCATATTGCTGATCATTTTCTATGATGACAGAATCCACCATTCCGCCAGTAGCAGTCAGCCTTTTTTCAATTCCTTTCACAGTCCCGGAAACAGATGCATGAAGAGGTACGGAAACAAAGCCGTTTGCTTCAGCAATCTTCTGCCCTGCAAGAACACGATCTCCCTTATTTACACAGGCCGCAGAAGGCGCTCCTATGTGCTGGGACAGAGGATATACCATCTCCCCTTTTGGAAGATATTTCTCGATCGGTCTGTTTTTTGACAGTTCCTTGCCCTCATAGGGATGGATTCCTCCCTTAAAGGTAAGTTTTCCCATATATACTTCCTCCTTTTATATATTAATTTTTATCTTTCTTATGACGTATACGATATCCGCGGTTCAAATTCGGATAAGATTTCAGGAAACGTCTGGTATTGCCTTTTGTTCTGGCAACAAGAGATTTTCTGTAAGCATGCAGCTCTTCTGTCAGTTCTTTTCGAAGTGCAAGACGCTTTTCCGTCAGGGCACGCAGGACTTCTGCATCCTCAATCCTCTCTCTGACAGAATCAAGAGAAACACCTTTGGGAAGATCCAGATTTTCCAGATGTGCATTTACTTTCAGCATAAGCTCCACCTGTTTCTTTTCCAGTTCTTCTTCCCAGTAAGGAATCCGTTCTCTCAAATGGAAAGCGGCAGCGGCAGAACAACAGAAATCCGCCAGGTATCCCACTGCAACCACACAGATACCTATTTTTCCCGCAATTACCGGATAAAGGGCTACCAGATCCTCTACAAGAGGATGCAGCACCCGAAACAAAAGTACAGTAAACACTCCCCAGCCCAGGGAAGCTCCCAGGCAGATACGGCCCTGAAAGTTAAATTTATTGTCGCTGTAATCCCACCAGGACGTATGAAAAATACTTTCCATAAGGACTGCCGTAATATATTCCAGAAGAGTAGCTACTACAATACCTCCCAAAAATAAAAATAACAGATTTCCTTCTGCCGGCTTCAAAATCAGATAAACGGATATTGCTCCAAAACCGTAGATGGTACAAAGAGGTCCGCTGACAAAACCACGGTTGATAAATTCTCCATGCTTTATGGAAACATAAAATGTCTCCCAGATCCATCCAAAAAAACTGTAAATAAAAAACCAGTTCAAAATATGATAAAGGTCAACACCATTGATCGTCAATTCCCACATAGATTCGACCTCCTATGTTTTAATCAAACATTATATTTAGATTATGTATATATAATAACTCAATTTATAGAAAAATTCACTATTATTTTTTAAATTTCTTGTGTATAATTAGATACAATTACGAAAGGAAGAAAATATATATGATTGTTAAAAAAATATCTATCTCAAGCGGATTTTCAGATTTTAATTCTGTTAAATCTTTGTCAAATTTAATCTCTTTTGATTGTGGCCCTGTCCCTGTTTTTTATGATATCGAAACTACTGGACTATCACGATATTCCACTTCTTTGTATCTGATCGGTGCGGCAGTACAAGAAAATAATAACTGGATTCTCTATCAGTGGATGACAGAAAATGCAGGGGAAGAAAAAGAACTGCTTTGTATTTTTTCCGACTTTTTAAAGAACGCCTCTTCTACCATCCAGTATAATGGAAAATCTTTTGACCAGCCATATCTGGAAGAACGTTATAAAAAATACGATATCCCTTCCCCCTTTACCGGTATTCCGGCTCTTGATCTTTATCAGGAACTGAAGCCCTGTAAAGGCCTTCTTCGTCTGGAAAAAATGAAGCAGCCGGACATGGAAGCTTTTCTTGGAATTACTGCAAGAAAACACTGCGACGGAGGAGAATGCATCCGCCTTTATAAAGCATATGAAAAAAAGAAAGACTCTGAACTCAAAGATATCATTATGGGACATAACGAAGAAGATATGCTTGGGCTGGGCAGAATTTTTTCCATGCTGGCCTATCCGGCTCTGACAACAGAAGGTTATGAACCTCTCAGTGCTTTTCTGGAAGATGGCAAACTGATTATAAAATTTCAACTTCCTGCCCCTGTGCCTGTACCTGTATCAAAAAAAGGAACCGGATTCTATTTTACCTGCGAAGAGAAAGCAGGGGCTCTGGCTGCAGAAGTAATAAATAATAAAACAAAACAATATTACAAAAATTATAAAGATTATGATTATATTCCTCAGGAAGATACTGCAATTCCCAAAATATTAAGTCGTTATATGGACAAAAGTCTGAGAAGAAACGCACGTCCTGAAACCTGCTATACATGGTTTTTGTGTGATGAAATCTTTCTGGGAGACAAAGAAAAACAAAGACAGTATTTAAACCACACACTGCCCTGTCTGTTAAGTCAGAAATAATAAGAAACATTTTAAGAAGCGTTTTTATTCATATGTTTAAACCGGCTGCACAAGATCTGCGCAGCCGGTTTAATATTATGCTGTCATTATTCAAAAATGAAATTATTCAGCGTCTTCTGTCTCTTCTGCAGCCGGAGCCTCAAGAGCTTTCATGCTAAGGCTGATCTTTTTATCTTCGCCATTGAAGTCAACAACTTTAGCCTGGATCTCCTGACCGATAGTAAGAACGTCTGACGGTTTTGCAACATGTTCTCTGGAAATCTGAGATACATGAAGAAGTGCATCAATTCCTGGTGCAAGCTCAACAAAAGCACCAAAATCTGTCATACGTGCAACTTTACCTTCTACTACATTACCTACTGCAAATTTCTCAGCAGCAGTCAGCCACGGATTCTCTTCCGGGAATTTCAGAGAAAGTGCAATCTTATCTCCGTTGATCTCTTTAATGAGAACCTTAACTTCTTCACCTACTGTGAATACTTTCTTCGGATTCTCTACTCTGCCCCAGGACATTTCAGAAATATGAAGAAGACCATCAGCACCGCCAAGATCAATGAATGCACCAAAATCTGTCACATTCTTAACAACTCCGGTTACCACATCGCCTGCATGGATTCTTTCCATAAGCTCTTTCTGCTTCTCAGCTTTCTCAGCAAGAAGAAGCTGTTTGCGGTTACCGATGATGCGGCGTCTTCTCGGATTAAACTCAGTGATAACAAATTCGATCTCCTGATCTGCATACTTGGAAAGATCTCTTTCATAAGTATCAGATACAAGGCTTGCAGGAATGAATACTCTTGCTTCCTCAACATTTACGCAAAGACCGCCGTCCAGTACCTGTGTTACAGGTGCTTTCAGCACTTCCTGAGACTCAAATGCAGCTTCCAGACGTTTGTTGCCTTTTTCTGCAGCAAGTCTCTTATAAGTAAGGATAACCTGACCCTCACCGTCGTTCACCTTGAGAACTTTGGCTTCCATTGTGTCACCTACATGTACTGCATCTGCAAGTACAAGAGAGCTGTCATTAGAATACTCGCTCTTGGTGATGATACCGTCTGCTTTATAGCCGATATTCAGGATGATCTCATCTTCTTTTACGTCGATGACGGTACCCTGCACGATCTCTCCATTTCTGATAGTTTTTACGGAATCTTCCAGCATCTGTTCAAAACTTAACTCTGACATGTTCTTGAACCTCCTCAATAATATTCTTTGGGGTGGACGCCCCTGCTGTAATACCTACATAACTACTGTGATGGAACATTTCAGAATCCAAGTCTACAGGTGTTTGTATATAGTAAGTATTTCCACATTCCTCTTTGCATATTTCAAACAGCTTTTGAGTATTGGAACTATGTCTGCCGCCAACGACAAGCATAGTGTCTACCTCTCCGGCTATGGATTTTGCTTCTTTCTGCCGTTCTTCGGTAGCATTACAAATAGTGTTTAAAATATTGTCAATATTTAAAACATTATTATCATACCTCTTTTTGCAGAGAATTTCAACTAATTCTTTAAATTTGTTGTAATTAAATGTCGTCTGCGATACAACACAGGGGATTTTGTCCGGATCTGGAACAAAATTCTCTGTTTCCTCTCTGCTTCTGAGGACTGTACAGGACCCTTCGCACCATCCGCAGATTCCCTTCACTTCAGGATGATTCGGATCACCAAATATTATGATCTGTTTTCCGGCTCTGCTTTCCCTCTCTACGATCCGGTGTATCTTCAGTACGAAAGGACAGGTAACATCCACAAAGGAAAGACCGGCGGCTTTAAGCTTCTCATACACTTCACGTCCTACTCCGTGAGAACGGATCACTACAGTTCCTTTACGAATACCAGGAATATCCTCCTCTTCGATCACCGAAACACCTTTTTTTTCCAGGTCTGAAACAACTTCCTCATTATGGATAATAGGCCCCAGAGTGTAAATAGGAGAAACGCCTTCTTCGATGAGTTCATAAACTCTGTCTACCGCACGCTTCACACCAAAACAGAAACCGGCAGTTTTTGCAGTCTTAACCTTCATTTTTCCCAACCTCATCTGATAATATCACTTTTTCTCTGAAGATCTGTAAAATACTTTTTACCACTTCTTCAATCGTCATTTCAGAAGAATCCACAAGCACGGCATCTTCTGCCTGTTTCAAAGGCGAGATTTCTCTGCTCATATCACGCGTATCACGTTCCTCTATATCTCTTCGGATCTCATCCAGATCACAATCCTCACCTTTTTCCCGAAGTTCCAGATAACGACGTTTCGCTCTGGTAAGAGAGCTTGCAGTAAGATAGATCTTCACATCGGCATCCGGAAGAATCGTCGTGCCGATATCTCTTCCATCCATAACAACATTCATAGACGCTGCCAGCTTTCTCTGAAGATCCAGAAGTTTTTCTCTTACCTTAGGATTAGCCGAACTGACAGAAGCCATGTTGCCAACTTCCTCTGTACGCAGAAAAGCATTTACGTTTTCACCGTTTAAAAGAACGATCTGTTCACCGTTTTTATATTCGATCGAAATCTCTGCTCCCTGGCAGGCTTCCCCGATCAGGGCAGGATTTTCTCTGTCCACCTTGCAGCGGAGAAGATAAAGTGCCATTGCCCTGTACATAGCTCCTGTATCTACATACACGCAGGAAAGCTCTTTTGCAACCTTTTTAGCGATAGTGCTTTTTCCAGCCCCTGCCGGGCCATCTATAGCGATATTATAGCTCATTTTTCTTTTCCTCCTTTATTCTTCACATACAGCCATAGCTGCAAGATAGGCAGTAGACCAGGCGATCTGCAGATTAAATCCACCGGTTACTGCATCAAGATCAAGTACTTCTCCCACAAAATACAGATCCGACACTTTTTTTGACTCCATTGTTGCCGGATTGATCTCTTTTACTGAAACACCGCCTCTTGTGATCACAGCCTCTTTAAATTCTCCAAGACCGACAATGGTAAATGGAAAAGATTTTACAAGGGATCCAAAATGAAGTCTTTCTTCCCTGGATATCTCATGAATCGGCTTTTCAGGAGGGATCCCGCCGATTTTCAGCATAACCGGAGTCAGAGAAGATGGAAAAAGAACCCCTATCACATTTTTAAACTGTTTATTTTTTCCTGTTTCAAACTCTCTGAGAATGCGGCTGTCTAACTGTTCCGGAGAAAGCGCAGGCTTCAGATCCAGAAATGCTGTCAGTTCCCCATTTTTTTTCAGGGCTGAGCCTATATGAGCACTGGCAGACAGCACAAGCGGCCCTGTGATTCCTGAATGTGTGAACATCATTTCTCCAAAATCTCTGTAAAGAATCTTTTTACCATTTTTTACGGTCAGTTCCACATTTTTCAGAGACAGCCCCGCCATTTCCGGAATATAATCTTCCTTTGTATGAAGAGGGACAAGAGACGGGGAAAGCTCCGTCACCTTATGTCCGGCATCTTCTGCAAAACGATAACCATCTCCGGTAGATCCTGTTGTGGGATAAGACAGCCCTCCGGTAGCTACGATCACTGCATCTCCTTTATAGATACTCCCGTCCGAGAGACACACCCCCTCAGCCTTTCCAGCCTCCAGAACCAGGCTTTTCACCTGACTTTTCAGATGAATGCAGACACCATATTCTTTCATTTTCCGTTCCAGAGCACGAATAATATCCGAAGAATGATCCGAACAGGGAAATACACGATTTCCCCGCTCGGTTTTTAAAGAAGCGCCTGCCTCCTCAAGAAAATCCATCATGTCCTGACTGGTAAATGTATAAAAGGCACTGTACAGAAATTTAGCATTCTGCACCACTGCATTCAAAAGCTCCTCCGGACTGCAGTCATTTGTGACATTGCATCGTCCCTTACCTGTAATATACAGTTTTTTTCCAAGCTTTTCATTTTTTTCAAAGAGTGTGACTTCACAGCCGTTTTTTGCAGCAAAAACCGATGCAAGCATCCCGGCTGCTCCGCCTCCCACAATAATAACTCTTTTCTTACTCATGGATATCCTTTCATACAGGAAAGGGCTGTTAATGAAGCTCAGCTTCACAACAGCCCTTTGACCTTTTACGTTATTTTATACCGGATAAGCTCCGTTTTTTGTGTCTGCTGCTGTTTCGTCAACCTTTGTCTCCTGTGCCTGACGATATTTGAAGAACTCAGTAGCAACCTGCGGGAAAAGTGCGTAAGAAAGAACGTCCTCATCCTGTTTCTTGTACTGTGCCATTTCGCCTTCCAGTTTATCAAGCTCATTCTCAATAAGGTCTGCCGGACGGCAGGTGATCGGCTGAGTATCTCCGATACATTTTTTCTGTACTTCCGCGTTAAACGGTTTTACAGTTGCACCATATTTACCGCTTAAGATATCTTTGGTCTCTTTTGTGACCATCTTGTATCTTTCGCCCATAAGAACATTGAATACAGCCTGTGTACCAACGATCTGAGAAGACGGAGTAACCAGCGGCGGCTCACCAAGGTCTTTACGTACTCTCGGAACCTCTTCCAGAACATCATAGAATTTATCTTCTGCGTGCTGTTCTTTCAGCTGAGATGTCAGGTTGGAAAGCATACCACCCGGTACCTGATACAGAAGAGTCTTAATGTTAACACCAAGGTTCTTCGGATTCAGAAGGCCGCTGTCAAGAGCCTCGTCACGGATCGGACGGAAGTAATCAGCGATTTCTGCAAGAAGCTGCTGATCAAATCCTGTATCATACGGTGTTCCCTTAAATGTCTCAACCATAACCTCTGTTGCAGGCTGAGAAGTTCCCAGTGCGAACGGAGAGATTGCTGTGTCAATAATGTCAACACCTGCTTCTACTGCTTTCATATAAGTCATGGAAGCAACACCGGAAGTATAGTGTGTATGAAGATCGATCGGGATCTTAACTGCATCTTTCAGTGCTCCTACGAGTTCTGTAGCCTGATACGGAAGAAGAAGACCTGCCATATCTTTGATACAGATGGAATCTGCACCCATTTCTTCGATTTCTTTTGCAATGTTTGTCCAGTATTCCAGGGTATAAGCATCTCCAAGAGTATAGGACAAAGCTACCTGTGCATGGGCTTTTTCTTTGTTGGCTGCCTTTACTGCTGTTTTCAGGTTTCGCATATCGTTCAGACAGTCAAAAATACGGATGATATCAATACCATTGGCCGCAGATTTCTGTACAAAATACTCAACAACATCATCTGCATAAGGACGATATCCCAGGATGTTCTGTCCACGGAACAGCATCTGAAGTTTGGTATTTTTAAAGCCGTCACGGAATTTACGAAGTCTTTCCCATGGATCTTCTTTCAGGAAACGAAGGGAAGCATCAAAAGTAGCTCCGCCCCAGCACTCTACTGCATGGTAGCCTACTTTATCCATTTTTTCAACAATTGGAAGCATCTGTTCTGTGCTGAGTCTTGTAGCGATCAGGGACTGATGCGCATCACGCAGGACAGTTTCCACGATTTTTACAGGTTTTTTTTCTAATTCTGCCATTATTTATTCTCCTTGATCTAAAATACAGAATAATATAATTCAATTTTTTGACTGGTTCCCATAAAGCCTTTCCGATCAGACACCAAAGATCGCCATGAAGGTTCCGGCTGCTACAGCTGTACCAATTACACCTGCCACGTTCGGTCCCATAGCATGCATCAGCAGGAAGTTGGTAGGATCCGCTTCTGCACCTACCTTCTGAGATACACGGGCTGCCATCGGAACAGCAGATACACCGGCAGAACCAATCAGCGGATTGATCTTTCCGCCGGAAAGTTTGCACATAAGTTTGCCAAGCATAACACCGCCAAAGGTACCGAATGCGAAGGCTACCAGACCAAGACCTACGATCTTCAGAGTATCCAGGTTCAGGAATGCCTCAGCACTTGTAGATGCACCTACAGAAGTACCCAGAAGGATAACTACGATATACATCATTGCATTGGATGCGGTCTCTGTAAGCTGTTTTACAACGCCAGATTCACGGAACAGGTTTCCAAGCATCAGCATACCTACCAGAGGAGCTGTGGTCGGAAGGATCAGACATACAACAATTGTGATGACAATAGGGAAAAGTATCTTTTCCAGTTTGCTGACCGGACGAAGCTGATCCATTTTGATCTTACGTTCTTTTTCTGTTGTAAACAGTTTCATGATCGGCGGCTGGATAATCGGAACCAGTGACATATAAGAATATGCCGCCACCGCAATCGGTCCCATAAGAGCAGTCTGTCCCAGTTTTCCTGCAAGGAAGATAGATGTAGGGCCATCAGCTCCTCCGATAATAGAAATAGCTGCTGCTGCTTTTCCGTTAAATCCAAGAAGGATTGCAAGGAAATAAGCAACATAAATACCAAGCTGTGCTGCCGCGCCAAGAAGGAAACTCTTAGGATTTGCGATCAGCGGACCGAAGTCGGTCATGGCACCTACGCCCATGAAGATCAGAGACGGAAGGATGCTCCATTCATCAAGCAGATAGAAATAATGAAGAAGTCCGCCGACTCCATTGGACATATCTTCCGGATGTGCCATGATATCCGGGTAAATATTTACAAGAAGCATACCAAAAGCGATCGGAACAAGAAGAAGAGGTTCAAATCCCTTTTTAATTGCAAGGAATAAGAATACACATGCCACCGCGATCATCAGATAGTTGCCCCATGTAAGGTTAAAGAAAGCTGTCTGATGAATCAGGTTAGACAGGGTTTCTGCAACATTAGACATCTGAATACCTCCCGTCTTAGTTCATTGTTGCCAGGGTATCTCCGTTTTCTACGGAAGCACCTTCTGCTGTATCGATACTTGCAACTGTACCATCCTGAGGTGCAACTACAGGAATCTCCATTTTCATGGACTCAAGGATCACGATACTGTCACCTGCTTTTACTGCCTGACCTGCTGATGCAACAATCTTCAGCACTTTGCCAGGAACAGAGGCAGTTACTTTAACAGCGCCTGCGCCGGCTGCCGGTGCTGCTGCTTTAGGAGCTGCTGCCGGCGCTGCCTTTGGAGCTGCTGCCGGTGCCGCTTTAGGTGCTGCTGCCGGTGCAGATACGCTTCCAGTTTCTTCTACAGTTACTTCATATGCGGTTCCGTTTACGGTAATTGTATAGCTTTTCATTATATAATCCTCCTAATTGTCAATTATCTTCTTGAACGTTTGATTTTGCGAATAGAACGTACAACAAATCCATCAGTGCTTGTCCCTTCAGCCGCTGCAATAGCTGCTGCAATAACTGCGATCAGCTCGTTATCATCACTGAGTTCTGCAGTTTCCTGCACTGGTGCTGCCGGTGCAGGTACCGGTACAGACACAGGTTCTTTTTTCTCTTTTTTAGCTGCTGAGGAACCTGGGATGAACTTGAACAAGGAGATCACAAAGATCAAAAGGATCAGGATCACAAATACTGTTCCAAGTCCCATAAGGGTATTTAATCCCGCATTCTTCATAGTTGTTGACAGCGGATACTGGACATTCACTGCTACAGATGCAGGAGTAACCATTCCGTCAGTCTCTTCAAACACATAAACGAATTCTGCATCAAGCTTTTCGAAATCAACCGGTACAGTAGCTGTATACTGACGGTTCGAAAATTCAACCTCAGCAGATCCTGCTTCTACAAACTCTCCTACCTCTTCTCTGGCATCATCCCAGGCTGTCATTGCACTTACAGTAAATTCATCTCCGGATTCAAGATAAGCCTTGATCTCATCAGCTCCAAGTGTGACAATCTCGCTGGTCAGCCCCTCTGCAGTCATAACGATCTGGGTATTGACTGACTCATCAATCTCGCCGCCTGCCATTACAACTGCTGTGCCGGAAAAGGTAAGTGAAACAGCGCAGACTGCTGCTGCACAGACAGCGGACGCTCTTTTAAACATCTGACTCATATGCTCACCTCACCTTAGACTGCGCTGTGCTTTTTAGCCGGGCGGTCTTCTCTTTTTGTGAACAGCATTTCAAAAGCTCCGATCACATATTTTCTTGTATCAGCCGGAGCGATCACTGTATCCACATAGCCTCTTGCTGCTGCAGACGCAACGCCGGACTGAAGTTCTCTGTATTCAGCTGCTTTTTCATTGAGAACAGCTGCATCTGCTCCCGGATACATGATCTTAGCAGCAAGAGAAGCATCCATCATACCAATTTCTGCATTTTCCCATGCGTAAACAAGATCTGCTCCTACAGACTTACTGTTCATAGCAACATATGCAGTACCATATGCCTTACCGATGATCACGTTTACCTTCGGAACAGTGGCATCTGCAAATGCATGAACCATATCGCCAACAGATTTTGCCATCATTTTTTCATTACAGAGAGTAGCCTTAAAGCCGGTAACATTTGTAAGAGTAAGTACCGGAATATCAAAAGCGTCACAGAATTTCACGAAATCTGCAGCCTTTCTTGCGCCTCTTGCAGAAATAGTTCCGTCAAACTCCTCTGTTTTTTCACCTTCTTCATTGTATACTTCTGTTCTGTTTGCCACTGCACCAACAGTTGCTCCATTCAGGCGAAGGAATCCTGTTACAACGTCCTTGCCATACTCTTTCTTTGTTTCAAAGAAAAGTCCGTCATCTGCAATTCTGGAAAGTGCAATAGAGGTATCTCCTGCGCAGGCTGCCAGATCATCACAGGTACGGTTCAGATCGTCTGTACACTCTACAAAAGAATCATTGTCTTCAAAATTGGAAGGAAGAAGGCTGACAAGCTGACGGATCTCTCCAAGGATTTCCTCTTCAGTGCCAACTCCATCAATAAGACCAGTTTCCTGACTCTGGAAATCAGCTGCGGCTGTATCACATTTATCAACATGATTTCCCTCAAGAGCATTTGGTGTATTTACAAACATTTTACCTTTTTTAGCTTCCATAAAAGTAAAGTCTGTCAGTGCAGGAACTACTGCCATTCCGCCGCCGCAGATACCGAAAACTGCAGTGATCTGTGGAATCATTCCAGACGCCAGTGTCTGCTTCAGATAAATAGAACCAAAAGCTTCCAGTGCATCTGTTGCCTCCTGAAGTCTAAGGCCGGCACAGTCAACAAGACCGATGACAGGAGCTCCTGTTTTCATTGCAAGATCATAGAGTGCGGAAATTTTCTTTGCATGCATTTCGCCTACAGTTCCGTTCAGAACAGAAGCGTCCTGGCTGTACACATATACAAGATTTCCGTCAATGACACCTGAGCCGGTGATCACACCGTCTGAAGGTGCTTTTGTTTCAGTTATGTTAAAATCAGTATTTCTTGCTGTAATACTTTTTCCGATTTCAACAAAACTGTTCGCATCAAGCAAAGAAGTAATTCTTGTGCTTGCTAAACTTGGTGTTGCATTACTCATTCTCGTTTGCCCTCCATTTTTATAAGAATTTTAAGTATAACCAAAATTTCAGCCGATTATAATTGTACCCTTTTTTCAAAAATATTTCAATAGGGTAACGTGTTTTTGTTAAAAATTTAACCTCATTCTTTTTGGCGGGCTATACAATTTTTTACAGGCTTTCTATCCTTATTCAATGAAAAAAGTCATGAAAAACCTGATCCACACACCAGAAAAATGAAATCTCATCTACATTTCTGTCTGCTGTTACAGGATAAGAAGCAACCGTCTCTCCACCCAGACTGCAAGTATAAGTGCCGATCTGTGTACCCTTTCTGACAGGCGCCTGCAGTTCTTCCTTCAGTTCCAAACTGTAGCTGAGATTTTCTCCTTTTTTCAGAAGAAGTTTTTTCGCTTTGTCTTTTTCCGATATTGAAACCAGCCCCTGGACAAAAGCATTTTCACCGATATCCGTATTTCTTTCCACACCGTTTTTTACTTCTGCAGTGCAGCTTTCCGGTACTTTCCAAAGAGGTTCATAAGAAAAATTGCTGTTTCCATATTCAAGGAGCTTTTTGGTATCTTTCCACTTATAAGTTTTATTATTTGGCCATCCACAGCCCAAAAGTGAAATGATCAGAAGATTTTCTCCCTGTCTGCATGCGCATACATAACAGTATCCTGCATCTCCCGTAAAACCTGTTTTTCCTGACAGTACTCCCTCCGTCATATCCAACAGGGCATTTGTATTATGAAGAGAAAAAACTCGATTCTTGTTCAGATCAGAAAACGTATATTCTCTGGTTTCTGTGATCTTCAGAAATGTTCTGTTCTTTATGGCATATCTCATAATAAGAGCAAGATCCCGTGCCGTTGTATGATGTTTTCCATTTTTATTTTCTGCGTCCAGACCATTGGGTGTGATAAAATAGGTATCTGTACATCCTATCTCCTCAGCCTTTTCATTCATCATTTCTGCAAATCCTTCAACAGATCCGCCAATATGCTCTGCAATCGCTACAGCTGTGTCATTATGGCTCATCAGCATCAGCGAATACAAAAGATCTTCCAGATAATACTGTTCTCCTTCCTCAAGTCCCAGCTGTACATCCGGCTGTGCCGCCGCTTTGGCAGAAACCATTACATAATCATCGCCTGCCCCATTTTCAAGTGCAAGGATGCAGGTAAGCACCTTGGTCGTACTGGCATTCGGCCTTGGCACATCTCCGTCCTTTTCATAAAGCACCCTGCCGGAAACGCCATCCATAAGCACCGCTGACAAAGCATAAAGACTTCCCGGATTTCCTTCTGATACAGGTATATCTCCGATGTTTTTTTCCATAATCTCTTTTTCCATGAGGATTTCTGCCCGTACATCTTTCCATGTACCGGAGATCCCCCAAAAAAGAATGACAGATGTCAGCAGAATCTTAAAAACAGCTTGTCTCATATCCATACCCCACTTTTTTAATTATAGGATAATTCTATGCGTCTGAATCTGCTTTATTCTGCATTCCATCTGTCATATTATTTCAGCCATTATAAGTACGGTTCCACCATTTTGAAAGGGGAAGCTCTTCTTTAGAAAGACTGTATAATTCTTCCACATAAGCCGGTGCCTCTTCCACTGCCTGATCAAAATGCCGATGCAGTTCTTTCACCGGTCCTTCTGACCCGGGCACCGGATCTTTTTCCATAAAAAATTCCAGTGCGGAACGAGACTTTCTTTTTCCGGCGATCCTGGTGATCAGAGCAACAAGAAAACGCCTTTTTCCTCTGTTGTCATACACCATGGCATTTGTAAGAAATTTCATCATTCTTAAAGAAACAAGAATATCTCTTGTCCCCAGTCCCGGAAACATTTTACGTATCACCCTTGCATAGGAAACCTTAGGAACAATGCAGTCCGAAGGATAAAAATGATATGGATTTTTATTTGTTTCCAGCATCAGGGTTCTGTCGAACTCTTTTTCAAGAAGTGTATGCGTGATCACCTTGGCTTTTGCCATATCTTCCACATAAGGATGGCATACACTGTCCAGAAGATAATGACAGCCAAATCCCAGAAGATACGCAAGAAGCCTTTCATCATCCCGGGACCGCACCATACTCATCCCCCTCAGAAAAAAAGAGGCGGCTGGCATACTGTGCATTTCTACACCGATACTGCTGACAGAAAGATCTGTCAGATCATAAAAAAGAATATCCGGTCCATGAAGTCCTATACGGAACAGATCCCCATTTTTACGGATCACTTTCCGTATTTCCTCAGGGAGCTGTCTATATACTTTTTTTCCAAACAGATCATGGGTATATGTAGTTGGCATAAATATCTTTCCTTTCTTATACGTCCAGCCTGAGCTGGATTTCCTCTTCTGCCTCTGCTTTAAAATCTTCCATCTGTACAGGATCCATCACAGGCAGTTCGTCTATTGCCTGCACTCCGAAAGAGCGCAGGAATTCTTCTGTAGTACCAAAAAGAATGGGACGTCCCGGCGCATCCAGTCTCCCAAGTTCTTTTACCAGTTCATATTCTACCAGTTTATTGATCGCGTGATCACATTTTACACCGCGGATCTTTTCTATCTCCGCCTTTGTAACCGGCTGTTTATAGGCAATGATCGAAAGGGTTTCCAACATAACATCCGAAAGAGCTGGCTTCTGCGGATGCATGGCGATCTGGATCAGATTATCATAATATTCTTTTTTTGTGCACATCTGATAAGACTGTTCCAGTTCAATGATCTGGATCCCTCTGTCTTCCTCTTCATATCGTTCCATCATATGGTGGATCAGCTTTCTGGTAGTATCTTTATCCTGACCTACCGCCTCGGCAATTCGAGAAAGTTCCACGGAATCTCCCATAGCAAAAAGAATGGCTTCAATTGCTGCTTCTGTTCTTTTTATTCCCATAATTCTCCTCATTCCAGTTATTCATCCGCAAATTCTGTCAGATGTCTCCAGGTTTTCGGGTCTTCTTTGACTTCAACCTGTATATCATCAAATAACGCTTCCTGCTCTACATGGATGTATCCCATCTTCATCAGCTCAAGGATCGATAAAAATGTCACGATCACCTGAATACGAGATGTTTGTCCCTCCAGCAGTTTCCGAAAGCTGAATCTGCGATGACTGGCTGCATATTCTTTCATTTCCAGCATTTTATCCGAAAGACTGACTTCCTCCTTTTCGATCGTTCCGAATTTACTTCGGATAGGATCGATCTTTGCCTCCTGTTTTTTCAGGATGGATTTATAAATCTGATTCAGTTTTTCCAGGGTAAGAGAGGCAAGCAGCTCCTGAGGATCTACCGGCTCCCGGTATTTCAGCACTTCTCCGGGAATTGTCGCTTTTTTATAAAACACTCCCGCTGCTCCATCTAATTTATCTTTCAGCTCATAGGACATATACTTATACATTTTGTATTCCAAAAGTTTTTGCACAAGTTCCTCTCTTGGATCCTCTTCCTGGCCTTCCTCATTTACTTCTCTTGGAAGAAGCATTTTACATTTGATGTCCAGAAGCGTGGCAGCCATTACAAGAAATTCACTCATCGTTCCCAGATCTTCTGTTTCCATTCCATGGATATACTCCATATATTGATCTGTAATCTCCACGATCGGAATATCATAAATATCAATCTTATTTTTTTCTATCAGATGAAGGAGCAGGTCCAATGGTCCTTCAAACACATTGATCTTAACAGATATCGCCATCTTCTGTATGTTCTCCTGTTTTTCTGTTTATTCCTGCAGGAATCAGCTCCACCAAGATCAGTTCCCGCGGATTATTGATCCGAAGAGGGACCGTATGCTCTCCCAGCCCCGCACTGACCAGCATATGCTTATCTTTTCTGTGAAAATCCCCGCAGCAGTATGGCGGAAGAAACAGATACTGCGGACATGCCAGTCCATGGTGCTCGCTAAGTCTCAGTACTCCGCCATGGTAATGCCCTGATACAGTAAGATCCGCTCCCCATTGAAAATAAGCATCTCCATATTTCGGATTATGAGCCAGTAATACGGAAACTCCATATTCGGAAGATCTTCCGATCAGTTTTTCCATCACTTCCTGATCCGGATAGGGGGATGCAGGTTTCCTGTAATATTCCATAGGAAGTTCCAGACCATAAAAAACAAAATCTGTTCCCTTAATCTCCATAAAAATATGCTCATTGTGAAGAAAACAGACACCGGCGTTTGTCAGTACCCGTTCATAATTTTTATATTTTTCTGAAGTCTCCGGATTCATCAGCATTTTATTTTCATGATTTCCCATAACATAAAATACCGGAAGGCTGTTAGCAAGCCGACAGAAAAAGCCGGCGACCGCCGCAGCCGAAAAAGGGTCTGAACTTACCACCATATCTCCCGCAACAAGGACGGCATCTGCTCCGGCTGATTCGATAGCCTGAAAAAGTTCCTGGTTTTCCTTTCCAAACACAAATCCATGAAGATCTGCAAGGACGGCCATTCGTACACATTGGCCTCCCTTCAGCTTTTCCATTCGGATCTGATATGTTTTTGTTCTGAATGTTTTCATACTTCTCCCCTGGCGTTTTATTTACCAAATCCACAATTAGGAAAAGTACAGCTCTCGCAGTTGAGACAGAGACCGCCTTCTCCATATGCTGCGATCTCTTCCCGGGTAACCGGGTCATCCGCCATAACTCTTGGCAGGATCAGATCAAATACTGTCCGTCTGGCATACATGACACAGCCCGGAAGCCCAAGCACAGGAATCCTTCTTCCTTCTCTTTGAATATATGCCAAAAGCAGCATAGCTCCGGGAAGCACAGGCGCTCCATAAGTTACAATATCCGCTCCTGTGTCCTTGATCGCGCCCGGTGTACGATCATCAGGATCTACACTCATCCCTCCGCTGCAGATCACCATATCCGCACCTTCGTCAATAAATCTCAGGATATCTCCTGTAATCTGTTCTCTTTCATCTCCGGGAAGCGACTGCCCCAGGATCTCGCAGGGATATTCTGAAAGTTTATCTCTCAGAACAGGGGTAAACGTATCTTTGATCAGTCCCTTTTTTACTTCACTTCCGGTTGTGACGATACCTGCTCTTTTTTTCCGGAACGGCAAAATGGAAAACAAGGGCTTCTCTCCGGCTTCCTGAACCGCTCTGTCCATCTTTTCTTTTTCGATGACCAACGGAATGATCCTGGTACCGGCAATCTTATCCCCTTTGTGTACCGGAAAATCTCCATGGCGAGAGGCGATCATCATCTCTCCCAGACTGTTCACTGACACAAGAGCCTCTCTGCGTATTTTTAAAAGTCCGTCACAATCAGCAACCAGCTCAATCTTTCCCTCTTTTACTTCTGTGCCATACATATGATCCCCGGCACAGATATCATATAAAATCTGCGCTGCCTCATTTTCGTGAAGGATACCTTCCTGTTTTTCCCATACATAAAGATGTTCCTTTCCCACCGACAAAAGTGCCGGAATATCCTCCTCTCTCACCACATGACCTTTTTTAAAAAGCACACCTTTTTTTTCATCTTTTATGATCTGCGTGATATCATGACAAAGAACATGACCTACCGCATCTTCTGTTCTGATTTCTCTCATTTATTTCATTCCTCTCAAAAACTTTGACAATTGTTTATTTGAAGTTTATTATACCCCTCAGCACTGCTCTTTGTCAAAAAAATCGTACTCTTTTCAAACTGTCCTCCTCCTGTTTTATGTGATCTAAAGGCAAAAAATCTCTGCCACATTTTTCAGGCAATCCATATAATCAGCCTTTGAAATACTTTTTCCATAAATGACGGATACCCTTCCAATCTCTTTATTATCCTGACTGTAGATTATTTCACCGGCCTTCTGTCCTTTTTTTACAGGTGCTTCAACACTTTTCGGGAGTTTCAGATTTTTCCGGATATTTTCCAACCCACTGCCATCTGTACTGAGATAGCGAAACTGTTTTTCATAAACAAGAGAAACTGTTTTTTCTTTTCCCTTCTTTACTGAAATCTCCGGAAGTTTTACAGGAGCATCATCTTTATACAGACAACATTTGGAAAACCCCTGATCCAAAAGAACAGACGCATCCTTTATCCTGGATTTTGAATCCGGCGCTGCCATCACTACTGCGATCATTGTAATATCATTTTGCTGTGCCACAGCCGAAAGACAGAATTTTGCCTTACTGGTACTTCCCGTTTTAAGACCTACACACCCTTTATATGTCCGCAGAAGCCGATTGGTATTTGACAGACCGAATTCCTTTGTCCCCTGTCTGGTCGTATGTAAAATAGTGTCCATCCACACAGAAGAATATTTCAGTATCTGAGGATATTTGTTGATCAATTCCCGGCTCATAAGGGCGATATCATAAGCAGACGTATAATGTCCATCTGAATCTGTAAGCCCACAGCAATCTTCAAAATGAGTATTATTCATCCCAAGCCCTGCCGCACGCTTATTCATCTCTTTTACAAATTCCTGCTCATTTCCCGAAATATGTTCTGCCATGGCTACACTGGCATCATTTCCCGAAGCGATCACAATACATTTGATCATGGTCTCTACTGTCTGCTCTTCTCCCTCTTCCAGAAAAACCTGAGATCCTCCCATGGATTTTGCATAAGCACTCGTGATGACTTTATCCTCCATTTTCAGACTGCCGCTTTCCAGCTGGTCAAAAATAAGAAGCAGAGTCATAATTTTGGTCACACTGGCGGGACTTCTTCTTACATCTTTTTCTTTTTGAGAAATCACAGTTCCGGTCTCTGCTTCCATCAGTACATATTCCGGTGCAGTGATCACAGGTTCTTCCTTTTCTGTCTCTGCATATACTGCTGCTGTCTGTAAAAAAACTGTGCCCAGCAAAAGAAACCATACACAAAAAAAGTTCCTCCATTTATAAGTCATAGATAGTCCTCCCATAGGGGTATTCTATTCTATTCTAAATGGAGAAACATAAAAATATGACAGTTTCTGTTTTACAATAAAGGGGCAAAAGCCCTTAAAAAACTCTGAAACCCTCGGATAACAATATTTCTGTTTTTGCAGAAATCAATACTGATCGGCTCACAATAATGCATAGTTTCCAAAAAATCATCCAGAATATCCTGGATCACTTTATTCTTATAAATCCAGACACCATCTTCAAAATGAAGATACAGACTGCGATAATCCAGGTTTATCGTACCTACTACAGCAATCTCATCATCACAGACAAAAGACTTTGCGTGGAGAAATCCAGGCTGATATTCATAAATCTTTACCCCTGCTTCTATCAGCTGTTCATAAAAAGACTGCGTAAGCAAAAATACCATTTTTTTATCCGGAACTCCGGGAGTCATGATCCTTACGTCCACCCCTCCCTTTGCCGCAAGACAGAGAGCCGTCATCATTTCATTGTCAATAATCAGATAGGGGGTACAGATATATACATATTTTTTTGCACGGTTTATGATATTCAGGTAAATATTTTCACCCAATACCTCTCCATCCAAAGGTGTATCACTAAAAGGCTGTATAAAGCCGCTGCCTGAAAATTCCTCCGGATGAAATGTATGAGGAAAATAACGTTCATAATCGATAGGCTCTCTGATTCCGTTGATCACATTCCACATGTGAAGAAACATAATGGTCATATTCCAGACCGCCTCGCCCCTCAGCACAACAGCTGTATCCTTCCAGTGACCGAAGCGCTCTTTCTGGTTGATATATTCATCTGCCAGATTTATACCGCCTGTAAAGCCTGTTTTTCCATCGATCACGCAGATTTTACGATGATCGCGGTTGTTCTGGATAATATTAAGTACCGGGCGGAAAGGATTGAACACTCTGCATCTGATTCCTTTTTCTTCCAAAAAACGATCATATTTATGAGGGAGCGTCGTAAGGCATCCAAATCCATCATAGATCAGCCTGACATCTACACCTTCCGCCGCCTTTTTTTCCAGAATATCCAGGATCGTGCGCCACATTACCCCGTCATTAATAATAAAATATTCAATATAGATATAATGCTCCGCCTGTTCCAGCTCACGGACCAGCACCGGAAACATGTCATCTCCCACCTGAAAATATTCTGCCTCGGTATGCTCATGAGCAGGAAAGGCAGAAAGGCGGCAGATATATTCTGACTGAACCGCTGCAGAAGGATCCTCTGCATCTATCTTCTCGTATATTTCCGGATCCGCCTGGAGGTAAGGTAGGCTTTCCTTGCGTATCTTTTCATACTGTATCTGCATATAATCAGCAATACGTGACTGACCAAAAAGCATATACAGCAAAAGTCCAAAAACAGGAAAAGCCATGATCAGCATGGTCCATCCCAGCTTATAGGAAGGATTTATCCTTTTGTTCAGGATCCAGAGCACAGCGATTAAACTGACCACTGTAATCGCCAGAGAAATATATTTGGAGTACTCCGCCAGTTTCCACACCAAAAGAAACAGCCATACCAGCTGCACAAGCATGGCAAGAACCACATAGAAAATTCTGTTAAATAAAAGCTTCAGCGCTTTTTTCAAAAACATGATGATATAACTCATTCCAGCTCTCCAGATTTAAAAATCCCTGACAACTAAATGCCAGGGATTTTTGCGCACAATTAATTATATTTACGTTTTCTTGCGGCTTCAGATTTTTTCTTACGACGAACGCTTGGTTTCTCGTAATGCTCTCTTTTGCGGATTTCCTGCTGGATACCTGCTTTTGCACAGCTTCTCTTGAATCTGCGAAGAGCGCTATCTAAAGTCTCGTTCTCTTTTACGATAACGTTTGACATAGACTCACACCTAACCTCCCTCCAGTTGTAGATTGTGCTAAAATACAACTGTCTGGGTATTTTTCTTGCACGAGTTATATTATATATCATAGGCTCGACTTTCGTCAACAGCTTTTGGTTAATTTTGCAAAATATTTTTTAACTTTTCTTTATGCCAGCTGCTGCTCCAGGATTCCTGCTGCTGCGTCAATAGCTTCCTGAGCCTTTTCCGGATTCTTACCACCGGCCTGAGCCATATTTGGACGGCCGCCGCCGCCTCCTCCTGCGATAGCTGCCACTGCCTTGATCAGATTTCCCGCATGAGCTCCGGCTTTCTGTGCTCCATCTGTAGCCATGGCAAGAAGATTTACTTTGCCGGCGTTTACAGCTGCAAGAAGCACAACACCTTCTCCAAGCTTTTCTTTCAGCTGGTCGCCCAGATCGCGGAGTCCGTTCATATCAACACCTTCTACTTTTGCAGCAAGAAGTTTCACACCTTTTACTTCCACAACCTGATCCATAACATCGCCAAGAGATCCCTGTGCCAGTTTGCTCTTCAGAGAATCATTCTCACTGTGAAGAGCCTTTACCTCAGCCTGAAGATGTGTAATCTTTTCGGTCACTTCAGACGGCTGGGTCTTCAAAGCCTTAGCAGCTTCCTTCAGCATATTTTCCTGATGTTTATAATATTCTACTACTGCATTTCCGGTAAGTGCCTCAATACGGCGGACACCTGCTGCAATACCGGATTCAGAAACGATCTTAAAGAGCATGATAGAAGATGTATTTTTTACATGGGTACCTCCGCAAAGTTCTTTAGAGAAATCTCCCATAGATACCACACGTACCTTCTGATCGTATTTTTCACCAAAAAGAGCCATCGCTCCGGATTTTTTCGCTTCCTCAATATCCATCACTGCTGTTTCTACCGGAAGTGCAGCCTGGATCTCCTGATTTACAAGAGCCTCTGTTTTTTCCAGTTCTTCCTCTGTCATTGCCTGGAAATGAGCAAAGTCAAATCTTAATCTGTCCGGTGTTACCAGAGAACCTTTCTGCTCTACATGAGAACCAAGAACTGTCTTTAATGCCTTCTGGAGCAGATGGGTAGCACTGTGGTTCTTCTCTGTGTCACGACGCTTGCTTTCTGCAACCTTCAGAGAAACTGTTTCTCCCTGAGAGATCATACCGGATTCCATATATCCTACATGACCGAATTTACCGCCGCGGAGTTTAATGGTATCCTCCACTACAAATTTGCCGTTGGCAGTTTCAATTACACCGGTGTCGCCTTCCTGACCGCCCATGGTAGCATAGAAAGGTGTTTCTTTTACAAAAACAGTACCCTTCTGTCCTTCTACCAGAGAAGAAACCAGCTCGCTTTCTCCTGCAAGAACGGTTACCTCTGATTCATAAGAAAGATAATCATAGCCTGTAAACTCTGTTGTTACAGAAGGATCGATCTCATCATAAACAGTGGCGTCTGCTCCCATATAGTTGGTCACTTCACGGGCAGTACGTGCTTTTACTCTCTGCTCTTCCATGGCAGCCTGGAAGCCTTCCTCATCAATTCCGTAACCCTTTTCCTCAAGGATCTCTTTTGTCAGATCCAGAGGGAATCCATAAGTATCATAAAGCTTAAATGCATTTTCTCCGGAAAGTGTTTTTTCGTCTTTTGCCTTCATCTCCTCTTCCATATCAGAAAGGATACGGAGACCCTGGTCAATGGTCTTGTTAAACTGATTTTCTTCATTGGTAAGTACCTTGAAGATAAACTCCTTTTTCTCCTCAAGCTCTGGATATCCGTCTTTGGAGCCTTTGATCACTTCTGCACTTAATTTCGCAAGGAAAGTTCCTTCAATTCCCAGAAGACGTCCGTGACGGGCTGCACGGCGGATCAGACGGCGCAGCACATAACCGCGGCCTTCGTTTGTCGGCATGATACCATCAGAGATCATAAATGTAGCAGAACGGATATGATCTGTGATCAGACGGATAGAAACATCATCCTGATATTCTTTTCCGTATTCTTTATCTGCCACCTGACATACAAGATTACGAAGAGAACAGATAGTATCCACATCAAAAATAGAATCCACATCCTGAACAACTACAGCCAGACGCTCCAGACCCATACCAGTATCGATATTCTTGTTCTGAAGTGTTTCATAATTGCCGTTTCCGTCATTTTCAAACTGTGTGAATACGTTATTCCATACTTCCATATAACGGTCGCATTCACATCCTACCGTACAGTCTGGTTTACCGCAGCCATATTTTTCACCGCGGTCGTAATAGATCTCAGAGCATGGACCACATGGTCCTGCGCCGTGCTCCCAGAAATTGTCTTCCTTGCCAAAACGGAAAATACGCTCTGCCGGAATACCGATTTCTTTATTCCAGATATCAAAAGCCTCATCATCCTCCAGATATACAGAAGGATACAGGCGTTCCGGATCCAGTCCTACAACCTCTGTCAGAAACTCCCAGGACCAGGCAATAGCTTCATGCTTGAAATAATCTCCAAAAGAAAAGTTTCCAAGCATCTCAAAGAATGTACCATGGCGGGCTGTTTTTCCTACATTTTCAATATCGCCGGTACGAATACATTTCTGGCAGGTTGCCACTCTTGTCCTTGGCGGGATCTCTGCCCCTGTAAAGTAAGGCTTCAGAGGAGCCATACCTGCATTGATCAGCAGAAGACTCTTGTCTCCCTGTGGCACAAGGGAAAAGCTTTTCATAACAAGATGTCCCTTGCTCTCCATAAAATCCAGGAACATCTGACGAAGTTCGTTTACTCCGTATTTTTTCATGATTGTTTCCTCCTCTATTTCACACACACCTTGTGGAATTTCTTTTTACCGCGTTTCAGCACCATGCCTTCTTCGCTGAAATCCTCTTTTTTCACTGTGTGTTTGATATCTGTGATCTTTTCACCGTCAATGGACACTCCACCCTGTTCAATGGCACGACGGCCCTCGGAACGGGTTGGTACAAGACCGGTTTTTACCAGCATGGTGATAAGGTCAATGCTTCCCTCCTGGAAATCCTCATCAGTCAGCTCTGTAGACGGCATATTCTCTGTATTGGCTCCGCCTGCAAAAAGCGCTCTGGCGCCTTCCTGTGCTTTCTTTGCCTCTTCCTCACCGTGTACCAGATTGGTCAGTTCATAAGCCAGTACTTCTTTGGCTTTGTTCAGCTGGCTGCCTTCCCATTTCGCCATCTCATCGATTTCTTCCAGCGGCAGGAAAGTAAGAAGACGCATACATTTGATCACATCTGCATCATCTACATTTCTCCAGTACTGGTAAAAATCAAACGGAGAAGTTTTGTTCGGATCAAGCCACACGGCTCCAGACTGTGTCTTGCCCATTTTCTTTCCTTCAGAATTAAGAAGGAGTGTGATTGTCATGGCATGTGCATCCTTGCCAAGCTTTCTGCGGATCAGCTCTGTACCGCCCAGCATGTTGCTCCACTGGTCATCTCCGCCGAACTGCATGTTGCAGCCGTATTTCTGGAACAGCATATAGAAGTCATAGCTCTGCATGATCATGTAGTTAAACTCTAAGAAGCTCAGTCCCTTTTCCATACGCTGCTTGTAGCACTCTGCCCTCAGCATGTTATTTACAGAAAAGCATGCGCCTACCTCGCGAAGCAGCTCCACATAATTCAGCTTCAGCAGCCAATCTGCATTGTTTACCATCAGAGCCTTGTCATCACTGAAATCAATAAATTTGCTCATCTGTACCTTAAAGCAGTCGCAGTTGTGCTGAATCATTTCCGGAGTCATCATCTGACGCATATCGGTACGTCCGGAAGGATCTCCAATCATTCCAGTTCCGCCGCCAATCAGAGCGATCGGCTTATTTCCTGCCATCTGCAGACGCTTCATCAGACAAAGAGCCATGAAATGACCAACATGCAGGCTGTCTGCTGTCGGATCAAAGCCGATATAGAAGGTTGCCTTTCCCTCATTTACCATTTTTTTGATTTCTTCTTCATTTGTAACCTGGGCAATCAGACCACGGGCTACCAGCTCGTCATAACAATTCATGTTTGTTTCCTCTCTTTCATTTCGTATCTATATTGTTCTTGCGGGATCAGGGTCTTCTTAATGGTGAAACAAGTAGGACGTAATTTCCTATGAACTGAAAAAGTCCCCGTCCCTTTGCTGTTTCAAAAGGACGAGGACACTGTTCCCCGTGTTACCACCTTTATTCGCAGACGGTTTTCACCGACTGCCTCATGGAGCACTCCATCAGAAAACCGCCAGCCTCTGCAGCTTCTGAAATGAGCTCTGCTGACCGCTTCCTCGCGGATATGTTCCGGCACAATAACGGATGCCTCTGACCGTCACAGCCTACTGATTGGCAAAATCTCTGCAGTCCTGCCTCTGTTCGGTGTGAAGCTCCAGGATGTATTCACAAGCTGTCCTCCACGCGCCTCTCATCTTCCGGCTGCTTTCTGTGTGGGGTCTCAGACTGCTACTTCTTCCCTTCATCGCCTGATAGCATATAAATAGATCTGCTGTTACGGGAAATTATAGCGGCGGGAGGAGGAAATGTCAAGGGTTTTCCCTCACTCAAATTCCGCCCGCACCATCTCACACAGTTTTTCAGCCAGAGCCCGGTGAGAAGCCGCATCCATATGAAGCTGATCAGAGCCTGGTGAGGCAACGGAGGCCGCATCCAGATACAGGCAGCCCTGGCGCTCTGCCACTGCCCGAAAGCAGGGGGCCAGCTGAGAAGCCAGCTCCACAGATGTCTGATCAAAGCTCTCAAAGGGACAATTTTCCAGATCTTCTCCAATTAAAATCGGCGATACCAGAAGAATTTTCGGCGCCTTCCCGCCCCGGTAATCGTATTCCTTGATCATGCGGCAGAGATACTCTGCCCCTTTGGCAACCAGCTCCGGAGACAGATGAAAGTTCAGCTTACAGTCATTGGTTCCCAGGCTTACAATCACCAAATCCAGCGGCATATGGCTTTGAAGGGCAATTGGAAGCGCCATTTTTCCACAGCGGTTTGGCTCAAAGGGATCGTCGTGAACCGTTGTGCGTCCTCCCATGCCTTCTTCTATCACATAATATTGTTCTCCCAACAGTTCCTGCAAAACGCCGGTCCATCGGACATTTCTTCTGTGACGTCCGCCTGCCGGGTTGGAACCAAAGGTATTCGAATCTCCAAAACATAAAATAGAAATCATCTGACTGCCCTCCCCTTCTTATGGTTTAAGAATCTTTTCTGCCTTTGCCATCAGCTCCACAATGGTGTACATATTCGTTACTTCGCCCACCTTCAGAAGATCTTTTCTGTCATAAAAATCAAGACAGGTTCCGCAGGAGTAAAGCTTTACGCCCTGCTCTTCCATTGCCTTTAAATCTTCCAGAGATTCCGAGCCTTCTGTTGTCAGCATTACGCCTCCATTGTAGAAAAGAATGGTCTCAGGAAGGGTATCCATCTGACTGAGGGCATACAGAAATCCCTTCATTAAAATCTTCCCCAGTGCCGGATCCCCTTCTCCCATCGTATCCGATGCGACAGCCACCAGATAGGATTTTTCTGCCGGACTGCCCCCAATTCCACAGGAGATTCCGTGAAACGGATCTGCAGTGCCGGCCTGAGAAACACCAGTATCTCCAGCCAGTACCCCTGTCGTTTCACGACCGCCTCCAGCTTCTCCTGCTGTAATTTCCACTACAAAATGCTTTGCCTCCAACTGTCTGTCTACAGAGCTGCACTGCATATTAGATGCCAGCTTTCGCAGATTCTGAACCGCAATATCATTGTCTACATGAACCTCAATCACGTCTCCTGGCATGGCTTTGTCCAAAGCCTTTTTCGCTTTTACAACCGGCACAGGGCACTTATCCCCCAGACTGTCTACCTCATATTTTTCACTCATATCAAGACCTCTTCTTTCTGCGGATTCCATCCCGTCAGGCATTTAGAGTTTTGCTCCGCATTTCTGCTCTTTTTCCACTGGATTCCGCTTTTCCAATCTGTCTATGAGTATACCGCAGAATTCACCATAAAGCAATGATCCAGGGGGCCGTTTCCTTTTCCCAGATCCAGCCCGGATGCCAGAGCTCCTGTCAAATATGTTTTTGCTGCGCGGACACTCTCCTCAACACTTTTTCCCATGGCGAGCCCACATGCAATCGCGCTGGAAAGGGTACAGCCTGTTCCATGGGTATTCATGCTGTCAATACGCTTTTCTCGGAACCAGATAAGCCTTCCATTCTGATAAAGCACATCGTTGGCCTCTGCCACCTGATGTCCTCCCTTTACAAGAACTGCGCCGCCGTACTTCTCTCCAATGTCCCGGGCTGCCTCCTCCATCTGCTTTTCATTTTCAATGCTTCTTCCCCAGAGAATTTCTGCCTCCGGAATATTCGGTGTCATAACAGCTGCCAGAGGAAGCAGCCTTTCCGCCAGCGCATCCATGGCATCCTCCGCCAGAAGACGACTTCCACTGGTAGATACCATGACTGGATCCAGAACAATATTTTTTGCCTGATATTCCTCCAGTTTATCGCCAATTACCCCTATCATTTTTTTCTGGGAAACCATTCCGATTTTAACTGCATCCGGAAAAATATCCTGAAAAACACAGTCCATCTGACTGGCTGTAAATGCAGGATCCACGTCGAAAATACCAGACACACCCATGGTATTCTGCGCTGTTAATGCTGTGATAACGCTCATTCCATAAAGCCCCAGGGCCGTCATAGTCTTTAAATCAGCCTGAATTCCGGCTCCTCCGCTGGAATCCGATCCAGCGATAGTCAGCACAGTTTTTCTGGTCATTTTTCTTCCTCCTCTATTTCGTAATCTGCCCGTAACTATTCCGGACGGCGTAAGAACTGGAAGAAAAATCCGTGTCAAGCTTGCTTGTAAGCGGGTCTTTCTTCCAGTTCTCACATCGGAGGAATCTCCGATGCTTCTTGTTCGGCTTTGCCGGACAAGAAGATGCCCCGTCCTGAACTGTTACAAAATTTCCTCTACTGCACTTCTCAATTCAGCTGTTGCTTTTTTAATATCCTCTGCTCCAAAAATACCAGATACTACAGCGGCTCCTGCAATGCCGGTTCCCTTCAGCTGACGGATATTCCCCTTGTGAATTCCTCCGATTGCCACTACAGGAATCGATACAGAAGCAGTGATCTCCTTCAGCCTCTCCATAGTCATAGGGAGGGCCTCCCTCTTTGTGGAGGAGCCAAAAACTGCGCCGGATCCAAGATAATCTGCCCCGGCCTTCTCTGCCCTCCTTGCCTGCTCCACTGTCTTTGCAGTGACACCCAGGATTTTGTCAGGGCCCAGAAGGCGGCGTACACAGGCTGCATCCATGTCCTCCTGACCAATGTGAACTCCCGCTGCATCACAGGCGAGAGCTACCTTCACATTATCGTTAATAATCAGAGGAACCCCATAGGAATCTGTCAAAGCCTTTATCTGCCTTGCCTCTTCTAAAAATGCATCGTCATCCAGTTCCTTTTCTCTTAACTGCACCAGAGTCACCCCTGCCTGCAAAGCCTCCTCCAGCTGACAGAACAGAGATTTTTCTCCTGTCCAGGTCCGATCTGTTACTGCATACACCCTCAAATCCAGCTTCATATCTTCTCTCCATTTTTCATTCAAATTTTCTGCCCTTTCAAGCTGAAAACTTTATCATTCATCATAAATATTAACAATTTCTCCATCCAGAATCCGGTTCATATTTTTCACTGCACAGAAATTTCCACACATGGAACAGGTGTCCTCTTTTTCCGGCTTTGCAGATGCCCGGTAAGCCCTGGCCTTTTCCGGATCAATAGAAAGCCGGAACATTTCTTCCCAGTCCAGCTTCTTCCGTGCCGTACTCATAGCCTTATCCCATTCCTTTGCGCCCTTGATTCCTTTTGCAATATCTGCTGCATGGGCTGCAATTTTTGATGCAATAATTCCCTCTTTCACGTCATTGACATCCGGAAGACGCAGGTGCTCTGCCGGAGTTACATAGCAGAGGAAAGAGGCTCCTGCTGCGGCTGCAATCGCTCCGCCAATCGCTGCTGTAATATGATCATATCCCGGCGCAATGTCCGTTACCAGAGGCCCCAGTACATAGAAAGGAGCACCCTTGCAGACTGTCTGCTGAATCTTCATATTGGCAGCAATCTGATCCAGAGGCATATGTCCCGGCCCTTCAATCATAACCTGTACATCCTTTTCCCAGGCCCGTCTTGTCAGCTCTGCCAAAGTAATTAACTCCTCCATCTGGGAAATATCAGAGGCGTCCTCCAGACATCCCGGACGGCACGCATCTCCCAGACTCAGCGTCACATCATACTCTCTGCAGATATCGAGAATTCTCTCATAATGCTCATAGAAAGGATTCTCCTCCCCTGTCATTTCCATCCAGGCAAAAATAATAGAGCCGCCGCGGGAAACAATGTTAGTCAGACGCTTCGCATCCTTAAAACGCTTTGCTGTATTCCGATTGATTCCCACATGAATGGTCATAAAATCCACACCGTCCTGGGCATGCATTTCCACAATCTTAATCCATTCCTCTGAGGTAATTTCTTTAAGCGGCTTATGATAATAAACAACAGCATCATAAATCGGAACGGTTCCAATCATGGCAGGACACTCTGCGGTCAGCTTTCTGCGGAACTTCTGTGTATCACCAAAGGAGCTGAGATCCATAATGGATTCTGCCCCCATATTTACCGCATCTCTCACCTTTTCCAGCTCCATATCAATGTCCTTCCAGTCTCTGGAAGTGCCGAGATTCACGTTAATTTTTGTCTTCAGCATAGAACCAATGGCATTGGGAACAATACTTGTATGCAGCTTGTTGCAGGGGATAATTGCCTTTCCCTCTGCAATCAGAGCCCTTAGCTCTTCTGGCGCCATCTGCTCCTTTTTTGCTGCTGCTTCCATTTCCTTTGTAATGATTCCCTTTCTTGCAGCGTCCATCTGTGTTGTGTATTCTCTCATAGATTTCCTCCTTTTTACGCGTCCTGAAAGGGGCTGTATCTGTCGAATGAGCCTTTAAATAATATAGAAAAACAAGAAAGAAGCTCGCTCGCGAGCTTCTCCGCCTGCGGCGAGTCGCTTCTGTGACAAAATGCTCTACCG
>ENA-ORMO01000350-ORMO01000350.1-human-gut-metagenome-genome-assembly--contig:-NODE-350-length-67868-cov-8.967838_pt1 | contig 67868 bp, 68 predicted proteins | sample MGYA00242106_ERZ509001 | MGnify/ENA primary metagenome ERZ509001 (study PRJEB26280, sample SAMEA2338736) | human gut metagenome | biome: human gut; feature: human-associated habitat; material: faeces...
CCCTAAGCCCTCGGAGAGCTTATTGGAATTAATATCTGCAATTTTCAAGGTTCATTTGAGCCTTTTTCTTTGGCTCTGTTTTTTCATAAATCATTTGACACTACCTGTATCAAAACAGGCGGTTTCAAAGGCAAGACAAGGTATTTCTCATAAAGCGTTTCTTGAATTATTCCGTCTTTCTGTGAAGCAGTTCTATTTCCGGCCAGTATATTTACGCACATGGAATAACTTCCATATTTACGCTGTTGACGGAAGCACAATACAGATTCCGGAATCAGAAGAAAACTATGAAGTGTTTGGGGGCAACCCAAACAAGACAGAAATAGTGTCACCCCTTGCTTCCGCCTCCGTTCTTTATGATGTGATGAATGATATTCTGGTTGACGTTTCTCTTTATCCATATCGTTACAATGAACGGGAATCGGCCAAATCCCACGTGGATTTTTTGCCCGGTTTTCCAAACAGCGTCATACTTTTTGACAGGGGCTATCCTTCCGAGGACATGTTTCGCTATCTAAACACCAAAGGAATTCTGTTTCTTATGCGTGTGCCAAAGACATTTAAAAAAGCCATGGCGGAACAGAAAGATGCTTTGTTTACCTATCCTGCTTCTCGTAATAAAGAATCCCTTACTTTAAGGAGCGTTCACTTTTTACTGGAAGACGGCAGCACCGAATATCTAGTGACAAATCTGACACCCGAACAGATGGCAACGGAGAAATTTCAGGATTTATACCGGCTGCGCTGGGGAGTTGAAAGCAAATACAGGGAACTTAAAAACCGGCTTGAAATAGAAGCCTTTAACAGCATTAAACCTGTCAGTATCAAGCAGGAGTTCTTTGTAGCGATGTATTTATCCAATCTGGTTGCAGTCATAAAATCGGAGTCGGATTCAAGAATCATTGCGTCTGTCGACAACAGGCGTGATTACCAGTCTAATCGTAGCTATATATTAAATCGGATAAAAAGCTATATCATATGCCTTTTGCGGTCGCCCTTGTCCATATGCAGCGAGATGATATGCCGGATAGTGGAAGAATCTTCTAAAATATGTTCCATTATCCGCCCTGACAGAAAGTTTGGCAGATACCGAAAACATACACGCCGGAGATATTACAGCCATATGAAAAGCTGTATTTAAATAATCCATGACCAGAAAGATATCGGACTGTTTAAAAATCTGCAGTCCTATTTGTGATGCGATTATTTGTAACAATAAACTCAATCACTTGTTATCACGCAGCTTTTTTGAAGCAAATACTCTTAAGTTGACGACATTGCCGGCTAAGCCGGTGGTCGTGATTGGAAAAATTTGCGGAACAGGAGTGGATGCTGCAAGGCATTGAATTTAGCGGGCGTTTTTCGTTCTAGTCTATTCGTGAGACATATTATAAAGCTCCTGAATTTCTTTCGGGAGATTATCTGGAAGCATAGCGTTGATACCGTCTTCATTGCCATCTTTTAAAGCTGTCTCATAATACCAGCATTTGAATTTGAGTAAGGCAAGGGTTTTTTCCATGACTTTAATTTCATCTTCCACAGCAGCTCTTCTGGTCTCGAATAATTCTTTCCTTTTTTCATAGCTGGATGGTCCTTCTGCAACCCATTGGAAAAACTGCCTGATATGCTTGATTTCAAGCCCAGAGTGCTTTAGACACTCAATCATGCGAAGAGAGTTCAGTTCATTATCGCTAAAGTAACGGATGTTGCCCTTTCTCATCAAATTTGGGAAGAATCCCTCTTTATCATAATATCTTAAAGTCGAGATGGGGATGTTATACATCTCAGATACCTGGCCGATTGTGTACATATGGCACCTTCTTTCAAAAAAGTTCTTGACCTAAAGTTAAGTTTAGATTGTATGATAATATCATTATAAAAGAAAATTCAGATGTATTCAAGATAAATGACCATAAGGAGGACAAAAATAATGATGAAGACAGAAGAACTCAAGCTGGTTTCAGAATGGGATAAAACTTTTCCAAAGAGCAATAAGGTGGATCACAGGAAGGTGACTTTTATCAACCGTTATGGAATTACTCTGGCAGCAGATATGTACACTCCAAAGAATGCAGAAGGATTGCTTTCGGCAATCGCAGTAGCCGGACCATTTGGTGCAGTAAAGGAACAGTGCTCCGGCCTTTATGCTCAGACCATGGCAGAAAGAGGTTATCTGACAATGGCATTTGACCCTTCCTTTACCGGTGAGAGTGGTGGCCAGCCAAGATATATGGCATCTCCTGATATCAATACCGAGGATTTTATGGCTGCGGTAGATTTTTTATCTGTTCAGGATAATGTTGATGCAGACAAGATTGGTATTATCGGTATCTGCGGGTGGGGAGGTATGGCTCTCAATACAGCAGCTCTTGATACCAGAATCAAGGCTACCGTTGTTTCTACCATGTACGATATGACAAGAGTAAATGCAAATGGATATTTTGATTCAGAAGACAGTGAAGAAGAAAGATTTGTTAAGAAACAGGCAATGAATACTCTCAGGACAGAAGAATACAAAAAGGGGGAGTATTCAAGAGCAGGTGGATGTCTTTCACTTCCCGTACCGGAGGATGTTCCTTTCTATGTGAAGGATTACAGTGAATATTACAAGGGCAGATGTTACCATGCAAGAAGCCTTAACTCTAATGAAGGATGGAATAGTCTTGGTTGTCAGTCCTTTATGAATCAGTCTATTCTTAAATATAGCAAAGAAATTAGAAGTGCAGTACTTATTATGCACGGTGACAAGGCTCACAGCTACTACTTTGGCAAGGATGCTTATGAAGCTATGATTAAGGATAGCAAATATACAGCGAATAAAGAGCTTCTGACTATTCCGGGCGCGGTTCATACGGATCTGTATGATAACCTTGATGTGATTCCTTTTGATAAGATGCAGAAATTTATGAAAGAAAATGGGGTGGGTTAAAATGGCAAAGAAAGTACTTATTATTTCGACAAGTCTTCGTGTCGGCAGTAATTCCGACATTCTTGCAAGGGAATGTGAGAAGGGCGCAAAAGAAGCCGGACACGATGTGGAATATGTTTCCCTGAAGGGAAAGGATATCCGCTTCTGTATTGGATGTCTTACCTGTCAGACAAAGGGAGCTTGTGTCCTAAAGGATGATGTGGCAGAAATCATGGAGAAGGTGCTGGCAGCAGATGTTATTGTCTATGCAACTCCAATTTATTATTATGAAATGAGTGGACAGATGAAGACTCTTCTGGACAGAATGAATCCGATGTATCCAATGGATTATGCTTTCCGTGATATCTATATGATCGCAACAGCTGCAGAGGAAGAGGAAAGTGCATTTGAAAAAGCTTATAATGGCCTTCAGGGTTGGGTAGACTGTTTTGAAAAAGCAGAACTTAAGGGTTTTGTAACAGGTGGCGGCATTGGGGATGCGAATGATGCTCCAAAGCATGAAGAAACCATGAAGAAGGCTTATGAGCTTGGAAAGGCTCTGTAAAAATTGGCGATATCGTTTGGCATAGTGGAAATCAGAAAGTAGAGAATGAAAAATATGAAGAAGATAGTACAGACAGCAGGAAGAGCTGCGCTTAGTGAATTTGCACCGGAGTTTGCTCACTATAATGATGATGTTCTCTTTGGAGAAAACTGGAATAATCAGGATATTGATGTGAAAACAAGAAGCATTATTACCGTAGTAGCACTGATGGCATCAGGCATTACGGATTCTTCCCTGAAGTATCATCTGCAGAATGCGAAAGTGCATGGTGTAACGCAGAAAGAGATCGCCGCAGTGATTACACATGTAGCATTTTATGCAGGATGGCCTAAGGGCTGGGCCGTATTCAATCTGGCAAAAGAGGTATGGGAGACAGGTGAAGGAGATCTTCCGTATGAAGACGAAGCGATGAGAGCTCATGCAAGGGAAATGGTATTTCCGATCGGAGCGCCAAATGATGCATATGCAAAATATTTTGTTGGCCAGAGTTATCTTGCACCTGTATCAACAGAACAGGTGGGCATCTTTAATGTGACATTTGAACCGGGATGCCGCAATAACTGGCATGTTCATCATGCTTCCGAAGGCGGTGGGCAGATACTTGCCTGCGTGGCAGGCCGTGGCTATTATCAGGAATGGGGGAAGGATGCAGTGGAGATGAAGCCGGGAGACTGCATTAACATTCCAGCAGGAGTAAAGCATTGGCATGGAGCTGCACCGGATTCCTGGTTCAGCCATCTGGCAATTGAGGTGCCGGGCAAGGATGTATCCAACGAATGGCTGGAAGCCGTAGATGACAAACAATACGGGAAACTTGATTAATGATAAAGGTGAATCGCAATGGCTATAACAGTAAATATTTATTACAAAGGAACCGGATCCGCAGCAAAAAAATTTGCAAAGGAAATGATTGAAAGCGGAACAGTGGATGCTATCAGGAAGGAAACGGGAAATCTTCGATATGATTACTTTTCTCCGTTAGATGATGAAGAAACGGTATTGTTGATCGATAGCTGGGAAAACCAGGAGGCAATTGATATTCATCATGTATCACCAATGATGAATACGATCATAGAATTAAGAGAAAAGTATGATCTGCATATGAAGGTTGAACGTTATGTATCTGACGATGGCATACCGGATTCAGACAAAAAGTTTATAAAGGAGTAAGAGATTGTATGGCAAAAACATTAGTGGCATATTTCAGCGCAAGCGGCGTGACAAAAAAAGCAGCAGAAAAACTGGCTTCTGCAGCAAAGTCAGATATCTATGAGATTAGGCCGGTAGTGCCTTATACTAAGGCTGATCTTAACTGGATGGATAAGAAATCAAGAAGCAGTGTAGAGATGGGAGACAAGTCCTTCAGACCGGAAATTGTTAAAAACGATTTAGAACTGGCTCAGTATGATACCGTTCTGCTTGGTTTCCCAATCTGGTGGTATGCAGCACCAACAATTATCAATACTTTTCTTGAAAGTTATGATTTTACTGGTAAAAAGATTGTTCTCTTCGCAACCTCCGGCGGCAGTGGCTTTGGAAACACGGCCAATGAACTTAAAGCATCCGCTCCTGGAGCAGAGCTTGCAGAAGGAAAGCTTCTGAATCGTACAACAGATAAAGACATCGATACCCTGATCCAGATGCTGTAAGGGCAAAGTTATAGCAGGCTGTTTCTCAGGAACCGTGATTGTGAGTATGAGAGTATGTCCTAAAATAAATGGTTTACGAAAAAATCAGTTAAATAGTGTTGTCTGGCTGCCGGCAGATATTACTTTGATAGATGAAATTTGAAAGTATATGAAATAATTAAGAATGATGTAAGGAGAAATTTATGGACAAAACAGGTATATGATTTAGTAAGATGCCAGGGATATAAAATCTGGGATTACTATTAAGAAAACAGCTAAAAGCGAGGAAAAATATATGTGGAAATGTCCAATATGTGGAAGAGAATTTAAGAATACGGAACAGAGTCACTACTGTTCGGTAAAACCAAAAACGATTGACGAATACATTGACCGTCAGGAAACTGCAAAAAAAGCAGATCTTTGTCTTATCAGAGAAGCATTGAAAGAGGCTCTGCCGGAAGCGGAAGAGCGCATCTCATGGAGTATGCCGACGTTTTGGAAGGGGCATAACATTCTCCATTTTGCAGCTGCGAAGAAACATATTGGTCTATATCCGGGGCCGGCAGCAGTTGAGGAGTTTTCTGAGGAGCTTAAAAATTATAAGACAGACAAGGGAACTATTCGTATCCCATACGGTAAGGTTGATACAGATCTGATCAAAAGAATTGCCATATGGTGTTACGAGACTGGAAATCATGCCTGAGATAAGGAGATACAAATGGAACCGATTGAAGAAATTATTCAAAATACAACGGAAGAAAGCCAGGCAAAGGTAGACTGGACAAAAGCCTGGAGTACAAAATATCCGGTTCTTGCTGCTTATCAGAAGGAAGTAGATATACCAAGGTATGCGGCAGAGATACGTCGTATGTTTACAGATCTTCAGGCAGATTACGGTTATTCAGAGCAGGATGCCATGCTGGTTCTGAAGGATATTCTGGCTCATGAGTATATGGATAATCGTCCGAAGAAAACAAAGAAACAAAGGTAATGGAGGGAAATATGGAGAATGAAAAGGTATTTGCCATGTCTTTTTCAAAAGTCTATGGTTTTTTGACAGCAAAAGCAGAACGAAAAGGACGCAGCAGAGCAGAAGTTGATGAAGTCACCTCATGGCTTACCGGATATACGATGCAGCAGCTTGAGGTGCTCGCAGACAGTGAGATCACTTATGGTGATTTCTTCCGACAGGCTCCGGAAATGAATCCGAACCGGGAAAAGATCACAGGAGTGGTATGTGGTATCCGTGTTGAAAACATTGAAGATCCGCTGATGCGTGAAATTCGGTATCTGGATAAGCTGGTAGATGAACTTGCCAGGGGTAAGGCAATGGAGAAAATTTTGAGAAAATAGAAAGATATAAACTTCAGATTACCCCTTCCTCAAAAATGCAGAGAATCAGCAGGGGCAGTGATTTACGGGATTTCCGTAAATTGCTGCCCTCTTTCTTATTTTAGTTTCTCTTTTTCAGCATTTAACAGTTCAATATTAATGTTGTTTTCGCTGGCGGTTTTATCAACCCATAGATTTAGTGAATCGATAGCCAGGGATACTTCATCGAGTTTTTTACTGATAAAAGCAAAATCTTTGATCTCATCATCTGAAATTGTTCCATCTCGTGAAATCTGAATCAGTCGGCTGGTCAATGGATTGATCTCATTCAGGCTGGCAATTGTTTCCAGGATAATATTGGATAATTCAGATATCTCAATTTCCGGAACGTAACGGCTCCCAATGGTACATTTGTGAGAACAATAGTAATTGCAAAGCTCTGGTTTTTTATAACAATCTGCCATCTGGATGATATCGTAAGGCGTTGGTTCCTGAAGTTCATACTCGATTTTTTCAATTCTTGAGGCAGATACGCCGACCATATTTTCACTTGCCTTTTCGCGTGTGAGTCCCTGCGCTTCCCGGCAGAGCTGATATATATTTTTATTTTCTCTTGTTGATTGTTTGCCCATTATTTTCCCCCTATCTCTCTAAAATAGAGAAATACATAAGTCTAAATCTTCTCATACATCGTGTATTTCTGTACATAAAATAATTATACTGAAAACATAGAAAAACGGCAAGAATAAGTCGGGAGAAATGAGGTGTCAGGATGGATACAGCAAAAAGAATACAGGATAAATCAGTAGTGAAACCGGCAAATCAGCAAAAACAGGTAAGCACATTAGCATAATGGAGGTAGAGAAATGTTATCATTTTTATTTACTATTTGTATGATATGGGTATTTGGTAAATTGTTATTTTTTGGGATCAAAGCGGCATGGGGAATTTCAAAGTTTTTGGTCACGATTGTACTGCTGCCTTTGATATTGATCGGGCTGGTTGTCGGCGGATTGATATACATAGCATTTCCGATATTGATTATAGTAGGAATTGCTGCGTTGGTTTTACCAAAAGCATAGCAGTCTGATTGTCGTGGATTCTACAATGTTAATCCGTATTGTCACAGGCGTATTTAAGAATTAATGGACAGAACCGCGGCAGGAAAATGTGGTTAAAGTAATTCTTGTGTGGATAAGCAGATTAATGTTATTATAAAATGTGGAAATATGGTGTGCATGGATGAACAGAACGAAAAATAATCAATGTCTCCGCAAAGCATGTCCATTTCATGGAGGAAAACAGGATGAGGAAATTAAAAGTAGCATTTATCTGTGTACATAATTCATGCAGAAGCCAGATTGCAGAAGCGCTTGGGAAACATCTTGCATCGGATATATTTGAAAGTTATTCAGCCGGTACGGAAACAAAACCCAGGATCAATCAGGATGCAGTCCGGATTATGAAAGAACTTTATGACATTGATATGGAGAAAACCCAGTATTCTAAATTAATAGATGAGATTCCGGCTCCGGATATTGCTGTTTCAATGGGATGTAATGTTGGCTGTCCGTTTATTGGAAGATCATTTGATGATAATTGGGAACTGGAAGATCCGACGGGAAAAAGTGACGAAGAGTTTCGGCGGATTATTGCAGGGATTGAAGAAAATATTATTAAACTGAAAATGAAAATAGAATCCATTGAGAAAACAAACGGGATGGAAAAATAGGTTGTATTTAAGGAGGATGGAAGATGTTAGTTTGTGATTACATTGTAGAAAAAATTGACGGTGATTATGCCATGTTAAAGAGAATGGATAAGCCGGAGGAAGAATTAAAATGTGTAGCAAGGGCGCTCCTTCCGGCAGAGATCATGGAAGGAACTGAGCTTCATTACGAAATGATGTGTTATACAATAAAGGGTTAAATGATATTAAAATCTGTATGAATATATTCTGAAAAAAGGGAGAAACAGGGAATGAAATTTGTGATGTCATATAGCTGCGGCAAGGACAGTACACTTGCTTTACATCATATGATAAAGCAGGGAAATGAACCGGCTGCCCTGATCGTTATGGTCAATAAATCAGTTGATCGCTCATACTTCCATGGAGCAGATTACAGGATGCTGCAGAGTTATTCAGAAGCTTTGCAGATTCCGCTTTTAATCACGCCGACAAATGGAGAAAATTATCATCTGGAAATGGAAAAAAGCCTATGTAAAGCTGTTGAGGCAGGGGCAGAGGCTGCCTGTTTTGGAGATATAGATATTGAAGATAACCGCGCCTGGAGTGAAGAACGCTGCAGGAATACAGGTATCAGAGCGCTTTTTCCATTATGGCAGAAAGAACGCGAAGAAAATGTATATGAGCTGATCGACCTGGGGTATAAGTGTCTTATTAAATCCATCAACAATACCTTACTGCCCAGATCGTTTCTTGGTAAAATCCTTGACAGACAGATTATTAATGAAATGAAAAGGTATGGAATTGATTTTGGCGACTATTCTGTTATAGATGTCACATTAAAATAATTCCCGGCTTCCGGGCTGCGGTTTTAAGTGTTGGAATCAGAAATACATATCTTCTTCATTTCAGCCAGAAATACTTCTGCGGCCTTTGTCATCAGATGATTTTTCTTCCACACAAATATGGTATGCATCTGGGACGGAGGAACAAGAGGGAGGAAGACCAAAGGGGAATCGGCATCTGTGCGTATAAGTCCGTCGATGGCAAGAGCAGAGCCAATCCCGGCTTCTACCATAAGAGAAGCATTATAGATCAGATTATAGGTGCCGCGTATATTCAGCCGGGAAATGTTTTTTCTGGAGATATGAGAAAGAACTGTATCCGGGCTGAATCTGGAAGAAACAAGAAGAGGGATGGCCAGGAGTTCATTTTCTGTGACAAATTCTTTCTCTGCCAGAGGGTCTCTGCGGCTTACAAGCAGACCGAGCCTGTCTGCATAGGGAACATCCAAGTACTGGCAGTGTTCTTTGTTTACAGGTTCAAAAAGCAGACCAAAATCAAGTGTTCCCTGTTCCAGACGTCGGGAGACGTCTAATGCATTGGCGCTGTATATGGAAAAAGTAATACCCGGGTATCTGGCCTGGGTATTTTTGATTGCCTGAGCGATCAGGTGAAAGGCTCTTGTTTCCCCGGCGCCTATATGGATCTCTCCGGTGATATCATCTTCGGAAGAGAGAAACTCTGCTTCTGTTTTTTCTATCAGGGAAAGGATCTCTTCTGCCCGCTGTCTGAGGCGCATTCCATCTTCCGTAAGAAGTGTCTGTCTGTTTGTCCGTACAAACAGAGTCCTGCCAAGTCCGGCTTCCAGATCTGCCATTTGCCGGGATAATGCGGACTGTGAAACATGAAGGGTCTTTGCTGCTGCGGTCATGTTTTCTTCTTTTGCGATAGCCAGAAAATATTTCAGTGTTCTTGTCTCCATTGGATTTCCTCCCTGTTTACTTCTGTTGTCAATATAACAGAATCAGCTGTTTTTAGCAATGAGTAAAATGCATTACAGGCAATGAAAAACAGATATTTTACATTTCTGTCAAAGTTATTTACAATGGGAACATAAGGAAAGACAGTAAATATGAAGTGATGGAAGGAGTGCAGAAAATGACGGTAGAAGAATATCTAAGGGAAATGAGGCCGGGGTACCGGGTGACTGCCGGGAGCGAGGCGCATCAGGTCATGCATGAAATGGCACAGAATGCCATTCGGGTCACCATGGAGATTAATAACCGGTATCATACGCATGAGGAACTTCTGGCGCTTATGTCTGAACTGACAGGTACGGAAATAGATGAAAGCTTTGGAATGTTTCCGCCGTTTTATACAGACTGCGGAAGAAATATCCACATTGGCAAAAATGTTTTTATAAACGCCGGATGTAAGTTTCAGGATCAGGGAGGGATTTACATTGGCGACGGTACTCTGATCGGGCATAATGCAGTTGTGGCGACTATTAATCACCGAGAAGATCCGGCACACCGGGGAGATATGGAATTTCAGCCTGTTTATATAGGGAAAAATGTCTGGATAGGGGCAAATGTAACCATCCTTCCGGGCGTAACGATCGGTGACGGAGCTGTGATCGCAGCCGGCGCGGTTGTTACAAAAAACATACCGGAAAATACCGTGGCAGCCGGAGTACCTGCGAAATATCTCAGAAGTATAAAAGCAGAAAGGGAGTAAAAATAAATTCAGAAATATCTATATGATCGCAACAGCTGCCGAGGAGGCGGGATCGGCGACGCTAATGATGCCGCAGAGCATAAGGAAATTATGAAAAAAGCCTATGAGCTTGGGGGAATATTGTAATTGTGAAACAAAGAAAAAACCGGAAATGACCTGTTGAAAGCCACAGATCTGTTTCCGGTTTTTTCCTTTATAGAGGGTTCTTTATGTACAGGAAATGGACATCATATATTCCCTTTTTTACTGAACGCGTTTGATCTCCATATCCTTTGGAAGAACCAGGTTTAATATGATTGCCATTACAAATACGACAGCTACGACATTTGCAGAAAATACGGACTGCAGAAGCTGCGGGAAGATATGCCAGATGTCAGTCTCGCTGGCAGCGGTAAAACCAATGCCTACGGAAAGAGACAGTGCGGCAATAGTAATGTTTCTCTGGGTGAAGCCTGCCTTGGCAATCATTTCGATTCCGGATGTCAGGATGGTTCCAAACATCATGATGGTACATCCGCCCAATACGGAATCCGGAAGGGAGGCAAAAAAGTTTCCTACAGGAGGAAGCAGACCTGCAAGGATCATACATACCGCGCCGGTCATGATGGTGAAACGGTTTACCACCTTTGTCATGGCGATGAGACCTACATTCTGGGAGAAAGAGGTAACAGGCGGACATCCTAACAGAGAAGAAAATACGGAGGCATATCCGTCGCAGGCAAGAGAGCCTGAAATCTCTTCGGTTGTAATGTCACGTTCCAGTCCTCCGGAAACCATGGCTGTAGTATCTCCGATTGTTTCAGCGGCAGATACCAGAAAGATGATAGCGACAGAGACAATTGCTCCGGGATGAAATTCCGGCGCATAGGGCAGGAATTTCGGGAAAGAGACGATTCCTCCGGAAAAGATCACAGAGAGATCCACTTTTCCCATAAAGATCGCTACGATATAGCCTACGATCAGGCCGGCCAGTACAGAGAGCTGTTTCCAGTAGCCTTTTGCCAGAATATTCCAGGTCAGACATACCAGTAAAGTGATCGTACCAAGGATAAGATTCTGGGCAGAGCCGAAATCCTCTGAATATCCTCCGCCGAAGGATCTTGTGCCAACGGTAAAAAGAGAAAATCCAATGGCAGTTACAACAGATGCGGCAACGATTGGAGAGATGATCTTTTTCCAGTATTTTGCAAGAAGACCAAGGGTACCTTCCATGATACCGCCGACCAGAACTGCGCCCACAACTGCCGGATATCCGTAATTGGCAGCGACTGTGCTGAGAACCGTTACAAAGGTAAAGCTGACGCCCATTACAATGGGAAGCCGGGAGCCTATCTTCCAGAGCGGATAAAGCTGGATCAGAGTTGCGATTCCGGCAACGAACATGGCATTCTGGAGAAGTATGGCGATCTCTGCCTGTTTCAGTCCGCCTGCTCCTGCAATCAGGGTAATAGGCGTCAGATTGGCAACAAACATAGCCAGAATATGCTGAAGACCAAATGGGATAGCCTTCATAACAGGAACCTGTCCGTCTAAACGATAAATGTTTGCAATATCTGCGTTTTTGGCGTTCTTCATAAGTGGAATCCTCCTTTGCTGATTTTTTTATACACTTTTTTTGTTCCGCCATAAAAATGATTATGATTGCAATACAACTGATTATATTTTAACATAAAAAAATATTTTGTCCACAAAAAAATTGGTTATTTCTTACAAAAAGTGTGAAATGATAAAAACCGGGAGCAGGCAAGAGGGAATATAAAAGGATGGATGCAGAACGCAGGCAGGATATGTTATACTTATGATTATCAAGAAAAAGGAAAAGGGCTTATGAAGGAAAAACTTCCCTTTAAAAATGAATATGAGAAACTGGAACTGCTTCTGTCTCAGGGACAGTTTGAATTGCTTCTGCCAGAAGGAAAGACAGCAGGCGATATTCGTCTGATATACCTGATGAATGATGCGGTGGAAAGCTTTCTTGTTTTCTGTAAGGCAAAACTGACCGGAACCTATCTGCCGGATTTTCAGGGGGAACTGTGGGCGGATCTGGATCAGGAAGGCGATCAGTATGTACTGGTGGTACATCAGGAAGATACTGTCTGTACTTTGTTTTTTCAGGATCTGAAGCTGGAAGTCCACTTATTTGATTATGGGAGAACCGGACACTTCTGGGTAAAGGGCTACGAATATCTCCGGCAGCTGGAATATCGGATCGCTATTCTCCGGGATAAAAGAGAGTATCTGGGAGAGGAATTCTGCTCTCGGGAAGAAAGGATCCTTTCCAGTCTGGCAGAATTTCCACCGCTGAATTTCTGCTGTTATCCGGCTGTTTCAGAGAAATATCTGGTACCTTCCTGTTCCTGGTGGCAGGTTTCGGAGGAGGCGCTGCATGTAATGATGCAGCTTGCAGAGGAAGCCGGAGACCGGGGTCTGAAAAAATGGATCGGTCTGTATCGCCGGATTCCTGTAAAATGTATCGCCAAGCAGATTGCACGGATGCTGCACAGAGTGAAACATGCAGAAGTGACAGATCTGATTAATGAGAAGCTGGCTCAGGCTGCTTCCATATATGAACGCCGGGAGTTTGGCGCAGGCTGTCCGAAAGAGAAACAGAAAACTCAGGATCATCAGCCGGACAGAGAAGCGGCAGAAAAGATCCTGCGGATACAGGAAAAAGCACAACAGAGAAAAAAGCAGCTGGAGATGTCAGGAAAGCAGGTGGAAATGCTGACGGAGGAACCTTTTATTTATGCAAAGGATTCTGTGGAATATAAGATCCATCTGATGATCTGGAAACAGGAAGGAAAAAACCGGAAGGTAGAAATAGAAACCATTGATGAAAGATAAGGAGAATAAATTATGGCAAAGGTAAGAGAATTTACAGCAGGTGCAGAAGAAAATAAGAAGCTGGAAGCGATCAGGAAGCAGCTGGAGGATCTGAAAGACCAGCTGGTGGACGTACTGGAAGAATATGAGGACAGAGATCAGGAGAAAGCGGATATCCTCACAGAAGCTCTGGATGCGCTGGAGGACGCAGGGGAAGCAGTAGAGGAGGCTCTGGCAGAAAAATAAACAGGAAAGGAGCTTTCGGTATTTTGAAAGGAGATCAGTCTTGTTACAGCAGTTGAAGATACAGAATGATGACAGGGAGATTCTTCTGACAGTGATCCGTTCTTCCAGAAAAAGTATAGGGCTGGAGGTACGGAGCGGGAAAGATGTTCTGGTTCGAATCCCTGCCAGCTTATCAGACCGGGAACTGAAAAATTTCGTAGAGAAGCACAGAGAATGGATTTTTGATAAAACAGCACAGATACAGAGCAGAAAGGACGCACGCAATTCCACCGGCGCAGTACCGGCAGAAAAATTATCCCCGGAAGAAATAGAACAAATAAAAGAAAAAATAGGAGCCAGGGTCAGATATTACAGTCAGATGATGGGAGTAACGACAGGAAGGATCACCATCAGAAACCAGAAGACCCGATGGGGAAGCTGCAGTGCAAAGGGTAATGTAAATTTCAATTATCAGCTTTATTACCTTCCGGAGGAACTGTTGGATTATGTAGTGATTCATGAACTGGCTCACCGAAGACATATGAATCATTCCGGAGAATTCTGGGCAGAGGTGGAAAAATACTGTCCGGACTACAGACAGCGCAGAAAACAGTTGAAATCCTATGAGCTGGTATAGGAAAAGGGAGATGTTATGATTTATATCAGTCATCTGATAAAAGATGAAGAAATGAAAGAAATGATTGCCCGGACAGGTATGGGTATAGAAAGTATTGAATTTTCGGTGGCAGAAAATCTGGATAATCTTGTCCGGACGCTGAGAACCTATCAGAAACGACTGGAATTTATGGAATGCAGAGAGCTTATCCTGCACGGTCCGTTTCTTGATCTGAATCCCATGGCTTATGATACGCTGGTGGTACAGGCTACACGGACACGATATGAACAGGCCTACCATGCAGCAGTGGAACTGGGGGCAAAAAAACTGATCCTGCACAGTGGATTTATTCCTTCTGTTTATTTTCTTACAGGCTGGGCAGAGCGAATGGCAGATTTTTATAAGAGGTTTCTGGACGATAAAGACGATTCTGTGGAGATCCTTATGGAAAATGTAATGGATCCTCTTCCGGAACCATTGAGGGAGGTAATGGAAAAGGTTTCTCATCCTTCCTTTGGGATCTGTCTGGATATCGGTCATGCAAACTGTTTTTCCCGGACAGGCTGCGCAGAATGGGCGGAAACACTGTTTCCCTATATCCGTCACCTTCACCTTCATGATAACCCGGGAGACAGGGACAGGCATCAGGCGCTCGGAGACGGAACGGTTCCTTATGGGAAGGTTCTGGATATGTTCCATGACAGGGCAGAGGTTTCCTGTACAATAGAATGCAGTACGGAAAAAGATATCTGCAAAACCTTTTCGCTGCTTCAAAACAGGCATTTTTATTGACAATCAAAATACCTTATGATACGATAAAATTACTTGAAATATTTACATATTTTAAATATTTTATAAAAAATAAGATATCTGAAACATGCGGATAAAATGTGAATCCGGTGGAAATCCGGAACAGTTTTATCCCTGCTGTAAAAGCAACGAACAGGCCGTGCCACTGAAGAATTTCGGGAAGGGGCTTTAGTAGGAAAAGATTTGGCTTAAGTCAGAATACTTTTTATCTGCATGAGAAAAGACCATTCGATGGATAAAAACGGATGTCTGTTTTTTATGCCTGTTTTACGAAAGGAGAAAAAATGAAAAACAAAAATCAAAAATCAACTCTGATTGCGGTGATCGCTCTTGTTGTGGTCATAGCAGTGGCTGGACTGTGCTACTTAAAATTTAAGCCCGGCACAACAGAAGGAAGCAAGGAAATCACCGTAAAGGTATCAGCTCTTGACCAGGGGGAAGAAACGTTTACTTATCAGACAGATGCAGAGTACCTTGGGGAAGTCCTGACAGATAAGAAATTGATCGAAGGTGAAAAAGGACAGTACGGTATGTTTATCACTGCAGCAAATAATGTAAAAGCAGATGAATCCAAACAGCAGTGGTGGTGCATTACCAAAGGCGGTGAACGGGTAAATACCTCTGTAGACCAGACTCCGATCCAGGATGGGGAACAGTACGAGCTTACTTTAACAGAGGGATATTGATGAAGGCTCAGATTAAGACAAAAGATCTGGCAGTCATGGGGGTAATGGCAGCGATTGCTTTTATCAGTCAGGTAGCATTAAGCTTTCTTCCAAATATCGAGCTTGTGACACTTTTGTTTATTCTGTATACTCTTGTTATTGGAAAGAAAGTTTTTGGAGTTGTGTACGCCTTTGTTTTTCTGGAAGGCGTTACCTACGGGTTTGGATTATGGTGGATCAATTACCTTTATGTGTGGACGATCCTTTGTCTGATAACCCTTGCATTCAGAAAGCAGACTTCCTTTGTTTTCTGGAGTATCATATCCGGATTTTTCGGACTTGGCTTTGGAGCATTGTGCAGTCTTCCTTATTTTTTTATCAGCGGTCCTTCCGGGGCTTTGGCTTACTGGATTGCAGGAATACCAAGCGATATCACACATTGTATCGGTAATGTATTTCTGTGTCTGATACTGTTTAAGCCGCTTCATTATATTTTGATGAAGATTAATGAATACAAAAGCTGAGATTTTCATTTCAGTATATGGAAAAGGTGATATTTACTGACAGGAAGAATATTTTATAAATTCTTTATGAAATTTAACATCTGCAATATTGACTGTGAGTGTTGGAATGGCTATAATATGTGCCATTAGATATTTTACAGGAGGCTGGATTTTTATAATGGAAGATAGCGACAGTAGCGCTGACCCAAATCAAAAGAATAATCTGAATGAATGACATATATTTCAAGACATGGTCTGTGTATTTTTTGATACGCAGGTCATGTCTTGTGTTGTATATAAAAGATTATTTGAAAAATTTTTTTGAAAGAGGTTGGCAGATATGAATAATTCTTTGATATTTTTATTATTATTTCAGGTTGTACTGATTGCACTGAATGCTGTTTTTGCAAGTGCGGAAATAGCGGTATTGTCTATTAATGAAACGAAGCTGGAACGAATGGCGGAACAGGGGAATAACCGGGCAAAACGACTGTTTCGACTGACACGGGAGCCGGCAAGATTCCTTGCTACCATTCAGGTTGCCATCACGCTTTCCGGTTTTCTGGGAAGTGCTTTTGCTGCGGATAATTTCTCTGAACCACTGGTAGGCTGGATCCTTTCTCTGGGAGTGGATATTCCGAGAGAGACACTGGATGCCGGAGCGGTAATCTTGATCACTCTGGTGCTTTCTTATTTTACGCTGATTTTCGGAGAACTGGTTCCCAAGCGTATTGCAATGAAGAAACCGGAGCAGCTTGCTATGGGGATTTCCGGTCTGGTAAGTGGAATTTCCATTGTATTTAAACCAATCGTTTCTTTTCTTTCCATATCTACGAATTTTGTTCTGCGTTTGTGCGGAATCGACCCCAATGAGGAAGAAGAGCAGGTAAGTGAAGAAGAAATACGAATGATGGTTGATGCGGGAAGTGAGAAGGGAACCATTGATTATCAGGAAAAAGAATTTATCCAGAATGTATTTGAATTTAATGATATCATGGTGGAAAGCATAGCCACTCACCGCACAGATGTAACGATCCTGTGGCTGGAGGATGACATGGATTCCTGGGCGGAGACCATTCATAACAGCCGTCATACACGCTATCCGGTGTGCGACGGATCACCGGATAATGTGGTCGGCGTCTTAAATGCCAAAGATTATTTCCGTATTGAAGATAAAAGTCGGGAAAACGTCCTTCAAAAAGCAGTATATCCTGCATATTTTGTTCTGGAGACCACAAAGGCGGACGTTCTGTTTAAAAATATGAAAACAGAGAAAAAATCCATGGCGATCATCATTGATGAATATGGCGGTATGACAGGAATCGTTACTTTATATGATCTGATAGAAGAACTGGTGGGAGATCTGGAGGATGAACCGACAGCAGATGAGAATGAGGAGCCTTATATGGAAAAACTGAATGAAGATACCTGGATGGTCAGTGGAAATGTGGAAATTGAGGAGTTTGAGGATGCCCTGGGTGTGGAAATCTCCTCTTCGGAATTTGATACAGTGACAGGACTGGTATTTCAGAAGCTGGGATGGATACCGGAGGATGGAAAACAGGATATTGACGTTCAGATCCAGAATCTCCAGATACATATCAGCAGTGTTAAGGATCATCAGATTGAAAGTGCAACAGTAAAGGTTTGTGAAAAACAGGAGAAGGATACAGAGAAAGCATAAAGGCTTTCAGAAAGGCAGATGATAACAGATGAAAGATCAAAAAGATAAAAAAATAGAAGAGCAGTTTGAATTCCGCAGTGTGCGGACAGAAGAAACAGAGGAGGCGGCAGCGCTGGAACAGAAATGCTTTCCGCCAAATGAGGCCTGCGCCCCTCAATTCATGAAAGAGAGGATCCAGGCGGCGGCTGAGATATTTCTGGTGGCAGTGGACAGAGAAAACGGAAGGATCGCAGGATTTCTCAACGGGATCGCCACAGAAGAAAAGCATCTGCGGGATGAATTTTTTACAGATGCCTCCCTTCATGATCCCAGAGGAAAAAATATCATGCTGACAGGTCTTGCCGTGCTTCCGGATTATCGGGGACAGGGGCTTGCAGGAGAACTGGTGGAGCGTTACGCCCAAAGGGAAAGGCAGAAAGACCGTGAGCGTCTGGTACTTACCTGTCTGGAGGAAAAGGTGGAAATGTACCGGAAATTTGGATTTCAGGATCTGGGACTTTCCGGATCCGTCTGGGGCGGCGAAGAATGGCATGAAATGGTCAGGGAGCTTTAACGGTTCCGGTAATAAAATACAGCTACCTGCGTCCGGTCCCGGAGCTGTAGCTTATCCAGGACAGAGCTGAGATAATTTCGTACCGTTCCTTCACTGAGAAACAGACGGGCGGCAATCTCTTTGTTGCTGAGTCCGTCTGCGATCAGGCGGATGATCTCCTGTTCCCGTTCGCTGATATCATGCTCCCGGTAGTTGAAGGAAGAGCCGGACTGGATCAGTTCAGGGATTTTGGATACGATCTCATGACCGAAAACAGTCTGACCGGAATAAACCGCCCGGAGGGCAGGAAGGATGCTGGCATAATCCTGTTTCAAAAGGTATCCCTTGGCGCCCAGTTTCAGCGCGCGGACGATATACTCGTCATCGGAAAAGGTGGTGAGAAGAAGAATCCTGGCATCCGGAAATTCTTCCAGTATCTCTGCGGCTGCATCCAGGCCGCTTACCTCTTTCATCCGGATATCCATAAGAAGTACGTCCGGATGATATCTGCGGAATAATTCAACCGCTTCTTTTCCATCAGATCCAGTGGCAGGAACTGTGATATCGCCGCTGGATTCCAGAATGGTCTTTAATGCTCCTGATACAAAAATATCGTCGTCTACGATCAAAACTTTCATTTTTTTACTCCTGTTCTTTGGGAATGGTGATAAAAAGCCGGAACCCATTGTCTGTAGTGATCTGAAGGGTTCCCTTCAGTGATTCCAGCCGATCCTTCATATTGGAAAGACCGATGCCGCGGGAGCGGCTGTCAGAGGAAACGTGAACGTCCATTTTATCTGATGGATCGGATATTTTTCCATTGTCTTCGATACAGAGCTGATAAAGAGCCGGATGCTCTCTCAGGGTAATATGTGCCTCAGTGGCGCTGCTGTGTCTGGAGATATTGGAAAGTCCTTCTTTTATAATGCTGATAAAACAGTATTTGATCTCTTTTGGGACTTCATATCCCATATCATAATCCAGTGTTACCGGACAGAACTGAAATTCCGAAGCCAGCCCGGCGACTGCATCTTTCAGGTTTACGGAATCATCATGAAGATCATGGACGCTTGTCCGGATGCTTGTCATGGCCTGATTCAGAGCCTGATCCAGATTTTCCAGTACAGAGTCCAGAGCAGGCTCTTTATTTATGGCTTTTGCCGCGCCGGTAAGAAGGATGGAACGGGAAAGGAGATGGCCTACATTGTCATGGATCTCCCGGGCAATACGGTTCCTTTCTTTCAGGGTGGCCGCATAGATTTCATAATTCTGCTTTTCCACAAGCATCCTGTTTTTTTCTGCAAGAAGGAGATTTTTCTCCGTACTGTCATCCCGGAGCTTCATAAGTGTCTGTTCCAGTTTCTCAGAGACGTCTGTGCGGCGCTGCAGGCAGAAGGAAAGAACCATGAGCAGAAAGATCCACAGGAAGAGAAAGAGCCTGTTTTTATCTGAGGAGAAAATATGGCAGCAGCAGAGAATGCCTCCTGCAAAAACAGGGATATACAGATGATCCATAAAAAATATATAAAAAATCGCGGGAAAGAAAATACAGAGCCGGGGCAGCAAAAGAGAAGCGCCCATAAGGAGAAGCCCGGCAATCAGATGTACACGGGAGTTTTCCGTAACATATCCTGTGGAGCAAAAACAGAGACAGAGAAGAAATGCCAGTACAAATTCATAGTCCGGCTTCCGGTATAAAAGAGAAAAGAAGCTGAACAGTATTAAAAATCCCATATCCTGAATGCGGTTCATAATGGTTCCTCCCGGTCATGGAGCTGTCCAAAAACTGCTCCAGAGTGAATGCTGGTGATGCTTTCAGTATAATATAAAACCGCTTTTGTGGCAAAGAAAAAAGCTTCTTCATGGAAGATCGTGACATTTGTCATATGAGAAGATGACGGCGCTCACTACCGGAGGAGGAAAAGGGCTGCTATAATACCGGTAAGATCAGTAAAAACCACAGGCGGATATAAACGGCAAACCGGACAGGAATATGGTCTCCGGGTAAGGCCGGAGAATAACAGGAATGCCGGAAAAGGAGGAGATTATGGGCAGAACAGAATGGGAAAAAGAAGGAATCGTACATATAGAAAATCTGGTAAAAAGATATGGATCTCTGGTGGCGCTGGATCATCTGAACCTGGATATCATGGAGGGGGAGATCTTTGGGCTTCTGGGACCAAACGGTTCCGGAAAAACAACTGCCATCAGCTGTATGCTGGCGCTTTTGAAATATGACAAGGGAAGTATCCGGATCATGGGTGAGGAGATGTCTCCGGACAGCTACGAGGTAAAAAGCCAGATCGGCATTGTGCTTCAGAATGTGGCGGTTTTTGAGGAACTGACCGTATATGAAAACATTGATTATTTCTGCGGGCTCTATGTGAAAGACCGAAAAAGAAAAAAGCAGCTTGTGGAGGAAGCGCTTGTATTTACCGGACTTGAGGATTACCGGAAAATGCGTCCCAAAAAGCTTTCGGGCGGTCTTTTGAGAAGACTGAACATTGCCTGCGGCATTGCTCATAAACCGAAGCTCATCATTCTGGACGAACCTACCGTGGCAGTGGATCCTCAGAGCCGGAACAGGATACTGGAGGGAATCAGAGAGCTGAACCGTCAGGGCTCCACTATTATATACACTTCTCATTACATGGAAGAGGTAGAGCAGCTTTGCAGCAGGATCGCCATAATGGATCATGGAAGAAGCGTTGCGGTGGGAACCAAAGAGCAGCTTACGGGAATGATCAAAACAGGAGAAAAGATAACGATCGAGGCGGCATCGCTGAATCAGGAACAGCTTGCACAGATCAGACAGCTTCCGCATGTGTTTCAGGTGGATTACAAAGATGATATTCTTACGGTTCACTGTACAGAGGCAAAAAATAATCTGGTAAAAATCCTGCATTATCTGGAGGAGCAGGAGGCAGCCTTTGGAAGGGTATATTCAGAGCTTCCCACTCTCAATGACGTATTTCTTGAGATCACGGGGAAACAGCTTCGGGACTAGGAGGAGATTATGAGAGATCTGATAAGGTACAGTATCATAAGAAAAGTCAAAAATTTTAATATTTTATTCTGGCCCTGTCTTTTTCCGCTGATTATGGGAACTTTGTTCTACTTTGCCTTTGGAAATATGTCTGAGGCGGATTTTGAGACAGTACAGGCGGCATATGTGGAAGAAAAAAAGGATCCGGCTTTTGCCGGATTTCTGGAGGAACTGGATCAGGAAGGCTCTGTGATAAGGGTTGAAAAAATGACAGAGGAACAGGCTTCCGGAAAACTGGCGGCCCGGGAGATCCAGGGGATTTTTTTTGGAGGGGAGACTCCTTACCTGCAGGTAGCAGGCAGCGGAATGGCACAGAGCATTATGCAGAGCCTGCTGGAAAGCTACCTTAACGGAAAACATATCATGGAAACTGTGGCAGAGATTCATCCGGAAAAACTGCGGCAGGCGGCAGACGCTATTTCAGATTATCGGGAACTGGTGGAAAATGTTTCTCTCGGAGGCAGGACGACCAACGGCAACGCGGGATTTTTTTATGCGCTGATCGGAATGGCATGTCTGTATGGATGTTTTGTGGGTATGGGGTCTGCCTGCTGGCTTCAGGCAAATGTAACGTATCTGGCCGCAAGGCAGTGCGCATCTCCGGTACACAGGATGACCATGATCCTTACAGAAGTTCTGACATCCTTTGGACTTCATTTTCTGAACGTAGTGATTCTGATTTTTTATCTGAAATATGTGCTGCGGATGGAATTTCAGGGAAGTACGGGGGATATGCTGCTGGTATCCATGGCGGGGTGCATCGTAGGTGTGAGTATGGGAATCTTTGTATCCAGCGCGTCCCGGCTCAGTGAAAAAATCAAGGTAGGGATCATGCTGGCGATTTCCATGACAGCCAGCACTCTGGCAGGTCTGATGAACGTAGAAATCAAATATGCGGTAGACCAGAAGTTTCCGCTGATTAATAAGCTGAATCCGGCGGCTCTGATATCAGATGCTTTTTACTGCATCAATGTTTATGAGAACCCTGCGCGTATGCGGAACAATATTCTTACGCTGACAGCCATGGCGGCAGTGCTGACAGCGGCTTCATTTCTGGTAGTCAGGAGGGAACGTTATGACAGTATTTAAAGGATATATGAAGGTAATCCGCCAGAACTGGGGACTGATCCTTCTGTATGTGGCAATCTTTTTTGCATGTACGATCCTGATGCAGTCCATGGCAGGAAAAACAGAAAAAAGCTATCAGGCAGAGTCGCTGAAGGTAGCTGTGGCAGACGGGGACGGAGGGATTCTGGCAAAAGCCCTGGAAGCATATCTGGGAAACTTCCATGAAATCATTCCCATGGAAAATGAGATTTCCGCCATGCAGGAAAAGCTTTTTTATCGTGAGGTGGAGTACATTGTACGGATTCCGGATAATTTTGTCGAAAAATGCATCCTGAATGGGGAAAAAATATCAGTTACCACTATTCCTGACACCTATTCCGGCATTTATGTGGATCACCAGATCAACAGTTTTCTCAATAATGCAGGAACCTGTCTGGCAGCAGGTTTTTCGGAAGAAGAAGCAGCCCGGGCGCTGACAGATGAGGTTCCGGTAAAGGTAGCGCTGGCCGGAAAGAACGGCAGTACAGACAATCCGGGATACATGTATTATTTCCGGTATCTGCCATATCTGTTTCTGGCTCTGTTTGGATTTGTAGCAGGGAATATACTGATTGTTTTCAGCAAAAAAGAGGTAAAAAACAGAATGCTGGCGTCTCCGGTATCTGCCAGACGCCAGAGTCTGGAGGGACTTCTGAGCCTGGCGTTTTTTGGAGGGGCTGTACTGCTCTTTGTTCTTTTTGCAGCAGCGATCTATTATGGGAAAGATCTTTATGGAAATGAAAATTTTGGATATTATCTTTTGAATACACTGGCAGTATTTCTGGTGTCCATGTCCGTGGCATATCTGGCAGGAACACTTGCTCCGAATAAGGACGCCCTTACCGGGATCGTGAACATTCTTTCTCTTGGAATGTGCTTTCTGTGCGGTGTGTTTGTTCCGTTAGAATATATTTCCAAAGGTGTAAAAACTGTCAGCCAGTTCCTTCCGGTATACTGGTATGAAAGGGCGAATGATATTCTGGGCAGTTTTACTGTGCTTACGGAAAATGCAAGGATACAGATCCTTCAGGCAGTTGGAATACAGCTGGTATTCTGTATTGCGCTGGTAAGCCTGACTCTGGTGATCGGCAAATACAGAAGAGTGGGAAGATAAGGTGATTTTGTCACAGACTGACATAAAATTTCCGTGTATGATAAGACCATAAAATAAATCCCGAAGAAAAAGGGAAGTCTATAACTACGAAACAGACGGCTGCCGGAGGCGGCAGAAAGAGTTTCTTATAAAAATACACACAGCCCCGGAACAACAGAAGAATACAGGCAGGGGCGGACAGGAGGAAAATATGTCAGCTTTAAATATTACAAAAAATAATTTTCATGAAGAGGTTATGAACAGTGATAAACCTGTGCTTCTGGATTTCTGGGCAGGCTGGTGCGGACCATGCAGGATGCTCTCTCCGGTGGTGGATGAGATCGCAGAGGAGAATGACGATATCAAGGTCTGCAAGATCAATGTGGACGAGCAGCAGGATCTGGCTTCCGAGTTTAAGATCATGACCATCCCTACCCTGATGGTTTTTAAAAACGGAGAATTGCAGAGCCGTTCCATGGGAGTAAAACCAAAGGAAGAAATTCTGGAAATGCTCCAGTAAGGGAAACAGATCATAGAAAGAAAAACAGGGAATTCCGTTAAACGACAGGTGTCGGAAAACGGGGTTCCCTGTTTTGTGTAAAATAATAAAGTTGATTTTGCAATACTAATGAAGTAAAATTGGGATAAGTATAACAGAAAACAGCTTGGAAGTTATTGTGTGAAGGAGACTTAAATGAATAGTGGGGATGAGCAATTAGTTGAGATTATAATGAAATACAGAGAGAAACTGCAAAAGAAAATTAGAGAACGAAAAGCTGAAATGGAAGCGGATCATAATGACCATTACATGTTGTATAATGCTTTGGGGTTTACAGGTGATGAGGGATATCAAATTGATTTTCAGCAAAATGTAGGCAGATTTTTATATAAATATGCAGGCTCTTTAATAGAAGAATTAGCTATAAAATGTTTCAAAATTGCACATCCGGATGCACAGGAAAAAGTGAGACTGAAAAATACGATTGACCAGAGTCCTAAAACCATTGAAATTGATTGTCTGATAGGAAACCGTGCGATCGAACTGAAGTGGAAGGATGCGACGACGGATGGCGATCATATTAAGAAGGAGCATAAAAGAGTAAAAATCATACGAGAAGCAGGATATATTCCTGTCAGAATTATGTTTTTTGAGCCAAATTGCAATCAGGCTATTCGTATTCAGGCGAAATTGAAAGATTTGTATCAGGAACTTGGCGGCGAGTATTATTCGGGCGATTCTGCATGGGGATATTTAAAGAATGATACAGGTATCGATTTGAGGTCAGTAATAGAAAGAAATGGAAAGTGATTAGATGGACATTAATAATGTTTACTGTGGAGACTGCTACAATTTAATGAGAGAGTTAGCAGATGAGACAATAGATGCCATATATATGGATCCCCCTTTTTTTACACAGGAAACACAAAAATTAACAAATAAAGAGGGCGTTGAATATTCCTTTGAAGATTCCTGGGAGGATATGGAATCCTATGTAAAATATATAAAGAAACGTCTCATGGAATGTAAAAGAATATTGAAAAAAACAGGGAGCATATTTGTACACTGCGATAGAAATGCTTCTCATTATTTAAAAATTGCACTGGATCAGGTATTTGGGATAGATAATTTTCAAAGTGAAATTGTATGGTCATATAAAAGATGGTCAAATTCTAAAAAGGGATTATTAAATAATCACCAGATTATTTTTTTCTACAGTAAAACTCAGAAATTCAAATTTAATACAATCTTTACAGATTATTCGGAAACTACAAATGTCGATCAGATACTGCAGGAGCGTGTAAGAGATAAAAATGGAAAGTCAACGTATAAAACAGATGAAAACGGACAGGCGGTTATAGGAAAAGCCAAAAAAGGCGTGCCGTTATCAGATGTCTGGGAAATTCCTTATTTGAATCCAAAAGCAAAGGAGCGGGTCGGCTATCCTACACAAAAACCAGTTATTTTATTAGAAAGGATAATTAAACTGGTTACGGAAGAAGGGGATATTGTATTGGATCCATTTATGGGATCAGGAACAACAATGGTCGCAAGTAAGCTGTTAAATAGAAATTTTTTAGGATTTGATATCATGAACAAGGCAATAGAACTTACACGGGACAGGCTTAAAAATATTGTTAAAACAGAATCGCTTTTATTAAAAAAGGGAAAAAAGGCATATCAAAATTTAGAGGAAGACTGTATGGCTCTGATAAAAAGTATGAATGCTGTTCCGGTACAGAGAAATTCGGGTATAGATGGATTTCTGAAGGAATATATTGACGGAAGTTCTGTTGCAATAAGAATACAACGTGAAAATGAAACCTTATCAGAAACCGTTTATAAATTGCTTAAAGCAACGAAAAACAAAAGCTGTTCATATGTGGTTGTGATTCGTACTCATAAGGATTATACGGATACCTTTGATTATACGGATATTCCTGATGGAGTATTGATTATAGACAGGTATGATTTGCAGATACGGGAATTAACAAAGCTATTTAAAAAGAAAATTGCAGCAGGATAAAAAACAGGGAATTCCGTTAAACGACAGGTGTCGGAAAACGGGGTTCCCTGTTTTGTGTAAATATTTATTCTGAAATTTCTTCCAGCTTTTTTTTGTCGGTAAGCTCGATGGTTCCTCTGGAAAGTTTCACAAGCCCTTCGCTCTGGAAATAGCGGAGCATCCTTGTCACTACCTCCCGGGCTGTTCCAAGGTGGTTGGCGATTTTTTCATGGGTGATCTTCAGGGAGTCTGTATTGTCAAGAATACTTTCTTCCACCAAAAATGCAGCAAGGCGTTTGTCAAAGCTTTTCCACATAATCTGTTCGATGAGCCACATGACCTCGGTAAACCGGCTTCCCATGATCTGGTTGGAAAAGTTGGCTACAGCAGCAGATTCTTCCATGAGTTTTTTATAAATATGAGGAGGCAGGACAATGACCTCACTGTCTTTTTCTGCTTCTATGATAACTTCAAACTGAATGTTGCGCATGATACAGGAGGCAGAAAAAATGCAGACATCTCGTTCAAAGAGACGATAGAGAGTGATCTCTCTGCCTTCGTCAGAGATAATATAAGCCCGGAGCTGTCCGGAAAGGATCAGTAAAAGTCCCAGACAGTCAACAGAGCCATTATGGAGAACCGTTCCTCTGGGGACAGAACGGGTCTGAGAAGACTGGGAAATTATTTTTTGCTGAGCCGGGGTAAGCTTATCCCAAATGGGAAAATGTGTTGATAAGTCCATGGCAGATCACTCCTTTTTTTATACTACAGTTTAGTATATAAAACAGGAGGAAATCTGTCAAACGTCTGGAAAATAAATATTGCGTGTGATAAAATTATGTTACAGCAGAAGGAGGAGAAAAATGGAAAGACATGCATTTGCAATGAAGATAAAAGAAGACCAGATGAATATCTACAGAAAAAAACTGGGAGAGGTCTGGAAAGAACTTACCGATTTTCTGGACAGAAACGGAATCAGAAATTTCAGCATCTGGAATGCAGAGGATCTTATTTTTGGATATTATGAAAATGAAGATGGAATGAAGCTGGATAAACAAGAGGAAGCGGTAAGATCCGGACTTATAGAAAAAATGCAGGATACGTTTCAGTGGATTTCTGTACCAGGCCAGGATATGCGCCTGATGTATCATGATTTTGGGATTGTAAGAGAATGCAAGGAACTGATCCGGCACAGAGTATTTATGACAAAGCTTAAGGATGGCTGTGAGGAAGAATATAAGGCACGCCATGACGGGCTTATCGAAAAAAGAGGAGATACCGTAGATCCGGGACCGGACAGCAACTTCAGTATCTGGAGTGCAGGCGGCTATATTTTTGGCTACAATGAGATTGACACGACCATGGAAGTTCAGGAGACTGCAGAAGCCAGAGAGGAGACCATTGCCTGGGAAACCCGACAGCTGGAGATCATGGACTGGATCACAAATGATGTGGACTGGATGACAGGAGAGGTTCATGCAGCTGTGAAGCGGCTGGCATGGCATAACTGAAAACTGGAAATGAAAAACTGCAGAACCGGCTCCGGTCCTGCAGTTTCATTTTCAGAAGTTTATTTCTCTACAATCTCAAGTACGTCCATTGGACATGCTTTTACACAGATACCGCATGCGATACACTTGGATGCTACAGGTTTTGCATCTACTTTGACCATGAGGCCGAAAGGACATGCCTCCACACATTTACCACAGCCTGTACAGAGTTTTTTGTTTACCATGTAAACGCCTTTTGCGTTCTGAGTGATAGCTCCTGCCTCACATACTTCTGCACATTTGCCGCACTGAGGACATGCCACAGGTTTTGGCTCGCCTTTGCGTTCTACGATCTGGATGCAGGATGCAAGTACATTGGACTCTTTGTAGTAGGCGTTGGAACATGCCTCCACACATGCCAGACATGCCATACAGGTAGCGCCTTTTTTCACTGCCAGTTTTTTCATTACCATACCTCCGCTTTTTGTTCTTTTTCAATCTCATTATCTGCTGTGTTCAGCTGGTTTCATTATAACATTTTTATGTGATGCCGACAATTTATTTTGTGCTTTTTTTCACAAAGTCAGGAATTTTTCCTGTATACTACTGGTTTTGCCGGTGAAAATAGAGTATGATAAGAAAAAGTACTGTTGTGAATGGAGTGGACAATGGTGAAAGATTACAGGGAGAATTAACAGTTTCCTCACATTTTTCCCACAAAGTCAACACAAATTTTTTTTATACTCTAATCATCAAATGAAAACAGAGATATCCAAGGAGGGAAATCATAATGGAGAACATGAACCAGGATTTTAATATAAATAATGATGATGACAATAAGGAGAAAAAGAACAAAAAGAAGAATCGTATTCTGAAAGGTACAGGGATTGCTCTGTGCGCTGTTCTGGCAGGCGGTCTTGCATTTGAAGGAATCAGCTCTGCATCCGGGTGGAATTTCAGCAATACAGTAAAAGCATCCAATACAGAAGAAAACAGAACAGAGCTTTTAAAAACAAAAGAGAAAACAGAGGATAAAAAAGAAGAAACTGCAGATACTGCACAGGAACCTGCAGAGGAGCCTTCTGAGACAAAAGTCAAAGGCAGTCTGGATGTATCAGATATTGCGGCAGAAGCAATGAAATCGGTTGTTGCTATTACAACTAAATCTGTTCAGGAGGTTCAGACGTATCTGGGAGATTTTGGATTCGGTGGATTTACTACACAGCAGCAGGAGGTAGAGGGAAGCGGCTCCGGTATTATCATTGGACAGAATGATGAAGAGCTTCTGATCGCAACAAATTATCATGTGATCGAGGGGGCTAATACCGTATCGGTAACCTGTATTGACGGCGAAGTCTATGAAGCAACTGTAAAGGGGTATGATGCAGATAAGGATCTGGCAGTTGTTTCTGTGGCAGTTTCTGATATTTCTGATGATACCATGGAACAGATCCAGGTGGCTTCCATTGGAAGTTCTGATGATCTGAGAGTTGGAGAACAGGTTATTGCCATTGGTAATGCCCTTGGTTACGGACAGTCTGTTACCACTGGTATTGTCAGCGCTAAGAACCGTAAGCTGGATGATTCCGGTCAGGCCGATGAAAATTCTGACGGCGTAAACCTGATCCAGACAGATGCAGCTATCAACCCGGGAAACAGCGGCGGTGCTCTTCTTAATATGAACGGCGAACTGGTGGGAATCAACTCAGCAAAGCTTGCATCTACTGAGGTGGAAGGAATGGGCTATGCCATTGCTATTACAGATGTGTCCGATATCCTTGAAAATCTGATGAATGAAACACCGAGAGACAGGATAGAGGATCACGGCGTTCTGTCTATCGTAGGCACTTCTGTAAGCGAAGAGGCAGCCAGTGTTTATGATATTCCGGAAGGTGTTCTTATTGCAGAAGTAACAGAGGATGGAGCGGCTGATAAGGCAGGCATCAAGGAGAAAAATATCATTACAGAGTTTGATGGAAAAAGGGTGCGCAGCATCGATGCTCTGGTAGACATGCTTCAGTATTATGAGCCTGGTGAAGAGGTTGAGGTAACACTTCAGGTTCTTGGAAACGGCGGATACGAAGAAAAGAAGGTTACAGTGAAACTGGATAAAAATACCAATAAGGAAGCAGATACATCAGAAACAAAGGAGAGTGCTCAGCCATCAGAAGAACAAGGTGAGCAGAGTATTCTGGAAGAGTTTGGAAACGGAGCTGAGGAGGATTCCACATACGAGGAATTTTTTGGTGACATCTGGTAAAACAGGTATTTTTGTAAAAAGATAAGAATATAAGCAGAAAGACTGCTGCAGAATATGTTCTGGAATCTATACAGGTCAGAACATGGATCCGCAGCAGTCTTTTTATGCAATAGAAAAACAGAACAGAAGGTACTGATTTTTCTGTTGCATGAAAAACGTTCCGCGAGGATGTGAACTGCTGTGCACAGGCTGGTTGAAACCAAAGAAAAGGTCTGTTATACTTAAACACAGAAGTTCCGGGGATAATGTGGAAAACATTTTTCATCGGGAGAATATATGTGGAAAACGGTGAGAAAATATGAAAAAAAGAAAAGTGATTATTGACTGTGATCCGGGAGTAGACGATGCAGTGATGCTGGCACTGGCATCAGCTCACCAGGATCAGCTGGAGATATCAGGCATAACAACAGTATGTGGAAATCAGGATATAGATAAAGTAAGCAGAAATGCTTTGAGCCTGTCTGATCTTTTCGGTATTGAAGTTCCGGTAGCCAGAGGAATGGACAGACCCATGGTGCGGGAACCCCAGTATGCGCCGGAAACACATGGAGAAGACGGAATCGGCGGGTGTGTTCTTCCGGAGACACAGAAAACAGAGAGCAGGGAAAACGGAATCCTTTTTATGAAAAGAATATTGAAGGAACTGGACAAGGAGGAAAAGGCCACAATCATTGCAACCGGTCCTTTAACGAATGTTGCACTTTTGCTTCGGATGTTTCCGGAAACGGCAGATAAGATCCGGGAGATTGTTTTTATGGGAGGATCACTGTCCGGAGGCAACGTTACAGATGCGGCGGAATTTAATTTTTATGAAGATCCGGAAGCTGCCAGAATAGTTCTCCGCTCAGGTGTTCCTCTGGTAATGTGCGGACTTGATGTTACAGAGAAGTGTACACTGACCCGGAAACAGATACTGAAAATGTGCCAGTGGGGAAGTCCTGCGGCAAAGCTTTGCGGAGACATGCTGGGATATTGTCTGGAAAATTCCTCTGAGAAATACAGAGGGGAAGTAAGTGTTCATGATGCAGTTCCGGTGATGTATCTCCTTCATCCGGAAATATTTGAAGGAAGACATAAGATTCTGGATGTAGACTGTTCAGAAGGTGCGGCCAGAGGGGCAGTACTGGGTGGATTCCGCTGGTGGAAAAATGAAGCAGAGGACACAAATGTTTATGTGCTGACAGGTGCAGATAAAGAGAAATTTCAGGAGTATCTGATCACATCTTTATATGAGCTGGCACAGTGAAAAGTAAAGGAAGAGCTTTATATGAATTATATTGTTTTTGATCTGGAGTGGAATCAGTGTCCTGATGGAAAAAATGGTTCGAATCCGGATCTGCCCTTTGAGATCATAGAGATCGGCGGGGTAAAGCTGAATGAAAAAAGAGAAAAGATCAGTGAATTTCACAGACTTATAAAACCTCAGGTCTACAACTGGATCCATGACAGTATCCATAGTGTGATCCATGTGGATTATAAGGAGCTTATGAATGGAGTACCATTTTCGCAGGCGGTCAGAGAATTTCTGGACTGGTGCGGGAAAGATTTTGTATTCTGTACCTGGGGGATGCAGGATCTGATGGAACTTCAGAGAAATATGAGGTATTATGGTCTCCTTGATCTTCTTCCCGGTCCGGTGATCTATTATGATATCCAGAAGCTATTCAGCTGGTTTCATGAAAATATCAAGCTGAGAAGAAGCCTGGAATATGCCATTGATTGTCTGGCCATTGAAAAAGAAAAGGATTTTCACAGAGCGCTGGAAGATGCGGAATATACAGCCAGGGTTTTTGCAAAGCTGGATATGGCAGAGATACTCCCTTATTATTCCATCGATACTTATCAGCCGCCGAATAGCCGGAAAGAAGAAATTTATATCTCATATCCCACGTATGATAAATATATATCCAGACAGTTTTATGATCGGGAAAAAGTAATAAAAGACCGGGAAGTGGCAAGTACTCGCTGTCCTGTCTGCCATCTGCCGGCCAAAAGACGGCTGAGATGGTTTATGAATAATTCCAGAATATATGAAAGTATTTCTCAGTGTCAGGAGCATGGATATATTAAGGGAAAAGTCAGGATCCGCAGAACAGATGAAGATATGTTTTATGCAGTAAAGACTTTGAAACCTGTAAATGAACAAAAAGCGGAGGAACTCCGCCAGAAGCGGGATTCTCTCCGCAAAAAACGTAACATGAAGCATAATTAGATAAGCAGATCGGACAGCAGGTTTTTTTGATAATATCTTGCAAAGCCGGTCTGCTGGCCGTTAAAACTGTAGGTGATCTCCAGAAGGGGAAGGCCTGCAGGATTTTTTTTGAATTTACGGCTTTTCTTTATTGTATTGATATCTGTACCGTTTGGAAGGGTGACAGAAGGCATTTGGATACGGTAAAACAAAACAAGATCCTTGTAATCTTTCAGTATATATTTTTCAGAAGGAAGACAGGATATGGAGATCTCTGCCGGTTCTGTTTTTACTGCAGATCTGGTAAAATTGTTAAAACCATAATCCAGAAGAGCTGCTGTATCGGAATAAGCTCCATTTACAGATTTCATTACAACAGAAACAAGATACAGATTGCCTCTCCGTGCATAGGTTACCAGTGTATTTCCGGCAGCATCTGTATAGCCGGTTTTTCCGCCAAGTACACCTTCGTAGGCACGGGTATTGCCTTTCATCATTTTGTGATGATTAAGAAGGTATCGGGTTTCTGCAAATTTGTTTGTAGGCGGGATCTCATAATAGGCAGTGGTAGCATATTTGCGGAAAGTTGGGTTAAACCATGCGGCACGGGCGATTTTTGCCATATCGCTGGCAGTTGTATAATGAAGCTCATCGGGAAGACCGTTTGGATTGTTAAAATGGGTTCCTGTACAGCCGAGAAGTCGTGCCTTCAGGTTCATCAGTTCTACAAATTTTTTTACGGAGCCGGAGGTTTCTTCAGCAAGGGCAAGCGTCATTTCGTTGGCGGACTGGAGCATTACAGCCATCATGGCCTGCTCTATGGTCAGCTCCTCTCCGGTGTCGGCGTAGATGCTGGAGCTGTCGCTGATGGTGATGCCATGGGCAGCAGATTCAGACATCACCAGTTTGCCTTTCATATCCAGATGTTCCGCGGCAAGAAGCGCAGTCATGATTTTTGTGATGCTGGCAGGGTACTGAACCTTGTCAGCATTTTTGGAATACAGGACAGTTCCGGTGATCATGTCCACAAGAATGGCAGATTCTCCTTCAATCTTAGGTCCCTGCGGCCATCCAGGGATATTATCAGTAGAAGGCGCCTGGTTATAAAATTCTGTATGAGGATCAGGCGTAGGAGTGGCAGTTACGATAGGAGCTCCTGTCTCGTCATATCCTGTGGCGAAGACGGAGGATGCCGGCGCAAAAGCCATTGCTGCACATAAAATACCACATACGGATTTTTTCAGGCATTTTATAATTTTATTTTTCATGAAAACAACCTTTCTTATTTTTGTAAATATAACTGCTGATAAATCATTATAGCATATTTGTTTTTTATATTGTAGCCATATATTGGAAAAGTAAACAGTAACTAAACATCTGCTGCAGGAGCAGGAAATGCAGCAGAGAGATTTAAGCATATCAAAATGCAGCTATGAACAGGTAAAAAAAGAAGTTTAAAAATTCCCTGAAAAAAGTTATAATTTATGATAATTATGAAAAAACAGCAAAATCAAAAGAATGGAGGGAGTCCTTAATGCGGAAACCAGAGAATAAAGAAACAGGATTGCTCCTGCTGGGTATTTTTATAGTAGGATTTTTTCTTTTTTTTACAAATAATTTTTATAAAAGTGTATGGAAAAAAAGCGGTCTGGAGGAGGCTGAGGAGATCCGCAATTATGATATGCAGTATGAAATGATTGTAGGAAGCGGAAAAAGCGAATTCTGGCAGACGGTTTATGACAGTGCGCTGGAGGAGGCTGAGAAACATGACGCCTATGTGGAATTTCACGCCAGCGATATGAAAACAGGCTATGATGAAACAGACTATATGGAAATCAGTATTGCGGCAGGAGTGGATGGGATCATTCTGGAATATAACGGAGAAGAAACGCTGAAAAAAGAGATCGATAAGGCTGAGGATGCAGGGATTCCTGTGATTACGATCATGAGCGATGCTCCGGACAGCAAACGCCAGAGCTTTGTGGGGGTGAATGATTATCAGATGGGACAGGCCTACGGAGAACAGATCGCGCAGTTTCTGGATGAAAATACAAAAAGTATCCTGCTTCTTCTGGACAGTGAAAAAGGAGATCTGGAAAAAAATCAGCTTTACAGCCAGATAAGCAATGCGGTGATGAAAAAAAACAGTACAGGAGAGATAGAGGTGAAGGCAGAGACGCTTACTCCGGAAAGCAAATTTGACATTGAAGAGGCAATACGAATGATTTTCCAGGCTCCGGAAGGACCTCCGCAGATCCTGGTATGTATGGATGAAATAACGACAGAATGTGCGTATCAGGCAATGATTGATTTCAACATGGTAGGAGAGGTAAAGATTATCGGATATTATATTTCTGAAACCATTCGAGGTGCAGTAAAGAAAGGCCTGATACCGGTAACCTGTACATTGGATGCAGAAGGGATGGGACAGGACTGTGTGGATGCTCTGTGGGAACTGAAGCAGGAAGGAAGAGTAAATTCTTATTATAATGCAGAACTTAAATTCCTGGGAAAAGAGGACATTGATAAAGCAGATCCCTCAAAAGCAGTGAAAGAAAGGGAATGATATGAATAAAACAAGATGGAAGGATATTCCCCTTGCAAGGAAGGTCATTCTGGCAGTGGGAAGCATTATGACCATGATGCTGGCGATCAATGTGATCCTGTATGGTCAGGTAAATAAAACTATCAAAAGGATGGATACGGTTTATTCCAGCAATGTAAACCTGACAGAGCTTTCTGATTCGCTGAAGACAGTCCAGGAGGATCTTTATGCTTATCTCAGCGTGAAATCGTCGGATTCTCTTGAAAATTATTATCGGAGTGAACAGAACTATTTAACCCTTCTTGATAAACTCAGTGATCAGATATCCTCCAACCCTTCTAAGCTTCTGGAGCGAAATATCAAAAGTATGTCGGAAACCTACGTCCGGCTTACGGGAGATGCGGTTACTGCAAAGAGAAGCCGTAATGTAGAAAAGTATAAGGAGCTGTATGACCGGTCGCAGCAGCTTTATGGATATATCAATTCTTACATAAATGAGCTGAACAATCAGCAGTTCCGCAATAATTCTTCCAGCTATCAGACGCTTCGTGAGATGCTGGAATATCTGGAAATATCAAGCCTTGTTTTAATGAGTATAATGATGGGGCTTGGAGCGATGATGCTATTTGGAATAACCAAGGGAATGATCGAGCCTCTGACTAATCTGGCAGAAACCGCAAATCTGGTAGGACAGGGGAATTTTAACGTAAAAATGCCCAGGACGGATGCACTGGATGAAGTGGGAATCGTAACAAGGGCTTTTAATACAATGGTGGAAAGCCTGGAAGAGTATATTATCCGGACGAAAGAAAGTATGGAAAAGGAACAGCAGATGATGGAAAAAGAGCTTCTTATGAAAAATCATCTCAAAGAGGCTCAGCTGAAGTATCTGCAGTCCCAGATCAATCCTCATTTTCTTTTTAATTCCCTGAATGCAGGGGCACAGCTTGCCATGATGGAAGATGCGGAAAAGACCTGTATTTTTGTGGAAAAGATGGCGGATTTTTTTCGATATAATGTAAAAAAAGGTCTGGAGGACGCCAGTCTGGAAGAAGAGCTTACGGCGGTAGATAACTACATTTACATTCTTAACGTAAGGTTTGCCGGGGATATTCATTTTACAAAGGTGGTGGATGCAAGACTTATGGATTGCCGGGTTCCAAGCATGATTCTGCAGCCCATTGTAGAGAATGCAGTAAATCATGGAATCCGGAACATTGACTGGGAAGGAAAAATATTACTGGAAATTACCGGAACAGAGGACATGATCCATATACGGATAAAAGACAATGGAAAGGGTATGAGCCGGGAACGGATCTGTGAAGTTTTAAGCGGAAATTCGGGCGAAGGCGAGGAACAGTCAGATTCAACAGGAGTAGGGATGAATAATGTGATCAGCCGTCTGGAGCTTTATTACAATCAGAAAAACCTGGTGGATATCAGCAGCCAGGGGAAAAATATGGGAACAGAGGTTACATTAAGACTCCCGCGAACAGGAGGAAAGAAATAAATGTACAGAATTATGCTGGCAGATGATGAGGGAATCATGCTTGAAGCGCTGAAAAATATCATTACCTCCAATTTTGGGGATGAGTGTGAAATAGCAGCTGCAAAAACAGGAAGGGCAGTGGTTGAACTGGCAGAGAGTTTTCGTCCGGATATTGCCTTTATGGATATTCAGATGCCCGGACTGAATGGAATCCAGGCAATGAAGGAGATTCAGAAGTATAATAAAAACATGATTTTTATTGTAATCTCAGCTTATGATAAATTCAGCTATGCCAGAGAAGCCATTAACCTGGGAGTTCTGGAATATCTCACAAAACCGGTAAATAAGCGGGTGGTTATAGATGTATGCATGAAGGCAATGAAAAAGGTGGATGAGGACAGGCAGAAACGCAGCGATGATCTGGAAATCCGGGAAAAGCTGGAAACAGTGATCCCCATTCTGGAAAGCGGATATTTATATAATATTCTTTTGATGGACAGCTTCCACAATTATAATGATAATTACCGGCAGCTTTTGGGAATAAAAGAAAAATATGGTTTTATGATCGTTGTGGAATTAGGAGACAGTCAGGAAAACGGTCAGCTGACCAATGCAGTAGGTGCAGGTGTCCGTGCGGAGAAATATTATCCGGATATCAGAGAAATTGCCAGAGAGTTTTTTCACTGTCTGGTTGGGCCGGTTATGGGAAATCGGGTAGTACTTCTGGTTCCTTTCGAAAAGCCTTCCATTGATTATGACGGGCGAGTTCATATTCTGACTAAGACAAGAAATATGATCTATAAGCTGGAAACCAGAATAGACAGCCGGTTTCGTGCGGGAATAGGGAGGATTCGGGAAGAAGAGAACTTAAGAGAATCTTATTCGGAGGCTGTACAGGCGCTCAGAGAAGGCAAAAGCCATGTGGTACATATCAATGATATTCCGGCAGAGGCAGAAAATAAGGAAACATGTCCGGAAGAGATTAAAAAAAGATATATCAGAGAAATTGAAAATCTGAAAACCAGGGATGATGTCAGAAGGTGGTTCCGAGAACAGGAAAGAGAATTCAGCAGAAGCACCGGAGCGGACAGAGAAAAACAGTCGGAATCTGTTATGGAAAAGGCAAAAGATTATATCCGGCAAAATTTTCAGAAGGATCTGACTCTCGACGAGGTTTCCAAGAGTGTGGATATCAGTCCCTATTATTTCAGCAAACTTTTTAAACAGGAAACAGGGGAGAATTTTATTGAATACCTGACTAAGGTAAGGATGAAAAATGCAGAGAAGCTTCTTCTGGACCCTTCTTATTCGATCAAAGAAATCTGTGTGATGTGCGGATACGGAGATCCGAATTACTTCAGCAGGATTTTTAAGAAGTACGAAGGTGTAACACCAAGTGAATACAGGGAAAGGCTGGGATAACATATATGAAAAAAACAGCAGAAATTTGTCTTGTTCTGTTTCTGACTTTATCATTTCTGGGAAGCTGTGGGACAAAAATGCAGGAAACGAGGACACATACAGAAACAAAAAATTCTCAGGAAGAAGAAAAAAGTGTCAGTATTGGGGTAAGCTTTGATTCTTTTGTGATTGAGAGATGGCTCAGGGACAGGGATGCATTTGTTTCAGCGGCAGATAAGCTGGGGGCAGAGGTTAATGTGCAGAATGCAAACGGAGATCTTCAGGAACAGATTGAACAGATTCGTTATCTGATTAAAAAACAGGTGGATGTGCTTGTTGTGGTAGCAGCAGACTGTCAGGCTCTTTCTAAAGTGATGCTGGAGGCAAAGGATGCAGGGATTTCCACAATTTCCTATGATCGTCTGGTTCAGAATGCAGATTCAGATCTCTATATATCCTTTGATAATGAAAAAGTAGGAGAATATATGGCGGAGGCTCTTATGAAAGAAATACCTGAGGGCGGAGAGATTTTTATGCTTCAGGGACCGGAAGAGGACAATAATGTAAAGCTTGTACGGGACGGATTTGAACGTGTGATAAAGGGCAGCGGACTGGAAGTGGTGTATCAGGCGCACTGTCCGGGCTGGCTGGCGGAACAGGCAGCGGAGGATCTGAATGAGGGCCTTAAGCAATTTCCTGACGTAAAAGGAATCATGTGTGGAAATGATGATATTGCAAGTCAGGTAGTCAATACTCTGGCAGAAACAAGAAGAGCGGGAAGTCTCGCTGTAGTGGGACAGGATGGGGATATTGCCGCCTGTCAGCGGATCGTAGAGGGAACCCAGACTATGACTGCTTATAAATCTGTGGAAAGTCTGGCAGAAAAAGCAGCTGCAATGGCAGTAAAGCTTGCGAAAGGGGAGAATCTGGGGTTGGACGGAAAAACTATGAATGACGGTTCCTATGACGTTCCCTGTTATTTTATGGAGCCGGAATATGTTTCCAGAGAAAATATGGATCAGGTGATCATAGAAGGCGGTGTTCACAGCAGGGATGATGTATATCTGAATGTACAGAAGTGATTTCCTAAAAACGAAAAACATGTCAATAGCATATTTTTGCAACAAAAATGTCTTGTATTATGCAGGGCATTTTTCTTTTTTTAAAAAATCTCCAGAATCATAACAACTAATTCCAGATACTTTCGTGCTATAGTAACAATATCAAAAGGAACGAAAAACCTAAAAAAAGAAAACGGAGGAATTCATTATGAGAAGAAAAGTTCTTGCAGGTCTTCTGACAGTTGCTATGGCAGCCGGATTTGTAGCAGTACCGGCATTACAGACAGAGGTTAAGGCAGACGATAAAAAGCTGGTCGGTGTGGCGATGCCTACAAAGGATCTCCAGAGATGGAATCAGGACGGCGAAAATATGAAAAAATCTCTGGAAGAAGCAGGATTTGAAGTAGACCTTCAGTATGCATCCAATGACGTTGCTACTCAGGTATCTCAGGTTGAAAACATGATTTCCAATGAGTGCGATATTCTTGTTATTGCCTCTATTGACGGAAGCTCTCTGGGAGAGCCTTTAAAACAGGCAAAAGAAGCGGGAATTCCTGTTATCGCATATGACCGTCTTTTAATGGAATCAGATGCAGTTTCTTATTATGCGACCTTTGACAACTATATGGTAGGGCAGAAACAGGGCGAATATATTGAAGAGGCGCTGAATCTGAAAGAGGAAAAAGGACCGTTCAATATCGAACTTGTAGCAGGCGCGCCGGACGACAATAATGCAAAATTTTTCTTTGGCGGAGCTATGGACGTACTTCAGCCATATATTGACGAGGGTGTCCTTGTAGTAAAATCCGGTCAGACGGAATTTGAAAAATGTGCAACACAGGCATGGGATTCTGCCAAGGCTCAGGACAGAATGGATACCATTATTGCAGGAAATTATTCTGACGGAACAAATCTTGACGCAGTTCTCTGCTCTAACGATTCCACATCCCTTGGCGTACAGAACTCTCTGGCTGCTTCCTATACAGGAGAATATCCGGTTATCACCGGCCAGGACTGTGATATGGCAAATGTAAAGAACCTTGCAGCAGGAAAACAGGCTATGGATATCTTTAAAGATACACGTACACTGGCAGCACAGGTTGTAAAAATGGTTGAATCCGTATTAAACGGTGAAGAGGCAGAGGTAAACGATACAGAAAGCTACGACAACGGTACAGGAGTTATTCCTACTTATCTGTGCGAGCCTACTGTTGTAACAGCTGACAACTATGAAGAAATTCTGATCGATTCCGGATATTATACAGAGGATCAGATTAAATAAAAGAAAACAGAAAAATTTTGAAGGGGCGCTGTCATTTCCCTCTCCGGCGGGGAGGGGCTTCCGCCCCCTTCTTATTTGAAATTAGGGAGGGATATCATTGGCTAAGATACTTCTGGAAATGAAAAATATTACCAAGACTTTCCCGGGTGTAAAGGCACTGGACAATGTAAACCTGAAGGTGGAAGAGGGAGAAATCCATGCATTGGTAGGAGAAAATGGTGCCGGAAAATCCACGTTGATGAACGTGCTCAGCGGAATCTATCCATACGGTTCTTATGAGGGCGATATTATTTACAATGGAGAGATCTGCAGATTTGCAAAAATTAAGGATAGTGAAGAAAAGGGGATCGTTATCATACATCAGGAACTTGCGCTGATCCCCTATATGACAATCGGGGAAAATATGTATCTCGGAAACGAGAAAGGAACTGCCGCCGCAATTAACTGGAATGAAACATACGGAGAGGCAGATGAGTATTTGAAAACAGTGGGACTGGAAGAATCTTCCCGTACTTTGATCAAAGATATAGGAGTGGGTAAACAGCAGCTTGTGGAAATTGCAAAGGCGCTTGCAAAGCACGCAAAGCTTCTGATCCTGGACGAGCCGACGGCATCTCTTAACGAAGACGATTCAAAGGCGCTTCTGGAGCTTCTGATGAAATTTAAAAAAGAAGGAATGACTTCTATCATTATTTCTCATAAGCTGAATGAAATTTCGTATGTGGCAGACAAGATCACGGTGATACGTGACGGCTCTACCATAGAGACTCTGGATAAAAAAACAGATGACATTTCTGAAAGCCGTATCATACAGGGAATGGTAGGACGTGAGCTTACAGACCGCTTTCCAAAACGGCCGCATGTAAAGATCGGCCCGGTATCCATGGAGGTAAAAAACTGGACGGTGTATCATCCTCTTTATTCAGAGCGGAAGGTAGTAGACGACGTTTCCTTTAAGGTACATAAGGGTGAGGTTGTAGGAATTTCCGGTCTGATGGGAGCGGGACGTACAGAACTCGCCATGAGTATATTTGGCAAAAGCTATGGTACCGGTATCAAAGGACAGGTGCTGATCAACGGGAAAGCAGTAAAAATGAATACTGTGGAGGAGGCTATCAAAAATGGCCTTGCCTATGTGACAGAAGACAGAAAAGGTAATGGTCTGATCTTAAGTAATTCAATCAAAACAAACACCACTCTGGCTAACCTTGGAAACGTCAGCAGCCATGGCGTACTTGATGCAGACAAAGAGTATGCAGTAGCAGACGAATACAGGGAAAAACTGAAAACAAAATGTCCTACTGTTGAGCAGAATGTAGGAAACCTTAGTGGCGGTAATCAGCAGAAGGTACTTCTGGCAAAATGGATGTTTACAGAACCGGATATCCTGATTCTTGATGAACCTACAAGGGGTATTGACGTAGGTGCAAAATATGAGATCTACTGCATCATTAATGATCTGGTTGCAGCAGGAAAATCTGTGATTATGATTTCCTCGGAACTTCCGGAGGTTCTTGGCATGTCTGATCGGATTTACATTATGAACGAAGGAAAAATGGTAGGCGAGGTCAGCGGACAGGAAGCGACCCAGGAAATGATCATGTCACGTATTCTGAAATCAAGCAAAGGAGAATAAGCCATGGAAAACAAGATCAGAATTTCTGAAGTATTAAAAAAATATACAATGGTTATTGTGCTGGCGCTGGTAGTCATTTTGTTTACGGTAAATACCGGCGGGAAAATGCTCCTCCCCCAGAATGTCAATAACCTGATCGCGCAGAACGCATATGTATTTATTCTTGCCACAGGTATGCTCTTCTGTATTCTTACAGGCGGAAATATCGATCTGTCTGTAGGATCTACCGTATGCTTCATTGGTGCAGTGGGCGGAAAAATGATGGTGACAAACGGAATGAATCCCTATCTTACCATGGTGGTAATGCTGTTGGTAGGTATACTGATCGGGGCATGGCAGGGATTCTGGATTGCCTATGTGCGCATTCCTCCATTTATTGTTACACTTGCAGGCATGCTGGTATTCAGAGGGCTTTCCAACGTTGTTCTGGAAGGTATGACGCTGGCACCCATGCCGGACAGCTTTCTGGCGTTGTTTAACAACTATGTACCGGATTTCTTTGGAGTAGAGGGCTTTAATCTGACCTGCTTTCTTGTGGGAGTGATTGTTTGTGTAATTTATGTGCTTCTGGTTATCAGAGGACGTGTTGTAAGGGCAAAAAAGGGTTATCGTGTAGAGCCATTCAGCGGTGTCCTGATTAAAATGGTTGTGATCTGTGCGGCAGTTCTGGCATTTATGTTCCGTCTGGCACAGTATAAAGGTATTCCTAATTCTCTGGTATGGATTGCAGCTGTCATTGCGGTATATACTTATATTGCTTCTAAAACTACCGTAGGACGTCATTTTTATGCAGTAGGCGGAAATGAGAAGGCAACAAAGCTTTCTGGTATCAATACAAACAGAGTTTATTTTCTGGCATATCTGAATATGGGATTTCTGGCAGCAGTTGCAGGAATGATTACCACTGCCCGTCTGAATTCAGCGAATCCTACAGCCGGAACAAACTTTGAGATGGATGCTATCGGAGCCTGCTTTATCGGTGGCGCGTCTGCATATGGTGGAACAGGAACAGTTCCTGGTGTTATTATCGGTGCTCTTCTGATGGGCGTTCTGAATCTTGGTATGAGTATCATGGGAGTTGACCAGAACATGCAGAAGGTGGTTAAGGGTCTTGTACTTCTGGCAGCCGTTATCTTTGACGTAGTCAGCAAGAGAAAATCCTTTATTGTAAAATAAAAAACAAGTATAAAAATCACATCCCCAGATCATTGGCGATCTGGGGATATTTGTGCTGGTGAACAGATTGAAATAAGAAAAACTGTCTGGTATAGTAGTATAAAACCATCAGAAATAAAACAGAAAATTTTTTAGAAGAAACGGATGCTGTTTTATGTGATTACATGTTTTACCAAGGAGGAAATGACTATGCCATGTACTACGATACTGATCGGAAAAAAAGCCACTTATGACGGCTCAACTATTGTTGCAAGAAACGAAGATTCTCCTTCCGGAGAGTTTTGTGCCAAGAGACTGGAGTTTATGAAGCCGGAAGACCAGCCCAGACTTTATAAATCTGTACTTTCTCATGTAGAGATTCCTCTTCCGGAGGAACCTATGCAGTATACATACCTTCCAAACAGTGATACTGTGGAGGGAATCTGGGGAGCCTACGGAGTCAATGAAAGAAATGTATCCATGACAGCAACAGAGACTTTGACTACCAATGCCAGAGTAGCAGGGGCAGATCCCCTTGTAGTTTACAAAAAAGCCCAGGATGATCAGCCTGAGGTAAAAGGTGGAATTGGGGAGGAAGATCTGGTGACTATTGTTCTTCCGTATATTACTTCCGCAAGAGAGGGAGTAAGGAGATTGGGAAGTCTTCTGGAAACCTATGGAACCTATGAGATGAATGGAATTGCTTTTCAGGATGAAAATGAGATATGGTGGCTGGAAACCATCGGAGGACACAACTGGATCGCAAAAAGAGTACCGGATAATGAATATGTGGTGATGCCCAACCAGCTGGGGATCGACTGTTTTGATCTGGAGGATGCTTACGGGGAAGAAAGAGATCATATGTGTTCCGGAACGTTGAAGGCGCTGATTGAAGAACATCATCTGGATCTTCGCATGGATCCGGAGGAGGAGTTTAATCCCCGGGATGCTTTTGGCTCTCATGATGATTCTGACCATGTATATAATACGCCCCGCGCCTGGGCAATGCTCCGTTACTTTAATCCCCGCACGTTTTCCTGGGATGGGCCGGATGCAGAATACAGACCGGAGGACGATGATCTTCCATGGTCTCTTGTGCCGGAAAAGAAGATCACTGTGGAGGAAGTGAAGTGGGTTCTTTCCAATCATTATCAGGGAACGCCTTATGATGTATATGGAAAGAGAAATAAAGAGGCTGGCATGTACCGGGCAATTGGAGTAAATCGAAATAACGCTTTGGGACTGGTGCAGATCCGGCCGTATATGCCGGAAGCACTGAAGGCGCTGCAGTGGCTGGCAGTAGGCTCCAATGTGTTTAACGCCATGATTCCTGTATATCCTCATGTGGACAAAATGCCGGAATATCTGTCAAAAGCATATGTAAAGCCTACAACAGAGAGTTTTTACTGGGCAAACAGAATTATCGGAGCCCTGGCAGATGCCCACTATTATGAGAACCAGTCCAATATCGAAAGATATCAGGCGGCGGTAGACCGGAAGGTTTATGCACTTATCAATAAATTTGACCGGGAATTTCTGGACAAAAAGCCAGAAGATGAAAAAGCGTTTTTTGAGGCTGCAAATCAGGAAATCTCTGATTTTACAGAGGAGAAGACAACAGAGGTTCTGGATAAGGTGCTGTTTACCTCAAGCAGCCTGATGAAGAATGGATTTTCAAGAAGTGATTCCTGAAAAAGGCTTGACAGATGGAATTTGTACACTTTATAATATAATCTGTATATACGATCACGCAAAAACTGTGATGGAGACAGTAAGCCGCAGACATTGGGACTGACCGAGAAGAGATCGAACGCTTCAGAGAGCCGGGGGCAGGTGGAAGCCCGGCGCAAGTAGAAACGGCTGAACATCACTCCGGAGTTTCCTGCCTGAAACTGAGAAGGAATAGGGTCGGACGGTTTCCCGCCGTTAGAGGGGGCATGTATCGGCAGGATTCTGCCCGTACAGTGTACAAGGTGGTGCGAAGTAAAGTATACTCTCGTCCTTTTACAGGACGGGAGTTTTTTATTTATCAGGAAAGCAGTACATTCTGTACTAGCTTTCCTGATAAACAAAAAACGCTCCGCGAGGATGCGACCAGATGCATGTGGAATATAACTGCCCATGGCAGTCTGCATCTGGCGCGCAAAGCGGAACAAGTCTCTCAAGGATTGAGGGATTTAGGGAGTTTGAGGCGGACTTGTCCGCTTTGTTCTTTACCAGTTATAAGACAGGAGGAATTTATCGTGTATCAGAAGGTAGATACGAACCTGAACTTTGTTGACCGTGAAAAGAAGGTCGAGCAGTTCTGGAAAGAAAACCATATTTTTGAAAAAAGTATGGACAGCCGTAAAGAAGGAGAAACCTATACTTTCTATGACGGACCGCCCACAGCCAACGGCAAGCCTCATATCGGTCATGTACTGACCCGCGTTATCAAGGATATGATTCCCAGATATCGTACCATGAAGGGCAACATGGTTCCCCGTAAGGCCGGATGGGATACTCATGGACTTCCGGTAGAGCTTGAAGTTGAGAAAAAGCTTGGACTTGACGGCAAGGAGCAGATTGAGGCTTACGGTATGGAGCCGTTTATCCAGCAGTGTAAAGAAAGCGTCTGGAAATACAAGGGAATGTGGGAGGATTTTTCTTCTACTGTTGGTTTCTGGGCCGACATGGATCATCCTTATGTAACTTATGACGACAATTATATTGAGTCTGAGTGGTGGGCGCTGAAAGAAATCTGGAATAAGGATCTCCTTTATAAAGGATTTAAGATTGTGCCTTACTGCCCGCGCTGCGGAACCCCGCTTTCTGCACAGGAGGTTTCCCAGGGCTATAAGACTGTAAAGGAACGCTCTGCTATCGTCCGTTTTAAGGTTGTAGGAGAGGATGCTTATTTCCTGGCATGGACAACCACACCATGGACACTTCCTTCCAACCTGGCACTCTGTGTAAATCCGGATGAGACTTACTGTAAGGTAAAGGCAGCAGACGGATACACCTATTATATGGCAGAGGCTCTTCTGGACAGGGTTCTTGGCAAGCTTGCCAAAGAGGATGAAAAGGCTTACGAGGTTCTGGAAACATATAAAGGAACAGATCTGGAATATAAAGAGTATGAGCCTCTCTGGGAATGTACCAGAGAAGCCGCTGCAAAGCAGAAGAAAAAAGCACATTATGTAGTATGCGATAATTATGTTACCATGAGCGACGGTACTGGTATCGTTCATATCGCGCCGGCATTCGGTGAGGACGATAACCGTGTGGGACGCGAATATAACCTTCCGTTTGTACAGTTTGTAGACGGACAGGGAAATATGGCAAAAGAAACTCCATATGCAGGAGTATTTGTAAAGAAGGCAGATCCACTTGTACTTGTTGACCTTGACAAAGAAGGCAAGCTGTTTGACGCTCCGAAGTTTGAGCACGACTATCCGCACTGCTGGCGCTGCGACACACCGCTGATCTACTATGCACGGGAGTCCTGGTTCATCAAAATGACAGCAGTAAAGGACGATCTGATCCGCAACAATAATACCATCAACTGGATTCCGGAAAGCATCGGAAAAGGCCGTTTCGGAGACTGGCTGGAAAACGTTCAGGACTGGGGTATTTCCAGAAACCGTTACTGGGGCACACCACTGAATATCTGGCAGTGTGAATGTGGACATATGCACTCCATCGGAAGCCGTAAGGAGCTTTATGAGATGAGTGGTGATGAGAAGGCGAAGACCGTAGAGCTTCACCGTCCTTACATTGATGAGATCACTATGAAGTGTCCGGAGTGCGGCGGAACCATGCACCGTGTACCGGAGGTAATTGACTGCTGGTTTGACTCAGGAGCCATGCCTTTTGCACAGCATCATTATCCGTTTGAAAACCAGGATCTGTTTGAGCAGCAGTTCCCGGCAGATTTTATTTCCGAGGCAGTTGACCAGACAAGAGGATGGTTCTATTCTCTTCTGGCAGAATCCACTCTGCTGTTTAACAAGGCTCCGTACAGAAATGTTATCGTTCTTGGCCATGTACAGGATGAGAACGGACAGAAGATGAGTAAGTCCAAAGGAAACGCAGTAGATCCTTTTGACGCTCTTGAAAAGTACGGCGCAGACGCGATCCGCTGGTATTTCTATATCAACAGCGCTCCATGGCTTCCGAACCGTTTCCACGGCAAGGCAGTTGTAGAGGGACAGCGTAAATTTATGAGCACACTTTGGAATACTTATGCATTCTTTGTGCTTTATGCGAATATTGATGAATTTGACGCAACAAAATATACATTAGAGTACGATAAACTTCCGGTTATGGATAAATGGTTGCTTTCTAAGTTAAATACCGTAGTAAAAGCAGTAGATGAGAATCTGGCAAACTACAAGATCCCGGAAAGTGCAAGAGCTCTTCAGGAATTTGTAGATGAAATGAGTAACTGGTATGTAAGAAGAAGCCGCGAGCGTTTCTGGGCAAAGGGAATGGAGCAGGATAAGATCAATGCCTATATGACTCTTTATACAGCCCTTGTGACAATCTCCAAGGCTGCGGCTCCTATGATTCCGTTTATGACAGAGGACATGTACCAGAACCTGGTAAGAAGCGTAGATAAGAACACACCGGAAAGTATCCATCTCTGCGATTTCCCTGAGGTAAAAACAGAGTGGATCAACAAGGAACTGGAAGACGATATGGAAGCTCTTCTGAAGGTGGTCGTTCTCGGACGCGCGGCAAGAAATACTGCCAATATCAAGAACCGTCAGCCAATCGGCACAATGTATGTAAAATCTGAAAAAGAAATGGATCAGTTCTACACAGACATTATTGCAGACGAGCTGAATGTAAAAGAAGTTAAATTTGCAAAAGATGTAGAATCCTTTATTTCCTACAGCTTTAAACCGCAGCTCCGTACGGTGGGACCGAAGTACGGCAAGCTTCTGGGCGGTATCCGTACAGCCCTTACAGAGCTGAATGGTACAGCGGCTATGAAGGAACTGAAGGAAACAGGACTTCTTACTCTGGATATCAATGGAAACAGGGTGGAGCTGGCTGAGGAAGATCTTCTGATCGAGACTGCCCAGACAGAAGGCTATGTAACAGAGACAGACGGAGATACTTCCGTAGTTCTGGATACAAACCTGACACCGGAGCTGATCGAGGAGGGCTTTGTCCGCGAGATCATCAGCAAGATCCAGACCATGAGAAAAGAGGCTGGCTTTGAGGTTATGGATAAGATCTGTGTTTATGCAAAAGATAATGAACGTATTGCAGATCTGATGGAAAGCCATAAAGAAGAGATCATGTCTGAGGTGCTGGCAGAGGAGATCATCTTGAATGAAACCGATGGTTATGTAAAAGAATGGAATATCAATAAAGAAAATGTCGTTCTTGGCGTAGCCAGAAAGTAGGAGGAAAGAGGAAATGATTAACAAGCAGTTTAAAAAAGAGGCGTTTAAAGAAAGCGTAAAAGAAAATGTAAAGTTTTTGTACCGAAAAACTCTTGAGGAAGCAACTCAGGAGCAGATCTTTCAGGCAGTCAGCTATACAGTAAAAGACGTGATCATCGACGACTGGCTGGAGTCACAGAATGCATATCACGAAAAAGATCCCAAGATCGTTTACTATATGTCCATGGAGTTCCTTATGGGACGCGCTCTTGGAAACAACCTTCTGAACCTTACCGCTTATGAAGAGGTAAAAGAAGCTCTTGAGGAACTGGGACTTGACCTGAACGTGATCGAAGACCAGGAGCCGGATCCGGCTCTTGGAAACGGTGGTCTGGGACGTCTGGCAGCATGTTTCCTGGATTCACTGGCAACCTTGAACTACTGTGCATACGGCTGCGGTATCCGCTACCGTTACGGTATGTTCAAACAGCAGATCAAGGACGGCTTCCAGTATGAGGTGCCGGATAACTGGCTGAAAAACGGATATCCTTTTGAACTGCGTCGTCCGGAATATGCAAAGGAAGTACACTTCGGCGGATATGTACGTGTAGAGTACGATCAGGCTACCGGCACAAATAAATTCATCCATGAAGGATACCAGGCAGTAAAAGCGGTTCCGTTTGATATGCCGATCCTTGGATATAACAACAAGATCGTAAACACTCTTCGTATCTGGGATGCAGAGCCGATCGTTGATTTCGGACTGGATTCCTTTGATAAGGGTGACTACAAGAAGGCGGTAGAGCAGGAAAACCTTGCCCGCAATATCGTAGAGGTACTTTATCCGAACGACAACCATATGGCAGGTAAAGAACTTCGTCTGAAACAGCAGTATTTCTTTGTTTCTGCCAGTCTTCAGGCAGCAATTGAAAAATACAAAAAAGACCATGATGATATCCGCAGGCTTTATGAGAAGGTTGTCTTCCAGATGAACGACACTCATCCGACTGTTGCAGTTGCAGAGCTTATGCGTATTCTTATGGACGAAGAAGGTCTTGGCTGGGACGAGGCATGGGAGATCACAACCAAATGTGTTGCCTACACCAACCATACCATTATGTCCGAGGCTCTGGAAAAATGGCCGATCGAGCTGTTCTCCAGACTTCTTCCCCGTGTATACCAGATCATTGAGGAGATCAACAGAAGGTTCATCCTGGATATTCAGGCTAAATATCCGGGCAACTATGAGAAGATCAAAAAGATGGCGATCATCTATGACGGTCAGGTAAAAATGGCTCACCTTGCAATTGTTGCAGGCTTCTCTGTAAACGGTGTTGCAAGACTTCACACAGAGATCCTGAAAAATCAGGAGCTGAGAGATTTCTACGAGATGATGCCGGAAAAATTCAACAACAAGACAAACGGTATCACACAGAGACGTTTCCTGCTTCACGGAAACCAGCTTCTTGCAAACTGGGTAACCGACCATATCGGACCGGAATGGATCACAGACCTTTCTCAGATCAGTAAACTGAAACTTTATGTGGATGACGAGAAAGCGCAGCAGGAGTTCATGAACATTAAATACCAGAACAAGGTACGTCTTGCAAAATATATTCTGGAGCATAACGGCGTTGAAGTTGATCCTCGTTCTATCTTTGACGTTCAGGTTAAGAGACTTCACGAGTACAAACGTCAGCTTCTGAACATCCTTCACGTTATTTATCTGTACGATCAGATCAAACTTCACCCGGAGATGGACTTCTATCCAAGAACATTTATCTTCGGAGCAAAGGCTTCTGCAGGTTATCATACAGCCAAGAAGATCATTAAACTGATCAACTCTGTTGCAGATGTGGTAAATAACGACAAGTCCATTAACAATAAGCTGAAGGTTGTATTTATTGAGAACTACCGTGTATCTAACGCAGAGATGATCTTTGCTGCAGCAGACGTTTCCGAACAGATTTCCACTGCAAGTAAAGAGGCTTCCGGTACAGGAAACATGAAGTTCATGCTGAACGGCGCTCCTACACTGGGAACCATGGACGGCGCCAATGTGGAGATCGTTGAGGAGGTTGGAGAGGAGAACGCATTTATCTTCGGTCTCAGCTCTGACGAGGTTATCAACTATGAGAACAACGGCGGCTATGATCCAAACGTGATCTACAACACAGACGGCGAGATTCGTCAGGTTCTTATGGAGCTGATTAACGGAACCTTCTCTAAGGATACAGAGCTGTTCCGCGATCTTTATGATTCACTTCTTACAACGAAGAATACAGACCGCGCAGACAGATACTTCATTCTGGCTGACTTCCGTTCCTATGCGGCAGCGCAGAAACGTGTAGAGGAAGCTTACCGTGATGAAAAACGCTGGGCGCGTATGGCAATGATGAACACTGCATGCAGCGGTAAGTTCACATCAGACAGAACTATCCAGGAATATGTAGACGATATCTGGCATCTGGATAAGGTTATGATCGAGACAAAATAAAAATAAGCTATACAGCAGTGAAGGAGCTGCTGCAGGCTTTTGATCCGTAATGGAGAGAAGGTCTGCAGCGGCTCTTTTTCATTTGCCAGAGTGTACTGGATTTTCTGATTTGTTCTTACACTGTTGAAAAAAGTGGTGAAATCATGTACTGAGGGCTAGCCGTTGCGCCAGCGACTTGGTACAATATAAAAAAGATAATTTTGCAGGAAAAGGAGAAGTGAGACATGAAAAGAAGTAAGATCAATGCAGTGATCAAAGATATGGAAAAACTGATAGCGGATCATGGATTTCAGATCCCGCCTTTTTGTAAATGGACTCCGCAGGACTGGAAAGAAAAGGGACATGAGTATGACGAGATCAGAGACAACATGCTTGGCTGGGATATCACCGATTATGGCCTTGGAAAATTTGATGAGGTAGGTTTTGCCCTGATCACTATCCGCAACGGAAACCTGCAAATGGATAAGTATACAAAGACCTATGCAGAAAAGCTTCTTATGGTCAATGACGGACAGATGGCACCTATGCATTTTCACTGGAATAAAATGGAGGATATCATTAACCGCGGAGGCGGAAATGTTCTGATCACTGTTTATAATTCTACCGAGGACGGACAGTTTGCGGATACAGATGTGACTGTACACTGTGATGGAAGAGAGTATACTGTAAAAGCCGGGACACAGATCCGTTTGACTCCAGGTGAAAGTATCACCATCTATCCATACATGTATCATGATTTCCACGTAGAAGAGGGAACCGGGGCAGTACTTCTGGGTGAAGTATCCATGTGCAACGATGACGAAAATGATAATCGTTTTTATGAGCCAATCGGAAGATTTCCGGAGATCGAGGAGGATGAGCCGGTATATCGTTTTCTCTGTAACGAATACCCGGAAGCAGAATAAAAATAGTCAGATACTTTTGTGGAAACTATAGCAATTCAAGTCAGCGCCACCAGAAGAGCTGATGGTACTGACCTGAATATCACGTTGAGAGAGTTTGGATTTTCATGGAACCGGGTTCCTCAATATTCTGTTTTTGCCATTCCAGCGCTCCCACAAATTTGTATTTTTTTCATAACATAGTTTTTAACTTCATCACGTCCAACCGCATTATATTTTTTGGGATCGATTATATCTGGATTTTCTCTTAAAATACGCCGTACGCCGTTCGTGAATGCAATGCGTAAATCTGTAGCATAATTCACTTTGCAAATTCCTCGGGTAATACAATCTACCACATCGTCATCGGGAACCCCGGATGTTCCATGAAGAACTAATGGAATTTCCACAACTTTACGTATTTCACTTAGACGTTCCATATCCAGTTTAGGTGTTCCTTTATAAATTCCGTGTGCAGTTCCTATTGCTACAGCCAAAGAATCTACTCCTGTAATCTTTACGAATTCCGCTGCTTGTTTTGGATCTGTATATGGATTTCCTTCTCCAGCATCCAGATCGTCTTCTTTTCCGCCTACTTTTCCAAGTTCTGCTTCAACGGAAATTCCTGCAGCATGACACACATCTGCAACAGCCTTACTAACTGTAATATTTTCTTCAAAGGTTCCATGTGAACCATCTATCATAATAGATGTATAACCAGCTCGATATGCTTTCATAGCCAGATCAAAATTATTTCCATGATCTAAATGCATTACTACAGGAACACTTGCCTTTTCAGCAGCAGTTTTTACATTTGCATAAAAGTAATTACAATCTGCATATGCAATTGTAGATGGCGTTGTTTGAATAATTACCGGTGACTTCAGTTCCTCTGCGGCCGATACTACAGCCTGTACCATTTCCATGTTTTCCACATTAAATGCTCCTACTGCGTATCCGTTTTTCTGTGCATCCAGTAACAATTCTTTTGTCGTAACTAATGGCATTTTTTACCTCCATTCATCTATTTTCCTGTATTTTATACCCTAACTCACTATATTAACCTGTATATTTTTTCTGTAATCTTCTACTTTTTTTAAGTTTCCAATTGCATTACTCTCTGCTACGTTTGCTCCTGTAGCTGATGAAAGTTGCATTGCCTCTTCTATTTTATCAGGATGATCCAGCCATACACTTAGAAATGCAGCCAAGGCAGAATCGCCAGCACAGGCAGAACTCAGCAGTTTTACAGGATATGCATTTGCATAATACATTTTTTTTCCATTATAAAAATAAGAACCTTTTTCTCCCATAGTAAGTAATATATTTTGCGCCCCCATTTCCCAAAGAAGACGTAACGCTTTTTTTATGTCTTCTTTGGTATCTGTAGGAATTCCAAAAATTTCTCTTACTTCTTCATCATTTGGTTTAATTAATAACGGATGATATTGTAAAAGTTCTGAAAGCTTTTTAGAACTGATGTCTAATATAACATCTACATTTTTCTTTTCACAAACTTGAAAAACTTTCTCGTAAAACTCAGTGTTTACTCCTCTTGGAAGGCTTCCGCTGATTGATAAATAATCCATATCATTTGAGTTTTCAATCATTTTTAGCATGTCCATCTGGTTTTCTTCTGTTACGTAAGATCCTTCATTTACCAGTTTATACTCATCTGTTCCATCATTGAGAAAAATATTAATTCTTGTGGTATCATCTACCCATATCGGAACCACCGTGATACCTTTCTTTTCAGACTCTTCTACGACATACTTTCCAGAAAAGCCTCCAAAAAATCCCATTATTTTTGATTCTACATTATAGTGTTTCAAAACAAAACTAACATTTAACCCTTTGCCATTTGGAGTATAAACTGCTCCGAAAGTCCTGTTGACTTTTCGCGCTTTCACACCATTGGAGCAGATATTCATATCAATTGCAGGATTTGTTGTTAAAGTGTAAATCATAAAGATACTCCTCTCTATGCAAATTGTATCAGTATAGTAATCTCTGAATTTGAATTTCGCTAAAACTGAACAACAACCCTGAATTTATCGCCTTTGATTGCAGATTCAAATGCTTCTTTAATCTGATTTGCCGGGTATATTTCACTTACAAATGGTCTCATGTCCAATACTCCTTCTGATACCATTCTTGCTGCCCGTACAAAATCTCTGTCATTTGAATTTGCGGTTCCAAGTATCTGAATAGATTTACCATGTACCCAGTTAGGATCAAAAGGAACTGGTTCTGCCGGATGAATGGAACTGTATAAAATAATCTTTCCAGCATTACATACACACTTAAAAGCATCTTCCACAACAGAAGGTAATGGGGTGGTATCAAATACCACCTGGGCTTTAATTCCGTTAGTAAGTTCAATAATCCGTTTCTGAAGATCTTCTTTCTGTGGATTAATTGTATATTTGGCTCCTAAAGATTTCGCAATCTCTGTTCTTTTTTCATTAACATCGGAGACAATTACAGTTGCTCCCTGTTTTACAGCAATAGCTGTATGCAAGAGTCCCATAATTCCACAGCCAATAATAAGTACGGTATCTCCCATCTGAATATTTGCAGTTTCCACACTATGAACAACGCAGGAGACAGGTTCGATAATAGCAGCTTCCTGAGGCGATACATTTTCATATTTAAACATACAATCCGGAGAAACCAGCATATATTCGCTCAGACCGCCCATTCCTTTGTGTGGCATGCCTTCCAGATGAGCGCTATGATTAAAATGATTACAGCTCTGTGAATTTCCCGTTTTGCAGTAGTAACAGTTTCTGCACTGAAGAGTGGCACCTACTACAACTTTATCACCAACCGCCCATTCTAGCTGATTTACTTCGTCTCCTAATTCCACAATATGTGCAGCAATCTCATGACCACCAATAAAAGGAAATTTTACTTTGTTCACGCCTGTATAGACTCTTTGTTCCCAGGTGCAAATTGCAGTTGCATCGATTTTTACTAATACTTTATTTCCTTTTGGAACCGGTCTGTCACATTCCTGAAGCTCGATTTCTTTTATTCCTGTAAATACTGCTGTTTTCATTTTTTTACTCATTTTTCTTCTCCTTTCTGTTATCCCAAAATTCCGGTGACTCCGAGCACTAAACCAATCAGTACTAGAATTAGCATAACGATCGTAGATTTCATTTGTTTATTTTTTAATAGGTATAATGTCAACAAAGTAATTCCAAGAGGAAGACCTCCAAGTAATAGTTTGTCCAGAATATCTGTCTGTAAAGCCAGTTCTGAAGTTCCTACTTTAATTATCATATTAGACTGTGCAGTGACATAATTTGCAGTTAGTGAACCAAGCACTGTAGCTCCCATAATAGATGCCGCCTGAATTAGTTGCTTCATTTTTCCACCGCTTAAAATTGCTTCTACGCCGGCTTTTCCTGTTGTATAACCTTTCATATACATAAAATATGCAAGGGGATACATAACTGCAGCCATAATCAGTGCAAATACTAAAGCACCTATCACATTTCCTCCAGAAGCAATACTGATACCAACTGCAAGAGCAATCGGCTGTAAAGTTCCCTGCCATAAAGTATCACCAATACCTGCCATCGGTCCCATTAAGCCAGTTTTTATACTGTTAATTGCTTCGTCATCAATATCTGCACCATTGGCACGTTCTTCTTCCATTGCAATAACCATACCATTGATAATACCGCCAAAATGAGGCTCTGTATTATAAAAGGACATGTGCCTTTTCATAAATTTTTTCTGCTCTTCTTTGTCTCCCGGATAAAGTTTTTCTGGTAAATGAGACATGGATTGCAATATTCCACTAGCCTGTAAGCGCTCATAATTATAATTAGAATGTGAGAAAAAAGTCCATTTCCAAAATGCTTTTACTACATCTTTTCTACTTAATTCAACTTTACGTTCTTCCATGCGGAGCCTCCTTTAAATAAAATCCTCATCATAATCATCCGTATTGGCTGGGGCAATTACGGCCTGTTTTTCCGTTTTTGAAATTAAATCTGTATAAATATATGCGACGATTCCAGAGATAATTGCAATTGGCATGGTTTCCAATCCAAGATACACAGCAATGATAAATCCAAGGATATACCACATGAGAATGCCAGGTTTTGTAATTGCACGTAAATTCATTGCGATACCAATTGCCGGAAGAATACCGCCTATCACTTCCAAAGTCTGCAAGGGACGTCCTTCCAAAATTCCAATGATTTCTGTTACAATTCCTGATCCAAAGTAGCATCCCAATGCCACAGGAACTGCTCCTAATAAAAGAGCTACAATTTGCGGAGGAACAATGTGAAGAAACTGGGCTTTTTTCATGTTTCCGTCTTCTACTGCCTGATCAATCATATGTACAAAAAATACGTCAATTGTCATATGGAGTACCCAGATGATAGTTCCTAAAAGTCCTATTGGAACTGCCATTGCAATTGCTGCTTCAGGTTTTACACCTGCTGCCATAGCCAGTGCTGTTCCAAGTGTTCCTGCCAGTCCCGGGTCTGTTGGAGGAGCTCCGCCAGCGGAAATATATGCAATAAATGGGAGCTGGATTGCAGCACCAATAATCGCACCTTGGACGGGATTACCTAAAATACATCCGACCAGCACACCTGCTACTAAAGGTTTCTGTAGAAGTGTACTGCCAAGAAGGGTAGTCCAAGGAGTACCATTAATACCCAGGTAATACACTAAACCAATTAAAATCGCCTGTACTAATGAAATTGTCATAATTTTCCTCCTTCTCAATTCTTTTACAGCAATTTTTCTACATCTACGGCTGTATCTTCTGCAATAATCTGTATTTCTACTTTACAGCCAGATCTAATAATCTTTTTTATCATTTCCTTCTCTTCTTCAGAAGCAGAAATGTTCTTATAAAACTTTTCACGATTCGAAGCAGCTCCCATTCCGCCGATATTAATTTTTTCAAATTTTACGCCAAAATCCATCATCTTACAGATAGTTGCGGGATATTTTACGAGAATAATTACCCTGTCTGTATCAGGAAAACCTTTAAGTAACCTTGCCGCCGCCTTCTCGGCTGTAAATACACCAAGACCCACATTCTTCGGAACTGCATTTTTTAATACTGTTTTTAAAAACGGATCAGCTGCTGATTTATCGTCTACTACCATGATCTTTGTAGCACTGGTATAATTTAGCCAAGATGTCATGACTTGCCCATGAATTAAACGATCATCGATTCTCGTTAGTACAATATTTTTCATGTTTTTCCTCCCTATCTAAAACTCTTCTTCATTTTTGGTTTCGGTACATAGTTCTTTGTATTTTTCGTGTAATAACAGCTGCCCCTCTGTTCCTGTTTTTAAACATGTCTCACAAAGTGTTTGTACTGTTTGCCCTTCCCGCATCATCACTGCTTCTACCAACATTGGCATATTGACCCCAGTGATTGCCAGTACTTCTTGTTTTTCTGACATTAATTTCATGAGCATATTCGCCGGGCTTCCGCCCAAAATATCAACAAGAGCGAGAACACCTTCTCCTTGATCCAATTCTTCGTACGCGTTACGAATTTTCTCATAAAATTCATCGATTCCATCGCCATGATAAAGACCGATTGTTTTCACATTTTCTTGTTTTCCTGCAATAAGTTCTACTGCGTTCAACAAACCTTCAGCAAATTTTCCATGTGTTGCAATTAATATACCAATCACTTGAAGACCTCCTTTTTTCTGCTTTTGATAATTTTATTTTATCAGATATTTTTTGAAAATGTTTTCGTGTTTTTATCTACAATATTAGTGACTTTTCTTGTTTTTCCTTATAAAAAGGGCATTTTTAACTGTAAAGGTTTATGAAAATTATTTCTTTCGATTTTTAAAATTGGTAAAAATAATAAAAACCCCTCGTTTATTCTTTCATATTTCTAAAGAATAAACGAGAGGATATTTAAAGCATTAAGTAGTCAATCAGGGTTCTGGATATAATATGAAGGGGAAGACGTGACATTATATTAAATTCTTCGATCATGCTATTATTTTTATTTCCTCCAAATACAGACACATCTGAATATTTTTCCAGAGAAGTTCCCTGAATGCAACAACAGGTAATTACAATTGCACCATTTTCTTTTGCAAATCTCGCTGACAGCTCCAATTCAGGAGTACTGTTTTTTACAGTAAAAATAATAACAACATTATCTTTTTTGAAGAGTTTATGAGAATTTTTCATAATCTGGGAGTCTGAAAGAAGATAGGCGTTATATCCTAAAAGCTGCAGCTGAAATTCAAAGTCTCTGGCGATTAGTGCCGTTGTACCTCTTGCAAGGATATAAATTTTTTCTGAGAATTTTATATATCGAATAATTTTCAGTATCGTGTCTACTTTTAGGGTTTCAATTGTCTTTTTACATTCTGATAAGGAGCGATTGAAAATTTCATTAACAATTTCTCCCTCTACGGCATAATCCATTTTTACAGATACTCGATATTTCAATTCTGCTATACCAGAAAAACCACATTTACGAACTGCTCTTGATACTGTAGCTGGCGAAGTAAAACTTTCATCTGCAATTTCGTTAATAGATCTTTGCGGAATCAGTTCTTCGTGTTCGTTCAGCCAATCAATCACTCCTTGTTCAGAAGCGGTCAAAGCCTTTTTCGCTTCTTTTGTAATTTCAATAATCATATCTACTCTCCATTCAGACTTATTTTAATTTTAACAGACAATTTACGCATTTATAATTATATCCATTACACTTTTTGTTGTCAATATTTCTATATTTTCTGATTTATCCTGTGATTTTCACTTTTTAAATTATGAACTTAAGTTGTTATCCTGAAGTAAAAAGGTATACCCTAGCGAGCCGATTTATCTGAATGTGACAAAGGAAATCCTGAAAAACATAAGATTCTAGTAAAATAAATCGTAAGAAATACCTTTGTGTAAATCCTCAGAGAAGAGCAGGAAGATCTGGTTCTGTTAGATAATTATTTCGATTTGAATGGAGACAGCAGGACTATAGAAATTCTCAGAGGAAAACCGGAAGGAATCCGTCTTCGCAGTGTGTGGGATATTTGATAAATTAACAGGCAATCAAAAGGGGCTGTCGGGAAATAGATAGTTCCAAACAGGGGCAGATATGACTCATGCGAGTCATGCCTGCCCCTGAAAATTTTTTATAAAAAGAGAAAAAGATGACTAACGACAACCACCTTTTTCTCCGTTCCATGTTACAATGGAACTATACTAACCAAGGATTATTATAACGACTTTTTTGAAATTGGGCAACAGAAAATTAACTTCAGCTTCTTCGAATTGAGGTTACCCGATGACGATCCCGTCTATACCCTGAAAAAAGTGATGGAGGAATTAGATTTTTCAGGTCTGTTGACCGTATTGTGGACTTATGCCAGAGGGATCTTGCCTTTATCTGGCTGACAAAGGGGCAGACCCCAAAAAGAGATGCCTTTTACGATTTTAAAGGAAAAAAACTGACGGGAGAGGTCCTGGATGAACTGAATTACCAGTTTATGCGTCGTATGGAAAAAGAAGGGCTGGTCACGCTGAAAGAGCTTTATATTGATGGAACAAAGATCGAAGCAAATGCAAACAGATATACGTTCGTCTGGCGGGGCAGCCTGAACTATCACCTTGCCAATCTGCTGGACACGGTAGATTCCCTTTATACAAAGTACAATGGCTTTTTGCTTGAGAATGGATATGGATCCAAATATGATCCTGGAGATGCCCGGATGTTTGTGATCGAAGGAATGGACAGGGTTCGAAAGGTCATCGAAGAGAACAGGAAACGGAAACTGACAAAGCATAAGAAGATCGCCAACAGCACCATCATTGAGATCGATCACTGTTCCCCGCTTGAGATCCTGAAGCTGCAGAAAAACCTACTGCGAATTGCGCAAGGAGAAGGGATCGGATTTGTTTACGGGAAAGGGAAGCATAAACCGGAAATCCAGAAGCTCTACGAGGAACTGGAAATCTGTGGTGAACGTCTCATGGGCTATAAAGAATGTTTTGAGATCATGGGAAAAGACCGCAACAGTTATTCCAAGACCGATTTGGGAGCAACCTTCATGCGGATGAAAGAAGACCATATGCTGAACGGGCAGCTAAAGCCGGCATACAATGTCCAGATCGCAGTAGAGAATTATTTTATTATCCATGGATATGTAAGCAATGATCGGACAGACTACAATACTCTGATCTCTGTTCTGGAAAAGCACAAGAAAGCGTTGGGGGATACCCTGGAGGCGGTGACTGCCGACAGCGGCTGCTGTAGTGAGAAAAACCTGCTGTATCTGAAAGAAAATGGGATTCGCAGCTATATCAGGCTTCAGGATCATGAGAAGCGGAAGACACGGGCATATAAAGAAGACATTGGAAAGTATTACAACATGACATACGCCGTTTTTGAAGACGGGCATTATTATATCTGCCATGATGGGAGGGAGCTGCGCTATATCCGGACAGAGAGCAAAGAGCAGGAGGGATACACCCAGACGGTGGAAGTCTATGGCTGTGCAGACTGCAGCGGCTGTGAGCATAAAACCAAATGTCTTTATAAATACAATGCCCAAAAGAATCCGGATCGAAATAAAGTGATGAAGATCAACAAACGGTGGGAAGAACTTCGGGAAGAGTCCAACGCGAATATCCAGAGTGACGAAGGGATCCTGAAACGACAGACCCGGTCAATACAGACAGAGGGGCACTTTGGAGATATCAAAGAGAATGAAAACTTCCGTCGTTTTCATTACCGTTCAACGGAAAAAGTATATAAAGAGTTCATGCTGTATGCCATAGGACGGAACATTATGAAATATCATCGCTTTTTACATCAGGAGATCGAAAAAATTGGAGAGAAAAGGAGCAGAAAGCAGCTTAAGCGATCGAGTTCTCTGAAAAAACCGGCTAAGGGGCTTTTGCGCTCTAAAATAGCGCTTATAAAAAGGATGAGACAATCCCCAGTAGAATTCTGACTCTAAAAAAGTCCGCATTCTGTGGGATTGCCTCATCCTTGCTTGTCAAGGGTTAAAAATCGGTATTAACCGACAGCCCCGTTATTGTGTGTCTGTCATGAAGCACGAAAGTTGATTATAGGTTCAGCGTTTATCTGGGGATCTTCAGAGTATTTCCTGCGTAGATAAGATCCGGATCAGAGATATGATTCAGCTCTGTCAGTTTCTGTACGGTGGTGTTGTATCTTTTGGCGATGGAGGTTAGAGTATCTCCGGATTGAATGGTATAAAGAAAATAATCCGAAGGCTTCGGATCGTCATGTTCCGGACAGGGAGATTCACTGGATCCCGGCCGTGTCGGATATGTTTTATAAAATACGTCAAGATCTACGTTTCCGGAAATTCCGGGAACCTGACCTTTGGAGCTGTACTGCCATCCTATACCTACAGGCGGGCGCAGAGATTCTACCAGAGTTCCCCGGTCGTTATAGGGATAAGCTGCCAGCCAGTAATCGTAGGGAAGACTTTTGGTGTCCAGTACATGATAGTACCAGTCAGTGTTGCAGTAGATGCCAAAAAGATATCCGCCGTCAAGAATAACGCGGCGGAAGGCTTTTACGATTCTGGTGATGGAAGCGGAACCGAGAGCGCGCTGACGGGACCATTCCAGATCATAAAAAACAGGAAAATCAAGAGGCCGTCCTGCCAGTATCTCCAGGACTTTTTCTGCCTCTTCCCGGGCCTGGGCTTCGTTCAGGGCATAGCTGTATTTGTAGACGCCGACTCTTATGCCGTAATAACGCAGACCTTTATAATTTTTTTCAAAAGAAGGATCAATTCTGTTCTGAGACTGAGAGATACGCAAAATTGCAGCTTTGATTCCGGAATCTGCAATTGCGGAATAGCTGGTAACAGGGTTGTAGGAGCTGAGATCAATTCCTTTTATTTCCATAAGAACCTCGGAAAATGAAATGTTTTTCTTTAAAGTATGCGTAATATGACAATGGGGTGAAAATAAGTTCTGAAATAATTGTCCGTACAGAGATATGGAAATCGGGACATGCCCAGAGAACAGGAATAGAGAAAAGCAGCTGTGCATAAGATATGGAGAACATACAGAGCAGGCGGCAGAAATGACATATTTATGGGGCGGTATGCTTCTGATCGGAATTTTATACGGTGGATTTACAGGAAATTTTCAGGCGGTAACAGAAGCGGTAGTTTCTTCGGCAGAGGAGGCAGTCAGTCTCTGCATCGCCATGGCGGGGATCACCGCTATGTGGACCGGGATCATGAAGATTGCGGAAAATACCGGGCTGGTTTCACAGCTGGCAGGGAAAATGCGCCCGATACTGAAGTTTCTGTTTCCACGTCTGGATCCGGATTCTCCTGCCTGCCATTATATTTCTCTGAATTTTTTATCAAATTTATTCGGAATCTCCTGGGCGAGTACCAGCGCCGGACTTTGCGCCATGAGAGAACTGTCGGCGCTGGAAGAGAAAAGGAGGAACGAAACGCCGCCACAGGGAAAAAGCGTACAAATACAGGATTCTCATACTGCCAGCCGGGAGATGTGTACCTTTCTTATCATTAATGTTTCTTCTCTGCAGCTGATCCCTGTGAATATTATTGCTTACCGTGCCAGATATGGAAGCGTGGATCCGACGGCTATCGTAGGGTCTGCCATACTGGCGACAGCGGTAAGTACAGCAGTGGCGGTAATATTTTGTAAGATCATGGATCACAGAAGGGGTGTTTCCTGAAATTCCCTGACATACTTTTCCGTATGTTTCTGTATCGCCTGCATTTTCCGGGCGGTATCCGGGTCGGAATAAGGAACTCTCCGGATCAGACGTTCTATGTAGTTGTTTTCTGCAACAATGTCCATACTTTCCCGGAAATTAAGGTCAAAGATATGAACAATATAGGATACCCAGTAATCCATTTTTGTGGTACGGTCAGAGGACAGGATCGTACTGTTTCTGAAAACTGTTTCGTAGATCACGGGAGAGATTTTCAGAGCTCCGGTTTCTTTTTCAGTGATTCCCATAAAGGTCATAAAATCGTCTTCCAGCTTAACCCGGAAGTTATCCAGCTTGTCTGCGTCGCGGATCAGCTTTGCATGAAGCAGTGATCGGGGGTCAGAGACGCCCTTCAGGATAAAATCACTGTGTTTTGCAATAGCAGTGCGGATGATATCGTCCCACTGATTTTCGTCGAGAAAATGGCGTATCAAACCTTCATGAAAAAGGATTTCCACACCATAGGCGGCATGATCCATAGTGGCAGGCTCAAAGCTGTCAAACCGTTTCAGCTGTTCAAAACGGCCGATATCGTGAAGAAGGGCGATGATCTTTGCCAGTTCTGTATCCTCCGGGCTGAGATTTTTTCTGTGGCTTATTTCTTCTGCCTGACGGACTACGCCATAGGTATGGACGATTTTTAATTTTACTTTATCATTATTCTGGTCGTAATCTTTTAAATATTCCTGAAAGGCATGAGCGGCTTTTGCAAAATCCATAATGTGACTCCTTTTCTGCTGATTTTTATACCTATATTTTATCATTTCTTACATCAGAACACTACTGTTAAAAATACGGTACTTGACGGGAAGTTTAAAAATGTGATATTATACGACCTGAATAAAATAAAAGAAACGATCCCTCTGCCACCGGGTAAGAGGAAAAAGACGTCAGTTTTTTCGCCGTAGGTCTTAGAAAGCGAAAATGCTGGCGTTTTTATTATTGATCGGGAAAGTAGTAGGAAAAATAAAAGGAGGACTTATGAAAAAAACATCATGTCTGGGAGAATTTATGAGGTATACCAGTCTCAATGTTCTGGGGATGGTTGGTCTGTCCTGCTACATACTGGCAGATACTTTTTTTATAGCCAAAGGACTGGGCTCGGACGGGCTGGCAGCTTTAAATATCGCCATTCCCGCTTATAGCTTTATGCATGGCTGCGGAATGATGCTGGGAATGGGCGGCGCCACAAAATATTCTATTTTCCGTGGGCAGAAAATGGAAAAAGAGGGAAGCAGGATATTTACAAATACTGTGTATCTGGTTGGGATTTTTGCTCTGATCTTTGTACTGCTGGGACTTGGTCTTTCCGGGAAGATTACTGATCTCCTGGGAGCAGACGGGCAGATTTTCGGGACAACAGAAATCTATCTCAAAACCATTCTTCTGTTTGCACCGGCTTTTATGGCAAATGATTTCCTTCTGTGTTTTGTGCGGAACGACGGCAGCCCGGGACTTGCCATGACAGCCATGCTGACCGGAAGTTTTTCAAATATTATTCTGGATTATATTTTTATTTTTCCCATGGGAATGGGAATGTTTGGAGCAGCTTTTGCCACAGGTCTGGCTCCGGTGATCAGTATTGGAGTGCTTTCCAGACACTGGATCACCCGAAAAAATAATTTTCATTTTCACCCGGAAAAACCGGATTTCCGGCTTACAGGAACTACATTTTCACTGGGTATTCCATCTTTAATTTCAGAACTGGCGTCCGGGATCGTAATCATTATTTTTAATTTTATCATCCTTGGGATCAGAGGAAATCTGGGAGTTGCCGCCTATGGAGTAGTAACGAACATTTCATTGGTAGTAACCTCCATGTTTACGGGAATCGCTCAGGGAATGCAGCCGATCGCAAGCCGTTCTTATGGAAAAGGAGACGCAGAAAGTACCAGACAGATCCTGCGCTATGCCATAGTAACCCTGTTGGGGACGGCAGCGGTGATCTATGGAATGGTCTTTTTCCTTGCATCTCCGATTACAGCGGTATTTAACAGTGAAAATGATCTTCAGCTTCAGAAGATTGCAGAAGAGGGGCTGAGACTGTATTTCCTGGCAGCGCCGTTTGTAGGATTTAATATTGTGTCTGCCATGTTTTTTACCTCTACAGAACAGGCGCTTCCGGCACAGATTATTTCTCTTCTCAGAGGATTGTTTGTAATCATCCCGACAGCTTTTATCATGTCCGCTGTGTTTGAAATGTGGGGCGTATGGCTGTCCTATCCGGTGACGGAAGGGATTGTGACTGTGTTTGCGGTGATCGTGCTGATAAAAAACAGAAAAAGATACGGAGCAGCAGCTTAAAAGATTCAGGGACTTTCATCCGGAGCATATTCCAGAATATCTCCGGGCTGACAGTCAAGCTCTCTGCAGATAGCATTAAGGGTAGAAAAGCGGATTGCACGCACCTTTCCTGTTTTCAGGTTGGAAAGATTCACATTGGAGATGCCAACTCTTTCTGCCAGCTCATTCAGAGAAATTTTCCGGTCTGCCATAACCCGGTCAAGTCTTAAAATAATTGCCATTTGTGTCTCTCCTTATATAGTCATATCAGCTTCATCCTGAAGCCCAATACCGTATCGAAAAATTTCTGAAAGAATCAGGGAAAGGATTCCCATTGCCAGAATTTCAAAACTGATGTCCGGAAAACGGAAAGACAGAGAGTGAAAAAGAAATTTTTCAAGCAGTCCGTAATACAGTGTGTTTTTAAACAGAGCCACGACAATCAGAATCAGGGAAATTTTACGAAGGTCTTTTTCTGTTTCACGGATAAAAGGTGAGTGCCCATTCAGAGTTCTGTCTAAAATACGTTTTACGAAAAATAAAACAAATATAAAAGGTAAAAGAATCAATATGCTTTTCAAAATTCCCAGGATCAGGTATCCGTTCAGAGGATTTATGATCTGTCCAAATTTATCAGAGGGCAAAGTAAATTCCGTGTACCAGATATCAGACCAGGTAAAAAAGCGATGGCAGTTGTCTGCGTATTCATAACGGAAAGGAAGGATCCCTGCTTTTGCAAGAAGCGGGGCAGCCGTTAAGTAAACGATTCCCAGAATGGAAATAAGCAGAATACCCTTCAGAAAAGCAGCAGTATGCCGGCAGACAGCTAATGAAGTGTTTTTTGACTGTGCCGGGAGTTTTTCTGAAAAAATAATTTTATCCATTGTGTCATATCCTCCTTTTGTCAAAGTGTTTCATCCGATTCCTGCTGAAGCTGCGCGCCGTACTGGAAAATAAAAAGCAGGGCATAAAGGATAAGTATGGGCAGCAGCTGATTTATGTTTATGGTAAAGGACGGTTTGCCTTTCATGAGAAATACCGTGCTGAAGAGGTCAGTAAAAACAGAAACCAGCGCCCAGGGAATCATGGCGATTTCCAGTTTTTTCAGACCGTTGATGATTTCCGGGTCAAAGGGGGAACGGCAGTACCGGATAGTTCTGCACAGCTTTCCGCTGTAGCGCAGCACCACATAGCAAACAGCAAAGCATATCACCAGCAGCAACATAAGCATTCCGGGATCATTCAGGGAGTACGCCTGATGCTCGCCCCAGTAGATGCGGCCGTTTTCAGTTTCTTCAGAATGATTCAGGGTGATATCTCCTAATTCCGCGTTGAGAAGATTCATGGATTCCAGCCGGGAGTCGGTTTCAACCATTATTTTGTCAATGAAATTGAATGTAACATGACCTTTGGGAATATAGCCCCAGGTAAAAAGTCCGATGAGCGATACTGCAAGCAAGAAAATAAAAAATGCTTTCAGTATGCGGATGATGATGACACCGGCATGTCCCAGTCTGTTGATTTTGATGATAACAGAGTTTTCCATATTCGTGCCTCCTTTACATAAAATATTATGAATATCATATAAGATTTAATGTTTATCATTAATTTTATGATAACAGAGAGACTACCCTGTGTCAATAATAATGCCGTTACAGAAACACATTGTGTTCCCTGTTTTATTGTGCTATGCTGAAAATATCAGCAGGTGGTGAGAAAGGTTATAACAGGCAGCGAGTTTAAGATCAACGAAAAAGAGGAGGAGGTCAATGAGTGTGTTAATGAAGGCAAATAAAACAAGTGGGAAAATAACAATAGGAGTATTTTCGTCTTCCTCCCCTGTTTCAGCAACAGTTCCGGTGAGGTATGAACGTGGAATTGCATACCTGAAATCCAGAGGATATGAAATTGTAAATGGGAGTTTGTACAGAAAACAGGATTCTTACAGATCAGGAACTATTCAGGAGCGGGCGCAGGAATTTAATCAGCTTTTATATAACGAAAAGGTCCAGATTTTGATGGCTTCTATCGGAGGGAACAATACAAATTCCGTTCTTCCGTATATTGATTATGAATATCTGAAAAAACATCCGAAAATCATTATAGGGTATTCTGATACTACGGCTTTGCTTCTTGCTGTTTATGCAAAAACAGGTCTGGTAACATTCTATGGACCTGCGGCAGCCTCTTCCTTCGGGGAATTACCGCCTTTTGTGGATTGGACATTTAAGTATTTTGAATCCATGATAAAGAGTGAGATAACCTGTCCTTATGATTATCAGATGCCGGAGTTCTGGACGGATGAAGTGATTAAATGGGATGAACAGAACCGTTCAAAAGAACAGTACAAAAATGACTGGATATGCGTAAAACCGGGAGTATGCCAGGGAAGACTGATCGGTGGAAATTTGAATACCATGGAGGGATTTTTTGGTACAGAATATATGCCTGAGATAAAAAAAGGGGATATTTTATTTATAGAAGATTCCCTGAAAGATGCCTGTACCATTGAGCGGTCTTTCTCATTGCTGAAGCTTGCAGGAGTATTAGACAGGGTAAGCGGGATTATTCTGGGAAAACATGAAAAATTTGATGATAATGGAACAGGAAGAAAACCGTATGAGATTCTGCAGGAGGTGCTGGGCGAAACAGAAATTCCGATTCTGGCAGAATTTGACTGCTGTCATACCCGCCCTATGTTTACCTTGCCTATTGGCTGTCAGGTAAAGCTGGATGCAGAGAAGAAAAGAGTTTCCCTGTTGGAAAGTCCTCTGGAGTGAATAATAATTTTGATAAATATAGAAAACGTTAAAATATAAGGTGATGGGTGAAACAGAATGAAAACAGGATAAAAATATTACATTATAACAATAAGCAAAACTTTATGGTTATTTAATTGTTTTGCACAGCACATTATGTTACCATAAAGTCAGCACTTTTTATGTTGCCATTTACTTAAGATAAACTTCCATAAACAAAATCCCGATCGAAAGAATGGAAGCAGCTGAAAATCTTAGCAGGTGGTGATAAAATTGGGTAAAAAAGATACGATTACAAAAGATTATATGAACGATCCAAGGATTTTTGCAGATGCATTTAATTATTTCATCTATCACGGAAAGCAGGTAATCTCTCCGGAAGATCTCTATCCATTGGATACTGCGGAGATTGCCATTCCCTATGGAGTAGATGGCAAGATACATCCGGTTCAGAGATTTCGTGATAACTTCAAGTATCTGGCAGCCATGCAGGATAAGGATACTGCGTATCTCCTTCTGGGAGTGGAGGATCAGTCTGAGATCCATTATGCCATGCCGGTAA
>ENA-ORMO01000356-ORMO01000356.1-human-gut-metagenome-genome-assembly--contig:-NODE-356-length-66257-cov-7.770264_pt1 | contig 66257 bp, 56 predicted proteins | sample MGYA00242106_ERZ509001 | MGnify/ENA primary metagenome ERZ509001 (study PRJEB26280, sample SAMEA2338736) | human gut metagenome | biome: human gut; feature: human-associated habitat; material: faeces...
CATTCGGATACGATGCTAACAGCGACGCTGTAGCAGCTATTGCAGAAGGTTACGGTGGAACTATCAGCCAGCATGCAGACGTTCAGGCTTATCTGACACTTCGTGTACTGCGTAATGCATTAGATGGTGTTGATATTGATACAGGTATTGGTACAGCAGATGAAGCTGGAAACGTTTTGAGTGAAAATGAATACAGATATAGTGAAGAAGAACGTTCTTACTATGCATTAAACGTAGCGGTAACAGAAGATAACTATAAAGATTTCACAGATTCTACTAAGACATTTGAAGCAGTATCCAATCAGTTAGATGAAAGTAAATCTCCGAAAAAGAAAGTATGGCTGAACATTTACAATGCTTCTGATAACTTCTTAAGCTCTACATATCAGCCACTGCTTCAGAACTATGATGACCTTCTGAATCTGGATGTTGAATATATCGGTGGTGATGGACAGACAGAGTCCAACATTACAAACCGTCTTGGAAACCCAGGTCAGTATGATGCATTTGCTATCAACATGGTTAAAACAGATAATGCAGCTTCTTACACTGCTTTATTGAATCAGTAAGTCTATTTCAAATCACATGAAAGAGGTTCTGTAGGGAGAAGAAATTCTCCCTACAACCGATTAAGGATATTCAAAATAGTAAGATACAGGAGTAAAAAATATGGCAGATAAGAAAGAGGATATCGTCTTATCGATACGCGATATGAGTAAATCCTTTGGACGAAACCGTGTTCTGGATCACATCAATCTTGATGTGAAGAGGGGAACAGTTATGGGTCTGATGGGTGAAAACGGCGCCGGTAAGTCAACGATGATGAAATGTCTTTTTGGTACTTATCAGAAGGATGACGGAAAAATTTTCCTTGACGGAAAAGAGGTAAGTTTTTCCGGACCTAAGGATGCTCTTGAAAACGGTATCGCAATGGTGCATCAGGAGCTGAATCAGTGTCTGGAAAGAAACGTAATTGACAACCTGTTTTTAGGACGTTACCCACGCAATTCTATGGGGGTAATTGATGAAGGCAGAATGAAGAGAGAAGCTTCCGAGCTTTTCCGTAAATTAGGTATGACAGTAAACTTGACCCAGCCTATGAGAAATATGTCTGTTTCTCAGCGTCAGATGTGTGAAATTGCAAAAGCAATTTCTTATAATTCCAAAGTTATTGTTTTGGATGAGCCAACCTCTTCTCTGAATATTCAAGAAGTAGAGAAGTTGTTTGAGATGATGAGAATGTTAAAAGACCAGGGTATTTCTCTGATTTACATTTCTCATAAAATGGATGAAATTTTTGAAATCTGTGATGAGATTTCTGTACTTCGTGATGGTAATCTGGTTATGACGAAAAGTTCTAAAGATACCAACATGAATGAACTGATTGCAGCTATGGTTGGACGTTCTTTGGAAAACAGATTCCCGCCAGTGGACAATACACCAAAGGATGTTATTTTGTCTGTTCAGAATCTTTCCACAAAATTTGAACCTCATTTAAGTGATGTATCGTTTGATGTAAGAGAGGGAGAGATTTTCGGACTGTATGGATTGGTAGGTGCAGGACGTACAGAACTTCTGGAGACCATTTTTGGTGTAAGAACCAGGGCAGCAGGACGTGTGTACTTTAATAACCGCCTTATGAACTTCAATAGTGCAAAAGAAGCTATGGAGCATGGCTTTGCCATGATTACAGAGGAGAGAAAGGCAAATGGACTCTTCTTGAAGAGTGACCTTACCTTTAATACCACCATTGCAAACTTAAATCAGTATAAGTCCGGAATTGCACTTTCTGATTCTAAAATGGTAAAAGCTACCAACAATGAAATTAAAGTCATGCATACCAAATGTATGGGACCAGACGATATGATTACCAGCCTCTCCGGTGGAAATCAGCAGAAGGTTATTTTTGGTAAGTGGCTAGAGAGAAATCCGAAAGTGTTTATGATGGATGAACCTACCAGAGGTATTGACGTTGGTGCAAAATATGAAATCTATGAATTAATTATCAAGATGGCAAAAGAAGGAAAAACCATTATTGTTGTTTCCTCTGAAATGCCAGAGATTTTAGGTATCACCAATCGTATCGGTGTTATGTCCAATGGACGGCTTTCCGGTATTGTAAATACCAAAGAAACCAATCAGGAAGAACTGTTAAGACTCAGTGCAAAATACCTATAATGAGGGAGTGTAATAGATATGGCAAATGAAAATAGCAAGATTCTGACTGCAGATCAGGAAGCAAAGCTGCGTCAGCCTATTGATGATTATGTGGGCAAGATTCAGAAAGAAATCGATGGCCTCAGAGCAGATGGTACAGAAAAAGTAGTTGCTCTTCAGAATAAAATAGATGGTCTTAAAAGAGACCGTAGTATCTCAAAGAGTGAGAAAGAATCTGAGATTGCAAAGTGTAAAACAGAGCTTGAGAAAGCAAAAGCAGTTGAAGCAAAAAATAAAGATCAGATTTCCAAATTAATTGCAGATGCAGAGGGCTATCTGAATGCTCATTTTGATAAAGAATACTATCAGCCTGTATTAGCAAGCTGCCAGGTGGAAAAAGTAGCTGCAAAGGAAAGATATCAGAAGAGATTAAAAGAACTGGAAGCAGAACATAAAGATATTCTTTCCAAGCTGACAGATCATCAGGAAATCAAAGATGAAAACTATGTTTACAAAAACAGAATTTCTAATGCAAAGATTGAGCTGGAAAAAGACCTTCAGCAGATTAAAGACCGCAGACATGCTGCATACAATCATAAATTCCATTTGATTGACCTGCTCCGTCTGTCCAAGTTTACATTCCTGGAGTCCAGAGCTCAGAAATGGGAAAACTACAAATATACCTTTAACCGTAGAGCATTCTTCCTTCAGAATGGATTGTATATTGCGATTATCATTATTTTCATCGCACTGTGTATTATTACTCCAATCGTAAAAAATACACCGCTTTTGACTTACAACAATGTTTTAAATATCCTGCAGCAGGCATCACCTAGAATGTTCCTTGCACTTGGTGTAGCAGCGCTGATCCTCCTTGCTGGTACAGACCTTTCTATTGGCCGTATGGTTGGTATGGGTATGACAGCAGCAACGATTATCATGCATCAGGGTATCAATACCGGTGGTGTTTTCGGACATATCTTTGATTTTACAAATATGTCTGTAGTTGCAAGAGTAATCTTAGCATTAGTTGTTTGTATTGTGCTGTGTACATTCTTCACAACAATTGCAGGTTTCTTTACAGCGAAATTTAAAATGCATCCATTTATTTCAACCATGGCAAACATGCTGGTTATCTTTGGTCTTGTTACCTATGCGACAAAGGGTGTTTCCTTCGGTGCTATTGAATCTACAATTCCAAACATGATCATTCCAAAAGTGAATGGCTTCCCAACCATTATCATCTGGGCTGTTGCAGCAGTAGCAATTGTATGGTTTATCTGGAATAAAACAACATTTGGTAAAAACCTGTATGCAGTAGGTGGAAATCCTGAAGCAGCAGCAGTATCCGGTATCTCTGTATTTGGTGTAACTGTAGGTGCTTTCGTAATGGCTGGTATCCTTTACGGATTTGGTTCCTGGCTGGAATGTATCAGAATGGTTGGTTCTGGTTCCGCAGCTTATGGACAGGGATGGGAAATGGATGCCATCGCAGCCTGCGTTGTAGGTGGTGTATCCTTCACAGGTGGTATTGGTAAGATTTCAGGTGTTGTTGTTGGTGTATTTATCTTCACAGCACTGACATACTCTCTTACAATCCTTGGTATCGATACAAACCTTCAGTTCGTATTCTCCGGTATCATCATCCTGGTAGCAGTAACACTTGACTGTCTAAAATATGTTCAGAAGAAATAATTTTACAAAAGAAATATTTGATAAGAGTTGCTATATGTGTTTCATATAGCAGCTCTTTTTATGTGTACATTTACTTTTTTTCGTGCACTTGTTATAATCAGATTAGATAAATGTAGAGACGATATGGAGAGAAAATATGGACAGGTATACATTGCTTTTGGTGGATGATGAGGAAGAAGTAATTCAGATTATTATGAAAAAAATTGCATGGGAAGAAATTGGTTTTTCTGTGATTGGACATGCAAATAATGGGGTAAAGGCTCTTGAAATGGTGGAAGAATATCAACCGGATGTGGTGATAACGGATATTAAGATGCCTTATATGGATGGCATGGAGTTGGCTAAACGAATGAAAGCTGACTACCCAGATATTAAGATTTTATTTTTTACAGGATTTGATGAGTTTGAATATGCCAGAGAAGCGATTCATTTAGAGGTAGAGGAATATATTTTGAAACCTTTAAATGCTATGGAATTAACAGAGATTTTTAAGAAACTAAAGACAAAACTAGATCAGGAAATCAGTGAAAAACGAAATGCCGAGATTTTGCAGAAATATTATATGGAGTCTCTGCCGCTCCTCCAGGTGAATTTTTATTCCACACTGATTGAGGGAAAGCTTGGTGAGGAAGAAATTCCCAAGTATTTGTCAGACTATCAGATTTCTTTTACAGGGCCATATTACTGCTGTTTGGTGATTCATACCTCTTTGTCTCAGAACGAGGATCATATGAGCCCTCAGCTTTTGATTACTTCTGTGCAGAAACAAGCGGAGGAACGGTTAGAAGAAAAATGGCATGCCAAGAGTTTTTCTTATCTTGGAAATACGGTGCTTTTGGCACAGCTTGCAGATCGTAAGGAGGTGTCAGAACTTACGGATGAATGTGACCGTTTTTGCAAATATGCCAGTCGTATTATTGGAGCTGTCGTTACCATTGGCATTGGTCCAGTGTGTGAAAACATTAGTGAACTATCAGAATCTTACAGTGGGGCAAGAGAGGCGGTTTCCTATCGGGTGTTGTATGGAGCGTCAAGAGCTATTAACATGCAGGAGATTGCGCCAAAAGAGATTACAAGACAGGGTTTTTCAAATGATGCAGAGCTGTCTAATTTGTTTAAGATGATTCGATTAAGCTCCCAGGAAGATATTTTAGAGGCAGCGGATGCATATTTGCAAAAACTTTCTTCACCGGAAAAATCTATGCAGCAGCATCATGTGGCAGTCATGGAACTGGTGAGTGCTTTGTACCGTTTTGGTGCAAATCAGGATATTGCGGTGGAAGAATTTTGTGGAGATATAGGGAGTCTTTATGGAAAACTTATGGAAATGGAACCGGAAATGTTGGGAAAATGGTTAAAGCAGATAAGTCTTGTGTTTCAGGAAAAAATTATTCATGCTAGATATCAATCCACCAATTCCTTTATTGTACAGGCAAAGGAGTATGTAAAGAATCATTATGATGAGGAGGATCTTTCTTTGGATCGTGTATGTCAGGAGTTAGGAGTTTCCAATTCCTATTTTTCAACGATTTTTAAAAAAGAAGAAGGGACGTCTTTTATTGGATATCTTACAGACTACCGTATGGAAAAGGCTTCTCGCATGTTGGTTGAAACCAAGGAGAAGAGCTATATCATAGCTCGCCAGGTGGGATATACAGACGCCAATTATTTTAGTTATGTGTTTAAGCGGCGTTTTGGGGTATCGCCATCGAAATATAGAACGGAGTATGCAAAGCAGTGAAGAAAAAATTAGCTAAGTACTTAAAAAAATTGAGGCCGGGGGGAATCCAGACAACTCTTATGCTGGTGGTTTCTTGTATTTCACTGGTGACCATGTTGCTTATGGGAATCCTTATGTATGTGCGGTTTTCTACTTTATCCAGGCAAGAGACTATTGAAAGCTCCAGAAAATTAATGGAGCAGACTGGAGAAAGTATGGAGGATTACCTGGTGAATATGAGACAGATTTCTGATGCAATCTACTACAATGTGGTAAAGGAAAATGATTTTCATGATGCCAGAGAAGAAATTCAAAAAGGCATGAATCTTCTCTATGAGGCGAATCGGGACAAGCTTCGTACCATTGCCATTTATAACCGTGATGGCAGCCTTATGGCAGCAGAGCCGGTTGCCACCCAAAAGGAGGATCCGGATGTGACCAGACAGGAGTGGTATCAAAGTGCTGTGGAAGAGATGGAAAATATTCATTTTTCCACTCCTCATATTCAAAATCTTTTTGAAGACAGTACCTTTCGATATTATTGGGTGATTTCTTCCAGCCGTGTGGTAGAGCTTACTGAAAATCGAGATTCCAGACTAGGGGTATTATTAGTGGATATGGATTTTTCCAGTATATCTAGGATGATGAATCAGATTAATAAAGTAGGAAATGGACAGTATTATTATCTGTGTAGCAGTGACGGAGAGATTATTTATCACCCAAGGCAGATTCAGATCAGCGATGGGATTTGCAGAGAAAACAGTGGAAAAGCTGCCTCTTATAAAGACGGGGTTTATGACGAAACCTTTGAAGGAACACAGAGAAAGGTGATTGTGAATACCATCAGTTATACAGGGTGGAAGCTGGTAGGGGTCATTCCATATTCTATTTTTACTCATGAGATGGTAAACGTGCGATATTTTATTGCCATGGTAATTTTGCTAATGGCAATGATGCTTACTATTATTAACCGCGTGGTAACAGAACGAATTTCTCGTCCTATACGGAAGCTGAATCATTCGGTTATGGAGTATGAGGCAGGGAAAAAGCCGGAAATTTATATTGGCGGTTCTTGGGAAATCAGGCATTTGGGATATTCCATTCAAAATTCTTACGAGAAAAGTGAGAAGCTGATGCAGGAAATTGTGTGGGAACAAAATGAGCGGAGAAAGAGTGAACTAGATGCTTTGCAAAGTCAGATTAATCCACATTTTCTATATAATACTTTGGATTCCATAACCTGGATGATTGAAGGAGAGCGAAACGACGAGGCTGCTTTTATGATTTCACAGCTTGCGAAGCTTTTCCGTATTAGTTTGTCTAAGGGGCATACCATTATCAGCGTAAAAGATGAGTTGCAGCATGCTCAGAGTTATATGAATATTCAGAGGGTTCGGTATAAGGATGCTTTTTCGGTTATCTTTGATGTGGAGCCAGAATTGGAGAAATATTGTGCTGTGAAACTGACGCTACAGCCAATTTTAGAAAATGCCATTAACTATGGGGTAGACCCAATGGATGATTGTGGGGAAATTAGGATTGGTGTGAAAAAAAAGGGGGATATGCTTATACTTTTTGTGGAAGACAATGGAATTGGTATGTCTCAGGAAGAAGTGAGTTTGCTGCTTACGGACAGTAACCGAATCCCTAAACATGGCTCAGGTGTAGGGCTAATTAATATTCATAACCGTCTTCAGATTTTGTTTGGAAAGAACTATGGTATTCTAGTAGAGAGTGAACCGGATGAGGGAACTAAGGTTTCTATTAAAATACCGGCTATTTTATACACGGAAGAAAATCGAAAGATTTTGGAAAAAGGATATTTGTTTAGCAGAAAAAAACTGGAGAAGAAAGAATTACAAGGTGAGTGCAATGAAAAATAGCAAAAAGGTGTTTCTACTGATTGAAGTTGTTCTAGGTATTATGGTTATCATTATGGCTTTTTTCATGATTAGAGAGAGAAGCGGGGAAAATTTGGAACGTATTTCTGTAATCGTCCAAAAGTCAGATGACAATCAGTGGACAGCCTTTCAGTATGGTCTGAAAATGGCAGCAGAGGATCAAGGGGTTGAATTGTTTGTGGTGGGAACAGGAGATGAACTTACTGTTGAAGAGCAGAAAAATCTTATGGAACAGGAGATTTCCAAAGGGGCGGATGGCATTATCCTTCAACCTATTTTAGGTAAAGATTCTGGGAAAATGTTGGAAAAAATAGAAAAAAAAGTTCCAGTTATGCTCATAGAACACAGTGTTCCAGAGAAAGAAGCCTCTTTTCCTATTATACAACCAAACCATTATGCCATGGGGATGGCACTTGGAGAGGAGCTATTAAAAGATTACAATGGAAATATCAAAGGGAAAACCTTTGGTTTTACGGCAGAAAACATGGGTTCCCTGGCAACTACAGAACGTATTTTGGGTTTTACAAATGCTCTGGAGGGAAGGGGGGCAGAAATTATTTGGCAGGATTCCAAAGATTTACAACAGCAGCCAAAGGTGGATTTTGTCATTGCTCTGGATGACAGCAGTTTGGTTTCGGCAGGAGAGGCTGCTGCAGCCAACAATCTCCATGGGGCCTTGGTTTATGGAATTGGAAAATCTACAGAAGCAGTTTATTATTTGGATACAGGTATTGCTGTCTGTTTGGTAGTTCCAGATGAGTTTCATATGGGTTATCAAAGTCTCGTAGAAATGTCAAAGAAAATAAAGCGCTCCTTATACAAAATGAAAGGAGATACGGTTTCTTATACAGTACTTCGACAGGATAATCTATTTTCCAAGGAAAATCAGGAACTTCTTTTTACCATGAGTCAATAGAAAGAAGAGGTAGAGTATGAAAAAAGTAAAAAGGATTGCAGCAGGAATGTTTATTTCTATGGTTATCCTGGGGTGTGGTGGATGTGGAAAGCCAGATTTTCACTATACCCAGACTATTTATGTAGGCGTCTCCTATTATGATCAGAGTGATATTTACTTGAATGAGCTTCTGGACTGTTTTAAGGAGAAAATGCAGAAAATTGAGTCAGAGGAGCGGAAAATTAGTGTGACCATTCAAGGAGCCGGCGGTTCCCAAAGAACTCAGGATGATCAGGTGAAAGAGATGATTGATGGAGGTTGCAATGTACTTTGCGTAAATCTTGTAGATCGTACAGATCCTTCCGAAATTATTGATTTAGCAAGAGAGAATCAGATTCCCATTATTTTTTTTAACAGGGAGCCAGTGGCACAAGATATGGAGCAATGGGAACAATTGTATTATGTAGGGGCAAAAGCGGAAGAATCAGGAACTATGCAGGGAGAACTGGCTGCAGATGCTATTAAGGCAAATCCACAGATTGACAGGAATAAGGATGGAAAGATTCAGTATGTAGTGTTGGAAGGGGAGCCAGGACATCAGGACACCATTATTCGTACAGAAAATGCTGTGGAAGCCCTGAAAGCTCAAGGAGTAGAGCTGGAGAAATTAAGCTATGGGCTGGCAAATTGGAACCGAGCACAGGCAGAAAACCGTATGTCTCAAATGATTAGTCAATACCAGACCAAGATAGAGCTGGTTTTGGCAAACAATGATGAGATGGCTTTAGGCGCAATGGATGCTTATGAAAAACTAAATTATACAGAATCTACACTTCCATTGTTCTTTGGGATTGATGGAACTGATGTAGGTCTGAAAGCAGTGAAGGATTCGCGACTTGCCGGTACCGTATATAATGACAAAGAAGGCCAGGCCCAAGCCATGGCAGAGTTGGCAGAGGCATTAGTAACAGGAGAGGGAATGGAAAATATGGATTTTGAAAATGGGAAGTATGTGTATCTGCCTTATGAGAAAGTGACAAAGGAACAGTTGGAGTGAAAGGGATGGGAAGAGGAAAATTATCAGCTATTCTTTGGCAATAATAGCAGTTATATATCTACTTGGCGTTTCTTTTGTTCCAGTTATGAAACCACTTAGGCATAACTGGATTGCATGGCTGATTTTTGGAATCTACTGTCTGAATCTTATTTTCTTGTGGGCAATTGGAGGAAAAAAGACGGAACACCATGGCGACAGAGAGGAAGCAACGAAGGAAGCTCAAATTTCTCAGGAGCTGTTGAAGGATAGGAATAAGTGGGTGATGTGAGACGGTATAGAGATAATGAAAACTGTTACAGAGAGCAGATATCAATTTAGATTGTGCTTATCTGTAGCAGTTTTTTATATGCCCTGAAGAGATTTTTCTATTGTTGTGAGATTTTAAAAGTGCTATACTTGCAATATATTCAAAAATTGATGCTCATATAAAGGAAGTGCATATACAAATGAGATTTTTCGGGAAGTTTGTACGTGGAAAAGGGTTTGCAGCGCTGTTTGCCTTGTTTTCTATGTTTTCTGTATGTTATGTGTCTGAACGTATGGGGAGACTTTTGGAGAGTTTCTTTTCCTGTCCGTGCAAGTGGTGGATTTTTGCGGTTCTGTTCGTGTTTATGGGGTATATGTTTCTGTATATTAATAGTAAAAAGGAGAAGAAAAAAACCAGAAATCTATATGAATTTTGCAGCGTTTTTTTATGCTTTTTACTGTATCTGGTAATGCTTTTATGGGTATATGATTTGGCGGATTGGCTGTTTCAGATTGACAAAGATTCTTTTTATATGATTCCTGTTATCTGTGCAGTTCTCATAACCGGATATGGTTTTTGCCATGCAAAAAAGTTGTATGTGAAAGAATATGACATTCCTCTGGAGCATTTTCAAAAAGAGAAGAGAATCGTTCTTTTAAGCGATATTCATGTGGGAACTTTTGTAGATGTAAGACAATTACGAAAAATCATATCCACAGTAAATGAGGTACAGGCAGATATGGTTTTCATAGCTGGGGATTTGTTTGATGTGGAGGCATTTGCCTACTGTAAAAAAGAAGAAATTGCAGCGGAACTTCAAAAATTGTCCCCCAAGGGAAATGTTTATGCGGTTTTGGGAAATCATGATCCAAAGTCTGAAACAGGAGAAATGAGAAAATTTTTTAAGAAAGCACATATAGAATTTTTGGTGGATGAGAGAAGAGAAACAGAGGATTTTGTGTTAGTTGGAAGAGATGATAGTACCACGAATCCAGATAGAGAAGCGTTGGATAAGTTGTTACAGAGAAGACAGGAGTATAAGCCGGAAATTGTATTGGATCATAATCCAACAGGAATCAAAGAAGCAGTAGAACAGGAAGTTGCGTTAGTTTTGTGTGGACATACTCATAAAGGACAGTTTTTTCCGGCGGATGTTTTTACAAAGTTGGCTTATGGGAAACAGGGGTTTTATGGTTATTTTAGAGAGGGCAAGACCCAGAGTGTAGTATCTTCTGGTGCAGGGTATTTTCAGATGCCTATGAGGATTGGAAGTAATAGTGAGATTGTAGTTTTGCATGTGAGAGGAAAATAAAACATTAACATAAAGGAGTAAACATTATGAAACGAAACGTAAAAGAACTGGTAAAACAAATGACTTTGGAAGAAAAAGCCGGCATGTGTTCTGGAAAGGATTTCTGGCACTTAAAAGGTGTGGAACGTTTGGGTATTCCAGAGGTTATGGTTAGCGACGGACCTCACGGACTGAGAAAACAGGCAGCAGAGGCAGATCACTTAGGATTAAATGAGAGTATCAAAGCAGTCTGTTTCCCAACGGCTTGTGCTACAGCCTGCTCTTTTGACAGAGCTCTTTTAGAGAAAATGGGTGAAACACTGGGGGATGAGTGTCAGGCAGAGGACGTGTCCGTGATTCTGGGACCTGCCGTAAATATTAAACGTTCCCCTCTGTGTGGAAGAAACTTTGAATATTTTTCAGAGGATCCATATCTGGCATCCCAGATGGCAGCGGCTCATATCAAAGGTGTACAGTCCAAGAATGTGGGAACTTCTATTAAACATTTTGCAGCTAATAATCAGGAATATCGAAGAATGTCCTGCTCTTCTGAAATCGATGAACGGACATTTAGGGAAATTTACCTTGGAGCCTTTGAAACTGCTATCAAGGACGCAAAGCCAGATACAGTAATGTGTTCTTATAATAAGATTAATGGTGAATTTGCTTCTGAAAATCATAGATTACTTACAGAAATTCTTCGGGATGAATGGGGCTATGAGGGCTATGTAATGTCAGACTGGGGCGCTGTTAATGATAGAGTAAAAGGTTTAAAAGCAGGTTTGGAGCTGGAAATGCCGGGAGGCAATGGAAATACAGATAAGGAAATTGTGGAAGCTGTGAAAAACGGAACACTGGATGAGCAGATTCTGGATACTGCAGTGGAACGAATTTTAAATATTGTGTTTAAGTTTGTAGATAACCGTCAGGAAGGAAAGTTTGACAGGGAGAAAGACCACAAACTGGCAGGAAAAATTGCAGCAGAATCTATGGTACTCCTGAAAAATGATGAGATTTTACCTTTGAAAACGCAAGGACAGAAAATTGCTTTTATTGGCAAATTTGCAGATAAACCAAGATTTCAGGGTGGTGGAAGTTCTCATATTAATTCCTTTAAAGTTACCAGCGCTTTAGAAGCAGTGAAAGAAGTGGCGGAAGTAACCTATGCACAAGGTTATGATATAAAAGAAGATAAGATTGATGAAGTCCTGCTTGCAGAAGCTGTACAGACAGCGAAAGATGCAGATGTGGCAGTGATTTTTGCCGGACTTCCAGATGCTTTTGAATCCGAGGGTTATGATAGAAGCCATATGAGAATGCCGGATTGCCAAAATGCTTTGATTTCCCGAATTACTGAGGTTCAGAAGAATGTTGTTGTGGTACTTCACAACGGCTCCCCGGTAGAAATGCCTTGGGCAGATGAGGTAAAAGGAATTCTGGAGGCATATCTCTGTGGAGAAGCCGTAGGACAGGCAGAAGTAGACCTGCTGTTTGGAAAAGCAAATCCATGCGGCAAGCTGGCGGAGACGATTCCGTATAAGTTGTCAGATAATCCTTCTTATCTGTTTTTCCCAGGAGACGGAAGAACCGTGGAATATCGGGAAGGTGTCTTTGTGGGATATCGTTATTATGATACGAAGGAAATGGCAGTTCGCTATCCTTTTGGATATGGATTGAGCTATACCACGTTTGAATATAGTGATTTGCAGCTTTCAGCAGAGGAAATCAGAGATACCGATACCTTAACTGTTTCTTTGAAAGTGAAAAATACAGGCGCTGTAGCAGGAAAGGAAGTTGTTCAGCTTTATGTGTCTGATAAAACAGGAGCAGTTAGCCGTCCGGTGAAAGAGCTGAAGAATTTTGTAAAAGTGGAATTACAGCCAGGGGAAGAAAAGACGGTACAGATGGAGTTGGATAAGAGAAGTTTTGCTTGGTACAACACACAGATTCAGGACTGGTATGCAGCAACAGGAGAGTATGAAATTCTTGTAGCCGCTTCTTCACAGGATATACGCCTTACGAAATCGGTGAAAGTGATTTCTACCACTGAGTTGCCCATTCAAGTGACTATGAACACTACCATTAGCGAGCTTCTGGAAAATTCAAAGACAAAACCGATCATAGAAGATATGTCAGCCAGCCTTATGGAACACATGGGAGGCTCCCAGGAAGCAGAGGAAGGTAACGCAGCATCTGAGGCCATTACACCGGAAATGTCTTTAAAGATGATGGAAAATGCACCTTTACGTTCTATGAGAAGTTTCATGGGTATGAGTACAGAGGAAATTCAAGGACTTATCCAGAAATTGCAGGCAGCAGCTGATGCGAAATAAAAGAAAAGTAAAATAGAAAAGCATTTGTAATACAGGAAAAGCAGTCCTACTGAAATGATATGTGCAGTAGTGACTGCTTTTTGATATAAAATGCCAAGAGACTGTGAAGAAGTTAAAGGAAGAGAGCTCAGATAAATAATTTTATAAAGCTCAGGGCATATCACAGGCAAATTAAGCTGTTAGAATGATATGCCCTTTTGCTATGTTGAGGCAATATTATGGCTGCTTCTGAACCATTTCCAAACAGCAGCATATACTGCTAGCAACAAGGATTTTGGATGAAAAGGAAATGGTAACACATGGAAATGGAATATGTAGGTGAAAGTAGTTCTTTTTATCAGACAGTTGGAAAAGGGCAGCTTTATGCCCAGGAAGCACCAGTGGCAGAGGATAAAATCTTGATGCATTCATACTATCCCCCAAATGCAGCTATGGTGCAGTTCTATGTAGAAGATGTCTGTGATCGTCTGGATTATGAAGGTAGCTTTATATATGATGAATATCCAGATAAGCAGGAGATTGAGCGGATATGCAGGAAAATTTGCGAAAAAATAGAACAGAATAAGCAAATGCAATCATCTGAGAAAAGAAAGGATTCCATGGATTGGGATTTTCTAGGAGAACTAGTGAGTACTTTATTTTGTCAGGAATTACATTGTAGAAGATGCAGGAGAAACCGATGCAGAAGATTTTTTTAGGGCTTGCGGTTTTGGAACAAAACTTTTACAATAGAACTGAACTACGGGGATTTCCCGTAAAGAAAGGGGAAATATAGAATACAAGGGAGAAATATGGCAGAATTAAAAGCGTTTTTAGATAAAAATATAGATAAAAATCTTCGGCGGATTCTGATTAGCAATGCCAGAAAAAAAGAAGGTGCATCAAAATTACAGGTGCGTCCTGTGCTGGTGAAAGGGCAGATGTTATATCAGGTGACTCGAACAGAAGGAACCAAAGAGATTCACAAAAATTACGAAAAGGCAGAACTGATTTCTTATCTTTGCACAGAAATGCAAGAAAATTTTCGCCAACTTCAGTTGGAGGGTGCAAAGGTTCGAGGAACTGTTCTGGTGAGCAAAAAAGGCAGGATGAGCATAAAAACCAAGGTACAGAATATTCAGGGAAAGAGCAGGGAAGATTTTACTCCCATGCTTTCCCATAACCGTACCAAGCGCTATCTTTTGCAGGAGGGTGTTCCAGTTCCCTGGTTGATTGATCTTGGAGTTATGAGTCCGGATGGCAAGGTAAAACATTCCAGATACGATAAATTTAAGCAGCTTAACCGTTTCTTGGAGTTTATTCAGGATATACTACCCAAACTTCCCAAGGAAAGAGAGATACGTATTATTGACTTTGGATGTGGGAAATCTTATCTGACCTTTGCCATGTATTATTATTTAAAGGTTTTGAATCATTATGATATTCAGGTGACAGGACTGGATTTAAAAGCAGATGTTATTGAACACTGTAGCCGCCTGGCAGAGAAATATGGGTATGACAAGCTGCAGTTTTTGCAGGGAGATATTGCTTCTTATGAAGGTGCAGACCAGGTGGATATGGTGGTGATTCTTCATGCCTGTGACACGGCTACAGATTATGCTCTGGCAAAGGCAGTGAAATGGAATGCATCTGTGATTTTATCTGTGCCATGCTGTCAGCACGAGCTGAACAGACAAGTAACGAATGAGATGTTAGCGCCTGTTTTGGAATATGGCATTTTAAAGGAACGTTTTGCTGCTATTCTCACAGATGGACTGCGGGCTCAGATGCTCACTACAGCTGGTTATGATACACAGATTCTGAAGTTTATTGATATGGAACATACGCCTAAGAATTTACTTATTCGGGCTGTGAAGAATCCTCGAGGAAAGCAGGATTTGCAACAGCAAAAGGCATGGAAAGACTGTGTACAGGCTTTTCATGTGCAGCCGTCTCTTGAGAATCTGCTTTTTGGAACAGATAAGGAAGGTTGTAGATGAAAAAGATAATACGCAGAATAATAGTACTATTCCTGGTTTTTGTAGGAGGAGTGGTAGGTTTTAGCTGTCTTATGAACAGTGAAAATACGGATAATAGAACAGACTTTCAGACACCGGAAGTTCCCTGTATGGCTATGCTTATGGGGGATACAGAAGTGAACCGCATGTATGGTTATGCCAAGAATATGGAGACAGATTATGTGAGGGATACTTTGACGCCCATAGGAACAGATAAAACCCTGGCTGTGAGCATTACTCCTTATGGAAGAGAAATCGAGAGTCTGGTATATGAAATTAAATCTTCAGATGGCGGCAAGGTAATTGAAAATAATAAAATTAAGAAATTTAAGGAACAGGAAAATGGAACCCTTACTGCAGAGTTCTCCTTGAAGAAGTCCATTCTCATGAATCAGGAATATACCTTGATGTTTACTTTAAACACAGATGCAGGGAGCTGGAATTATTATACCAGGGTTATTCAAAGAGCAGGACTGAGTACAGAGAAATATATTGATTTTGTAAATAATTTTTATCAAAAATCCGTGAGTCAGGATGAAAAGGGGGATTTGAGTACCTATCTGGAATCCGACGATTCTCCTGGGAACAATAGTTTTTATGATTTGAATATTCACGCAGGTTTAAACATGGTATCCTGGGGCGATTTAGCACCCGAAATCAGCAGACCAGGCATTCCGTCTATTAAAGATATTAATGAAAACACAGGAAGCTTGTCCATTACTTATTATATTACAGCAGAAAACGGGGAAGGGGAAATTGAACGCTATCAGGTAGAAGAGTTCTTCCGGATGCGTTATGATCAGACACGTGTGCGACTTCTGGATTTTCACCGCTCGGCGAAGCAGATTCTTACCATGGAACAGGCCATTGTAGCTGGTGGCAGGTTGAATCTAGGTGTTACAGACAATAATATTCAGTATAAGGCGGACATCAGCGGAAATATTGTGGCTTTTGTCCAGCAGGGAGACTTATGGTCCTATAATGTAAAAAACAATAAACTAATCCGAATTTTCAGTTTTCGGGATACAGGAAGTAATGATGAACGAAATGATAATGCCCAGCATGATGTGAAAATTGTTCGAGTGAGCAAAAATGGAGATGTGGACTTTATCTTGTATGGTTATATGAACAGGGGAGACCACGAAGGCGAGGTTGGAACCGCTGTTTATCACTACAATGCAGAGCAGAATGTAATTGAAGAAAAATTTTTCCTGTCCAGCACCAAATCTTTTGAATTTTTGAAACAGGATATTCAGGATTTTGCTTATGTGAGCAAAGATGGGAAACTTTACCTCCTCCTTTCAGATACTCTTTATCAGTTTCAAATGGAAGACAAGAGTTACAAGGCTTTGCAGGAGGGAATGAAGAAAGAATGTTTTTATGTATCAGAAAATGGTAGATATGCAGCCTGGATGGAGGGAATGGATCCATATAATGCAGACGCAGTTATATTGTTAGATTTAGAAACTGGAAAGCAACAGAAAGTAAGTGGTGACAGTGGAACAAAAATCCGGTTGTTTGGTTTTATTAACAATGACATGGTTTATGGGTTGGCAAAAGAAGAGGATATCCGAAAAAATGGGAATGAAACTCAGTTTGCTATGTATGAAATACGTATCCAGAATAGTCAAGGCGAGGTAAAGAAAAGCTACAGCCAGGACGGATATTATATTATGAATGTTCTTTTTCAGGATAATCTTATCCAGTTGGAGCGTGCAAGAAGAGAAGGGGATTCCTATACGGCTGCTGGCAGTGAGCAGATTTTGAATAATGTGCGGGATAAAAAAGATGAGACTTTTTCTGTGGTAATGCTGACTACAGAACGTCAGGCAAATATTACGGGGATTCAGTTTGCCAAGACAGATGTTCAGGAGCCGTTGACCACGGAAGCAAAATTTGTGGAAAATACTCGGGATAATGTGTTGAATATGGAACAAAAGGAAACCAATGAGGAAGCATATTATGTTTATGCCATGGGAAAACTATGGGGGATTTATGAAAACGCTGCCAAGGCAGTACAGACAGCAGATGAAAACATGGGGGTCGTATTGAACCAGAAACAACAGTATCTTTGGGAACGGGGAAATGCAAAAGATCAGGGAGATATTTCTCTAAGTGATGTTCCAGAAGCAGTGAAGGAGGCATCTTTAGACGTCAATGTTTTGAAGGAAAAGGTGAGAAATATGGGAACTGTGGCAGATCTTACAGGGTGTACCTTGGAGCAGATTTTATACGAGATTAGTTATCAGAGGCCAGTAATTACCAAAAGTCAGGATGGCCAGGCTAGGGTGATTGTGGGATTTGACTTGTATAATACGTATTTGTATGACCCACAGACTCAGAAAACGGAACCAATGGGATTAAAAGACAGTAAGAAAACCTTTGAAGAAAATGGAAATGTCTTTCTTTGTTATATGGAAGATATAGAATAAAAATAAGGAAAAAGGAGTGTTTTTGTATGGACGAAAGAATTAAAAAATTAGCAAAGGTATTGGTGCATCATTCCTGTAGAGTGCAGAAGGGAGAAAAGGTATATCTTAATTATGTGGGGCAAGATACCAAGCCTTTGGCAAGACAATTAATGAAAGAAATATATGAGGCAGGCGGGGTTCCTTTCCCACATTTTACTGACCCACAGATGGAGAGAGAAATGCTGTTAGGCTGTACCGCAGAGCAGCTTCAGCTTATGGCAGAAATCGACGGTGCAGAGATGGCAAAAATGGACTGCTACATCGGAATCCGAGGCGGTGACAATGTATCAGAAAAGGCAGATGTGCCTTCAGAAAAATTGAATCTTTATGAAAAATATTACAGCACACCGGTTCATGGAAACATCCGTGTTCCAAAGACAAAATGGGTTGTTTTAAGATATCCAAATGCTTCTATGGCACAGTTATCGAATACAAGCCAGGAAGCTTTTGAGGACTTTTATTTTGATGTTTGTACAGTGGACTATGCAAAGATGGCAAAAGCTATGGAGCCACTGGTAAAATATATGGAGCGTACAGACAAAGTAAGGATTACAGGACCAGGCACAGACCTTACCTTCTCTATTAAGGACATTCCGGTAATTCCATGCAGCGGGGAATGTAATATTCCTGATGGAGAAATCTTTACAGCTCCTGTAAGAGACTCTATCAACGGAACATTAACTTATAATACTCCGTCTGCTTTCCAGGGCTTTACCTATGAAAATATTTCTTTTGAATTTAAAGATGGAAAAATTGTAAAAGCTACCGCAAATGATACAGAGAGAATCAATAAAGTCCTTGATATTGACGAAGGTGCACGTTATATCGGAGAATTTGCCATTGGTGTAAATCCCTATGTGCTGCATCCTATGAAAGATACTCTGTTTGATGAGAAAATCCAGGGCTCCATCCACATCACGCCTGGCAGATGCTATGAAGGCGAAGCACCAAACGGCAACCATTCAGCAATTCACTGGGATTTAGTATTGATTCAAAGACCAGAGTATGGCGGTGGGGAAATTTATTTTGACGATGTTTTAGTTCGCAAAGACGGACTCTTTGTAGTACCAGAACTGGAAGGGTTAAATCCGGAGAATTTGAAGTAAAAGCAGTTTATCCTTGCACTGGGCAGGGCAATGAGATATACTATAAGGAAATTGATGCCAAGGTATCAGAAATGGAAATAAGTCTCAGCGTATCTGCTGATAAAATACAAAGAAGGAGACAGACAAATGCAGTTAACAACAGTAAAAGAAATTTACAAAGACACAGCGCAGTATCTGGACAAAGAAATCACTGTAGGCGGCTGGGTGAGAAGTGTCCGGGATTCTAAAACCTTCGGATTCATTGTACTTCATGACGGAAGTTTTTTTGAAACTCTTCAGGTGGTTTATCATGACACAATGGCAAATTTCCAGGAGATTTCAAAATTAAATGTAGGTGCAGCAATTGTAGTAAAAGGAACCTTAGTGGCAACACCACAGGCTAAACAGGCTTTTGAGATTCAGGCAACAGAAATCAGTGTGGAGGGGGATTCTGCAGCTGATTATCCGTTGCAGAAGAAGCGCCATTCCATGGAATATTTAAGAACCATTTCTCATTTAAGACCGAGAACCAATACGTTTCAGGCAGTATTCCGTGTGCGCTCCTTGATTGCCTTTGCCATTCATCAGTTCTTCCAGGAGAGAGGATTTGTTTATGTACACACTCCTCTTATTACAGGCAGTGACTGTGAAGGTGCAGGAGAAATGTTCCAGGTAACTACCATGGACTTAAATGATATTCCTAAGACAGAAGATGGAAAAGTAGATTTCTCACAGGATTTCTTCAGAAAACCGACAAACCTGACAGTAAGCGGCCAGTTAAACGGAGAAACTTATGCACAGGCATTCCGCAATATTTATACTTTCGGACCAACCTTCCGTGCAGAAAACTCCAATACCACACGCCACGCAGCAGAGTTCTGGATGATTGAGCCGGAGATGGCATTTGCAGATTTAGATGACAACATGGCTCTGGCAGAAGATATGTTGAAATATGTAATTCGCTATGTTCTGGAACATGCACCAGAAGAGATGAACTTCTTTAATTCTTTTATTGACAAAGGACTCCTTGACCGGTTAAACCATGTGTTAAACTCAGAGTTTGGCCATGTTACTTATACAGAAGCTATTGAGATTCTGGAAAAAGCAAATGACAAGTTTGATTACAAAGTATATTGGGGATGTGATTTACAGACAGAGCATGAGAGATACCTCACTGAGCAGGTTTATAAACGTCCTGTTTTTGTTACCGATTATCCAAAGGAAATCAAGGCATTTTATATGAAGCTCAATGAGGATAATAAGACCGTTGCAGCTATGGACTGCCTGGTTCCAGGAATCGGAGAAATCATTGGGGGAAGCCAGAGAGAGGATTCCTATGAAAAACTTTGTGCAAGAATGGATGAGTTAGGACTGAAAAAAGAGGATTATGACTTCTACTTAGACCTGCGTAAATACGGTTCTACCCGTCATGCAGGATTTGGTTTAGGTTTTGAGCGCTGCGTGATGTACCTGACAGGTATGCAGAACATTCGTGACGTGATTCCATTCCCAAGAACTGTAAACAATTGTGAATTATAAGAGAGAAAAGGAGTACCATGAGATTTTTCCATATTGCAGATGTTCATTTGGGCATGCAGCCTGATAAAGGCTGCCCCTGGAGTGAGAACAGAAGCCGAGAAATCTGGGAAAGCTTTAAGAGAGTGATACAGCAGGCTGGCAGGGAAAATGCCAGCCTGTTTCTCATTGCCGGAGATTTATTCCATAGACAGCCTCTTACCAGAGAATTAAAGGAAGTAAATGCTTTGTTTGCTTCCATTCCCCAGGTACAAATTGTTCTTATTGCAGGAAATCATGATTATATTAAAGGCGAGCTTCCTTCTAAGAGAATTACCTGGGCGCCGAATGTGTGCTGGCTGGAAGAAGAAAATCTTACGCATGTGGATTTTCCAGAAATAAAAACCAGGGTTTGGGGACTTAGTTATCATAGACGGGAGATTTTAGAACCTCTTTATGACGGAATTAAGGAGCTCAAAGACAGTTCTATGATGTACAACATTCTTTTAGCCCACGGAGGGGATGAAAAACATATTCCTATGAATGGAGAAACCTTTCGCAAGCGTAACTTCGACTATATTGCCTTAGGACATATTCATAAGCCACAGATCCTACAGGAAAACTATCTGGCATATGCAGGTTCTTTGGAACCTTTGGACAGAAACGAAACAGGGCGTCATGGCTTTATGAAAGGAGAGTGCAGCAAGGACGGAACAAGAGTAGCCTTTGTGCCTTATTCCATGCGGGAGTATAAAAGATTTAAGTTGCAGGTAACAGAAAAAACAACACAGGTATCCTTAGAAGATGGCTTGGAGAGAATTTTGGAGGAACATGGAAGGCAGCATATTTATACCATTTTGCTGGAGGGTATACGAGGAAAACATACAGAGTTTCTGCCGGACAGTCTGAAAAAGCTTGGAAATATTGTAAGTGTGGAGGATTGCACACGCAAGGCTTATTCTGTAAGACAGCTTTTAGAAGAGTATGAAGGCAGCGTTCTGGAAGAGTATATTCAGTCTTTTGACATAGGACATCTCACAGAAGAAGAGGAAAAAATTCTCCGTTTTGGTATAGAGGCATTGTTAGAATCAGGGGAGGAACTGCTATGATTATTAATAAATTGCAGCTTAAAAATTTTGGCAGATTTCAGAATCGGGAACTGATTCTAAAACCAGGAGTCAATGTGATTTACGGGGGAAATGAAAGTGGGAAATCCACCATTCATACCTTTTTACAAAGTATGCTTTTTGGTATGAAAAGGATGCGGGGACGGGCTTCCAGAACAGATAGCTACAATAAATATATGCCCTGGGAAAATGCTGGATGGTATGAAGGTGCCATGACTTTTACTTGCGGAGAAAAGCGTTTCCAATTGGAGCGGAATTTCCAGAAAAATAAGGAAGAATCAGTATTATTCTGTGAAACAGATGGGGAGTTGCTTTCTGTAAAAGACGGGGATTTAGACATGCTTCTTGGAAACATCTCCGAGGTTGTGTATTGTAATACCGTATCTGTTGGACAGGCCAAAAGTACAACGCAAGAAGGTCTTTATAAGGAGTTGCGAGATTATTTGGCAGAATTTCAGGGGTCAGGGGATATGCATTTTGATCCGGAAAAAGCAGTGGAAATCCTGAAACAAAAGAGAAAACAGAAGGAAAAACAAGAAGAGATTGCAGCTGAGAAAAAAGAAAAAGAAGAGGAGCGGCTGGCATATGAAATCAGACATGAACAGGAAGAAATCCGAAATCTGAAACAAAAACAACAAGAGTTCCAGATTCAGGCAGCAAAACTTGCAAGAGAAGAACGCCAAGCGCAGGATGCAGAGCAAACAGAGGGAGCAAGAAGGGAAACGTCAAGCAGGAAAGGGCTGAAACTTATGGCAGCAGCAGGATTTTTCTTGTGTTTTCTGCTGTTCGTATTTGGAAAAATACCATGGTATCTGATGATAATGGGGGCTGTATTTCTGGTAGTAGTATGGCTGCTTCCATGGTTGTTTCCAGGTTTCATAAAAGCGTCCACAAAGAAGGAGGAACCCAATGTTTCTCCATCGGATACAGGAAAAGTAAAGTTGCAGGAGAGACTTGGAATGTTGAACGAAAACCTGCAAGAGCGCCAGAGAAAGTTGGAAAATCTTCAGGAGGAATATGAGGAAGCAAGACAAGAGCAGGGAGAAATTCTGTCTGCCAGAAGGGAGATAAGAACCCTTTTAGAAGCAGAGAGGAGAATCAAGGAGGCAGCAGCCAGAATGCAGAAAAAAACAGGGGGAGTTCTTCAAAAAAAACTGTCTCAAATTTTTTCCAGTCTTACCCAGGGGAAATACCAGCAGATTATTCTGGATGAGGATTTTAATATTCATTTGAGTCAGAATGGAAAACTTCTGGCTTTGCATCAAGTGAGCTTTGGAACTATGGAACAGGTTTATCTGGCTCTGCGTCTGGCATGTGGGGAAATCCTTTGTCAGGAAGAAGATCTTCCATTGGTACTGGACGAGACCTTTGCTATGTACGATGATAATCGTCTTTGCAATACGTTAAGATGGCTTCATGAGAATTATTCTCAGGTGATTTTGTTTAGCTGTCATAAAAGGGAAATACAGGCTTTAGAAGGTATGGGTATTTTGTATCATCTTGTAGAGCTATAGAAACAGGAGGAATGAGAAGATGAATGAATTTAATCATTTTGACCGAAATGGAAATGCAGTGATGGTGGATGTGTCTGGCAAAGAACCAACATATAGAACTGCTGTTGCTCAAGGAAAAATCCTGGTATCAGATGAGATTTTGCAGGCGGTTTTAGAGCAAAAAGTGAAAAAAGGAGATGTTCTGGGTGTGGCACGGGTTGCAGGAATCATGGCAGTAAAACAGACCTCATCTATTATTCCTATGTGTCATCCTTTGATGATTCAGAAATGCTCTATGGATTTCCAGGTGCTTTCAGATGAACATGCCATTTTGGCTGTGTGTACTGTAAAAACGGAAGGGAAAACAGGAGTAGAGATGGAGGCCCTTCATGGTGTTAGCGCTGCACTTCTTACTATTTATGATATGTGTAAAGCTATAGACAAGAGAATGGTGCTTCAGGATATTCATTTAGTAGAAAAAACAGGAGGAAAAAGCGGAGATTTCCGATTTTCCTCCAAGGAATCATCTTATTAAGGGAGAGCGCACTCAGAAGCGCTTCCCTTTAAAATTTCCAAGCCGTGTTCGAGAGCAGGAAGAATGCAATCCAGGCTTTCCTTCACGGCCTTTGGACTGCCGGGAAGGTTAATAATGAGAGTCTGTCCTCGTAGTACAGAAACACCTCGGCTTAACATGGCCCGATTGGTAATCTGCATAGAATAAGCCCGAATAGCTTCCGAAATACCAGGAGCCAGACGGTCTGCAACGGCGAGTGTGGCTTCTGGTGTGCAGTCACGCATGGAAAATCCGGTACCTCCTGTGGTGAGTATTAAATCCACTTTTAGATGGTCACAGAGATGAATGAGGGTCTCTTCAATGGTTTTCTGTTCGTCTGGTAAGATGCGCTGGTCAATGACTAGATAATTTTCTGTTTCTATGATTTCACGAATGAGAGGGCCGCTTTTGTCTTCTCTTTCTTTGGCAGCTCCTTTATCACTAAGGGTTAGAACTGCAGTGCGGAAACGGTTCTTTTCGCCGATTATTGTCATTTCATCCCCTGTTCGAATCATGCCGCCTTGTATAACCTTTGCAAATACCCCTTCTTTTGGCATAATGCACTCACCCATGATTTTATAAATTTCACAGTGAGAATGACATTGCTTACCTATCTGGGTCATTTCTAGAATGACATCGCCGCACTGGAAGAGAGTTCCAACAGGCAGATTTCTGAAATCAAATCCTTCTACTACTAGATTTTCACCAAAAGCGCCGTCTATAATATCTGCCCCTCTTTTTTTGAAGTCTTGGATTTTATCATAGGAGAGCAGACTTACTTGGCGGTGCCACTTTCCAGCGTGAGCGTCTTTTTCTATGCCCCAGTCCTTTACAAAGCTTGCTTCTTCTACTTTGTGTTTCTGGGTTCCTTTTTTTTCACTGATACAAATTGCTTTTACAATTCCCATAAGTTTATCCTCCGATTTGTGACATTTTGCGAAGCTCCGGTTCTCCTTCCAGGGCAGGTTGATAAAAACAGTGTTCAGATGGCTTCTGAAGAATTGCCTTTTCTATAGCAGAGCGTACTTCCTCAGAAGTAAGACCGGTGCGGAGAAGATTTCTTAGATTCAGGCCATTTTCATAATACAGACAGAGCTTTAACATACCATCTGCGGTTAGACGGATTCGATTGCAATGATTGCAGAATTTCCCATGAACAGCGTCAATAAAACCGATACATCCTTGAAAACCAGGGATTTGTATATAATTGGCAGGACCATTTCCCCGTTTCTGTGTTGTAACCTGATAATCCGGGTAAAGTTCTGTTATTTTGGACAATAGTTTTTCTCTGTCATAGCCAAGATAGTTTTTGCCAAATCCTATGGGCATGATTTCAATGAACCGGACATCTACAGCATAATCCCTTGCCAGATGCAGTAAGTCTGGAAATTCCTTGTCATTAATACCTTTCAAAAGAACAGTATTGACTTTTGTGCGGATACCTAATTCCTGACTCTTAATAATATTTTTCAGAACTAATTCTTGTCCTTTTTGCCTGGTAATTTGCTCAAAGGTTTGGGGATTTAGAGTATCCAGGCTAATATTAATACCGTCGATACCCATGTTTTTTAGCTCTGGAAGAAATTCTCCAAGGAGAGTACCGTTCGTTGTAATAGTTACCTGCTCTGTATATGGCAAAGCTTTTAATTGCTTTAAAAAATCCATGCAACCTTTGCGCACAAAAGGTTCCCCTCCTGTAACCTTAAAGTTGTGGATGCCCAACTCTCCGGCATACTGACAAATCTGTAGGATTTCTTCAAACCGGAGAATTTCTTTATGGCTTATGGAAGGAAGGTCTTCGGGCATACAATACTGGCAGCGGAGATTGCACCGGTCTGTTATAGAGATACGGAGATAGTTAATCTTTCTGCCGTAAGAATCAATCATATAATAAAACCAACCTTTCTAAAAATACTACTTCAATTATACCAGAGATGTTCTCCAAAGTATATATGCAAAGAAACGCTGCAACTGGAAGCAATACTTCCAGAGCAGCGTTTTTGTAATGGAAGGAGAAACACATATGAAAAAATAAAGAATTTATCTCTTCATATAGTGGATATAACGTATATCCTGATATTCATCAAATTTAATTTTCAGGTAGGTCCATGCCATATGTAATACAGGTGCAAGACCTGCCAGGAGAATTACAATGGTTACTAAACTAATGCTTCGGGTCATCTGATAAATATAACCTGTGTACATGATTACAAAGAGTGCAATGCTAACATTGAAAATAGGTATGATTTTATCTCTCATAATGGCACCTCCTGACTAAAGTATTGTTTCATTTTTGTTTATTATACAATAATAGTCTGTAAATTTCAATGGTAATATTATAAAAAATATATAATTCAGCGGCGATGGAAAAAATAGACTAAAAAAACAGGAGCTGCCACATTCATGTGTGAACAGCCCCTGCTGCATTTTTTTATTTTCCTTGTGCCTGATTATGCTTCTGCACCAGTTTGTTGATTCTTTCCACTGGATTCAGCAGTGTGCTGATAGAGCCATCGTGGTTCAGGGTGTCAATAATCAGTGCAATGTATTTACTCATATCACAGTTCACATAATATGGTTTTGCCAACAATTCTTCTGGCTGGTAAACCAGGTTTGTAGTGAGCAGCCTGTCAAAAGCTCCTTCTTCATAAGCTTTGTCAAAACGTTCCAGACCGTTGGTAAACAGACCAAAGGTTGCACACATAAAAATTTTGGCAGCGCCGCGTTTCTTTAAAAGGGCTGCAACTTCCAGCATACTGTCACCGGAAGAAATCATATCATCAATGATAATCATGTTTTTGCCCCTTACATCAGCACCAAGGAATTCATGGGCTACAATAGGATTTCTTCCATCTATAATAGTAGAATAATCTCGGCGTTTATAAAACATACCCATATCTACACCAAGGACATTAGCCAGATAAATAGCGCGACCTGTACCGCCAGCATCTGGACTGATAATCATAAGATGATCGCTGTCAATGGCAATATCGGGTTCTGCTTTAAACAGTCCTTTGATAAACTGATATGCAGGTTGAACAGTTTCAAAGCCATGGAGTGGGATGGCATTCTGCACTCTTGGGTCATGTGCATCAAAGGTAAGAATATTGTCTACCCCCATATCTGTAAGCTCCTGAAGCGCTAAGGCGCAATCTAAGGATTCACGGCCAGTTCTTTTATGCTGGCGACTTTCATATAAGAATGGCATAATCACATTTACACGTCTTGCCTTTCCGCCTACAGCAGCAATGATTCTTTTTAAATCTTGGAAATGATCATCTGGGGACATATGGTTTGTGTGTCCGCATACTTTGTAAGTCATGGAATAATTACAGACATCCACCATGATGTAAAGGTCATCTCCACGTACAGATTCGCTGAGAATACCTTTGGCTTCTCCAGAACCAAAGCGAGGAGTTTTGGAGTCAATGAGATAGGAGTCACGTTTATATCCCTCGAATTTCAAGGAATCTTTTTCTTCGTGATCCCGTTCCTTTCTCCATTTGACAATGTAATCATTTACTTTTTGGCCCATGGCCTGACAGCTTTTCAGTGGGATAATACCCAGTCGCCCTACAGGGAGGGTTTTTAAAGTGTCTGCGGATATTGATGCCATTTTTCTTTTCCTCCTAAAAGTTTTTTTTGAATTCTTATGTCATTTCCCACCAGTTTCAGCATGGTATAATTGCTTGTGACTCTGGAAAAGGTCCGTTCTGAATAAGTATTCAGGAAGTCCTCCATGGTTAGGTTGGTGGAAATGATAGTTGCCTTTTTGTTTAAAATTCTTTCATTAATACAGCAAAACAGCTGAGATGAAATAAAACTGTTGGTTAACTCTGTTCCTAAATCGTCAATAATCAGCAAATCACATTCAAAGACAAAAGAGGCCATATCTTCAGATTCTGTATCTTTTTGGAAAGTGTTTCTGGATAACAAGTCAAAGAGATCAAAGGCTGTAAAGTATAAAACAAAGTAGGAACGGTCCAGAAGCTCTTTTGCAATACAGTGGGTGAGATAAGTTTTTCCCACACCAGTATCACCATATATTAACAGGTTATCTTTTGTATTGTTAAAGCTTTGGATAAAATCCCAGGATTTTTCCACTGCTTTTTTTGCAGATTCCAAGGAAGTCATGCCACTGGAGTCATCTGTAAATGCAGGGGAGTAAAAATCAAAAGAAAAATGCTGGAAGTTTTCTGTATTTAGTATATCCCTGATATTGGACTGGGTATACAGAAGATCCACAGCTGCTTTACGGAAACAAGAACATTTTTCTACTTTACCAGGACCATCCTCTTCCTCTGTAAGAATAAAGCCTGTATCTTTGCAAAGAGGGCAGTCATAGTGAAGCTCCAGATAGTCTTCAGGATAGCCATGTTCCCTAAGAAGGCGGATTCGTTCTCTTGCAAGAAGCTGGATTTTCTCTGAAAGATTAAAATCTCCGTCTTTAGAAGCGCCTAGCATGAAACGGGCTTTTTGAAGCCCAAGAGAAGCAATCTCTTGGCGTATTTCAGAGAGTCTGGGAATCTCTGCTTCTGCTTTTTGAATACGTTCATCCTGTTCATGTTTATGTAAAAACTGTTTTTGGTTGTAATTGCGCATAAGCGCATCATATTGAAAGTTTTTCAGTGGCACGGTTTGCCTCCTTACTTATTCATTTTCCAAGAAGCTGTTTTTCCAATTCTGCCATATTGTAATTACGCTGATGAAAGTTATTGAATTTGTTTTTCGTCTGTGTTGGCCGAGGTTTGGAATCTGCTGCTTTGGCAGCCTTTTTCTGCTGAAAACTCTGATCCAGGGAATCGATATCTGAAAGATGGTGAACTCCCTTTTTGAACCAGCTTTCTAAGATACTGTCCGCATAGGAAAAACTGGCTTTTCCTGTGGAAAGTACGGTTCTGCTGCAAGCCTCTGAAATAATGTCCAGGGTAAATCCATACTGGTTCATCCAGAGATTCATGTATTGAATCTCCTTTTCTAGAGGATTGCGGTTTTTAATGCCAAAGGCTCTTAATATAGTAAAATAATTTCGGTTGTAAAGGTTTGTTTCTTCTTTTGCTTGATTAACCGTGACAATTTTCTGTTCTGCCCAGGCAAGCCCTACCTTTTTAATATAGGCCATGCTGGTACTTCCCTTAGAAACACAATATTCAATTAGATACTCCATAAGCTCTGCAGAAAGGCCCACTTCATCATAAAGAAACAGAAGCGTTTCCATATCCGTTGGAGTAAGAGTCTTTCCAAGATATTGTTCTGCAATAAACAGAAGTTGACGCACTTCATCATTCCCCTTTAAGGCTCTGATTTTATCAGGAGTGAGAGTAGAAGAGGAAGGAGAAAATGTCTCTTTTGGTGTTTCCAAACCTGCGGCTGCTTCCTGAAGACTATTTTGGCCGAAACTTTCTTCGCTAGAAGCAATAGGGTAAAATATGACTCTAGTAAGAGTCCCTTTGTTATCAAAGGTAACATCTAAAATCCCTGTTTTTTTCCAGTATCGCAATGCTCTTAATACGTCTGCCTCTGTACAATTAAAAACGTCTGCAATAGAGGAAAGCTCCAAAAGGGTTTTCTCCTGACAGGCGTGCCTTAGCAGATAGAGATAAATTTTTACAAATTCACCATTTGCGGAAGGCATATAGCGATCCAGGAAATGGTTGGAGATGAAAGTGAATTCCCCGGGAAAGCTATTATATACTTCAAACTGCCCCATTTTAAACATCCTTTACATGTATCATTTTCTTTCTCTTGAATCAATTTCAGTATAGCACACAATATATGAAAAGAGAACTGGATTTTTTTTCGACAGCGAAAAACAGAAGGTGAGTAGAGAATGCTGTGGGAAATGTGGATAATGTGGATAAAAAAGTGGACTACTTTTTATTGGAAACCATAAATTGTCGAAAATACAAGGAAAACAGCGCTTTTTTGAATGGAATGCTGTCGGTTTATGTCAACTTTCTAGAATGAAAAAAATCCACATGCTCTGTGGGTAGAACATGTGGATGATTTAGTGGATAATGTGGATAACATTACATTCCTAACAGGTTTTCGCCGATTTTATACACATCTCCGGCACCCATGGTTATCAACACATCTCCGTGGATACAATTTTCTAATAAAAATGCTTCTATTTCATCAAAGGTAGGGAAATAATAAGCATCTACACCTTTTTCCAGAAGCAAATCACGCAAATTTGCGGAAGAAATTCCCAGAGTATCGGTTTCCCTAGCTGCGTAAATATCTGCCAGAATTACCTTATCTGCCAGGGATAAGGCCTGAGCGAATTCTTTCATTAAAGCTTTGGTACGTGTATAGGTGTGGGGCTGGAATACACACCAGATAGTCTTGTGAGGATAATTTTGTGCGGTTTTCAAAGTAGCTTCGATTTCAGTTGGATGATGGGCATAGTCATCAATGACTGTAACGCCGGCAACTTTACCTTTATACTGAAATCTGCGGTCTGTTCCGGAAAAATGCAAAAGTCCTTTTTGGATGGTTTGCAGGTCAATGCCTATTTTTACTGCCAGAGCAATGGCAGACAATGCATTTGAAATATTGTGCATACCAGGCACAGACAAGGTAAATCTGCCTAGGTTTTCATTCCCTTTCACACAGTTAAAGGAGGCATGGGCAAATTCGTCAAATACAATATTTTCTGCATGGTAATCAGCACCAGCTTTTAAAGAATAAGTAAGAATTTCGCAATCAAGTCCCTGAGTGATTTCCTCCACATTGGGAATATCCTTATTAATAATCAGGGTTCCATCTGGGGGAAGTAACGCTGCAAAACGACGGAAGGAGTTCCTAATATCTTCCAAATCTTTAAAAAAGTCCAGATGATCTGCATCGATATTGAGGATAATGCTGATTTTTGGAAAGAAGCTTAAAAAACTATTTGTGTACTCGCAGGCTTCTGTAATAAAAGTTTCAGACTGTCCTACACGGATATTTCCATGGATTGCAGGAAGAATTCCTCCTACAGAGATAGTGGGGTCTGTATTTGCTTCCAGAAGAATGTGAGAAATCATAGAAGTTGTAGTGGTCTTTCCATGAGTGCCAGATACTGCAATGGGAAGTTGATAATTTTTCATAATCTGTCCCAGAAGTTCTGCCCTGGTGAGCATAGGAAGATTGCGCTCTTTGGCACAGGCATATTCAGGATTGTCTGGATGAATGGCTGCTGTGTAGACCACAAGTTCTACATCCTCTGTGATATTGGAAGCTCTTTGACCAATGTAAATTTTAGCACCTTTTTCTTCTAATTGTTTGGTGAGTGCTGATTCTTTTGCATCGGAACCAGAAACAGGAAAATCTTCTCCAAGAAGAATTTCAGCAAGACCGCTCATGCTGATACCGCCGATTCCAATGAAGTGAATGTGTAATGGTTTATGAAAATCAATCTGATACATATGACAGAATCCTTTCTATAATAATATATAATATGTGATTTTAACATTTGAGCTGTATTTTATGCAGTTCATGTCTTTTAAAGATACACTTAAATTATACCCAACATTACAGGAAATGGAAAGCCTTTCTTGATAAAATTACGTTTCTATCGTAAAAAACAGGTAAAATGTAACAAAAAGTTGTAAAATGTCGAAAAAAATTGTTTAAAATGTTCACTTTTTATAAAGATTATGTTATAATAAAAAAACCATAGATTATACAAGAGGTGATGGCATGATTAAGAAAGAAATGATTGCAATGTTGCTAGCCGGCGGGCAGGGAAGCCGATTAGGTGTACTTACTGCAAAGGTTGCAAAACCAGCGGTAACCTTTGGTGGAAAATACAGAATTATTGATTTTCCCCTTAGTAACTGCATTAATTCAGGCGTGGATACAGTAGGTGTGTTGACACAATATCAGCCTTTGCGGCTGAATACCCATATCGGGATTGGAATTCCCTGGGATTTGGATAGAAATGTAGGGGGAGTTTCTATTTTGCCTCCTTATGAAAAGAAGACAAATACAGAATGGTATACAGGTACAGCCAATGCCATTTATCAGAACCTGGCATATATGGAAAATTATAATCCAGATTATGTGCTGATTCTGGGTGGTGACCATATTTATAAGATGGATTATGAGGTAATGCTGGATTTCCATAAGGCAAATAAAGCAGATGTTACTTTGGCTTGTATGCCTGTTCCGTGGGAAGAAGCATCTAGATTTGGTCTTGCAATTACAGATGAGACCGGAAGAATTACAGAGTTTGAGGAAAAACCAGAGAATCCTAAGAGCAATCTTGCTTCTATGGGTATTTATATTTTTAGTTGGCCAGTATTAAAGGAAGCGTTGATTGCATTAAAAGATCAGTCAGGCTGTGATTTTGGTAAACATATCCTGCCATATTGCAGGGAAAAGGGTCAGAGGCTGTTTGCATATGAGTATAATGGCTATTGGAAAGATGTAGGAACTCTTGGTTCTTATTGGGAAGCGAATATGGAGCTTATTGATATTATTCCAGAATTTAATTTATATGAGGAGTTCTGGAAGATTTATACCAAGGGTGATATTATCCCTCCTCAGTATATTGCAGAGGATGCTGTAGTAGAGAAGAGTATTATTGGAGAGGGAACAGAGATTTACGGAGAGGTACATAATTCTGTAATTGGAGCAGGAGTTGTGATTAAGAAGGGAGCCGTTATCCGAGATTCCATTATCATGAAACAGGCCGTTATTGGAGAGCATGATGTCATTGATAAGGCAATTATTGCGGAAAACGTTGTAGTAGGTGATAACGTTGTTATGGGTGTTGGAGAGGATATTCCAAACAAATTGAAACCCAACGTATATTCCTTCGGACTTGTAACTATAGGCGAAAATACCGTCATCCCATCCAATGTAACCATTGGAAAGAACACAGCCATTGTAGGTCAGACCAATATAGAGGATTATCCGGGCGGTGTTCTGGAAAGCGGTGAAACATTGAATAAGGAAGGTGAGACAGAATGAGAGCAATAGGTATTATTCTTGCCGGCGGCAATAACCATAAAATGAGAGAATTATCACAGAAAAGAGCCATTGCGGCTATGCCTATAGCGGGAAGCTATCGGAGTATTGATTTTGCACTCAGTAATATGTCAAACTCTCATATTCAGAAAGTAGCTGTATTTACTCAGTATAATGCACGTTCCCTGAATGAGCATTTAAGCTCTTCTAAATGGTGGGATTTTGGAAGGAAACAAGGAGGACTTTATATCTTTACTCCTACTATCACGCCAGATAACAGTTTTTGGTATCAGGGAACGGCTGATGCTATGTATCAGAATCTGAATTTCCTGAAATCCAGTCATGAACCTTATGTGGTAATTGCTTCAGGCGATTGTGTGTACAAGCTGGATTACAATAAGGTACTGGAATACCACATTGCAAAACGAGCAGATATTACAGTGGTATGTACAGATGTTTATGGGGAAGATGTTACCAGATTTGGTTGTCTGAAAATGAATGAGGACTGCAGGATTGAGGAATTTGATGAGAAACCTATGGTTGCCCAGTCCAATACCATTTCTACTGGTATTTATGTAATCAGGAGACGGCAGTTAATTGAATTAATTGAAAAGTGTGGTCAGGAAGGCCGTCATGATTTTGTAAAGGATATCTTAATCCGTTATAAAAATCTTAAGAGAATTTACGGATATAAGATTAATACATATTGGAGCAATATTTCTACGGTGGAATCTTATTATAAGACAAATATGGATTTTCTGAAACCGGAAATTCGGGATTATTTCTTCCGTCAGTATCCAGGTGTTCAGTCTAAGATTGATGACCTGCCTCCAGCTAAGTACAATCCTGGAGCAGCAGTAAAAAATAGTCTGATTTCCAGTGGATGTATTATTAACGGACAGGTGGAAAACTCTGTACTGTTTAAGAAGGTTTTCGTTGGAAATAATTGTGTGATTAAAAATTCCATTATTTTAAACGATGTGTATTTAGGTGATAACACACATATTGAAAATTGTATTGTGGAAAGCAGAGATACTATTCGAGCAAATTCTTATTTTAGTAGCGAAGAAGGAATTAAGATTGTGATTGAGAAAAACGAACGCTATGTTCTATAAAATGGCATAAAATACCACTGCATAAGGCGGCAGTAAAGGCAACAAAAGGCATGAAAGGGGAAGGTTGTATGAATATCACAGACGTAAGAGTAAGATGCGTAGCAAAAGAAGGAAAAATGAAGGCAGTAGTTTCTATCACCATTGATGAAGAATTTGTAGTGCATGATATCAAGGTAATAGAGGGAGAAAAAGGGTTATTTATCGCTATGCCAAGCCGTAAAGCAACGGATGGGGAGTATAGGGATATTGCGCATCCTATTAATTCTGCAACCCGCGAAAGAATACAAAATATTATCCTGGAGAAATACGAACAGGTATTAGCAGAAGAGCCACTGGAGGAAGTGGAAGCGTAAGCTAAGAAGATAAAAGAGCTATTGCATGAAAAGCATCAATATTTCTGAATGCTATTTCATGTAATAGCTCTTTTTTTATGAGATGAAGGTGTTATTTTTTCTTAGATAGATTCAGTAGTTTTGGCGCCAACCGGCAGGATATTTGTTTTTTACAGTGTTGCCAACTACTTTGCCCCAGCCAAGAGGGAAATCTTCTACGCAAATGAGCTTCCATCCTTTTTGAGATGAACATTCGTCTTCTTTTAGAGAAAAGGTTTCACCTCGTAAGTAGGCGGAAAGTCTGGAATCTTCGGATGCTAAAGAAATCTTGGAAGACTGCGGTATGTCTTTTAATACCATGGCAAGGGACTGACTTGGTTCAAAACGGTTTTTCTTGAACTCGCCAAGGAAGAGGCCATGGCGAAGGAATTTTAATCCTTTTAAGGAATTTGTACAAGCGGATGGAAGGCGATAAACAAATCCATTGCGGGCTTCTATGCCATTCCAGTCAACAGGGAGTCCAAGAGAGGTAAAAAATTCTTCCAGCAGTTTTTTTTCTTCTTTTTTTAGTGTGCAGGGCATTGGGGTATAAGAAGCAGGCTCCAATGTCCCTTTTTTTCTTAGGAGTGCCAGAAAATGTCCCTCTCCGTCCATATGATGCGGGAAGATACGACGTGTTTTTTGAAGGCATGTATCACCATTTCCCCATTGGGGATTTCCAGAGGTAAAACCAGGGTAATCTTCCATATCCAGGAGTTCCATCTGGGGGAATTGTTCCAACACATAGGAAATTAGTCCTTCATTTTCCAGAGGAGAGAAGGTACAAGTGGAGTACATGAGAAGTCCACCTGGTTTTAGCATAGAAATAGCATGCTGGACGATTTCCTGTTGTAATTTTCTAAAATAGGACGGGCGGTCCTTATCCCAAGTTTTGGCTACTTCGGGATCTTTGCGGAACATTCCTTCGCCAGAGCAAGGAGCATCTACCAGAACTTTGTGAAAAAATTCAGGGAAATAGTTGGCAAGACGTTTGGGTGTTTCATTGGTTACCAGTGAGTTGGAAACTCCTGAAAGTTCCAAATTGCGAAGCAGGGCTTTTGCCCTGGAAGCGCTAATTTCATTGGCCACCAGAAGTCCTTTGCCCTGGAGTTTGGCAGCTAGTTCCGTAGCTTTTCCTCCTGGTGCAGCACATAAATCCAGCACATATTCGCCAGGAGTGATGTCAAGACGGCTGGCAGGAGTCATGGCACTTGGTTCCTGGAGGTAATATAATCCAGCAGAATAAAAAGGATGTCTGGAGGGCCGATCTTCACTTCCGTAGAAGAAACCATTGGGAACCCAGGGAATGGGGGTAAGATGAAATGGGGCGATTTTAGCAAATTCCTGGGCAGAAAGTTTCAAGGTGTTGACTCTGAGACCAAATTTGCGGGGGGAATTGTAGCTGCTAAGAAACGCTGGATATTCTTCTTTTAGCATGTCTTTCATGCGATCTAGAAATGTGGATGGTAATTGTTCCATGTAATCTTCCTTTCTTTTTTGTATTTTCCAATCCTATACATTTCAGGTGGAATAGAATAAAAGAGAAAATGCCAGAAAACCTGTACATAAGGCTTTCCGGCACTTTTCAACGTTAGTCGAAGCGACGTGATTCGAACACGCGACCTCTGCGTCCCGAACGCAGCGCTCTACCAAACTGAGCCACGCTTCGCTATTCAACAAATTTCATTATATAGAACACAATAGGAAATGTCAATAAAAAATTTATATTTATTTTATTGACAAATTGTGCATTTGCACATTAAAATTAACTTAGATAATGTGCAGATGCATAGTTTTATATGGAGAAATGAAAATGGAAAAAGAGACAATAGATAAACGTATAGAGAAAACAAAAGCCAGTATTTTAAATGCGCTAATTGCACTTTCCAAGGAAAAGGAATTAAATGAAATATCCATACGAGAGTTGACTGAGACTGCTCACATTCATAGAAATACCTTTTATCTTCATTATACGGATGTGGATTCCGTTTTAGCAGAGGTAGAAGAAACTATGTGTAGTACAGTAAAGGAGATGGCAGAGCAATTTACAGACAAAGAGCTTTTGACACATGTGGGTACTCTTTTGCAGGAGGTGTTTCAGTATCTGTATGAGGAAAGAGAGAAGTGTGTGCTTATGATGAAAGGACGGGGAAAAGTTTCCAATGGAAAAATGCTTTTAGAATCTGTTTTTGAGAAATATCTGCAAAATTTTCCAGTGGAAATAAACAGGGATTCTTTTGAATTTCAAGCACAGTTTTATTACTGTACGGCAGGCGCGTTGGGTATCATTCGTTATTGGATGGAGCATGAGTTTCAGGAGTCACCTAAGCAAGTGGCAGACATTACTGGAAAACTTTTGCTACAGGGAATTCAGGGGATTATTCCAGTTGATGAAGGGAAAAGATACTGATTGGAGGAAAATAAGGATGGAGAATGAGAATAAGTGTACAGAGAATTTTGTGAAGCTGGAACAAGTAACAAAAGTATATCAGATGGGAGAAGTAGAAATCAGGGCTGTGGATGGCATTGATTTTGCAATTGAAAAAGGTGAATTTGTGGTGATTGTAGGACCAAGCGGCGCGGGCAAAACAACGGTTTTAAATATCCTTGGAGGAATGGATACAGCAACTTCTGGAACTGTTTTGGTAGATGGCAATGATATTGCTACATACAGTCCGAAGAAACTCATTGGCTACCGTAGGGATGATATTGGATTTGTGTTTCAGTTTTATAATTTAATACCAAATCTTACTGCATTGGAAAATGTTGAGCTGGCTCTTCAGATTTGCAAAAATCCATTGGACGCGAAAACCGTTTTGGAAGATGTGGGTCTTGGGGAAAGACTAAATAATTTTCCTGCACAGCTTTCTGGTGGCGAGCAGCAAAGAGTGTCCATAGCAAGGGCATTGGCAAAAAACCCTAAATTGCTTTTGTGTGATGAACCTACAGGAGCGCTGGATTACAATACTGGAAAAGCAATTTTGAAGCTTTTACAGGATACTTGTAGGGAAAAGGGGATGACGGTTATTGTCATTACACATAACTCGGCCATTGCACCTATGGCAGACCGAGTAATACATATTAAAAATGGAAAAGTTTCCAGTATGGAAATCAATGAACATCCAGTTCCAGTAGAAACCATTGAATGGTAGGTGTGTACATATGAAAAAACGAGCATTAAGAAAAAATTTTTACATGGAAACACGGAAAAGCCTGGGAAGATTTTTATCTATTTTTTTCATTGTAGCCATGGGTGTAGCCTTTTTTTCTGGTATTCGGGCAGCAGAGCCGGACATGAGATATTCCGCAGATGCCTACTTTGACCGGAATGAGTTTATGGATATTCAGGTTATGGGAACCCTTGGTATTACAGAGAAAGATGTAGAGGCCATTGAACAGGTAGAGGGAGTGGAAAAAGCAGAACCAGGGTATTCTGCAGATATGTTGATAGATGTTCAGGGAAACCAGAAAATCCTCCATGTAGCTTCTATTTTGGACAGTATGAATCATTATAAAGCAGAGGAAGGAAGAATGCCAAAAAAGGCAGGAGAATGTTTGATTGATGAGGATTTTGCATCATCGGCAGGCTTGAAGGTAGGGGATACGATTACCTTGTTAAGCGGAACAAAAGAATCGGTGACAGATACTTTACGGACAGATACTTACAAGATTGCAGGTCTTGGAAGCAGTGTTTCTTACATTTCTTTTGAGCGTGGCAGCAGCAATATTGGAAACGGAGAAGTCAGTGGATTTCTGGCAATCTTGCCAGAGGATTTTTCTATGGATGTGTATACAGAATGTTATGTAACTGCAGAAGGCGCCAGAGAACTTACGGCTTTTACACCGGAATATGACAAAAAGGTGAAAACTGTTCTGAATCACATTGAGGATATTGGGGATTATCAAGGAAAATTAAGGGCAGATGAAATTCGGGACGAAGCAGGGGAGGCGCTTGAAAAGGCAGAACAGGAATTATCAGATGGAAAAGCCAAAGCCAAGCAGGAGCTTTCCGATGCAAAGAAACAGATAGAAGATGGAGAGCAGGCACTGAAAGACGGAAAAGCGGAGCTTGAAACAGGAAAAAAGGATTTGGAAGCAGGGCGTAATAAATTGTATGCCAGTCAAAAGGAAGTTGATGGAGCTTATGCACAGATTGCTTCGGAAGAAGGAAAAATAAAACAAGGAAAACAGGAACTGGCGAATCAAGAAGCAATGCTTCAGCAAAAAGAGAAGGAATACCGAGATGCTGTGACAAAAGTAGAAGCAGGGGAGGCAGAAATCTCTAAGTTTGATACCGCTTATTCCAGTTTAGAAGCAGGTATCCAACAGATTGAGCAGGGAATGGAAGCTGGTATTCAGGCTCTTGAGGCGGCGAGAGTGCAGTATGAGCAGGGACTTGCGGCACTGGAAGCGGTGAAGGGACAGGTTGCAGTGTTGGAGGAACAGCTAAACCAGGATGGGCTTTCAGAAGAAGAAAAGCAGATGATTATGGAAAAGCTTGAAACTGCTAAAGCCCAGATTGCCCAGCAGGAGCAGATTCTTGCTCAGGCAAAAACAGCCCTAGAAGAACAGGAAAAACAATTTTGGGAACAGCAGAAGCCTGAAGCAGAAGCTAAACTTACAGCATTAAAAGAGCAGAAAGTGCAGTTAGATGCCAAGAAGTCTGAAATAGAAGAGAGAAGGGCAGCTTTGGCAGCAGCTAAGAGCCAGCTAGAAGCGCAGAAACCGCAGTTAGATGGTGCAAAGGCACAGTTACAGGAGGCGAAAAACCAGATTGCTGCTGGAGAAGCCCAGATTGCTGCTGCAAAACAGCAGGCAGCAGCAGGACAGCAGCAGATTGACAGTGGTTGGGCAGAAATCCATGCTGGAGAGAAGAAATTGGCAGAAGGCGAAACAGAAATTGTCGAAAACGAAAAGAAATTGGAAGATGCCAGAAAGGAATACGAGGAAGGTAAGGAGGAAGCAGAGCAGGAAATTCAGGATGGAGAAGAGAAGATAAAAGATGCCAGGCAGAAGATACAAGATATTGAAGATGCAAAATGGTATGTAAATGACAGAAGTATCACTACAGATTATGATGGGTATGGAGACAATGCAGACCGTATGAGAGCCATTGGGGAGGTATTCCCAATTTTATTCTTTATTGTAGCTGCCCTCATTAGTCTTACAACCATGACGCGTATGGTAGAGGAACAGAGAACAGAAATCGGTACACTGAAAGCCTTAGGGTATGGGAAGCTAAGTATCGCCGGAAAGTATTTGAATTATGCTATGGTAGCTACCATTGGCGGAAGTATCTTTGGAGTATTGTTTGGAGAGAAGATTTTTCCATATATTATTGTTACTGCCTATAAGATTATGTATACCCATGTACCAGATGTAGTGATTCCTTATAACATGGAATATGGACTTATGGCTACGGGAGCAGCGGTTTTATGTACTGGGCTTGCTACTTTACTTGCCTGCTATAAAGAATTGGCTGCACAGCCTGCGGTTCTTATGCGTCCTCCGGCGCCAAAGCAAGGAAAAAGGGTATTTCTGGAATATTTGCCTTTTCTATGGAAGCGCTTAGGATTTATCTGGAAGTCTACCATTCGGAATCTGATTCGTTATAAAAAGAGATTTTTTATGACTGTTTTCGGAATTGGAGGTTGTATGTCTCTTATGATTGTAGGGTTTGGATTGCGAGACTCTATTTTTTCCATTGGAACATTGCAATATGAGGAATTGCAGCTATATGATGGAATGGTCATTCTGAATTCAGATGCTGATAAGGAAGATAGAAAAAAGTTGGAAACATATTTGGAGAAAGAGAAAGAAGTTTCTTCTGTTTCTCAGGGTTATTTAAAGAAAACCAATGTGAAACAAGGAAATAGTAAAAAAGAAGTTTATCTTTATGCACCTCAAGATCTAGAGAAAAATAAGGATTTTCTGGTATTCAGAGACAGGAGAACCCATGAAAAATACCAACTGGGAGAAGAGGATGCAATTCTTACAGAAAAGGCAGCAAAAGCACTGGAAGTAAAAAAAGGTGATAAACTGTCTGTAGAAAAAGAAGATGGGGAATTTGTAGAAATCACGATTACAAACATCTGTGAAAATTACATGGAACATTATTTATATGTTTCTCCTGATATTTACCAGCAGATTTACAATAAGCCAGTGGAAGAAAATAATATTTACTTTAAGATGAAGGACTTTGACGAAAAGAAACTGAGCGAAATTGGTGAAAACATTCTGGAAGAACGGGCAGCTTTAAATGTGTCTTATACGTATAACATAGAAGAACGTTTGGACGAGATGTTGGAAAGTCTGGATATTGTTATTGTAGTGTTGATTATTTCAGCAGGACTGTTGGCTTTTGTGGTGCTTTACAATTTGAATAATATTAATATTACAGAGAGAAAACGAGAATTGGCAACGATTAAGGTGTTGGGATTTTATGATAATGAAGTATCTGCATATGTATATCGTGAGAATATACTTTTGACCTTAATTGGCACCATAGCCGGAGTGCTACTGGGAAGTCTGCTTCACCGGTATGTAATTGCCACCGTGGAGATTGATAATGTAATGTTTACTAGAATTATAGAAAATATTAGCTTTGTATACAGTGCACTGCTGACCTTTGGATTTTCTGTTTTTGTAAATGTGGTGATGTATTTTAAATTAAAGAGAATTGATATGGTAGAATCTTTGAAGAGTGTGGAATAAAAGAAAGTTCCCACAGGAAGATGCAGGTAACAACCAGTCTTCTTGTGGGGATTTTTTTAGGGTTAAGTGTGTAGAATCTTACAAGATCTGTAAGTGTTATTTTCGCTTGTTTTCTTTTATAATGAACTCAGATAGAACAAGCGGAAAGGGGAAGAAGAATGCAGAATAAATTGTTAGAAGTAAAGTCATTGAAAAAAATATATGGAAAAAATGAAGGTGCAACAACCGCCTTAAATGGGATTTCTTTTCAGGTATTAGATGGGGAATTTCTGGGGATTATGGGAAGCAGTGGCTCTGGAAAAACGACACTATTGAATTGCATTGCTACTATGGTAACACCTACAGAGGGACATATTTTATTAAAAAGAGAGGATATCAGCAATTTGAAGGGAAGCCGTCTGGCAAGATTCAGGGGAAATCAAGTGGGATATTTGTTTCAGGATTTTGAGCTTTTAGATCATATGACAGGGGAAGAAAATATTCTTTTGCCTGCAGAAATTCATAAGCTGAATCAAAAGGAAGTAGGAAAAAGATTAAAGGATTTGGCGGATTATCTGGAGATTGAAGATGTGCTGCAGAAGTTTCCTTCTCAGATGTCAGGAGGACAGAAACAGAGGGTTGCAGCAGCCAGAGCTTTGATTGTAAAGCCAGAGATTCTTTTGGCAGATGAACCGACAGGAGCTTTGGACAGCAAAAATTCCAAACGGCTTATGGAAATGCTTCGGGGTATTCGAGATAATTATGGTACAACCATTATGATGGTAACCCATGACCCAAATGCTGCAAGTTTTTGTTCCAGGATTCTCTTTATTCAGGATGGGATGTTGTTTCATGAGTTGAGACGACAGCTTCCAGAGGAAAGCCAGAATGATTTTTATAGGAGAATTTTAGAAGTTATGGCTCAATTGGGAGGAGGAAGCGCTAATGTTTTATAGTCTGATTAAACGGAACAGCAGGGCTAACAGAAAAGAAAACAGCATTTACTTTGTATCCATGATTATTGCCATTATTGCCTTTTATGTGATACTTTCTTTGGAAAATATGGATGTTATACGGTTTATAAAAGACATGGAAAGTGATGCAGTTCATAAACTTTTGAGCCTGGTTCCTGCTTTGTATGTATTTTCTTTGTGTGTGATTTTCTTTCTGGTATTTTTTACTACCAGATACCAGATGGAGAGGAGAAACCATGAGTTGGGCATGTATCTCATGATGGGAATGAAGCGGAGCCGGTTGTTTTTTATGCTGATTGCAGAAGATTTGGTGAATACTTTGTTATCCTTACTTATTGGGATTCCAATGGCAGTGTTGTTCTCAGAGATTACCAGTCTTGCAGTGGCAAGAGTGGTGGGGATTGGAATTTTGGGGCATAAATTTACCATTTCTATGACTGGAATTTTGTGGACAGTTGGTGGCCTTTTGCTGGTGAAACTTGTGACTTTGGTGATTTTAAGTGGCAAGACTGTACAAAAAGAGCCACAGGATTTAATGAAAAACAGCACAGTGGGAAGAGAGAAGCAGCAGAGGAAAACTGTGTCATTTTCTTGTTTGATTGCAGGAATCATGCTGCTGATTCCAGCATATGGAGTAGGGATTTTCGCAAGAGATTTTACCCTTATGAGCCTAAATCTCCTATTGGGACTACTGATTTGTGGAACAACAGGTACATTTCTATTCTTTCAAGGGTTGTATCCGCTTTTTAATCTTATGATGAAAAAACAGAAGGGAAAGCCAGGGCTTGGTTCCTTTACGCTGCGCCAGCTTCAGGAGAGTGTTTTTTTAAAAAATGGTTCCCTGGCAGCGATTTCTCTTTTAGCGCTGATTTCTTTTTGCTGTATGGCCTTTGGGATATCTTCTGCTTTGACAGAAAAACCGGTGCATCATATGGATTATACCTTTCATGGAGAAGAAGAAAAGGTGAAAAAAACTCTGGAGAAAAGTGGAGTTATGGAGAAATTTCAGGTTTTTTATCCCATGCATACCAGCAATCTGGATACGGATTTCATGTTAGGAGAGGAACTGGAAGAAGGTTTTTATGATTTGGATTACGAGGAAATTGTACGCGCCTTGAAAGCAGAAAAAGACAGTGAAGGAAAAGAAAATGTGCTTTATGATTTTGAGGAAAATGGATATCTTTCCGTCCCCCATATTTTATGTATTTCGGATTATAATGCCCTGCTAAAGGCAGCAGGAGAATCAGAAATTCCTTTAAAAGAAAATGAAATGATGCTTTATGCAAATCCTGAATTTTCGGTAGGAGGTAAGGCGGAAATTCTGAAAAAAATACTACAGGAGGATTTGCAAATCTATTTGAACGGAGAACCGTATACGCTACGAAGAGAATTGGTAGAGTATGACATTGTAACAGATTCAGCCATTACCCTTGCATATGCTTTGGTTTTGCCGGATGACCTGTTTTGGGAGGCAGCGTCTAAGAGCAGTGTCAGCACCTATTGGAATGGTGTGTTAAAGGAAAGTGTAGTTAGAAAGCAGGGATTGATTCAGGCTATTTCAGAGATTAATCAAAAGCTGAACCAGACAGAATTTGGGAAGCAAACAGATTTAGTATATGAAAGTTATGTGGAAAATATTGGCAGGCATTTGTTTTACATTATTGCAGAGAGTTACACCACTTTATATCTTGGAGTGATTTTTCTGGTGATTGCCAATACTGCTCTGGGAACCCAGTATCTTATGTATCAGAGAAAAACAGGAAAACGTTATCAGACCATTACTGCTTTGGGATGCAGCTATGAAGAACTTTCCAAATCAGGAAGAACACAAATTCGCTGGTATTTTCTGTTGCCTGTTCTGGTAGCTTGTGTAAGTGCTGTATTTGGAATTTTCTCTTTCACAGAGGGATTGCTTTCCTCTTACTTCAAGATGCAGAAGAACCACATAATTTTCGTGGGAATTCTTGTGATTTTTGTGATTTGTGTGGTAGAATATCTGTACATGATGGCTGTTATGAGGACTAGTGACCGAACCATACGAGAACTTATGAAACGTAAGAGAGAAGAAGATTAGAGGTGCCAGAATGATACGGATTACCATTGTAGAAGACGAGAGCTTTATGCGGGAAGAGTTGTCCCTGATTCTTAAGAGGGCTGGATATGAGGTGTGTGAGGTTCAGACATTTCAGGAGACATACAAAGAAATCATAGAAAGTAATCCGGATTTGGTGCTTCTTGATATTAATCTTCCCGGGCAGTCTGGATTTGAAATTTGTAAACAATTAAAGGAAAAGGAGCTGTGTCCTGTGATGATTCTCACATCCAGGACACAACTGAAAGATGAGATTCACGGACTGGAACTGGGGGCAGAAGAATATCTTACAAAACCTTTTCATAAAGAGCGGTTGTTGGCCAGGATTCAAAACCTGCTGCGCCGCTCTAAAGGCTTTTATGGAAGTTTTTCTCATATGGAAGATGGAGAAGGATTTTATCTGGATAAGAATACCTATACTTTGTTTTCCAATGGAGAATCCGCTATATTGCCGGAGACAGAAGGCAGGATCCTGGAGTTATTGATTCAGAAAAAAGGGGAGCTTGTGACAAAGCAGGAATTATTTCAAGGAGTATGGGGAACAGCAGAATATGTAGACGAAAATATTCTCCAGGTGAACATGACAAGACTGAGGAAATCCCTTAGAGAGTTAGGGCTTGAGGGACGAGTTCAGACGATCAGGGGACGGGGGTATTGCCTGGAAAGGAAAAACTATGAAGGAGAAAATTAAGATTCTAAAGGAATTATTTCTGGAAAATAAATGGAAGTGTTTCTTATTTGCAGGTTTGGATTTGCTTTGCTTTTGGACCATATGGCTCATTGACGATAAGAAAGCAGAGGCACTGACAGCGCTGGTACTATTGTTTACAGCATTACTTTTCATAGGATTTTTTTCTGTTTTATATTGGAAATATTGGAGAAAAAAGGAGTATCTGGAAAACCTTTTAGAATCAGGGGAGATATGGGAAAAGTCTGTGGATGACAAGATGCTTTCATCTCATGAAATCTATTTGATAGAGGAACTAGGAAAGCAGTTACAGAATAGCAAGAACAGAGAAAAACAGTTGGAAACAGAGAAAAAAGAACAAAGAGATTATATAGAGACATGGGTACATGAAATGAAAACACCCATTGCCTTATGTACTTTAATTCTGGATAACCGAAGGGAAGAAATGAGTCAGGAAGTATATCAGAGAATGCGCCATGTGAGTGGAAAACTACAGGAGTATGTGGAACAGATTCTCTATTATTCCAGACTGCACTGTGAACATAAGGATTATCTTTTACAGAGAGTTTCCCTGAAGGAATGTGTGGAAAGTGTAGCGGAGGATTATGAATATTTTCTGGGAGAGAAGCAGATAAAGGTAAGGTTGAAACTAGGAGATACAAAAGTCTATACAGACAGAAAAGGGCTGGAGTTTATGCTTGCTCAGATTCTAAGTAACAGTATTACCTATCTGCCTACAAAGGTATTGGGAAAGGAAATTTCCTTTGAGGTAAAAGAAGAGAAGAAAGAGGTTATCCTTTCTGTGAGAGATAATGGAATTGGGGTAAAACCTTCAGATTTACCTTTTGTTTTTGAGAAAGGATTCTCAGGAGATAACAGGGAAATAAATAAAAAAACCACGGGAATGGGATTGTATCTGGTAAGAAAAATGGCAGAAAGCCTGAATCTGGTTTGCGAAGCTAAGTCAAAATATGGAAAGGGATTTCAGATAGATATTCGGTTTCCTGTGGTAAGAGATAGATAAGGAGGAAGTCAATGAAGCTAATCATTGTAAGACATGGGGATCCGGATTATACCATAGATTCCCTTACAGAAAAGGGCTGGAAAGAAGCAGGATATTTGGCAGAAAGATTAGAAAAACTAGAAGTAAAAGAGTTTTATGTTTCGCCATTGGGAAGGGCAAAAGATACTGCATCCTGTACACTGAAAAAGGTGGGAAGAACGGCAATTGAAAAGGAATGGCTCAGAGAATTTGCACCAAGAATTCATCGTCCAGATAGAACAGACAAAAAGACAATTTCCTGGGACTGGCTACCTAAGGATTGGATGAACCAGGAGGATTTTTTTCATATAGACCAATGGTGGAATTTTCCGGTTTTCCAGGAAGCAGGAGTGAAACAGGAGTATGACTGGGTGATTGAGAATTTTGATAACTTACTTCAAGAACACGGATATTACAGAGAAGGAAGGTACTACAGGACAGCGAAAGCCAACAATGATACACTGGTATTTTTCTGTCATTTTGGGTTGGAGTGTGTGCTTCTTAGCCATCTTTTGAATATTTCGCCTATGGTTTTATGGCACCAATGCTGTGCAGCCCCCACTTCTGTGACGACTATTGTGACAGAAGAGAGAAGAAAGGGAATTGCCAGCTTTCGTATGCTGTCTTTTGGAGATATTTCTCATTTATATGCAAATCAGGAGCCGCCAGCTTTTGCTGCAAGATTTTGTGAAGCCTATGAAAACTCAGAAGAAAGACATGATTAGTGAGAGTGTGGGATGAAAGAAAAAGATTTTAAAGAACTGGAACCTTATCTGCCAGGGCTAAAAAAAGAAATGCCGGATGTTTATAAGAAACTGGCAGAAATCATCAAATGCCAGGCTCTGGAAGTGTGTTGGAAAAATGGAGAGAATGGGGAGAAGCAGATCTGTATTCCCTATATGATGAATGATGCCCTGGAGTGTTATCTGATTCTGGAAAATTGCAGAATAACAGGAGTTTATTTGCCTCATTGCAAAGAAAAAATAGAGGCATATCTTACAGAGCATCAGGGATCTGTAGGGCTAGTAGTAAAGCAGGGAAAGGACAATGTTTTTACTCTGTGGTTTGAGGAAATTTCAGAACATTTAGAGTGTTATCAATACCATGAAATTGGTCATTTCTGGGTACAGGGAATGGAGCAGTGGCGCCAACTAGTCTATATGATTGGAACGATTTATGATAAGTATGAATATCTGGGAGAAGAAGTTTGTACAGAGAAAGAATTGGAGCTGATTCCTTTGATGGAATTTGCTCCTTTTCGTGCTTGGTCCCCGATAGGAAATTCTCTGGAGGACTGGTATACGGATACGATTACAGGGGTGGAAACTATGAAGAAAATGGCTCTTTTAGCAGGGGAGGAAGGCTTTGGGAAATTACTAGATAAGTATCAAAAACATCCTGTTATCAGGCTGGAAAAGAAAATAGAAAAGTTTTTAACAGGAAAGACAGGGGCTAGTGTTTATCAGGTGATTTATCAAAAGGTTTGTGAGGCTTCTAGTCAATATCCCAAAAGAGATTATGGAAAAGAAATGAACGAAAAAATAGAAAGACAGCGGCAGGAAACAATCAATGCTCTAAAACAGAAGGGATTTATAGGGCAATATCCACATTTTCATAGGGGAACCATGCAGGTAGTGGCAACAGAAGAGCATCCGTTTACCATTTTTGAGTCCGAAGATTTTGTGTTTCGGATTCAATGTATGGTTTCTGTGAGTTCAAAAGAAAATAAGGTTCCTAATTTTGGATTTTTTAAAGGGAGAGGGAATAAAGGGTGGATTGAGAAAAAAATTGAAAATTTATAAGGGAAAGTGGGATTTTTCATCCATAGTAAAGGTATTATAAGTGAAAGGCCTTTTAAGAAACTAACAATATGTGCTTACGGAGAGAAAATTGTGGATGAAACAAAATTTGTAGAGCTTGTCATAGAGTACAGCGATATGGTTTATCGTCTGGCTCTCCATGATTGCAGGAATCCCCAGGATGCAGAGGATGTTATGCAGACTGTTTTTATGAAATTATATACCAGAAAACCGGAATTTGAAAGCTTGGAGCATGGGAAATACTGGCTTTTAAAGGTGACAGCCAATGAATGTAAAAGGCTTTTTGCATCCTCCTGGAAAAAGAAGATGGATTATCTGGAAACCTTTGTGGAACAGGGACAGATTCCAGAAGATTTTATAGAGGATACCAGGGAAAAGGAACAAAGAGAAGTGGTTTTGGAGGCGGTTTTTGGGCTACCAAGAAAATACAGAATGCCGGTATATCTGTATTATTACGAAGAGTATTCAGTAGCAGAAATAGCTGGAATTCTGGGGAGAAATCCTTCTACCATTCAGACACAACTTGATCGGGCACGGAGGAAACTGAAGAAGCAGTTAGAGGAGGCTGGATATTATGAATATGAATAAGTTATTTCCAAAAGACAAGTATCAAGAAATCTGCCGCGGGCTCCAGCCTTCCAGGGAGTCTGTAAGGGAGGTTATTACTATGAAAGAACCGAGGAAACATTCCAGAATAAAGCGTAAAACCTTTGTAGGAGCAGCGGCCTGTGTCACCTTGATTTTTTCTCTGTCTGTGGGAGTAGTAGCAGCTACGGACGGGGACATTGTGCAAAATGTTACAAATCAATTGGTAATCTGGTATGAGAATCTTACCATTGATAAGGAGGCATCTACACCAAAAGAAACTGTGGCCTATGCAGAGGATGGAACGGAAATTCATGTGGTACATGGATATGGAGAGAACGGAGAATATTACGTGACTTTAGTGTATCACGAAGACAGCGGCAGGCTTGGGCTGACGGTTGGGGAGGAGGAATTTGACATCACAGAGGAACTTCAGAAAAACGGAACTTATACGAAAGAGTATTCCTATGATGGAAAGAATTACAGGGCAATTGTTACGGGGACACCACAGAAGGCAGAGCTTGCAACAGAAGAAATAGGACAGTAAGATAAAAGAGACAAGGGCTATCACACGAAATTGCATCTATTTTCAGATGCGTTTGCGTATGATAGCCCCTATTTTTGCCTGAACTTGTAAAATGATTTTGAAAATGATAAAATTTTTTCTACAAGATTTTGATTATATGAAGGAAGATTAGAGAGGAGTATATGAGGCAGAGCTTCATAGAAAATAACTATGGATAAATATCAGGTTTTAAAAGAAACATTTGGTTACACTACATTCCGACAGGGGCAGGAGAGACTGGTGGACAGTACACTTTCGGGGCGGGATGTGCTGGGAATCATGCCAACAGGAGCAGGAAAATCCATTTGTTTTCAGGTCCCAGCCCTATTGTTTCCTGGAATTACCATTGTAGTTTCCCCTTTGATTTCTCTTATGAAGGACCAAGTGAGTGCATTAAATGCAGCAGGGATTCATGCAGCTTACATTAACAGTTCTCTCACAGAGAGGCAGTTTTACAAAGCTATGGATTTTGCCCGCCAGGGGCGTTATAAGATTATTTATGCTGCACCAGAACGGCTCATGACAGAGTCTTTTTTGGCTCTCGCAAAGGAGGTTCCTATTTCCATGGTAGCTGTGGATGAGGCTCATTGTATTTCTCAGTGGGGACAGGATTTCCGCCCAAGCTATTTAAAAATTGTAGATTTTATCCAGCAGCTTCCAGTGCGTCCTGTTCTGGCTGCCTATACAGCAACCGCAACCAAGGCGGTAAAAGAGGATATTTTGTGTATTTTAGGACTACAAAATCCGGATGTATTAGTAACAGGATATGACCGGAAGAATTTGTATTTTGCAGTAGAGAAACCTAAAAATAAAAAGGAAGCGCTGTTGGAATATCTCAGAAAAAATCCAGAAAAAAGTGGTGTTATTTACTGCAATACCAGGAAGACAGTAGAGGAGGTCCACCAACAACTAGTGCAGGCAGGCTATCCGGCTGTGCGGTATCACGCTGGACTTTCGGAGGGAGAGAAAAAACAAAACCAGGAGGATTTTATTTACGATGCAGCGCCCATTATGGTGGCAACCAATGCATTTGGCATGGGAATTGACAAGTCTAATGTGCGGTTTGTCATTCATTATAATATGCCAAAAGATATTGAAAGCTATTACCAGGAGGCAGGAAGAGCAGGACGGGATGGGGAGCCAGGAGAGTGCATTCTCTATTATAGTGGACAAGATGTGAAGACCAATGAATTTCTCATTGAGCAGCAAGTCAAGAACGAAGAATTAGGAAGAGAGGAACAAGAAGTAATACGGGAACGGAATTATGAGCGTCTTCGGAAAATGACTTTCTATTGTTTTACTAATGAGTGTCTTAGGGATTATATTCTTCGGTATTTTGGAGAATATGGAGGAAATTATTGTGGAAATTGTAGGAGTTGTCTTACAGAATTCCAGGATGTGGATGTGACAGAAGAAGCGTCAGGCATCCTGAATATGGTGGTTACCAGTGGACAGCGGTATGGTATTCAGGCTGTAATTGATGCAGTACATGGTTCAGACAGCGCAAAGGTGCGACAGTTTGGACTTCAGGAAAACTCGTATTATGGAGTACTGAAAGATAGAACCATTGTGCGTCTCCGTCAGATTTTAAATGATTTGCTGGTAAAAGAATATTTGTGGCTTACGCCAGGAGATTATCCGGTGTTAAAACTAGGGGAAAAAGGCAGAGAATTTCTGCAAGAAGGAGACAGAGTACAGGTATTTTTGAAATTGCCCAAAGAGCAGGAAAAGGCAGAAAACAAACAAAAAGTTCAGAAGAAACGGGCAGTGGAAAATGTGAAATATCCAGAATTATTTGAGATTCTCCGGCAGTACCGTTATCAAATGGCGCAGAAAGCACATATTCCTCCTTACATCATTTTTTCAGATAAGACTTTACGGGAAATGAGCACTTATCTGCCTGTAAACAGGGAGGAAATGCTCGAAATCAATGGTGTGGGAACCAGTAAATATGAAAAGTACGGAAAAGCCTTTGAAAATTTGATTCAAGACTTTATCTACAATAAGAATATAGAAAAATAGAGGGAGAAAATGGACAAGGAATATTTAATACGAGAAAAGCCTTTAAAGGCGCTTTTGATTTTTGCTTTTCCTATGATTGTAGGAAATTTGTTTCAGCAGTTTTATACCATGGTAGACTCTGTGGTAGTAGGAAGGTTTGTGGGAGAACATGCTCTTGCAGCAGTTGGGGCATCTTATTCCCTTACCAATGTGTTTATATCCATTGCCATTGGAGGGGGTGTAGGAGCTTCTGTCCTTACCAGTCGATACTTTGGATCCAGAGACTATAAGAAAATGAAAATCTCTGTGACCACAGCGCTTCTTTCTTTTTTGGTGGTGAGTTTGGTTCTTGGAAGTGTAGGTTTTTGTTTCGGAAAAGAAATCATGGTGCTTTTAAATACGCCGGCCAATATTTTAAAACAGGCTACAGAATATTTGAATATTTATTTTATAGGATTGCCTTTTTTGTTTATGTATAACGTTCTGTCCGCCATGTTCAATGCTTTGGGAAGATCTAAGATACCTCTGTTTCTGCTGATTTTTTCTTCCTTATTTAACATTGTGCTGGATGTAGTGTTAGTTCGTAGCTTCTCCATGGGAGTAGCGGGGGTGGCCTGGGCGACACTTGTTGCACAGGGGATTTCAGCAGTGGTGGCATTTTTTATTTTTGTAAGAGAAATGAGACAGTATCAGGGAGAAAAGGGTGACATTCATTTTGATAAGAGAGAATTTTGCGAAATGAGCAGAATCGCTCTGCCTTCCATTCTCCAACAGTCTACGGTTTCTATTGGAATGATGCTGGTGCAGTCCGTGGTCAATAGCTTTGGGGCAGAAATGTTGGCTGGCTTTTCCGCTACTATGAGGATTGAGAGTATTTGTATTGTACCAATGGCAGCTATGGGAAATGTGATTTCTTCCTTTACCGCACAAAATCTAGGTGCGGGTAAAAAGGACAGGGTAGTGAAAGGTTATCATACAGGATATGGAATTGTGTTTGGGTTTGGAGTTATCCTGTGCGTGATTTTGGAATTTTTCTATGAGCCTCTTATTAAAATGTTTTTGGGGGAAGATGGAACGGTCCTGGCTATGAGTACCGGAACAGATTACCTACGGTTTATTGGATGGTTTTTTACTTTTATTGGTTTGAAAATGATTACAGATGGATTACTAAGAGGGGCAGGAGATATGAAAATGTTTACTGTGGCAAATCTAGTGAATCTTAGCATCAGAGTGATTATGGCAGTAACTTTGGCACCATGTTTTGGAATTGCTATGGTGTGGTATGCAGTGCCTATTGGATGGGCAGCCAATTATACTATTTCTTTCCTGGAATATAGAACCGGAAAGTGGAAAAAGTAACATATAGCTTAGGGCGTCAGGCATAAACATGTAAAAAGCCCACGGAGCAGTACCTTGAAGATTTTAATGTTTTTATCAGAAATCAGTATCCCTCTTATTTTATTTTATATTGTAGGGTTCGGAATCCTTATGAAGTGTAAGGTGTACGAGGAATTTGTAAAAGGCGCAAAAGATGGATTGAAAACAGTGGTGGGGATTTTGCCTACTCTGATTGGTCTTATGGTGGCAGTAGGTGTACTTAGGGCCTCTGGTTTTTTGGAGATGCTTGGAAAAGTACTGGGACAGCTTACTGGTCCCATAGGCTTTCCGGCGGAGTTGGTACCTCTTACCATTGTACGGATGTTTTCCTCCAGTGCTGCCACAGGACTTGTTCTGGATATTTTTAGGGAATTTGGTACAGATTCCAGAATCGGACTCATTGCGTCCATTATGATGTCATGCACAGAAACTATTTTTTATACGGTTTCTGTGTATTTTATTGCGGCAAAAGTACATAAGACCCGTCATACTATTCCTGGAGCTTTGATAGCTACTATGGCAGGAATTGTGGTGAGTGTTTTACTTGCAGGAATTATGGTGTGAGAAAGATGCTTGACAAATAATGCTTTGAAATGCTAATATGGTAGCACACTAAAGTAAGGGGATAAATATATGAAATATTATGATAAAATTACACCAGACGGAACCAGGGATTTGCTTTTTAGCGAATGTGACCAGCGGTCCCAGGTGACAAAAACCTTAAAGGATTTGTTTGATACACAGGGATATCGAAGAGTTATGACACCGGCGTTAGAATTTTATGATGTTTTTGGAAAAGCTGCCAAATACCTGCCAAAAGAGACTATGTATAAACTTACAGATGCCAAAGGACGTCTTATGGTGCTGTGTCCAGATTGTACGGTTCCTGTAGCCAGGCTTACTGCCACCAGATTAAAAGGAATGCTGAAACCTATCCGTATTTATTATAACCGGAATATTTATAGAGGATTTCCTAAGAGAAAGAGCAGGAGTGTAGAAATTAATCAGGTGGGGATTGAGCTTATTGGAGGTTCTACAGTGCGAAGTGACCTGGAGGTGATTGAACTGGCTGCAAGAAGCCTTGAAAAAATCAGTCAGGGCGGCTACCGGCTAGAGCTTTGCCATATTGGATATTTCAAAGCTATTATGGATAGTCTGGATGCAGATGAAGACACCAAGGAAGAAATCAGGCTTTTGATTGAGCAAAAAAATTATGCAAGTCTTACAGATATTCTTGGAAAGGCAAAAGAGAATAGGGCTGCCAGGGCCCTACGGAAACTGCCAAGGCTTTTTGGAGGAGAAGAAGTTTTTGAGAAGGCATATGAGTTGTTTGATGAAAATGGAGCCAGGGAGTGTCTGGACTATCTAAAAAGTATATATGAATATCTTCAAGAATTAGGACTTGGAGATAAGGTGATGATTGATTTAGGGCTGGTGAACCTGGCAGAATATTATACAGGAGTTATTTTTCGAGGCTATTGCAATGGAATTGGAGAGCAAGTTCTATCAGGAGGAAGATATGACAATTTGCTGGGACAGTTTGGGGAAGATTATGGTTCTATTGGATTCGGGCTTAATGTAGATTTAGCCAGCCAAAAAGTAAAACCAGCACCAGATCCTGTACCGGAAATTCTAGTTTTCGCTCAGCACCTAGCTCATGTGCCTGCCAGTGTCCATTACAGAAAAGGATTGGAGGAACAGGGGATTTTATCGGAGAACAGTGTTTTTGATACCTTGGAAGAAACACTAGAGTATGCCAAGAAAAAGAGAATCCCAAAGGTGCATGTGATAGGGGAGGAAATCAGAGAATATGAGACCAATTAGAATTGCCCTGACGAAGGGCCGTCTGGAGGAGAAAACCGTAGAAATGCTGGAGCGTATGGGATATGATTGTGCCAGTGTTAGAGAAAAAGGAAGAAAATTGATTCTGCCTGTGGGAGATGGAAACCTGGAACTTGTTCTGGCAAAGGCAGCAGATGTGGTTACTTATGTCGAAACCGGCGTTTGTGATATGGGAGTGGTAGGAAAAGATACCATTATGGAAAAGGGAGGCACCTTTTACGAAATCGCAGATTTAGGATTTGGAAAATGTCGTTTTGCACTGGCTTCTGTAAAGGGAATGGAAGTGTATCGTGGTTATCATACCAGAACCATTGCCAGTAAATATATGAATGTGGCGAAGCGTTTTTTTGAAAGTAAGAATATGGATATTAATTTGGTGAAGATTGAGGGCTCTGTGGAGCTGGCTCCGGTTTTGGGGCTGGCGGATGCCATTGTGGATATTGTGGAGACTGGTACTACGCTGAAAGAAAATGGGCTGGAAGTCATAGAAGATATCTGTCCTGTGAGTGCAAGGTTGATTGTAAATATTGCTAGTATGAAGTTAAGAAAGGCAGAGGTCGAAGCGTTCATTCAAAAGGTAGAAGCAGATGTAAAAAGCAGAGTGTGAGAGGTGTGGGAATATGTACAAGATACCAGAGCGATTAAAAAATATAGAGTGTTATAATCCAGTAACAAAGCCTTTTCGGATTCGTCTGGATGCTAACGAGAGTTTCCTGGATTTGCCGGATTCCATTCGCACAGAAGTGGCAAAAGCAGTATCAGACATTGACTTTAACCGTTATCCAGACCCTATGGCAGAAGAACTTTGTGAGAAGTTTGGGGAATTTTTTCAGATAAAACCTCAGCTTCTTACTGCCGGAAATGGCTCAGATGAGCTTATTTCTTTGATTGTTCTGAATTTTTTGGAAAAAGGAGATACTATGTTGACCGTGATGCCGGATTTCTCCATGTATGGATTTTATGCCAATGCCATAGGAGTTAGAGTAGAAGCTGTGGAAAAAGAGGAAGATATGGCGCTGTCTGCTGTCCAGGTAATAAAACAGGCCAGAGAAAAGAAGGCAAGACTGGTGATTTTCTCCAATCCTTGTAACCCTACAGCTTTTGTGGCAAAACGGGAGGATATTTTGCAGATTGTAGAACAGCTGGATGCATTAGTGGTAGTGGATGAGGCTTATATGGATTTTTCAGAAGGTTCGGTTTTATCAGAAATTGAACAATATGAGAATCTAATCGTGCTGAAAACTTTTTCCAAAGCATTTGGAATGGCAGCCATACGCCTTGGATTTGCAGCAGCCAATGAGAGCCTTACCAGGATTTTAAGAGGAGTGAAATCTCCCTATAATGTGAATTCCATGACACAGGCAGTTGGCTGTGTGCTTTTGAAGCATCCAGATTATTTACAGCAGTGTATAGAGAAAATTTGCAGTTCCAGGGAGGACTTATATGAGAAATTAAAGAAATTAGAAGAGAATAAGCAGGAAATAGAAAAAGTGTATGCTACGAGTACGAATTTTGTTTATCTGAAAGTCCAGAATGCTGAGAAGATTTTCAAGAAGCTACAGGAACAGGGAATTTCCATTCGGTACATGAATGGATATTTACGAGTGACAGCAGGCTCCCCAGAAGAAAATCAGGAGGTTGTTTCGGCACTGGAAGAGTTGTTAGCCTAAAGGAGGTGTTTCCCATGCGCATGGGGCAGATAGAGAGAAATACAAAAGAAACTCAGATTATGCTTTCCTGGAATCTAGATGGACAAGGGCTCTATGAGGGAACTTGTGGAGTGGGATTTTTTGATCATATGATGCAGGCATTTTGCGTACATGGAGGATTTGATATTCAACTTTCCATGCAAGGAGATTTAGAAGTGGACTGCCATCACAGCATTGAGGATTTAGGAATCGTTATGGGCATGGCTCTTCATCAGGCTTTAGGAAATAAGGCTGGTATCAGACGATACGGAAGTTTTTATATTCCCATGGATGAAGCATTGGGGTTTTGCGCCCTGGATGTAAGTGGAAGGGCTTTTTTGGTTTTTGATACAGTATATGTCAATCCATCGCTGGGAACATTGGATTGCTGCATGGTAAAAGAATTTTTTCGGGCATTGGCTTTTCAGGCAGGGATAACCCTGCATTTGAAAACCTTGTATGGGGAGAATGACCACCATAAAACAGAGGCATTGTTTAAAGCCTTTGCCCATGCATTAAAAGAGGCAGTAACCAGGACAGGAGAAGGTGTGCTTTCCTCGAAAGGAGTGTTGTAATGATTGCAGTAATTGATTATGGAGCAGGGAATCTGTTTAGTGTGAAAAATGCTCTGGATTTTCTAGGAGTGGAAAACTGTATAGCAAAAGACGCGGAAACGATTCAAAAGGCAGATGGAATGATTCTTCCTGGTGTGGGGGCATTTCCAGATGCTATGGAAAAGTTAAAGGAAAAGAACATGGTTTCTGTACTATGTGAGGAAGCAACAAAAAAGCCTCTTCTTGGAATCTGTCTGGGTATGCAGTTATTATTTGAAAGCAGCTGTGAATTTGGAGAAACCAGAGGGCTGGAATTAATTCCAGGCCATGTAGTACCTATTCATGCAAAAAATCTAAAAATACCTCATATGGGATGGAATGATTTAAAAATTCTTCATCCCTGTGCTATGACCCAGGGGATAGAAGAGCATACATATATGTATTTTGTACACTCTTTTAGGGCGGATACAGAGGATGATTATATTTCCTGTTATACTGAGTATGGAGAACAGATACCGGCTCTGGTTCATAAAGGATTGGTTTATGGAACCCAGTATCATCCGGAAAAAAGTGGAGCAAGAGGACTGAAGATGTTGGAAAATTTCGCAAGGTTGGTGGAGAAATGATTATATTACCTGCAATTGATATAAAGGACAAAGCCTGTGTCCGGCTAGTAAAAGGAGATTATAATACTGCCTGTAAGGTGGCAGAGAATCCATTTGAAACAGCCGGGACTTTTGCACAGGCAGGAGCTAAGTGGATTCATATGGTAGATTTAAATGGCGCTAAGGAAGCCTGTCCGGTGAATCAGGATATTTTTATAAAAGTAGCAGCAGAATCTGGGATGAAAGTGGAACTTGGAGGAGGAATTCGGGACATGAAAACCATAGAGTGGTATTTGTCCAGGGGAGTTTCCAGACTTATTCTCGGTTCTGCAGCCGTGAAAAATCCTGGCTTGGTAAAAGAAGCGGTAAAAGAGTTTGGAAGCCAGATTGCAGTAGGGATTGATGCCAGAAATGGCATGGTGGCTACAGAAGGATGGTTGGAAAACAGTTCGGTGTGTTATCTGGAACTGGCTATGGAAATGGAACAGGCTGGGGTAAAGACCATAATTTATACGGATATTTCCAGGGATGGAACTCTAAAAGGGGTAAACTTGGAACAGTTGGAGCATTTAAATGAGACGGTGTCCTGCCAGATTATTGCCAGTGGAGGGGTGCATTCGCTGGAAGATATTCAGGCATGTCGGGACTTGGGACTTTATGGATGCATTTGTGGCAAAGCTCTTTACTCAGGAAAATTGGATTTAAAGGAAGCTATAGAAAAGGCAGGTGGGTGAAATGCTTGCAAAAAGGATTATTCCCTGTTTAGATGTGCGGGATGGCAAAGTGGTAAAAGGTGTCAATTTTGTAGGGATTCGGGAAGTCGGGGAGCCCGTGGAATGTGCTATGGAATATGAGCGACAAGGGGCAGATGAAATCTGTTTTCTGGATATTACAGCTACCCATGAAGGAAGACACACCATGGTAGACGTGGTAAAAAAGACCGCAGAGCATGTATTTATTCCATTGACTGTGGGAGGCGGTATTGGCAGTGTGGAAGATTTCAGAGAAATTCTCAGGGCAGGAGCTGATAAAGTTTCGGTAAATTCCGCGGCTGTGAAAAATCCAGAACTAATCTCTCAGGCAGCAGAAATTTTTGGGAGTCAGTGTGTTGTAGTTGCTATTGACGCCAAGAGAGATGAAAAAGGACAGTTTCATGTGGTAATACATGGAGGAAGAAAGGATACAGGGCTTGATGTTGCAGAATGGGCGAAAAAATGCCAGGAACTGGGAGCCGGAGAAATTCTTCTGACCTCTATGGATACAGATGGATGCAAAAGAGGTTTCGACTTGGAACTTCTTCAGGCTGTGTGCAGTGTAGTAAACATTCCTGTGATTGCCAGTGGTGGGTGTGGAAAATTGGAACATTTTTCCCAGGTGTTTGAAGAAACTGAGGCAGATGCAGCTTTGGCAGCTTCCTTGTTTCACTTCCGAGAACTAACAGTGAAAGAAGTAAAAGAGCATATGGCAGAACATAAGATTCCAGTTCGTATATAAAACAACAGAATAGAAAAAATAGGAGGAAACTCAAAAACTTATGGTAGCTATAGAACAATATTTTAAAAAAAGTGAGTTGCTTCCTGCCATTGTCCAGGAAAAGGATACAGGGGAAGTATTGATGCTTGCTTATATGAATCAAGAGAGTCTGGAAAAAACCCTGGAAACAGGATATACCTGGTTTTTTAGCCGTTCGAGACAGGAATTATGGAACAAAGGAGCGACTTCCGGACATGTACAAAAAGTAGTTGACATAAAAGGAGACTGTGACCAAGATACATTGTTAATCACAGTGATTCAGACAGGAGCTGCCTGTCACACAGGTGCTCATAGCTGTTTTTTCAGAGAATTACGGGAGGAGAGCGAAGTATGATGGATGTTATGGAAGGACTTTATCAGGTAGCCCTAGAAAGAAAGAAAACAAAACAAGAAGGTTCTTATACCTGCTATTTGTTTGAACAGGGACTAGATAAAATTTTGAAAAAATGTGGTGAAGAATGTAGTGAAGTGATTATTGCAGCCAAAAATGGTGTTTCACAAGACACAGCGAATGAAGTATGTGACTTGCTGTATCATCTTATTGTTATGCTGGTGGAATCCGGTATTTCCTTAAAAGAGATTGAGGAGATTTTGGAACAAAGAAGAGCAAAGATTGGAAATTTGAAGCAGTTTCATATTAGCGACCACTGTTCATAAAATTGTTAAAAAAATATCCTGTGAAAATTTTGTCTAATGTGGTAAACTACTTTTAATGGAATGCATTTTAGTAGAACAGAAGGTAAATTATGAAAGAAAAAGAAAACAGGATGTTTTGGAAAATTTTAGTGTTGATTTTAAAAATAATATTTGCAATTCCGGCTGTACTGCTATTCGCCTTGGTTCGGTGTCTTCAGTTTTTTCTGAAGTTCTGTGGTACAGTTGTTTCTTTTGTATGTATTTTGTCAGCAGTGGTGGTATCTATGGGAGCAATTGTGGAAATTTTGTTACAGATACGGGGAAATGGTCCAGGGATACCGGCTATTATTTTAACCATGGCTGCTGCTGGCGGACTGTTTTATGTACCGGCTGTAGGAGTTGCTATGGTTATGGTGGTATTAGAAGCAATTTGTAGCTGGCTTTGGAAGTTTTACATGGGGAATTCTCAAAACTGGAAGGGCTTTTACAAGCGTCCAGATTATCAGTGGTCTGCTTTCGCGGATGGATATAAGGGTCAGGATACAGACGATTCGGAATTTCACATTCATTATTTTAAAGGAATTAAGACCACCGAAGAGTTGAAGAAACGTTATTATGCGCTGCTTCGGATTTATCATCCGGACAATGCCTTTGGAGAAGATGAAATTACCAGAAGTATTATGGAAGAGTATGACTATTTGAAGAACCGGCTTTCAGAAAAAAATTAACATTGACAAGCCTTGGGAAAAAGTTATAATTAGAAGTAGTGAAAATTATCTCAAAAGTGGAGGAACTTAAAATGAAAGTATTAGTTGAAACATCTGCAAGACATCTGCATTTATCTCAGGAGCATCTGGAAATCCTTTTTGGCGCTGGTCATGAATTAACAGTGAAAAAAATGTTAAGCCAGCCAGGTCAGTTCGCTTGTGAAGAAAAAGTAGAAGTAGTTGGACCAAAAAGCAGTCTGAAAATGTCTGTTTTAGGACCAGTTAGAAAAGATACTCAGGTTGAGATTTCTCTTACAGATGCCAGAAGCATTGGTGTAACTGCTCCTATTCGTGAGTCTGGAGATATCGCAGGTTCTGGTGCATGTAAGTTAGTAGGACCAGCTGGTGAAGTAGAACTGACAGAAGGCGTAATTGCTGCAAAACGTCACGTACATATAACTCCAGAAGATGCTGAAAAAGCAGGCGTTGCAGACAAACAGATTGTAGAGCTTGCTATTGAATCTCCAAACGGAAGAAGTCTTACTTTTGGCGATGTGGTAGTTCGTGTAAGTGCTTCTTACGCAACAGCAGCACACATTGATACAGACGAAGCAAACGCTCTGGCTCCTGCAAGAGAATGCTACGGTGAAATGATTGTAAAATAATAGGAAGAGAAATCCTGTATGGGGCTATCGTACTTTGGTGCGATAGCTCTTTTGTTTTGAGTGTCAAAAAATCTCATTGTTTTTCCTTGGAAAATCAGCTATAATAAGGGCATTAAAGTGGAAAAAGGGGTGATGAAGTGAATCATTTTGAAGTCTTTCATGATGTTTTGGTGAAATTATTCCAGGAAATTATGGATATAGAAGAAAAGGCGTTGATTACGTCAGAGTTTCAGGATATTTCGGTGAATGATATGCATATTATGGAGGCTATTGGGGATGAAGGCTCAAAAAATATGTCATCAGTAGCCAAATTGTTGTCGGTAACAGTTGGAACCTTAACCATTGCCATGAATAATCTGGTTAAAAAAGGTTATGTCCACAGAATCAGAAGTGAGGAAGACAGGAGAGTGGTTCTGATTTCCCTTACAGAGAAAGGGAAGGCGGCAAACAGACATCACAGAAAATTTCACGAAGGTATGATTCAAGCGCTGGTTAAGGATTTAAATGAACAAGAACAAGAAATTTTAGTGAAATCCCTATTGAATTTGAGAGAGTTTTTTTATTCGTATCAGAAGAAATAAGAGTTGTTATAGTAAATTGGCATTTAGGAATATTTATACAGTTCTGGCGAGTTTTCCAGAACCGTATAAATATTTTTCGTTTTAATATTGCGAAAGTAGGTATTTTTTTACCACCGGGAATGGTGCGGGACCGATTTCTAAGATTTTTTGATGAAAATCTTTTAGTTGGAAATCGGTTCCTTTTTTGTTTTCTATTGTGGTGCGAAGATCTGTGAAGTTTAAGAAGCCCAGGTAATATTTTAAGTAATTGGTAGGGTTTTCTACAATATACTGGAAAATCTCTTGGCATACTTCTTGGGAAACAATACCAAAGGAGGAGAGCGTATTGGTAACCTCCTGGACAGTCCAACCCTGATAATGGATGCCAATATCCAGAATAGAGTAAAGGCACAGGCTGACAGAACGATTTCGGTTTAAAAGCTCCATAACCTGAGGAGGAATATTTAGAAATTTGGCCCCATATCCATAAGCCATGGACTCTACATAAGTAGCCCAGCCTTCTACATAGCCGCTGCAGCCTAGAAATTCTCGGATAAGGGAAGGCTGCTGTCTGCCGAAATACAAGGTCTGGTATAAGTGACCTGGAAATCCTTCATGGGCAAGTGTGGTGAAAAGTTCCGCCTCAGATACCTGGCTGGAGGCATTGATGTAGATTGCGTTTGGCGACAGAGTATCTAGAGGCGGAGTGAGGTAAAAGGCAGGACTTGAGAAATCTTCCATAGGCTTTGGTACAGATTTTATCTCATAATCAGGAGCATTTAGAACAGGAAAATCCTGAGTTATGGTTTTATTTAGATAAGAAAGCATCTCCTGAGGAGAATAAGTAGCCTTCTGGTTCAGACCGGCAGCCTTGGAGAACAGGTCTGGATCTTTTTTTGTCAGGTCTTGAATAACCAGAGTATCTATTTTTAATTGTTCTGTAAGCCGTTGCTGGATTTCAGGAATAGAACGAAAATCCCCCACGTTATTTTTTATAAGATATTCATAATATTTGGCACCATTTGGAAGATAACAAAGGCCGCTGGAATTTTTGCCTGTTCCACAAAGGTCCTCCAAACCTTTTGCCAGAGCTTCATAGGCAGGAAATACACATTTCCTTAGAAGCTTTTCATGCATAGTTTGATAAGAAGCAGCCTGTTTTGGCGTAATTATTTTTTGCTGTTTTAAATCTGCAAGCTGCTTTTCAAACATGGTATCCAGAAAATTTTCTTTTTGTTGGGAAGAAAAGGTAGTGCATTGCCTGATAATACCTTGTGCACAGGCATCACTCATAAAAAGTCCCTGGCTGGCTTTTTCTTTTTCAAATTTCAGAATGCTGTTGAAATATTCTGGAATACAGGCTAGGAGGGAAAAATAATCCTGTATGTCCTGGGGAACGCGAAAGGTATATTCAGCCAGAAGAGCAGGGAGTTGTGCCTGAATACCAAGGTTTGGTCCAAGAGGCTCCTGGAGAAGATAGAAATCAGCAGCAGAGAGCTGCAAAGAAAAATCCAGTCGCAGCATGTCATAAATCATACGGTTTTCTAGGGACAAGTCCTCATATGAAAATTCGTCTAATTTTTTTTGTAGAGCTTCTATTTGCTGGCTGTTTTGCTGCAGTACTTCAGGGTCCATGGTTCCAAGGCTAATGGTGTAGTCTTTTATTCCATAATTTTGCGGATATGCCAGAGTATAATGGAGATTCAAGGTGTTGGAGGAAAGTTCCTCCATGGCAATCTGATCTGTAAAACATTGAAAACGGGCATCCTGGGAAAAAGGATATTTGAGATAAAAAAGAGAAATCCCAAGACCTAGAAAGAAAATCAGACCCAGGATAATAAGAGGACGCTTTTTAGATAAAAAAGTTTGCAAGGGAAACTCCTTGGAAATTTGGAAGCTTTTTACAGTTTATGAAAAAAATGCAGAGGTATGCTTATTTTTCTTGGAAAACACTGGTTCTTTGTGTTAAGATTTCTCTATATAGGGAAAACTTATAAAAAAGCTTGCAAGAATCCAGGAAGGGGATGTTTGTTTGAAAAAGAAATGGATGCTAGTGTTTCTTACAGCAGCGTTTATAGGCTGTGCTGGCTGTCAAGGGCAGGAGGAGGAACCTGTACCGCTTCCAAAAGAAGAGACAGATACCAAAGAGGAAGAAATAGAAGAGTATTCTGTGAAGATTTCCAAGAATTTATATGATTTTCAATTTGCTATAGATGGAGATGTGAAAAGCCTTCCATCCAGAATCCAGGAATGGGTAGAACAAGGATGGGAATATCCAACAGAAAAACAAAATGCCACTTTGGAGACAGATTCTTATATAGAAGGGGAAACCTTGAAACAAGGGAAAAAGCAGATTACGGTGGATTTGATAAATCTGGAAGGGCAGGAAACCAAAGTGATGGATTGCTATGTAGGTGGGATTACTTTAAGCTATGAGAAAGATGGCAGTATTTATCAGCTTCCAGGTGGAATTACTCTTGGAAAATCTCCTTTGACCCAGGTAACAGAGGTCTATGGAATGCCAACAGATGAGTATAGCGAAAAGGAAGAACTGTATGTGACCTATGAATTTGGCACTTATAAGAAGGCTGAATTGGTCTTTGATACAGAGGAGGAAATTTTGCGTAAAGTTGTGTTGAAAAATTACAGGGCGCCGGTTTCAGAGGAAGAGGAAATTAGCAAGGAGACGCCAGAAGAGGTTACGGCTTATGAAGCGCCACAGAAACTTACAGAAAATCCAGCAGATTATATTGTTTCTTACGGAAGAGAAATGTATGAAATTCCGGCTCCTGTATCAGAATTTGTGAAAAATGGATGGCACATACAGGAGGAAGGGTCTGATGCCTATGTGAAGGCAGGACGTCATGGATATGTAACTCTGGAACAGGACGGCGCTGTGCTGTATGCAGTGGTAAGAAACTATAGTGATAAAACCGTTCCAGCAGAGTATGCTTTTGTGACCAGGGTTTCAGGAGATTTTGATGTGGTGAAGGTTCCTATCACAATAGGAAAAGGAATCACTTTGGGAATGTCAGAAGAAAATATGCAATTATTGCTGGATGATATTCCCTGTGAAACCAAGGATGAAGAACAGGGAATTTCCTATTATATATATACGGATTCGACCAAGAAGAATTTTATCCGCATTTTCACAGATAAAGACTTGGGACTCATTCGAGAAATCGAACTGTCCAATAGCCCAGAGCAGCTCACCACATATACACAGCAAGAATCCGAAAATATACCAGAATCCCTCCCATTGGGAGAAGGAATATAAGGAAAAATAAAATGAACAAAAACTGTCGTATGAGAATACGGCAGTTTTTTTAGGTTACATAAAAAGTTCTTAAAAGATAAGACGCAAAATTTCGTAAATTATTGACAGGAAAACGAACGATACGGGGCGAAAATTGTCAGAATATTCGCGATTGTAAATTATACACAAAAAAAGTCGAAGGATGTAGAATTACCCACAAATTGTCCTCAAAGTTATCCACCTGGAAAAAACCTTGAAACCGTGGAAAAGTAAAGTTATACACTAAGTTATCCACATTATCCACAAAAATATGTGTGGAAGAATGTGATTTACATAATTTGAGAAAGAACAAAGGTTTTGTTCATATGTTATAAAAAGGCTTTTTATGGGGAAAAAAGGCGTATTCTCATTGACATTTTAAAAGTCAATTTTTTAACAAGCCCATGCAAAATTCACCGAATTACAGATAAAATTCGTAAAATAATCAGAAAATTAAGGTTTACAATAATGTGGTGTAAATTGTAAACGAAAGAATATGTAAAATCTCCATGTTAAATAAGAGATTTTGGGATTTTACATATATTTAACGGTTTTATGGTTGGTGATTTTACAAAACATCTTTATAGTGATGGATGTCAACAAGGAAAACAAAAAATTTAAGGATAAAAAGGAGACTTCTATCATGAAGAAGAAAGTATTAGCAGCAATTTTAATGGGAACTATGGTATTTAGTATGGCAGCATGTGGTGGAAATGATACAAAAAAAGAAGATAGCAATAAAGAAAACTATGGAACAGAGGAAGAAGCCAATGCAGGGGAAAGTTTAGAAGGTGAAATTTCCGTAATTTCCCGTGAAGAGGGTTCCGGAACCAGAGGTGCTTTTGTAGAACTTTTTGGTATTCAGGAAGAGATTGACGGAGAAAAAGTAGATATGACTACAGAGGATGCATCTGTAACAAATAGTACCTCTGTTATGATGACAAATGTGGCACAGGATCCATTGGCTATCGGTTATATTTCCCTTGGTTCTTTAGATGAAAGCGTAAAAGCCTTAAAAGTAGACGGAGCAGAAGCTACTACAGAAAATGTAAAGAATGAAAGCTATAAAGTTTCTCGTCCTTTTAACATTGCTACAAAAGAAGGTGTAAGTGATGTGGCACAGGATTTCATTGACTATATTATGAGTGCAGAAGGACAGAAGATTGTAGAGGAAAGCGGTTTTATTGCCATAGCTGAAAATGCAGAAGCCTATGCAGGAACAAAACCATCTGGAAAAATTGTGGTTGGTGGTTCTTCTTCTGTAACACCGGTTATGGAAAAATTAAAAGAAGCTTATTGTGCAATAAATCCAGATGTACAGATTGAACTTCAGGAAAGTGATTCCACAACAGGAATGGAATCTGCATTAAATGGAACATATGATATTGGTATGGCATCCAGAGAATTAAAAGATTCTGAAACAGAAGGCGGACTTACCGGAACTCAGATTGCTTTGGATGGAATTGCGGTTATTGTGAATAAAGAAAATTCACTGTCAGATATTACTGCTGACCAGGTGAAAGACATCTATACCGGAGAAATTACAGACTGGTCTGAACTTCAGTAGTTTAAGCCTGCAAATAAAAAGTCAAGGCTAAATTGAAAGAACATTGAAAATTTTATACAGGTTGAAAATTGGGTATCAAAATAAGACCACCACACCAGTGCTGGTCTGAAAATATTAGTGGATAATTAAGATTCTGGAAGAGATGAAAGATATTCTTTCACTCGTCCGTAGTAGATTCTTAGAAACTTGTTGGCACCTGCAGTCATATAGACATAGTAAGGCTTGCCTTGAGTACGTTTCTTATCTAAGAACTGATAAACAGGATCCTCTTGAGGATGCGTTTTAATTAGGACATCCATTACCTGAAATAAAGTCTTTCTTAGATCAGCGGAACCTCGTTTTGAGGTAGGAACACTTTTTTGTTCATAGGTTCCAGATTCATTAACACCAGGATCTACACCGGCAAATGCAGTAATAGCACTTTTGTGAGTGAAACGGGAAACATCTCCGATCTCAGCCATCAACTGAGGACCAAGTGAAGTTCCAACCCCTTTCATAGCCATAACGACAGGATATTCCGGGAGTTTGGATGCAGTTTCATTCATGAGAGTGCGTAGTGACTCAACAGTTGTAGAGGCACTATTAAGCTGGTCTACAGCCTGTTTGATAATAAGCTTTGTAATGGCATCCTTTGGAAGTACAGGAACAAGTTCCTTTGCTTTTCCATAGATTTCTTCAGCTTTTGACTGACTGAAGTTGTACTTCTTACGTTTGCACCAGTTTTGATAATGGTCTATAAAGGCATTCAGGGACATTTTACGGACACAGTCCACATGCCAGTATGTAGATG